>JGI20163J15578_10000055_pt1 | contig 41766 bp, 51 predicted proteins | sample TergutCu122P1_FD_15578 | JGI IMG/M metagenome (IMG submission 15578)
TTATAACAGCGAACAAATCTTTTGCTCGCAGGTTTTTACTCGCTATTTTACTATCTTGTGCACGTGAAAAATCGATACCTTCCTTAACTTAATGACATTGGTATATACCCCCTGATATCACATTGGCAATATGATATCAGGGGGTAATAAATATAATTCCGATTGGAGCAGAAAATAGTTGACAAACAATCCTAATATTTGTATTGTGTGAGGGCAGAGATTAATGTGCCGGAGTCTTTATTGCTGTCCGGTACTACACCATAAGTAAAGTGAGGTGCCTTATGAACATGCAAATCTTAAAAAGGATGGTTTTCACGGTTGGCTGCATCGCCATTATTATATTGGCCGGGTGTACCAAAGAACAACCATATGCAATTGAAGAAACATCTGCATATTTACCTCTTAATGCTGCAAGAATAGTGGAACTGACCAACCGAGTTCAACCGGTTCAACTTGCCGAAGAGCCGGAGCCATACGATTTCCCGCGGGAATTTGCGTCACTGCACATTACTACTATTGGGCCGGACGCCCCGTTTCAGGTTCGTGAACTTTGGATTGACAGCACGTTTACTTTAGTTGCACCCAACCCCGGCTGGGAGTTTGAAGAGGTGCCGGGCCGTATACGCGGCAGGGGCAGGTCCAGCTGGAGCCGCAGAGATGCAAGGGAAAAACGCCCGTTGCGCATTAGGTTTACAGGCAGTGACCGTGAGCGAAGCATGCTGGGTTCGCCGCATGTGTCACGGGATTGGGTTTTGGTTTCCAACCATTTTGATAAATCGCTGCTGCGGAATTACAGCGCGTATCATCTTGGCACTTTGCTTGACAGCATGGATTGGTCGCCCTTTGCCAGGTCTGTACATTTGTATGTAAATGGCGAGTACATGGGTGTTTACCTGCTTGTAGACGAGCGGACGGTAGAACCCGGCAGGGCTCAATTAACCTTCGACCCGGATCCTGCCATAAGCGAGTACTTTTTCGAAATGGACTGGCGTAATTACAGGAATGATGCTGTTGAAAATGTGGATTACATCCGTGTCAATTCCCATCCGGATGGGGTAATCGGAAGCAGTCGTGTAGGTGACGGAGTTTTTGTAAGAGATCATCTTTATGACTTCCGCTTTCCAAGGGATGAGGATATGACAACAGAACATATACTTTATGTAAGAGATTTTTTGACAGAGCTTGGCACAGCTTTCCGCGCCCGTGATTTTGAAGTAATTGAGCGAATGGTTAATATTGATTCATTAATTGATTATTACCTGGTGCAGGAACTGTACCAAAATGTAGACGCCGGGTTTTCCAGTATGTTTTACCAAATTAGAGGGCAAGGGGACGAGCGCAGGCTTTACATGGGTCCATTGTGGGATTTTGATGTAGCTGCCGGAAACGCATATTGGCTAAACAATCAAACACCATACCGTCTTTACGTTTCACGCAGGTGGTATTGGGCAGACGCTATTCACAACACGCCCCAGCTGCGGGAGCGGATGATTGAACGCTGGAATGACTATGTAAAAGACGCAATCGCCGAAATGTTAGTACATGTCCGTTATATAGCTGAAACCTACGAAGAAGACTTTGAACGCAATTTTGAAAGGCACCAGATTATGGGCGTAGAAATATGGCCTAACCCGGAACATGTTGTAGAAATTGACACGTTTATGGGTCAGGTGGATTTCTTGATTGACTTCCTGCAGCGGCGGGCGGCTTACCTGGACAGATTATTTAACGATAACTAATTTCCTAAAACATAAGTAAACCCGGCTTAAGCGGCCGGGTTACTTTTTTTAAATGAAAATTTGTTTTCTGTATTATAGTAGAGTCGTTTTATATTCTCCCGATGTAAAAACCAAATAAATGCGCACAGGGCTGCGGTTAGCCAAACTCCTTCCATTGGGGTCCGAAGGTATACCTGCATATTTGGTATCGGCACTCCGTTTAAAACAACAGGGTTGTCAAACAAGAGCATTAAAATGGGCACAGACAGGGTAATAAGCAATGACGCCACAGATATATATTTTGTAATTGCAACCGCAACTGCGCCTATGGTAAACGATATTAACGCAATGCGCCAATCCAGCATAATTATTAACCCTAAAGTGCAGGCAACGCCTTTACCGCCTCTAAAATTTAAAAGAAATGGAAAGCAATGCCCCAAAACAGCACCTATTCCCGCATAAAGCCCGGGCAGGACATGGTATGACGCAAAGAACGTGCCCCCGGCGTACATAAAGGCCGGGTCATTGCCTGTTAACGGAGAGAAAAAGGCGAACTCAAGGGGAAACCACCGGTTGTAAACAGCCGTAGCCACAGCAAACGCTAACATGGCCTTAAAAATGTCAATAATAAAAACAATTGCGCCCTTTTTAATACCCAGTACCCTGTTGGTATTGGTAAATCCGGCATTTTTACTGCCATGTTCACGTATATCAATGCCGTTCATTTTGCCTATAATATACGATGTTTGAATCATACCAAACACATAACCGATTAATAAACAAACTATACGAAACAAGTAAAACCCTCCTCTTTTTGTACATTCAATTAAATAGACACCAAAAAATTAATTTGGTTACAGACTATTTTCCGCTTTCCCCTCTTTCGCGGGCGATGAAATGTATTGGTGTACCTTCGAAGCCAAAAGCTTCTCTAATTTTATTCTCTAAATAACGTGTATATGAAAAATGCATCAATTTTTTGTCGTTTATAAACAGCACAAATGTTGGCGGCTTTACGGAAACTTGGGTTCCGTAATAGATTCTTAAAGCTTTGCCCTTATCTGTTGGCGGTGAATGCATGGCAGTTGCTTCTAATAAGATATCGTTTAATACACCGGTGCCAACGCGCAGGGCGTGGTTTTGATATACGGCGTAAATAAGCTCGAACAGTTTGTGTACCCGCTGCCCTGTTAAAGCGGATATAAATAATTTTGGCGCGTAGGGCATGTACGCAAGTTCCATTTCCAAGTCCTTTGTGAATTTGCGCATGGTTTTGTCATCTTTCTCAATTTTATCCCATTTGTTTACGGCTATTATTGCGGCGCGGCCACTTTCGTGGGCGATACCTGCAATTTTTGTGTCTTGGTCGGTTATGCCTTCTTCCGCGTCTATAAGAAGAATACACACATCGCAACGCTCTACGGCGGCAATGGTGCGCAGCATACTGTACCGTTCGATATTTTCTTTTATCTTGCTTTTGCGCCGCAGCCCTGCTGTGTCTATAAAGGTATACTCTTTGCCGTCGCGGGTAAGATATGTGTCTATTGCGTCACGGGTGGTGCCGGGGACATCGCTTACTATAAGCCGTTCTTCCCCCAAAATTTTATTTATAAGTGAAGACTTGCCTGCGTTTGGCTTACCAACTATGGCTACGCGAATACGCTCGTCATCTTCCTCATCTTCTGCCCGCTTTGGAAAATGCGCAACAATTTCGTCAAGCATATCCCCAAGCCCCAGTGCCTGCCCCGCAGAAATGGGAATAGGGTCACCAAGGCCAAGCTCGTAAAATTCATAAAGCTCGTGGTTGTCTTTGGTTGGTGTATCTACTTTATTTACAGCCAGCACCACGGGCTTTTTTGATTTACGCAAAAGATCCGATACATGTCTGTCTGCATCCATTATTCCGGTTTTTATGTCTAGCAGAAACAAAATAACATCCGCACTTTCTATAGCGGCTTCTGCCTGGCGGAAAATATGTTTTGCCATAAGATCATCTGTGTCCGGGTCTAGCCCGCCGGTGTCTATTAAGGTGAAATTGTGTGTAAGCCACTCTGCGTCTGCGTAAAGCCTATCGCGGGTTACGCCGGGTTTATCGTCCACTATTGCAAGACGGTCGCCTACTAAACGGTTAAATAATGTGGATTTACCTACGTTGGGCCTGCCAACTACGGCAACTAATGGTTTTGGCATATTGTTATGCTCCTTATATAAAATGGAAAAAACACAAGAACATCATACCACACTGCGAATATTGTTGCAAAAGCATATTGTGACATGTATAATTCCGCTAATGAACAGTACATAATTGTGGAGTTGATTTGATTGATAAAAAAAGTGTTTTGTTGTTTGGTGATATTAATTTTTCTGTCGGCAGTGCAAGTTAATGCAAAAGCGGAATTGCCCCTAAAGGGCAGGGTTATTATCCTTGACCCGGGCCATGGCATTGGTGCGGATAATGTTTTTGCCGGATACAGCGAGCACACACAAATGCTGATTCTTGCCCGAAAAATACGGACAGAACTGGAGGCCCGCGGCGCAACGGTACATATGACCCGTGAAACAGGTGCGAATGTTTTGCTTTCTGTGCGTACAGCCTTAATGAATAAGTGGTCGTTGGAGGCGATTAGAGAAGCTCGCGTGGCAGAATTGCGGGAAGCACCGTTAATGAGACGCCAGGTGCTGCAAAATCAAATTAGTGAATTGGACAGGCTTTTAAGCATACTAAGAAAAATAATACGCAACCCGGAATATTACGCGCCGGTATATATGAACACGCCTTTTGACATGACCCTTACCAGACGAATCCACCCCCAGTGGCGGCGGCTTTTTCAGATACAAAACGACCCGCTGATACGATATAATTTTCTGGCCATATCTTTGCATTCCAATGCATCAAGTTCATCGCGGATACATGGCGCGGATGTTTTCTTTTCTACAAATTGTAACCCGCGCAACATAAATTACTTCGCAAATTATTCTCATTCGGATAACATGGCGTTTTTTGGGGATATACTGCTTGATAACATGCAAGAAATTGGATTGGCCAGGCGCAGTGTTACCCCGTATCATTTTTTTATGATACGCGAAAACAACTTACCGTCTGTTCTTGTTGAAAATGGCTTCCATACAAACCCCAGGGACAGAGCTAACCTCTTGAACAGGAGTTTCTTATCCAGGCTCGCGCTTGTTTACGCTGACACAATTGAGCAGTATTTTAACGCCATAACCTTGGGAATGGAATATACCGCCGAAGAGGATGGTTTCCGTATATTTACCGAAGGGCCGCCGTTAACCTTGGGTATCAACGAAGCCCAGACAGATGAGCAAGATTATACCCTGGGTTCTGATAATTAAATAATCCGGGAGGATACAAGTGCAGAAAACCGTTTTACAAACAATAAAATATAACGGGATGTTATCCCCCGGTGACAGCGTAATTGTAGGGTTGTCCGGCGGGGCAGATTCTGTTGCACTTTTGTACGTACTGATGCAATTGCAGGCAGAGCTTAATGTTGCTGCAATATTTGCCGTACACATTAATCATGGCCTGCGCGAAAGCGCGGCAGTAAACGATGAAAATTTTGTTTGTGACTTGTGCGGCAAAATACAAATCCCTTTAAAAATTTACCAAGCAGATGTACGCGGCCTGGCAGAAAAAGAGCGTATATCCATAGAAGAAGCCGGACGCAAGCTGCGCTATTTTTATTTTGAAGAGGCGCGCAATGCTTTTGGCGCAGCAAATGTTAAAATTGCAACAGGCCATCACCAAAACGATAATGCCGAAACCGTAATAATGAACTTGGCCCGCGGTGCAGGGCTCCGCGGTTTGTGCGGCATACCTCCAATAAACGGAAAAATTATTCGCCCGTTGCTGGATGTTTCCCGGGAAGAAATTGAAAAATATATAGAGGATAATTCTTTAAAGTACACCACAGACGTAACCAACCTTTCCTATGAATACACACGTAATCGCATACGGCACGATGTTTTGCCCGCCATTGAACGGGCTGTAAACCCCGGCGTGGTGCAGACTGTCGCAAAAAATGCCGCTTGGCTACGCGCTGATGAAGAATACCTGGAAGCTGCCGCACAGCAAGCTTTTGATAGTTTGATAATTTCAAGTGGTGACTGTGAGTCACCACTTCAAGTCTCGTTAAACTCAATTGCCCTTGCCGCTTTGCATCCGGCAATTTCCCGTAGAGTAGTTCGCATTGCCATTGCATGTGTACGCTCTTCCGGGGGCCATCTTTTCAATATTACAGCAAGCCATGTACAAGCTGTTCTTGACCTTGCACAGATGACATCCGGCAAAGAAGTTCATCTGCCCGGGCTTGTAGCGTATAAGGAATATTCCGGCATAGTAATTACAACTGCCGCCCCGCCGAAGGAATTTGGCGAGTACGCATTGCCTGTCCCCACAGTGGCGGATATCCCGGAAATTAACAAAATAATTTCCGTATCTAACGCAATTCCGGATAAATTACAGCCACCAAACCCTAAAAAACCGATTCTGTACTGTACGAAAGCCTTCGAATATGGTATTGTAAGAGGGACGCTTGTTTTGCGCTCTCGCCGTCCCGGCGATAAAATTGTACTAAAGGCCCAGCGGCCATTTACAAAAAAGCTGCAGGATTACTTTACAGACGCAAAAATACCAAGGCATAAGCGGGACACAATTCCCATACTTGCATGCGGTAATGAAGTACTGTGGGTTATGGACGAAAAAAATCCTGTAAGCGCGAAATACTCACCTACAGAATCAATTATAAACCCAATTTGGGTATCCCTATGGAGTGAAGCAGATGATTAAGCCAAAGGTGTTACTTTCAGAGGAACAAATTGCTGCCCGCACAAAGGAAATTGCGGCGGAAATAAACCGGGATTACCAAGGAAAATCCATTTTGATACTTGGTACGTTAACAGGTTCGGTTGTTTTCCTGGCAGACCTTGTGCGGGAACTGACGGTAGATGTACAAATTGATTTTATTAAAATTTCCAGCTATGGCGAAACAACGGAGTCTACCCGGCAAATAAAAGAGGAGTATCTTCCCACTTGGGACATGACAGGTCAGCATGTTGTTATTGTAGAAGATATTGTTGACACAGGCCATACAGCGGCATATTTACGCAAGTATCTTGCAGACAAAAACACAGCGTCTGTAGTAATGTGTACTTTGCTGGACAAGCCCGAAAGGCGCGAAGTAAAAAACCTGCCCACGTGTGAATATATAGGTTTTACCATTCCCAATGCGTTTGTAGTAGGTTATGGGCTAGACTTTAATCAAAAGTTTCGCCAACTGCCCTACATAGGGGTAATAGAATGAGGTGAATAAGTGCAGCCCAGATATGTAAAAAGTTTGAGCCTGTGGGTTCTTATGCTTGTAATTATAATATTTGTTTCGGTTGTAATGGCCAGGAACGGGGAAACAACACAGCAGGAAGTGTATACTTATGCCAATTTGCTGCAAGACTTGGCGGCAGACCGGATTGCCGAGATTACAATAACTCATAACGAAGCGGCAATCTCCGGTGTGGCAGAAGTAACGTTACGCTACAGTGGTGTTACCTACACGGTAAATATACCTAACTTAAATGCATTTCAGGTGCGTGTCGATGAGGCATTAAGCATGTCACAGGTTTTAAATGTAAACACCATGCCGCCAACACGCCCCAGTTTTTTGATGCAAATGCTGCCGACTTTACTGATATTCGGTATTTTTATAATTGTATTCATTGTTATTATGAACCATATGCAAAACAATGCAGGTGGCGGCAAGGCAATGAATTTTGGTAAAACACGTGCAAGAATGTCGCATCTTAGTTCCCAAAGGGTAACTTTTGACCAAGTTGCCGGCCTGGAAGAAGAGAAAGAAGAACTTGCGGAAATTGTAGACTTTTTAAAAAGCCCGCAAAAATATCACGACCTTGGCGCACGTATTCCAAGAGGTGTTTTGCTTGTTGGCCCCCCGGGTACAGGCAAGACATTTTTGGCCCGGGCAGTGGCCGGTGAAGCGGGTGTACCGTTTTTTAGTATCTCCGGTTCAGACTTTGTGGAAATGTTTGTAGGCGTTGGTGCGTCCCGGGTAAGGGACTTGTTTTTGCAAGCAAAAGCCGCCGCCCCAAGTTTGATAATGATAGACGAAATTGACGCAGTAGGCCGTAAGCGCGGTTCCGGCCTTGGGGGCGGCCACGATGAACGTGAGCAAACCCTAAACCAGCTGCTTGTAGAAATGGACGGTTTTGGTGTACGTGAAGGCGTTATTGTACTTGCGGCAACAAACCGCCCGGATATTTTAGACCCCGCGCTGCTTCGCCCCGGCCGTTTCGACAGGAAAGTTACGGTAAACAGCCCGGATGTAAAAGGCCGCGAAGGGGTGCTTAAAGTACACGCGGTCGGTAAAAAACTTGCTACGGATGTTTCCCTTAAAACAGTGGCGCAAACCACAGCGGGCTTTACCCCCGCAGACTTGGAAAATCTGATGAACGAGGCCGCTTTGCTTGCGGCACGGGATAATAAACTTGCCATTGATATGGAATCTATCCGCAAGGCATTCATTAAAATGGGCATAGGCACAGAAAAGAAAAGCCGTGTAATCAGTGAAAAAGAACGGCGCATGACCGCGTACCATGAAGCGGGCCATGCCATTTGTCATGAAATTTTACCGGACTTGGATTCCACTTACATGATTTCCGTAATACCCACAGGCCATGCAGGCGGCTATGTAATGCCGCTGCCCGGCGAAGACAGAACCACCATGAGCAAACGGTATATGGAACAGCACATTGTTTCCCTGCTTGGGGGCCGTGCGGCGGAAGCATTAGTGCTTCACGATATTACAACAGGTGCGTCCAACGACATAGAGCGGGCAACAAGCATGGCACGCAGTATGGTAATGAAGTACGGCATGAGCGATATACTGGGGCCAATCCAATTTGGCAATAATAACGAGGAAGTTTTCCTTGGCCGTGACATTGCAAATACCCGTAACTATGGAGAGCAAGTTGCGTCGATAATTGACACAGAAATTAAGCGAATAGTTGAAGACGCTTACAACGAAGCCGTGCGTATACTTGAGACGCATATGGATGTAATGCACAAAATTGTTGAATTGCTAATGCTAAAGGAGCGGGTGTCCGGCGACGAAGTGCGCGCACTATTCCCAATAGGGACTTTAACGGTGAAAGGAACCGGCGCGGCAGGGCTGCTGTAGCATTGTAAAATGTTTCCGAAAGGGTGATGAAAATGCGTTGGATTATGGGCTACTGTATTGCAATATGCTTGCTGCTGGTAATAATTAGTCAAAGCATCATTTTTCCTACGTTTTTTATGCCCTTTTTTACATGGCAGTACAACCGCTTGGGTGTAGCCGAAACAGTACAAATGGAGAAAGATGAACTGATGCGCGTAACCACAGACTTACTGGACTACATGCGCAACCGCCGTGACAGCCTGGAAGATGTGTATGCCATAGTGGCCGGGCAGGAGCGCAGGTTTTTCAGCGACATTGAAATACGCCATATGATAGATGTGCTGGATTTGTACAATGTAGCGTTTATGATACGCAACATAGCTTTTTTTGTAATGGTGGGGCTAATATTGTGTATGATTCTTTTGAAATACCGTGTACTGTATGTTTTGGCCCGCTGCTGCAGGGAAGTTCTGACCGGTTTTATGATTTTGTCTGCCATTTTGGTTGGCCTTATTGCGATAAATTTCGAGCGGGCGTTTGATATTTTTCACGTTATATTTTTTAACAACGACTACTGGATTTTGGACCCGCGGGTAGATTTACTGATTAACATGGTACCAATTTACTTCTTTATTCACATCTCCATATTTATTGCGTTGCTGTTAGTACTTTCATCTGCCGTAATTATTGTAACGGCTACAGTGTACTTGCGGCATACGTCACAGCAAATGTTTGACCTATGAGCCGGGCTGTAAAAGTACGGCGTGCAATTTTATGGCTGCTGTTTGGTACCGGCAGCATTTCCCGTATAAAGCGTATGCCGATTCGTTGGAAAATTGTCAGGCCATTGCTGCTGCTTGCAGTGGTAATTATTGTATTTATCTTTATTAGAGTAATTTTGTGGATACTGCTGACGGTTGTTTCTATTTTTGTCCTGCTTGTAATATTGCTGGCCATTCCTATGCGGTACAATGTAAGGGCAAGTACGGTTTCCGGCGGGGAAAAGACGGCACTGGCAAAAATGAATTATTTTTTTTGGCTGGTTAGGGCTGTTTATGTATACGAAGAGGGTGACAGTCAGTTTAAAGCCTATATTGGCTGGTATCAATTAGGCAGCAGAAAAAAGAAGGTGAAGAAAGCAGAAAATGCGGTTTTGGAAAGCGTGGCCCCAAGTGCCGAACAGTCTGATGAAAAAGAGCCCGAATCCAAGGCCGAAAAGATGCCGGAGCCAGACCGTAAGCCTGCAGGCCGCTTTAAATCAATTAAGGATACGTATGCAAAAATTAAAGCCAACATAAACGTGGTATTGACATATCCTAACCGGAAAATTATTACGGAGCTTATATTTGGCACCACCAAGAAACTATTCAAAATTGTAAAGCCAAAGCATTTTGACATTTATGGCACCGTAGGGTTTGCGGACCCGGCAAAAACGGGAATGTTTATAGGCCTTTACGAGGCCATTACGGAACTGTTTGGAATAAGGCAAAATGTACGCCTTCACGGTAATTTTGATACGCCAAGTATGGCAGCAGACCTTCAAGTTACCGCAAAAGGAAGCATTAGTATAGCCCGTATGGCATTTCCCATAATAATGTTAATAATAAAAAAACCAATACGCACACTAATAAAAGATCTGCTAAGAGAGGAAGATTCCAATGAGTAACAGCACCAACGAAAGCTTGAAAGTGTTATTTTCCAGAATGGATGAATTTGTTAACACAAAGACTGTTGTGGGCGACCCTATAGTTATGGGCGAAACAACCATTATCCCGCTTGTAGATGTGTCTTTTGGGATGGCCACAGGTGTAACAGCCACAAAAGAAGATGAACCAAAAGGCAAAGGCAAAGATGGCGGCGCAGGCGGGATGGGTGCTAAAATGACACCGTCCGCAGTTATTGTAATTACTAACGGCTCTGTTCAGCTTGTAAATGTAAAAAACCAGGAAAGTATGGGCAAAATAATTGACATGATCCCCGGCATAGTAACGAAATTCAGCTCATTGTTTGGCAAAAAAGACGATTTTGAGGCATTCGCAGATAAGGTAGAGGATGCAGGGTTTCAGTTTGAAGACCTTGCGACAGAAGAGTAACCGTTTGTCCCAGCGGCAGTGTAATGTTTGGCGTGGTATGTCCGCAGGGCAGCCCCCAAATGGCAGGTTTTCTTTCGGATATTACCAACTCCTGTATGGCTGTGTGTAGAGTGTCCAGGCTTTCCGGCGAAAAATCGCCAAAAGCTATACCTGCCGCATCTTTAAATTTGCCTGCCAGTTTTAACTGCAAAAGTAATCTGTCAACCCGGTAAGGCTCTTCCTTTGTTTCTTCCAGAAACAGGATGCGCCCCCGGGTTTTTATTTCGTAAGGTGTACCCAATGTAGAGGCAATAATGCTAAGGTTGCCCCCGGTAAGAATGCCTGCTGCGCGGCCTGGGTAAAGTGCTGCTGCGGGCAAGTGAAAAGCCCAGCCTACTGTAAAATTTGAGCCGCAGGAAGCAGGCATTGGTCCATGAAATGTTGCCAAGCCGCAAAACTGGTTTAACACAATGTGCAGTGCGGTAACATCGCTGAACCCAACAAATATTTTGGGGTTACGGCGAATCAGTTCGTAATTTAAACATGGCAGCAGCCGCGCGGCCCCGTAGCCGCCCCGTGCCGCAAATATGCCCTTTATGCTTTTGTCCGCAAAAGCGGCGTGTAAGTCGTTCAGGCGCAGACTGTCCTCCCCTGCAAGGTAGCTCCCGTGGGATGCGTAACAGCTGTCCATAACTTTAACTTGCAGGCCCAAATCTTTTAACTTTTGTACTCCGTTTTCCAATTTTTCTGTATTACATATTCCGGATGTGGCGGTTACGGCCACCGTGTCCCCTTTCGTAAGCGGTCTTGGTATTTGCATAACTATACATCCTTTGCTTGCCAAAGGCGGCGTATTTAAGTACAATGCCGGTAAAAATAATACATAGGAGGAATATTTATGATAAGCCCCATGCAATTAATCGAAGATTTTAGGAAACTGGGGGTACTGGAAGACGATACAATTATCATCCATTCGTCTTACAACGCGCTTAAGGGCGGCGGGCAAATTGACGGCGGCCCTGTTGCTGTAATTGCCGCGTTAAAGGAGTTGGTAAAACACGGCACACTAATGTTCCCTACATTAAGCTGGGAGAGTGTGTCATCGTCCAACCCCCGTTTTATTACAAAGGAAACTGTAAGCTGCGTGGGAATTTTGCCGGAAATTATGCGGCAATCGGAAGGGGTTGTGCGAAGCGTACACCCTACCCACAGTGTTGCCATATGGGGCAAGGATGCCCAAACCATAGCAGATGCCCACATCCGCGATTTTACGCCTGTAGGGCCCAACTCGCCGTTTCATGAAGTACGCCGCAGGAACGGTAAAATAATCATGCTTGGCTGTGGGTTGGAATCTAACACGTCTATGCACGGGGTAGAGGAGCTTATTGCGCCGTACTATGTTTATGGCGAAAATACAGATTACGAATTGGTTTTAGAAAATGGCGAAACCGTAACACAAGCTTACTTAAACCACGGCTTTGACGGCATAGAGCAGCGTTATGAGCGTATTTTAGACCTGCTTTCCCCCGGGGAATTTGCCCGGGGCAAGGTGTTGAATGCAGACTGTACCGTGTACAGCGCGAAAGCAGTTTGGGAAAAGGGCATTAATAAATTGCGGGAAGACAAGCTTTATTTTGTAGATGTGACAGATGCGAAGCAGTAAAACATTTTATTCAGTTGGTCCAATATTGGGACCAACTGAATGCGAAATTAATCTAAGACGGAGGTCACTATTATGAACAATCCACAGGGCTTCAAATTATCACCGCAGCTGGGCTATTTTCAGAACCTGGGCGTAGATGTAATGGCGTTTGACGACATTTATCCGGAAGGGCACCAATCTGGGGTAAGTATTATTATGCATGGCAACAGGGTAGCCACCAACGGAGATATTCGTCTGGAACAAACCCCCGGCCAATGGCAGCCCGTACCAAAACAAGGGGAGCGGAAACTTGACGAAGACGCAAACACAATTACAACAGAACTTGCTTTCCCGGACGAATCCCGTCATTTGCGGGGCTTTAACCCAATGATTTACCCAGATTTCCGCTTTAACTACACCGTTACGGTAAAAGGCGAAGGAGACAAAGTTACAGTAAATGTAGATTTAGACACCCCGGTGCCGGTAAAGCTGCTGGGCAAAGTGTGTTTTAACCTGGAGCTGTTCCCCGGCGCATTGTTCGGCAAGCCATGGATAATGGACAACAAGCAAGGCATTTTCCCGGAGCAGCCAAACGGCCCAACCTTAACACTTACACCAAATTATTTGCACACAGGGGATTTTGCCCAGCCGGATGCAAAGGCAGATATAAAGCGGCTCTCCGGCAATAATACAACCTACAACCCAATAATCGCCGACGATATTATTGCCGAGCCATATGCAGTGGGTAAACGGTTTACCGTCCGGCCGGACTGCCGGTACAACTGTTTCACCATCGAAAGCAAAGGTTCGGAGCTGAAACTGTACGATGGCCGTATGAACCACAATAACGGCTGGTTTACAGTTAGCAGCGGAGTACCTGCCGGGGCCACAAAAAACGCCATTCAATGGGTAATTACCCCAAGTGTTGTACAAGATTGGCTGTACCTGCCTGTTGTGCAAACATCCCAGGTTGGCTACCACCCGGGCCAGCCAAAAGTAGCTGTAATAGAACTGGACAAGCGGGAAGAAAAACGCGAAAACGCGGTACTGTACAAGATAACGGAAAACGGCCCGCAGCAGATTCTTACCGCAAGCGGACAGGAGTGGGGCCAATTCCTGCGCTACAACTACGTGAAATTTGACTTTACAAGTATAAAGGAAGAAGGCCTGTACAAAGTTGCGTACGGCACTTCCGAGTCTTCCATTTTCCGCATTGCGGCGGATGTTTACGACAGGGGCGTTTGGCAGCCCGTGTTGGAATATTTTCTTCCGGTGCAAATGTGCCACATGCGCGTAAACGAAAAATACCGCGTATGGCATGGCCTTTGCCACGAAGACGATGCCCGTATGGCTCCTGTAAATTACAACCACATTGACGGATATGTACAGGGGGATTCTACCCTTACAAAATATAAGCCCGGCGACATTGTGCCCGGGCTAAATGTAGGCGGCTGGCACGATGCCGGCGATTACGATCTGCGTGTGGAATCCCAAGCAGGTGAATTTTACATTTTGACAATGGCATACGAGGCCTTTGATGTGAACTACGACACCACAACAATTTGCCAAAAAGCTAAGCTTGTAGAAATACACCAGCCCGACGGCAAAAATGATATTCTGCAGCAAATTGAACACGGCGTACTAACCGTAGTTGCCGGGTACCGCGCCCTTGGGCGGCTTTACCGGGGCATTATTGAAAACGACTTGCGCCAATATGTTATGCTTGGGGACAGCGCGGCACTTACAGATAATATTATAGGCAATGACGACGACCGCTGGGTTTTTACGGAAGATAACCCGCCGCGGGAACTGTCAACGGCAGCCCACCTTGCGGCTGCAGCGCGCACCTTAAAGGGCTTTAACGACGAACTAAGCGGCCAGGCATTGGAAGCGGCACGTGAGCTGTTCGAAATCACTAAAGTTGAAAACGACCGGGCAAAAAACGCGAAAATACACGCGGCGGTAGAGCTTTACCTTACCACCGGCAATCAAATTTACAAAGACTTCCTGCTTGCGGAGGTTGAGTTTATAACAGGGCAAATTAGCCAACTTGGCTGGATTGTCGCCCGTGCAGAGCAAAAAATGCAGGACGACGGCTTTACAAAAGCAATACGCGCCGCACTGCCAGCGTTAAAAGAATCCTTTGTAAAACAAAGCGCGGAAACCCCTTACGGAATCCCTTACCGCCCGCATATTTGGGGTGCAGGCTGGAATATTCAGCGGCTTGGCTACGAATACTACTTCCTGCACAAAGCCTACCCGGATATTTTTGAACCGGACATGATCTTTGATTCCCTCAATTTTATTTTGGGGTGCCACCCGGGTTCCAATACAGTATCATTTGCTTCCGGTGTTGGTGCAAAATCGGCTACGGTTGGCTACGGCCTAAACCGGGCAGATTGGTCTTACATCCCCGGCGGTGTTGTTTCCGGTACGGCACTTATCCGCCCAGACTTCCCGGAGCTGTTAGAGTTCCCGTACCTGTGGCAGCAAGTTGAATACGTAATGGGGGGCGGTTCCTCCCATTACATGTTCCTGGTTTTGGCGGCGCAACACGTTTTGCGAGGAATGAAATGACGAAGCAATCCAGTGACTTTTAAATTACAACGGAGGTGTGAAATGTCTATTACCAAAAAAGCCTATGTATACATCCTATTCAACAAACGCAACGGCACGCTCTACACCGGCGTCACTTCCGACTTAGTAAAGCGCGTTAACCAACACAAAACCAAAGCAACAGATGGTTTTACAGGCCGATACGATGTAAATAAGCTTGGGTATTATGAAGTTCACAGCGATATACAAGCAGCAAGGGAGCGAGAGTATCAAATTAAGGCCGGTTCCCGCAACAAGAAGCTGGAATTGATACAAGGCATGAACCCTTATTGGAATGACTTGTATGAGTCGGTTTTGCGAGGGTAAAGTCGCTGGATTGCTTCGTCGCCTTGCGGCTCCTCGCAAAGCCGCTCGCAGCCTGTAACCAAACCGTAACATAAGCGATGCTCATTTAAACAAAATTAACTGGGCATCGCATTTTTTTTGTGCAAATTTTCCTATAGAAGATTTTTGTTGTTGCACATATCACAACAAGGTTGTATAATAACTCCAACTTGATTGGGGAATATGGCAAATGGCTTGCATTTTCCATATTTATTAACCAAAATACATGTGAATTGGGGTGTTTTGTGTCTGCAAAATCTGATTCCGCGCAAACTCATGTTGCTTTGCATAAGCGGCCATGGTATGTAAGAATGCTGAAGCAGTGGGATTTGCAGCTTCTTGTAATTCCCGCAATTATCTACATCTTTATTTTTTTCTATGTACCAATGTACGGTATTATTATCGCCTTCCAAGAGTTTAGGTTGGGGGATACTTTTGGCCTAAGTGAATGGGTAGGGCTGGAGCATTTTAGAGTTTTGTTCAACGACCCATTTTTCCCAAGGATAATGCGCAATAACATGGTAATGGGTGCCTTGCGTGTTTTCCTTTACTTCCCGTTACCAATACTATTTGCCGTACTTTTGAACGAGCTGCGTAGTGTAAAATTTAAGAAATTTACGCAAACTGTAAGTTACTTGCCCTTCTTCATAAGCTGGGTAGTAGCGGCTACATTGTTACGGGACTTTTTACATGTAGAGCATGGTGCATTTAACCAATTATTAATGTCCATGCGCATAATAAGCGAACCCATGTTCATTTTTGGTGACGGTCGTTATTTCTGGGGCCTATTCTTCATTTCACATGTATGGAAAGAGATTGGTTTTGGCGCAATTATTTATGTAGCCGCCATAACCAGTATAGACCAAGAACAGTACGAAGCCGCGTCGATTGACGGCGCAAGCAGGATACAAAAAATGTGGTATATAACTATTGCCGGCATAAAGCCTACAATAATAATCCTGTTTATTCTAAATGTCGGCTCATTTATGGTAACGAGTTTTGACCAGATAATGATGTTAACCGATATGATGAATAATTCATTCCTAAGAGACAGGGCGGATATTTTATCAACTTACGCATTCCGTGTGGGTATTGCCAATCGTCGTTTTAGCTTTGCTTCCGCGGTAAACCTATTCGCTACACTAATTAACTTTGCAATACTCTTGCTTGCTAACTGGATTGCAAGACGCAAAAGCGAATCCTCGCTATTCTAAGGAAGGGGCTGATTATTTATGGTAGGTAAACGTACAATAAGTGACCATATATTGGATGGGGTTATACTCCTGATTATGTTACTGCTAATTGCATCGGTTTTGTATCCACTTCTTAATGCCCTTGCAATTTCATTAAATCATGCGGAAGATACAGCCCGGGGCGGTATTACATTATGGCCTAGGGTATTTGCTATAGAAAGTTACCGCAGTATTTTTAATAACCCAATAGTATGGCGTGCGTACGGCGTTACAATATATCGTACGGTGGTTGGTACATTGGGTGCCTTGTTTGCCACAGGTATAATTGCATTTGGCCTCGCCCATTCTAATTTGGTTGGACGTAAATTTTATGCATTTTTTTGCTTGATACCAATGTATTTTGGCGGTGGGATGATACCGATGTTCCTATGGATACGCCAGTTAGGTTTATTTAACAATCCGTTGGTTTTTGTTGTTCCTTTCTTAATTGGTATGTTTAATATAATCTTGATGCGCACATTCTTCCAATCCTTGCCGGATTCTTTGGAGGAGTCTGCAAAGTTGGACGGGGCAAATTATCTGCAAATTTTCTTTAAAATTATTATCCCTGTTAGTACACCAATTTTTGCAACAATAGCATTATTTGTTGGTGTGGGTCACTGGAATGATTGGTTTGTTGGCAACGTATATATAACTCGAGCCGAATGGCGTCCAATGCAAAATATATTGCTTAGTGTTATAAATGAAGCAAGGTTTGCAGAGCAAATGGCTGCATTACAGGCAGAGTTTGGCGGCGCGGCTGCTTTAGGAGGCAGGGGACGCCCAACAAACGTGCGCAGTATAACAATGGCAACTATGTTTGTTACTATCGCGCCCGTAATGGTGATTTACCCGTTCTTGCAACGGTATTTTATAAAGGGAATGATGGTAGGCTCCATAAAAGGATAGCCCCATCCCATAAAACAAGGAGGAAATGTAATGAACAAGAAGTTAGGACTTTTATTGCTGCTTATTGCAATTTTAGCATTGGCTGCAGCATGTGGCAGAGGCGGCGCAGACGATAGAGACCGCGAAGGCCGCCCGTTTGTAGAATTTAGTTGGTACCACAGCTACGACTGGTTTACCCCGCGCGTATGGGGAAGCGACGTGATCAGCAGCCATTGGGGCGAGAAATTTAACATCCATGCCAACACATCAGCACCGGATGCAAACGCAATGGAGGTTTTAAACCTCATGGTTACGGCAGATGACTTACCGGATGTTATTTGGATGGACAGAAGCCCTCAAATGATTGAAATTGCAAACCTTGGCCTACTATACAGCATAGATGAGCTTATCGCTTTTGGCTATGACAACTGGTACCACGAAAATGTACCTGCCTCTGCACAAGCTTTTTATGCGGAAGCTACAGGCGGCATAAACTATGTAATCCCTAACTGGGTGCGTATGGGTACACCGGGTGTATGGGGCGGCGCAACAGGCGGTAACCAAGCTTGGATGTACACTCTTAATGTTTATAATGCTGTTGGTGCACCAACATTTAGAACTTTTGAAGACCTGTACGCATATGCAGTTGCTGTACGTGACGCTAACCTTACAAACGCGGAAGGCGCGCCTATAATCCCTGTATTGTTTAACGGCGGCGGGGGCAATCATGGTGCTCAATTTGTAGGCGGTATCGCTGCATCTTTTGGTTTGACAGCGGATACATGGTTTGGCTGGTGGGCTGTTAAGCAAGACGGCACCTATGGAACTGTTTGGGATAACACAGTATGGCGCGCGGCGGTAATGGAAGCAAACCGCTGGCACCGTGAAGGCTTGTTCCCTGCTACGAACATGACAAACTCGAATGATCAATTTCTAGAAAACTTTACTGCTGGCCGCGGCGGACTTATTTTCCACGACCATTCAGGTGACAACTCGGATGGTTTCCGTCGCTTGCTACGCGAATCCGACCCGGGCAACTCTATCGAAGTTATTTACTACATGGGCCCCAACAGACCACATATTTTCTTGCCTGCAAGAGGTTTAGCGCACGAACAAATTCAACACCAAGTACATGGTACACTTGGTTGGAACACATCTTTGATAACAAGACATGCATCCCGCAACTCTAATCCGGGTCGTATCTTCGAACTTTTAACATGGATGCTTTCCCCGCTTGGCAGTATAGAAATGATGTTTGGCCCTCAAGGTCATTTGTGGGATGAACTAAACGCACAAGGCTATCCGATTCTTCACACATCTCCGGAAGATTTAACAGGCGAGCAAGTTGAAGAGATTGGTCTGTGGCGTTGGGACAGACACGGCCATGCAAACAACGTAGACAACGCGAAATTTGCCGCCAATGAAATGCTGCCGCCGGAATCTCGTAACTGGGTAGACTATATGCAAGCAACAATATTTACACCAACCCTACGCTTATCCGACGAGTTCCAGCTTATGAGTCCGCAAATTGATTCGTTGTCACCGTTGGGTATCGCCCGTCAAATGATGTATGACTTTATGCAAGAAATGCTTCCGCAAATAATCCTTGCCTCTTCTTACGAAGAAGCACAACGCTTATTTGACCAAGTTCGTGACTTCTTGTACGCAAACGGCATGGCAGAAATCGAAGAAATTTACAACGCAAGATGGCACCACAACAAAGCCCTTCAAGGCGGTTCTATCTTTGATTTGACCAATATTCCCAGATAATTAAATTGACTGGATATTAAACACCACCCGGTTCCGGCCAGGTGGTGTTTTTGTTGCCGTACCTATTCTATCAACCACAAACTCACCGCGTTTTGCATCCTTCTGGCGGCGGTAGGGGCGTCAATTAGCCCACGCAAAAACTGATCTAATGTATCTTCCACTAACCGGCCGGGTATCATCGGCCAAAGCATTGCCATGGGTTGTTCATTGTAAGCGGCAATGCGGTCTATGGCCGCTTCAAATTGCCGGTTGCGGTCACTGCGGTTGCGGAAGTTTTGGAAGCTGGGCAGTGCCACATCGGATCTGGGTGTAGCGTCCGGGCCCGGCGGCGGGCTAACCAGCCTTCTGTACCAGTTGTAATTTGCGTCTTCAAAATTGCGGAAGGTAGTTTCTCTAAAGGTGGAGCGCAGAATAGACGATGCAAGGGACTGGGCTCCCCAGTCATTGCGGGACAGCCTTCGGGGTATTAGTCCGCCGGTAAAGCGGCTAATGCCTTCTGCGGCAAAAGTATTCGGGTTTGCGTAGGCGTAAATCAAGTGTTTTGCAAATTCCCATGCCAAGGCCCCGTCTGCGCGCCCGGTAATGCAAATGCCGGACCAGGACTGCCTAAATGCCCCCGGGGTGTCTATCAAAAACCTGCCGTTTGTATCCGCAAGGGGGATGGAATGTATAAAATACGGCGGCATCACCTCTTCAAAGAAAATTCTGTAATGGGCGATGTTGTTTGTGCCCGCGTAAAATACATAAGTTTCGCCCATTCTCCGCAGCTGGTGACGGAAGCTGTAGCCCGTCCAAAACGGAGCACAATACACCCTGCAGGGGCACCAGTTAAAATTGTAGCCCATGCGCCACCAGTCGCTGCCTTGGTCTAAAAACCACCATGGCCGTTCCCACGCCTGGCATTCTATAGCCCATGGGTCACGGATGGCATTAACGCGGCCAATTAGGTCAAGGTATTCTGCGAAGCGAGGGTCCAAAAGGTTGGAGGTATTGGTGTTAAAGTCTATAAATTCGCCCATGATTGCTTGCAGCGCATTGGTGTAATACGTAAGACCTGCGCCGTCTGCATAAAGCAAATGGCCAAATTCGTCCGGATAGGTATAGACTAAGTCTAGGTAAAATTCCATCATTTCCACAAGGGTAACGGAAGATTTATTGGTCCAATGATCCAAAAATTCCGACGGCAGGGCAGCGTTTACACCTACGTAGTTCATGCCAAAACTTGTGGGGAGTACATATAAGTTACTGTTAATTTCAAATGCTTTTAATGCTTGGGTAAAAAATTCGTCCCGGCTTGTGTTTGGGCAAGCGTCCATTAATGTATAAATATTTTGTAAAAAACCGGAGTTGGCCAAGGCATGAATATTGTGTTTAAAAGGGTCAAACATAATAATGTCGTTGCTCATGCCTGCCATAAGCTCTAATTGAAAACGCATACCGCGGGTGTCCATCCCAGCCATGTCCTGCCAGCCGTAGTAATCTATTTCTACATGAAAGTTGTAGGGTATTTCCCGCGCTTGCCAGTCTGCCTGCATTGCTTGGGCGGCCTGGCGGATAATGCGTACATCCACACAGCGGGCACGTATGGTTAAAGTGCGGCGTGGCTGAATTTCCCACGGTACATACAGTTCAATTTCCGGCCTATACCTGTTAAACCACGCGGCTGTGGCTGTTTCCATTTGGTTTGCTGCTTCGTGGGCGGGCATATCGGTTTGTAGAAATTGATGAAGCACATCTGTAACCGGGCCGCTGTATGACATAAAAGCCCCATGGGGCGCAGAAAGCGGCCATGTACTGTATTGCTGCAGACGGGATACAGCTTGTGTAACGGCAGCGGTTTCGTTTTCCGCCACCAAGGCCGGTAAGTCTTTGTGTAAAAGCAGGCGGTTAAAATCTGCCTGTAAACTTTGCGGCAAATATCTTTGCAAGATTGGTATGTTTGTGCCCAAATGAATGGTTGTAGTGGCACTTTCTGATATAGCTTGCGCCAAAAATTTCATTACAAGCTGTGGGCAGGCCGCATGGCTTACTACCATTTCCATGCTGTGGCTGCGGGAAATTAACCTACCGTTTTCGTCTGCCAGTGGTATGTAATTGACAAAAAAAGGCTCGCTAAACTCGAACAGTCCGTAAATACCTGCGGTTCTGTTATAAACCCGTGAAAATACGTAACGGTCGTGCTTAACTGCCATATCTCTAAAGGTGTGCCGCCAGTCGATAGGCGGTGTATTGAAGCGGCGGTTATCTTTATAAGCACCGCGGATACTGTCCAATAAACTTAATGTATTGGTAAAGTCGGCGGTACGCGCCGCGAAGTTTATCGTGTAGTTAAGTTCCGGCAAAAATGCTTCCGTCGCGGTTAAACCGTGGATAAATGAAAACTCTGCCCATTGAAGGTATTGGCTTACTAAGTCCAAGTACAGGTTGGCGATGTCTGTTGGTGCTGCCCGGTCAAGGGCGGTAAAACGGGACATAAAAGATTGCGGTACGTTGGCGTTTATACCAATAAAATCTATGCTAAAATCTATGGGCAGCATGTACAAACGTCCGTCTATTTCTATGCTTTCAAGCACATTTGTAAAAAAATCTTCCCGGGTGAAGTAATCTGATTTATCAATTATTGTATAAATGTCTGCCAAAAAGCCTTCTTCGATGAACCTGTCCAGCATTATATTGTTGCGTACAAAAACGTCCGGGCCAAACCCGGCAGCAAACTGGCTAAGAAGTAATTCCTGCTGAGCGGGCCATTCTTCCTGGGGGTAATGTGCAAAATTTACGGGAACATCCCGCTCTTGCTCTTCAAAATACTGCCGTAAAACCCGGGCGGCACCTTGCAGCCGCGGCATTGTGACAAAAGGGGTGGAAATAGTGAAGGATGTTATGCGCCGGTTGTTGTTCCATTGCACTACGCCATAGACAGACAGGCTTAGGATGGCAACTGCCGTTACGGCGGCTGCAATTGTAGAAAATTTGCGCTTCATAATTACTCTACCACCGTAAACCTTACCGCCATATATTGCCGGGCGGGTAATTCTACATACAAATTTTCCATTGCCATTACGCCGCAGTCGGTAATTGTCATATTCCAGGTGTCAATTATATCTACTTTGTAATTGCCTTTAGGCAGGTTGTTTCTTCCCAAATACGGATGATCGGAATGGAACGCCCTAAAACGCGGGCGGCTAAAGTCCAGATACGCAATGTATTTCAAGTAGCGGCGGTTGCAGCATTGGTCCATTTTTGCAAAACCCCAATGGTCGTAAGCGTAGAATAAAATCAGGTCTGCTTCTACGCCTATGTCTTTTAAGTCCCATATGCATTGCTCTAAATGGGCGTAAAATTTGGGGTTGGGGCGTGTGTAATCGAAGCCGGTTTCAAGATTGCCCTCGAACGGATACAGCTCAGGTTCGTTCTTGTTAAAGTCGTAATGTTTTGGGAAAACGCACATACGGATTTTTTTGAAGCCCGGGGTTTTCTTTAGGCTTTCAATTGTTTGGCGGCGCAGCTCTGCGGGCTGGTGAACCCAGGCATAGCAAGTGGTGCCCAGCGGATACAGGGGCGAACCGTCGTCATAGGCGAAGTGCAGACCGCGGGTACGGGCTACGCCATGCTCGCCTTCTTCCGGCGGGGTACATGTGAAGCAGCCGGTAATGCCGTTAAGCCCCGGTATTTCAGAAAAAATTTCATAGGCCCATTCCCCTTCGCAGTCGGGCATGAAGCGGATTTTGAAAGTGTCGCTGCCGTCGTAAAAGCCGTAGGATGTCAGTTTGCGGTTGCCCTTTTGGAACACGGCTTTAATTTCCAAATCGAAAGGGTTACGGTTTGTAACAGGTTGTTCTTTAGTAAATTCCCACATGCCCCAAAGGGGTATACTTGATTGCATAGCCGGTCCTCCTATTTTAGCTTGTAAGTTTTCCTGCTTTAAGCTAACATTTGTGCAAAGTATTTGCAAGGGTTAAATGTTTACCCCCTGATATTACATTGCCAATGTGATATCAGGGGGTAAGTTTATTTCCGCAGCCTTTTGATAATCTCAATACTCATCCGCGCGTTGTGATACGGACAGGTGTACCCGTCGCTTTTGTTACGATGGTTTTGCGGCGTACCGTCGTCATTTACCCAGGCGTACCAGCCCCCAAGGCTTCTGTCGATGAAATACTTATCAATGCATTCAAGGGCGGCCAGCGCAGCGTCCAAAAATTTTTCTTCTTTTGTAAGTTGGTAGGCGTTTAAGAAGCCTACAACGGCCTCATTTTGTTCCCACCAAGAGAAATTAGCGGAATACCGCCTTTCCCGTGGGTGGTATTCCGTATGCATCCCGCCGTTTGGGGCAATGCCGTCATCATAGGCGGCACGTGCCATGTTAACGGCTACTTTTCGGGTATCTTCCAGGGCTTCCGGCTCCCCTAAAATTTCCGCTGTCTCGTACAGCAGCCAACTGCCCTCAATGTCGTGGCCAAGGGTAAGGTCCGGGGTTATGGGCGTCCAGTCTCTTGCCTGGAAAAGGTAGAAGTGCCAGTTGTCCCGGTTAAGGATTTTGTTCATGATAAGATACAGAAGCTCGCGGACCCGGGAACGCAGCTTCTTAGAATCGTCTATACGAAGCAAATTTGTGTACGCTTCCACCATGTGAAGGTGGGTGTTCATGGTTTTTTGCACCCGTGTGTCGGAAATTAGCATGGTCACATTGGGTGTGTAATGCCACTGACGGGAAGCAGTTTCGTGGTAGCCGCCGTATTGTGCATCCCACATATTATCGTCCAGCAATTTCACCGTTTCTTGGGCCAGTTTTTTTGCTTCGCCGCAGTTAAAAACGCGGGCATACTCAGAAAGGCCATAAACCGCAAAGGCGTTACCGTAGGTGAATTTATGGGTTGCCACCGGTTCGCCTTTATAATTTACCCATGTGTAAAACCCGCCGTACTTTTCGTCATAGAAATAGGTAGTTACATACCTGTATGCGCGCTCTGCAAGTTCTTTATATTTTTCATTGCCGGTAGTTTCGTAACAGGCACTGTACGTCCATATCAGCCGGGCATTAAGGACAATAAACCTATCTGCGGTTTCGTCCGGCGAATTATCGTATTTTACCGCGCCGTAAAAACCGCCGTTCTTTTCGTCAACGGTGTTCTCCGCCCACCACTTCATTAAATTGCCCTCCAGGTCTGCCTTGGCCCAGGATAAGAGTTTGCAGTATTTTTCGTTCATGAGAAAACCTCCTTGTCATGGGTAAGTTGTACCATGATTTATACAGTTTGGAAAGATATTTGTTGCATAAATTCATAATGTATTGTACATTTGCATCAGTGTTTGGGGTAGTGCTTACAACTAAGCGACTCCGTCGCTTCCCGCAGGCGAAGCCGAGGAAGCGGAAGCGGGGTTTGCCCGCTGTAGCGGCGGGGTTTGGGGCAGAGCCCCATTAAAATAAAAGGAGGCAATCAAAATGGAAAAGTTGCGTATCGGCCTAATTGGCTGCGGTGGGATTATGAACCACCACATGAACGGTGTACTAACCTTTGACGACGTGGAAATAGTAGCGGTGGCAGACCCGCTAAAAGAACGTACAGACGCAATGATGAAACGTACCGGTGCAACGCGGGCGTATTCTGGCCACATGGAATTGTTCGAGCATGAAGACAAGCTTGACGCGGTTTATATCTGTGTAGAGCCTACTGCCCACAATAATATTGAAGAAACAGCAATTGCCCGCGGCTTACCATTTTTAACAGAAAAGCCGATGACACTGGACATGTCCCAGGGCGAAGCAATTGCCAAGGCCGTGGAAGCAAAAGGGCTTGTTACATGCGTTGGCTTCCAGGACAGGTATTTGGACATTGTACAGCAGGCAAAAGAAGAGCTTGCAGACATGCAGGTTGGTATGGTGTACGGTTCCTGGATTGGCGGCGTACCGCAAGTATGGTGGTGGATGCGTAAAGATACTTGCGGCGGCCAGCTGCTGGAGCAGAACATTCACTTGGTAGACCTGCTAAGGTATTTCTTTGGGGAAGCAGAAAGCGTTTTTGCAACCTGTGGTCGTGGGCTAATATCCAAAGATGAGTTCCCAAGTACCTTGCCCGCCTACGACACAGACGATTTCTCCAGCGCGATGATTACATTCAAAAACGGCCTTACGGCAAACCTGATGTCCGGTTGCTTTGTAAAAGGCGGCGGCAACCCAATCCGCAACGGCTTGACAATTATTGGCCGTGAAAAATCCCTGGAATATTCCCTTCGGGACAGCTTGACGGTTTACACATCCGAAACACAAAAAAAATATAAGCGTGAGGTAGACCAAAGTCTTCGCCATGACAGAGCGTTCCTGGACGCGGTAAGGGCAAAAGACCCAACAGCGGTACTTTCCCCATACTCAGACGCACTAAAAACATTAATATTATCCGACGCGGCAAACCGCTCTATGGAAAGCGGCACGCTGATAAAATTATAAGGAGCCAGCCATGAAACTATCTGTATGCCTTAACTCCGTCACGGGCCAGCTAAGCAGGGCAGACGCAATGTTACTTGCCAAAAAGCTGGGCTATTCCGCCGTAGAGTTTTGGGAAGGCAGCGGCTTCCCCGTAGACGAGTACAAGAACACATTGGAGGAAACCGGCTTAACCCTGGCAAGCATGGGCGGCGGCGGTAACCTTGTAGATGCCGCAAAGCGAAATGAATTTGTAGAAAGCGTTAAAACGGCCCTTGTCAATGCCAAAATTTTAGGCGCGAAGGGCATGATTGCCACCGCCGGGCAAGAGCTGGAAGGCGTATCCCGGGACAGCCAAAAACAATCCATAGTAGACGGTTTGAAAGAGGCCGCCAAGCTTATTGCCGGTACAGGCGTCAAAATGTACCTGGAGCCGCTGAATATCTTGGTAGACCATAAGGGATATTTCCTGTACCGTTCCTGTGAAGCCTTTGAAATTATACGGGAGGTAAACAGCCCGGACGTTAAAGTGCTGTTTGATATTTATCACCAGCAAATTACGGAGGGACACCTTATTTCCAACATAACAAACAACATCGACTTAATTGGTCATTTCCACGTGGCAGGCAACCCCGGACGCGGAGAGCCGTATCTTGGCGAAATTAATTACCGGGAAGTGTTCCGCGCCATAGACGAAGCAGGTTATACAGGCTATGCAGGCCTGGAATACTGGGCGCGTAGGGATAACATGGAAGAATCGCTTAAGCGTTGTTTAGAGATTGTGAGGTAGGAAAAGCTAACAATAACTCAAAATTCAGTTGGTCCCAAAATTGGACCAGCTGAATTTTGGTGAATTTTTTTGCTTTCCAAAAAAAATGTTTGACTTTCGTTCGTTATTCGTGTATGATTCTTTCTTGTGGCGATATCTTCAGGTCTTGTCACATGGTAACATTCATATGTCTGCAAAATTTTTAAATTATTAATTGTGACACGCCCGGTTGCGTGAACAAAAAAGTGTAGACCAATGTGATATTTGAAATAATATTAACGGTACTGCGCAAAGTGGAGGAATAACACATGCAAAACCAAAAAATTCGTATCAATCTAAAAGCTTATGACCACAAGCTTATCGACCAATCGGTGGTTCAGATCATTGACACAGCCAAGCGCACAGGTGCCAGTGTGTCGGGTCCCATTCCCCTGCCTACTAAGAAGGAAGTAGTTACAATTCTTAGGGCGGTACACAAATATAAAGATTCACGTGAGCAGTTCGAGTCACGTACGCACAAGCGTCTTATCGACATCTTGATGCCAACCCCCAAAACTGTAGATGCTCTACAAAGGCTGGACTTGCCGGACGGCGTAGATATCTCTGTTAAAATTATGTAAGTCGGAGGCGCCACATGTTAAAAAAAGCAATTTTAGCCAGGAAGTTAGGCATGACCCAAGTGTTTACAGAAAATGGCACGGTAATTCCGGTAACAGTGTTGGAAGCCGGCCCCTGCACAGTGGTGCAGCGCAAAACGGTTGAAAAAGACGGGTACGCCGCCCTACAAGTGGGTTTTGGCGATATCCGCCCTAAATTAGTTAACAAGCCCGCAAAGGGTCATTTCGAAGCCAATTTGGGCGCAGGTGCCGCTCCTCGTCGGGTTCTTCGCGAACTAAGATTAGAAGATTGCGACGCTTACGAAGTCGGTTCGGAAATTAAAGCGGACATGTTCACCGCAGGTGATCATGTGGATATTAGCGGAACATCTAAAGGTAAGGGTTTCCAGGGTGCCATTAAGCGTCACAACCAGCGCAAAGGCCCAATGACTCACGGTTCTAAGTACCATAGGGGCTTGGGTTCCATGGGTTCCGGTACTACGCCGGGTAGGGTTCGTAAAGGCAAGAAAGCACCGGGTCACATGGGTGCGGAAGCTGTTACTGTGCAAAACCTGGAAGTTGTCCGCACAGACGCTGAAAAGAACTTGATTCTTGTAAGAGGTGCTGTACCGGGCATTAAAGGTGCCTTGGTAGTTGTAAAAAGCACATGTAAAGTATAAGCACGACGAGCGAAGGAGTTGTAATCGTGGCTACAGTAGATGTAAAAAACATCCAAGGTCAAACAGTGGGTAAAATCGACCTAGAGCCTACCATCTTTGATGTAGAGATAAATGAACACGCTGTTCATATGGCGGTTGTTCAGTACTTGGCTAACCAGCGTCAGGGTACAAAAAGCACTAAGACCCGTGCGGAAGTGCGCGGTGGCGGTCGTAAGCCTTGGAGACAAAAAGGCACAGGGCGCGCTCGTCAAGGCAGTACCCGTTCTCCTCAATGGGTAGGCGGTGGCGTGGTATTTGCCCCAAAGCCAAGGGATTTTTCCTTTAAGCTGAACAAAAAGCTTAAAAGGCTGGCTCTTAAGTCTGTATTAACAGATAAGGTGAAACAAGGCAACTTAGTAGTTTTGGAAAGCCTTGACCTGCCGGAAATTAAAACAAAAGCTATGGTAAATGTTTGTTCAAGCCTAGAGCTTGGCAAGGCATTATTTGTAATGAGTGGCAGCAACACCAATGTAATGCTGTCTGCAAGAAACATCCCGACGGTTAAAACTGCAGGCGTTAACACAATAAACGTCTACGATATTCTAAATCATGAAAACTTAGTTATAACCAAGGAAGCAGTTGAAAAAATTCAGGAGGTGTATGTATAATGGCCAACTTGCAATATTACGACATTATTCTAAAGCCTCTTATGACAGAGAAGAGCATGAGCCTTTTGGAAAGTAACACATATTCATTCTATGTCCATCCAAAGGCAACAAAGACACAAATAAAAGAAGCGGTAGAAAAGCTTTTTGCCGGTACAAAAGTGGAGCGTGTAAATACACTGATTACCAGCCCTAAAAAACGCCAGCGCCGCGGCTTTCTGCCGGGTAAAACAGTACAGCGTAAAAAAGCTATTGTTACACTAACCCCCGGCAGCCGCCAGATAGAATATTTCGAAGGTATTTAAGGAAGGAGTATGACACATGGGTGTAAAACGTTATAGGCCCTTAACCCCTTCCCAAAGGCAAATGACCGTTTCCGACTTTGCGGAAATAACAAAGTCAAAGCCTGAGAAAAGCCTTGTGCAGCATCTGCCTACACACAGCGGGCGCAACGGGCAAGGTAAAATAACAGTTCGCCACAGGGGTGGCGGGGCAAAAATTAAGTATCGCATTATTGATTTTAAACGCAACAAAGACGGTATCCCGGCAAAAGTACATGCTGTAGAATACGATCCAAACCGCACAGCAAATATCGCACTTCTTCACTATGTAGACGGCGAAAAGCGTTACATCCTGGCACCAATCGGTGTTAAAGTTGGCGATATGCTGATGAGCGGCGAGGAAGCCGAGGTTCGCCCCGGTAACGCGCTTCCTATGAGGTTTATCCCCGTAGGTACAGAAATTCACAATATTGAAATGAAATTGGGCCGCGGCGGCCAGTTGGTTCGCTCTGCAGGCAACGTAGCACAGCTAATGGCCAAAGACGAAAAATATGCAACTGTGCGTCTTCCCTCCGGGGAAATGCGTCTTGTGCCCGTACACTGTCGCGCTACAATCGGTCAAGTAGGCAACCAAGATCACGAGCTTATCAACGTTGGTAAAGCAGGTAAGAAGCGTCACATGGGTATTCGCCCCACAGTTCGCGGTTCTGTTATGAACCCGAACGATCACCCCCACGGCGGCGGTGAGGGACGTGCTCCAATCGGTCGTTCCGCACCTTCTACCCCTTGGGGTAAGCCGGCACTTGGCTACAAAACCCGTAAGAAAAACAAGCAAAGTAATAAATATATCGTTCGCAAGCGTGGTTCGAAATAGGAGGTTTTGTCAATATGGGCAGATCATTAAAAAAAGGGCCGTTCGTAGACGACCACCTAATGAAAAAAGTTTTAGCGCAGGGTAATGCAACCAACAGCCAAGTAATAAAAACTTGGTCACGCCGCTCAACTATTTTTCCGGAAATGATAGGTTTTACCATAGCTGTTCATGATGGGCGCAAGCACGTGCCTGTATACATTACAGAAGATATGGTTGGTCACAAGCTTGGCGAGTTTGCCTCAACCCGCACTTATCGCGGCCATGGTAAAGACGCTGAAAAAAGAAGTAAAGCAAGGTAGGAGGGCAAGGAAATGGCAGGTTCAAGAAGCCAGTATAAACAGCAGCGCAATAAGGAAAATCGCGAAAAGCGTCCTCATGCGATTCATAAATTTGCCCGCATATCAGACCGTAAGGCACGCATTGTCCTAGAGCAAATTAAAGGCAAAGGTGTAGAGCAGGCAGCGGCAATTTTACAGTTTAACCCAAGATACGGTGCGGTTCTTGTAGGCAAAGTGCTTAAATCAGCGGTTGCCAACGCAGAAGAAAATCACTCATTAGATGCGTCTGGGTTATACGTACAAGAAGTTTTTGCGGACCAGGGTCCAACCCTGAAACGTATTCAGCCACGCGCCAAAGGCCGTGCATATCGCATAAACAAGCGCACAAGTCACATCACTATTATTTTAAACGAGAGGTGAACACATGGGTCAAAAAGTAAACCCTCATGGCTTGCGCCTGGGAATTAACAAGGAATGGGATTCCGTGTGGTATGCAGAGAAAGACTTCGCAAAGTTCATCTTGGAAGACCACAAATTACGTCAATATATTAAAAACAATCTGTCAAATGCAAAAGTAGCGCGTGTAACGATTAAACGCACTACAGACCGTGTAAAAATAACATTGCATAGCGCAAGCCCCGGTATTATTATTGGGCGCAATGGTCAAGCAATTAAAGAATTGACAGAAAAGCTGCAAAGGCTTAGCGACCAAAAGGTAGATGTAGAAATTTTTGAAATCAAAAGGCCGGAAGTTAATGCACAGCTTGTTGCAGAAACAATTGCAAAAGATTTAGAAAACCGTACCGCTTTCCGCCGTGCAATGCGTCAAGCAATGCAACGCGCCATGAAAGCCGGTTCAAGAGGTATTAAAACCATGGTGTCAGGACGTCTTGGCGGTGCGGATATTGCCCGTTCAGAGTCCTTCCATGAAGGTACAATTCCTCTACAAACACTACGCGCAGACATAGACTACGGCTTTGCCGAAGCCAAAACCACCTATGGTATTTTAGGTGTAAAAGTTTGGCTGTACAGAGGCGAAGTAATTCCGGGTATGCCACGTCGTGGTGATAGGGAAGATCGTGGGTATAGAAACAGACGGGAAGGAGGCTTCAACCATGCTGATGCCAAAAAGGGTAAAAAGACGCAAGCAGTTTCGCGGTCGTATGACAGGCAAGGCTCTCCGCGGCAATAGTATCACTTACGGAACATTTGGCCTTGTAGCTATGGAGCCAAGCTGGGTAACAGCTAATCAAATAGAGGCCGCCCGTATCGTAATAAATCGTACAATGCGCCGTGGCGGTAAAGTTTGGATTAAAATTTTCCCAGACAAGCCTGTTACTGCAAAACCTGCCGAAACCCGCATGGGTAAAGGTAAAGGTTCACCGGAATATTGGGTGGCGGTAGTTAAGCCCGGACGTGTAATGTTCGAAATAGCAGGTGTAGACGAAGAAGTGTCTCGCCGCGCACTAAAGCTTGCTTCTTACAAGATGCCAATCAAATGTAAAGTGGTATCTAAGGAAGAGCTAGACGCAATTTTAGCTGAAGCCGAGAATCGTCCGGCCGAAGCTAGTTCATAAAAACAAGGAGGCCGAGGTTAATGAAGTCAAAGAAATACCTAGAGTCCCTTAGTGATAAATCCGTGGAAGAGTTGCGCAACGAATTAGTAACCAGTAAAAAGGAACTCTTCAACTTGCGTTTCCAAAACGCAACAAACCAACTCGACAACACGGCACGAATCCGCGAAGTGCGTAAAAACATTGCTCGTATACAAACAGTAATGACAATACGCACAAAGGGTTTGGCTTAACAAACCAGGAGGTTAGATCGTGGAGACTCGTAATTTACGCAAAGTCCGGATAGGCCGGGTAATAAGCGATAAAATGGATAAGACAATTGTGGTGGCAGTGGAAAACCGCGTTCGCCATCCCGTAATTGGAAAAATTGTAAAACGCACCTACAAATTAAAAGCTCATGATGAAACCAACGAGTGCGGCATCGGTGACAGAGTTCGTGTAATGGAAACTCGCCCATTGTCAAAAGAAAAACGCTGGCGTTTGGTTTCTATAATCGAAAAAGCAAAATAAGCACCGCCATAAGGAGGTAACACCCATGATTCAGCAACAAACAAGGCTGGCGTCCGCAGATAATTCCGGTGCTAAGGAATTGATGTGTATACGTGTACTTGGCGGCAGTAAACGCCGTTACGGCAATGTGGGCGACATCATTGTATGCTCTGTAAAAGATGCAGCCCCCGGCGGTGTTGTAAAAAAAGGCGAAGTGGTAAAAGCAGTTATTGTTCGTACCGTAAAAGGGCTGTCACGCCCAGACGGGTCATCCATTCGCTTCGACGAAAACGCCGCTGTAATCATTAAAGACGACAATACCCCACGCGGAACACGTATTTTTGGACCGGTAGCAAGAGAACTTCGCGACAAGCAATTTATGCGTATAGTTTCTCTCGCCCCTGAAGTTCTGTAATTGAAAGAGGTAAGCACAATGACACCTACAAAAACAAAACTAAAGCGTGGCGATACTGTTCAAGTAGTGGCCGGTAAGGAATTAACACGTACCGGGCGCATTCTGCAAATAGACCGCGCAAAAAATAAAGCAATCGTGGAAGGGCTTAACTTGCAAACAAAGCATCAAAAGTCTAACCGCGCAAACCAAACAGGCGGTATAACCCGCAAAGAAGCCCCACTTCACCTTTCCAATCTTATGTATCTTCATAAAGGTAAACCAACTCGCTTGGGTTATAAAGTAGAAGTTACAGAGAAGGACGGCAAGAAAGTAACCGTAAAAAGACGTGTAGCAAAAACTACCGGTGAAGTAATTGACTAAGCAACACAGTAAGTGGCTGCGCCACTTCCCGAAGGAAGCGGAAACGGGCTTTGCCCGTTGTAGCGGCGGGGTTTGGGGCAAGTGCCCCATTAATAAGGAGGAAAGCCATGAGTCGGCTTAAAGGCATCTATGATACAGATATCGTCGATGGCATGATGAAAAAATTTAATTATAAAAATAGACTGGCAGTACCTAAAATCGAAAAAGTAGTTGTTAATATCGGCTTAGGTGAAGCGAAGGAAAATGCCAAAGTTATCGAACATGCTGTAGGCGATTTGGCTATAATCACCGGGCAAAAGCCGATTGTTACAAAGGCAAAGAAGTCTATTTCTAACTTTAAATTGCGCGCCGGTATGCCAGTAGGTTGTAAAGTAACCCTTCGTGGCAAAAAAATGTATAGCTTTGTGGATAGGCTGATAAGTATTGCTATTCCACGTGTACGTGACTTCCGTGGCGTAAGCCCGGATTCTTTCGACGGGCGCGGCAACTATACTTTGGGTATTAAAGAACAACTGATTTTCCCTGAAATTTCTTTCGATAAAATTGATAAGCTCAGGGGTATGGAAGTGGTTATCGTAACTACTGCACAAACCGATGAGGAAGCTCGCGAGCTTCTAAGATTATTCGGAATGCCCTTTATTCGAGCAAACTAGGAGGACATCATGGCGAAAAAATCTCTTATTCTTAAATCCCAACGCAAACCCAAATTTGCTGTTAGGGCATATAATCGTTGCAACATCTGTGGTCGCCCCCACGCAACTTTGCGCAAGTACGGTATATGCCGTATTTGTTTCCGCGAGCTTGCGTACAAGGGTCAAATCCCCGGTGTACGTAAAGCAAGCTGGTAATTAAATTTTGTAAGCTAGAATTAGCAAGGAGGAGCGCCCGTGTTATCAGACCCAATTGGTGATATGCTCACCAGGATTCGCAATGCGAACATGGCAAGACACACAACTGTAGATATGCCGTCTTCCAAAATGAAGGAATCAATTGCCGCTATTTTGGTAAAAGAAGGCTATGTGAAAAACTATGAAGTAATTGAAAATGGCGTTAAAAAAACAATGCGCATAACTCTCAAATATGGTCGTAACAAAAGTGAGAAAGTTATTGCAGGGCTTAAGCGCATATCTAAGCCGGGGCTTAGAGTTTACGCAAACTGTGAAGACATTCCAAAAGTGTTAAACGGCTTGGGTACAGCCATTGTTTCAACCAATAAAGGCATACTGACCGACAAAGAAGCTCGATTACAGGGCATTGGCGGCGAAGTTTTGGCTTTCATTTGGTAGGTTTATATGTAGCAGCCTCATAGGCTGTGGGGCAACGCCCCGTTTATAATCTGAAGGAGGTGCAGAACATGTCCAGAATCGGTAAAATGCCGGTTATCATTCCAAGTGGTGTATCTTTCACCATAAGCGAAGATAATTATTTTACGGTAAAAGGCCCCAAAGGCGAACTTAGCCGTAAGTTGTCTGCAGATATGAACATCGCACAAGAAGACGGTCAATTGGTTATTACCAGGCCAAGTGATTTGAAACGCCATAAAGCGTTGCATGGTCTTACTCGTACGCTTATCAACAATATGGTTGTTGGTGTAACAGAAGGCTATACAAAACGCCTTGAAATAAATGGTACAGGATACCGTGCTGCAAAGGCAGGTAACAAGCTTACCCTTAACCTTGGGTATTCTCATCCTGTAGAAATGACCGACCCCGATGGTGTTACCAGCGAAGTGGAAGGCAATAACAAAATAACAGTCACCGGCATAGACAAAGAAAAAGTAGGTCAATATGCCGCAAATATACGCGCTAAACGCCCGCCGGAACCTTATAAAGGTAAAGGTATTAAGTATGAAAACGAGCGTATTAGACGCAAAGCCGGTAAAGCCGGTAAGAAATAAGGACGGTAGGTGAGAGGCATGATTAAGAAACCATCACGTGCTGTAGCACGTAAGAAACGTCATTACAAAATGCGTCGTAACTTATCGGGTACAGCTGCAAAGCCGCGTCTTACGGTGTTTAAATCTAACAAATATATTTACGCACAGCTTATAGATGATGTTGCAGGACACACCTTAGCAAGTGCATCTTCGTTAGATACGGCATTGGTAAAGGCTAACAATCTAGAGTCTACATCCAACATCGAAGCAGCCAAGGCAGTTGGTACGGCAGTTGCAAAAAAAGCCCTTGATAAGGGTATAGATACCATCGTTTTTGACCGTAGTGGATACGTTTATCACGGTAAACTACAGGCCCTGGCAGACGCAGCCAGAGAAGCCGGTTTGAAATTCTAGGTTAAGGAGAGGCTTATGAAAAAGATAGACGCAAACGCCTTGGATTTACAAGACCGGGCAGTAACCATTAACCGTGTAACAAAGGTAGTAAAGGGTGGACGTAACTTCACTTTTGCCGCGCTTGTAGTTGTTGGCGACGGAAATGGTCATGTTGGTGTAGGACTTGGGAAAGCAAAAGAGGTTCCCGAGGCTATTCGCAAGGGTAAAGAAGATGCCAAGAAGAATATGATTTTCCTTGAAAAAAACGAAGACGATTCCCTTTTTCACGAAATCCTTGGACACTTTGGTGCGGCTAAGGTTCTTATGCGCCCGGCACCGGAAGGTACCGGAGTTATTGCAGGTGGTGCCGTTCGTGCGGTATTAGAGCTTGCAGGGGTACGTAATGTAGTCGCAAAGTCATTAGGCTCCAATAATAAGCATAACGTAGTTAAAGCCACATTAGCAGGGCTTCAGTCTATGAGAACCCCCACTGCCGTAGCAAAGCTTAGAGGCAAATCCGTGGAAGAGATTTACGAAGTGAGGAATTCCTAATGTTAAAAATAACCTTAGTGCGCTCCCCAATTGGCAGTAAGCCTAAACATAGGGCAACAATTGCGGCATTAGGATTGCGCAAACTACATGCATCTGTGTTACAAAAAGATAATGACGCGATACGTGGTATGATTCACCATGTGAAGCATCTGATTAAAGTAGAGCAAGCTTAAAAAAAAGGAGTGATGGCCATGAAACTAGGAGAATTGAAGCCGGCCGCAGGCGCAACGTCGAAGGCTTGGCGTCGTGGTCGTGGACACGGCTCTGGTAATGGTAAAACATCCGGTCGTGGACATAAAGGTCAACGATCACGTTCCGGTAGCGGTGGCAAAGTAGGGTTTGAAGGCGGGCAAATGCCTTTGTATCGTCGTTTGCCAAAAAGAGGTTTCAAATGCCGTAACACCAAGGAAATTGTAGCCATCAATGTGCAGCTACTCAATGTATTTGATGACGGTGCCACAGTTGATATTGCAGCCCTCAAACAAAAAGGACTGGTATCTAACCCTCGTGATGGCGTTAAAATTTTGGGTAATGGCACTGTTAATAAAAAGCTGACAGTTAAGGTGAATTATTTCAGCCAAACCGCCGTCGAAAAAATCCAGTCTGCGGGTGGAAAAGCAGAGGTGGTATAGGTGTTTAAAATATTCGCCAATGCATGGCGCGTAGAGGATATCCGTAAAAAATTATTGTTTGTATTCCTATTGCTATTGATATTCCGTTTTGGTTCCGCAATCCCCTTACCGGGTATCAACCTGGAAACATTAGACCTTGCAAGAGGCGGCGGCGGAGACTTTGAACAAGGCTTTGTCCCGACAATTTTCAATATGATAGCAGGGGGCGGAATAGGTTCTTTGTTTGCTATGGGTATTGCCCCATACATTACGGCATCTATTATCATGCAGTTGCTGTCATATGCCATTCCTTATTTCAGTGAACTGAAAAAAGAAGGCGAAGAAGGCAACAAAAAGATTCAGCAAATAACACGTTACTTGGCAGTGGCACTAGCTGCTCTGCAAGCTGCCGCTACTGTATTTTCTTATACGAACTTTAACCAGTCGGGGATTAGTTTGTTCCGTGGGGATTTAACTCCCGGCGGGTTCCAAAGCTTTTTCACTTATGCAATTGCAACAATAGCAATGATGTCCGGTACAATCTTTATTATGTGGCTGGCAGAGTTAATAACAGAAAAAGGAATTGGGCAAGGCGCGTCCTTCCTAATTTTCGCCAATATTTTGGCGGCGTTACCACAAGGGGCTATGGCCTTATGGGTTATGGTTACCGGCGAGTCACCACTAACGAATATTGGATTGGTGCTTGTTCTGTTAGTTGTGTTTGTGGCGATAATCGCTTTTGTGGTACTGGTGCATGAGGGCGAGCGCAGAATACCCGTTCAATACGCAAAAAGAGCAAGCGGTACCGGTCGTGGCAGTAGTATGCATGGGAACCATAACTCTTTCATACCTATCAAAGTCAACTTGGCCGGTGTACTATCAATCATCTTTGCGATGTCGTTGCTGCAATTTCCGATGCAAATCGCTCAGTTTTTCCCCAGAGCGGCAGAAGGCGGCATTTTTGCAACTGTAATTCGCTTCTTAGACTGGAATCATCCGGTTGGTATGATAATATATGTTCTTCTTATATTCATGTTTACACACTTCTACACTTCTTTTGCGGTTAACCCCCGCGAAATGGCGGAAAACATGAAAAAGAATGGCGGGTTTATACCCGGCATAAGACCCGGGCAGCCCACCAGTGAATTTATTCAAACAACAGTTAACAGGCTTTCATGGATTGGCGCAGTGTTTTATTCATTAATTGCCATCTCGCCTATTATACTTGATCGCTTTATGCCTATACAAATGGGCTTTGGCGGTACTTCACTTCTAATCGTAACAGGCGTTGCATTAGAATTTGTTAAGCAGCTTGAATCCCAATTATTAATGCGCCATTATAAAGGCTTCCTTGATTAAGAGGTATTAATGGGAATATTCATCAAAAACGATGACCAGATTGCCATTATGCGGCATGCCAGCCGTATTTGTGTAGATACACACGAGATGCTGGCAAATCACATCAAGCCCGGTATAACCACAAAAGAGCTTGATAAGATAGCACACGACTATATTATCAGCCAAGACGCTAAACCAACGTTCTTAGGGTATAGGGGTTATCCGGCGGCAACATGTATCAGTATTAATAATGAAGTGATACACGGCATACCTGGTATACGACGCTTGAAAACAGGCGATATTGTTAGTATTGATATTGGTGTATGCTATAGGCATTTCCATGGGGATGCTGCCCGTACCCATCCTGTGGGTGAGGTAAGGGAAGAACACCGTAAGTTGATTGACACGGCCGAAAAAGCATTTTTTGAAGGCATGAAATATGCCAAGGCCGGTTTGAGGCTTCATGATATATCTGCCGCAATTGGAGACTATGTTGAAGCGAATGGTTTTAGCGTAGTGGAACAATGGTGTGGACATGGTATAGGGCGTCAACTTCATGAAGACCCTCAAGTTCCTCATACCAGGCAAGAAAAACGAGGGCCTCGTCTGACACGGGGGATGACTTTGGCTGTTGAACCTATGATAAATACAGGTTCTGGCGAAACAGTTACTCTCGATGATACTTGGACCGTTGTAACAAAAGATGGTGGGTTTTCTGCTCACTATGAAAATACATTCGTAATTACCGACGGCGAACCTGATATATTAACGTTGCGAGGTTAACCGTATGGAAATAGGTCAAGTAGTATTTTCTAAGAGTGGGCGTGACAAGGGCAAAACCTTCATAGTCATAAAAATTCACGAAAATTATGTATACTTAGTGGATGGAAAATTGCGGGTTTTGGCTGCGCCAAAGAAAAAAAAATTAAAACATATTCAGCCCACAAACTTCATCGCAGATTTAACCACAAACGGGCGTATGTTACAGGATGCAGATATTCGTAAACAATTAAAAGCTTTTATTGCTAAAGCCGATTGGTGAGGGAGGTAGGCCGAATTGTCAAAAGATGATGTAATTGAGGTAGAGGGTAAGGTAATAGAAAAGCTGCCCAATGCCACGTTTCAAGTTAAGTTGGAGAATGGACATGTAATTCTTGCTCATATTTCCGGCAAACTACGTATGAACTTTATTCGCATAATCCCTGGTGATAAGGTGCTTATAGAAATGTCGCCCTACGACTTAACCAAGGGACGGATTGTATGGCGGGACAAGTAAGAAGGAGATGGAACAAATGAAAGTTAGACCATCAGTTAAACCAATGTGCGAGAAATGCAAGCTTATACGCCGCAAACGCGCATTAAGGGTTATTTGTGAAAACCCAAAGCATAAACAAAGACAAGGATAACAACTTTGTTGAAAGTAGGAGGATTTTATGGCACGTATCGCAGGCGTTGACTTGCCCAGAGAAAAACGGGTCGAAATTGGCTTAACCTATATTTATGGTATTGGCCGCAGTAGTGCAACTCGCATATTAAAAGAGGCTGGCGTAAGCATAGATACTCGAGTTCGCGACTTAACAGAAGACGAAGCAAATCGTATCCGTAGTGTTGTTGATAGTTCCCAAGTAGTTGAGGGCGACTTGCGTCGTGAAGTGGCACTTAACATTAAACGACTGGTTGAAATCGGTTGTTATCGTGGTATTCGCCACCGTAGAAGCCTACCGGTACGCGGTCAACGTACTCGTACAAATGCCCGTACACGCAAAGGTAAAGCACGTACAGTTGCCAACAAGAAGAAATAATTGGAGGGACATAAATGCCAAAAAAGCAGGTTAAGCGTACGGCGGCAACCCGTCGTAGACGCGATAGAAAATTTGTGGATCGCGGTCAAGTGCATATTCAATCATCCTTTAACAACACTATTGTCACAATCACCGATGCCACCGGCAATGCTTTAAGTTGGGCAAGTGCCGGGCAGCTTGGTTTCCGTGGTAGCCGTAAATCCACACCTTACGCAGCGCAAATGGCGGCAGATACCGCTTGCGGGGCAGCAAAAGAGTATGGTCTTAAAACGGTAGAAGTGTATGTAAACGGCCCTGGAAGTGGTAGAGAAGCGGCTATCCGCGCACTGCAAGCGGCAGGTTTGGAAGTTACCCTAATTAAAGACGTAACTCCTGTGCCTCATAACGGTTGCAGACCACCCAAGCGTAGAAGAGTTTGAGGAGGCATTAGATTATGGCAAGATATATTGGTCCTGTTTGCAGGCTTTGCCGCAGAGAGGGCGAGAAATTATTTATTAAAGGCGAAAGATGCATGAAGCAATCTTGCGCAATGAACAAGCGTCCTGTTGCGCCCGGACAACATGGCACAAGCCGCAGAAAACTATCCGAGTATGGGCAACAGCTTCGTGAAAAGCAAAAAGCAAAGCGTATTTACGGTGTATTGGAAAGCCAATTCCACAAATATTACGAACAGGCAGACCGTATTCCCGGTATTACAGGTGAAAATCTAATTCGTCTGTTGGAAATGCGTTTAGATAACGTGGCATACAGGTTAGGCTTTGGGCGTTCCCGTACAGAGGCTCGTCAAGTTGTACGTCACAACCTTATTACCGTAAACGGTAAAAGAGTTAACATTCCATCTTACCAAGTAAAAGTTGGCGATGTAATTCAAGTTGCGGAGAAATCTAAGAATTTAACTCGCTTCAAAGATATTTTAGATGTATCTGTCGGCCGTAGTGTACCAGAGTGGCTTACAGCTGACCCTGACAACTTACGCGGTACAGTAAGTTCTAAACCAACCCGCGAACAAGTTATGATTCCTGTACGCGAGACACTTATTATCGAGTTATATTCAAAATAATTGGGACTTTTCCCAATATACCATGCCGCCTTACAGTTCGTCTGGCGGCGTAGCCGTTTAATATGTATGTGTGAGCTAATAATAAGGAGGTTTGGAACAGAGTGCTTGAAATTGAAAAACCTCGTATCGAGATAGAAGAAGTTAAAGGTAATCATTACGGGAAGTTTATAGTAGACCAATTGGAGCGTGGCTTTGGTACAACCATGGGCAACGCTTTAAGGCGTGTATTATTATCCAGTCTACCCGGTGCGGCTGTTAGTAATATTCGTGTGGACGGTGTTTTACATGAATTTAGCCATATCCCCGGAGTTAAGGAAGATTTAACAGAAATTATCCTTAACTTAAAAGCACTTGCCTTGCGTGATTCCAGTGAAGGTTTAGGCCTTAAAACTGCTACAATTGACGCCAAAGGCGAAGGCATTATTTACGCTAAGGATATTAAGCTGGATTCGGACGTTGATGTTTTAAACCCGGATTTAGTTATTGCAACCCTTGATAATGCGGATGCAAAGCTGTTCATTGAAATGACAATTAGAAAAGGTCATGGATATGTGGGTGCCGACAAAAATAAGAATGACGATCAACCAATTGGCTTAATTCCTATAGATTCTATATTTACCCCTGTACGCAAGGTTAATTTTTTTGTTGAACCTACCCGCGTGGGTAATGTTACAGACTACGATAAGTTAACCATGGAAGTTTGGACCAATGGCACAATAAGCCCCAAAGATGCAATTTGCTTGGGTGCAAGAATTCTTACAGAGCATTTTAATCTGTTTGTAGACTTGTCTGACAGTGCCAAATCCGCAGAAATTATGATTGAACGAGAAGAAGGCATGAAGGAAAAAATGCTGGAAATGAGCATAGAAGAGCTTGACTTATCCGTTCGTTCATACAACTGTTTAAAACGTGCAGGTATAAATACGGTTGAAGACCTGGCAAGTAAAACCGAAGAGGATATGATGAAGGTACGCAATCTTGGCCGCAAGTCCTTAGAGGAAGTTTTGAACAAAATGACGGATTTAGGGCTTTCCCTACAATCCGTAGATGACTAGAAAGATTAAGACGCTAACGGCTGACATTAATATGTATGCCGTCTACTCTAAGAGTAGCGAGGGGCTTTATGGAAGCATAATTGGCGCAGCCCCACTTTAAAAAAGGAGAGATATCATGCCCGGCTATAGAAAGTTAGGACGCACATCCAGCCAGCGTAAAGCTATGCTTCGTGCCTTAACCACTCAATTGATACATCACGGTAAGATTACTACAACAGAAACACGTGCAAAAGAAGTGAGGCGTAT
>JGI20163J15578_10000056_pt1 | contig 41214 bp, 31 predicted proteins | sample TergutCu122P1_FD_15578 | JGI IMG/M metagenome (IMG submission 15578)
ACAAATGGGCAACAATGAAAACTTGGCTCCGTAATTTCTCCAAAAATTATTCCAGTATTAAGGTGGCCCTATTAGACCATTTTCAATAGAAAATGCTATACTTCGGGTCAGTACAGTTTTGGAGATGGAGTTAATTGAACAACAACTCTTTACAATTCAACAGCTGAAGTAAAGAAACGCCCTTTTTGGCGGCATTCCACAAAACAGTACGAAAAACTTAATCAAATATGAGGTAGCTGCCAAAGATTGTCTATAAAACAACAGCATGACTGAAAAGCGATCATGCTGTTGTTTTTTTCCTGAGTTTGACACTTGTGCCTAGACAAAGCCGGTAAACAAGGGAAAGTACGCAAAAAAAGAGTAGTTTGTCCTTACCGTGATCTGTGTGTGAAACTCAAAGAAGTGAATGTTGAGCTGGTTTACGTTCGTAAAAATCCTTGTAAAGTTCAAAGAAAATCGTAGCGTTTTTTATTTTAGTGCCTACGGCATCCAATGCTTTGCTAAAAGCATATTCAATTATCATATGTGTCACCTTCCTTGCGCAATCCTCTATTTCCCTACCACCACAATACTGTGCGCCAGCCCTTCCGCAATTTCCACAACATCTACTACTTTAACACGCCCGTTCATCTTTTCCAATGTAAATTTTGCTTCTTCAAGTTCATCTGCCACATCCGGGCCTTTCATTGCCAAAAATATGCCTCCGGGCTTTGTAATTGGCAGCACCCATTTTGCAAGCTTGTCCATATGTGCAACGGCGCGGGCTGTGCAAATGTCAAAATTTATCCCCACCCGTACCAAATCTTCCGCGCGGCTATGCACACATTCCACATTTGATAAGCCCAGTTTGTTAACAACGTCCTGCAAAAAAAATACCCGCTTCCGCAGCGAATCCACAAGGGTCACGTGCATATCTTCCCGCATAATTGCAAGAACAAGCCCGGGAAACCCCGCGCCTGTGCCAATATCCGCAAGCCCTGCCCCCTTTGCCTTTACGGGAATGTAAGGCAAAAGGGTAAGGCTGTCTATTATATGCTTTATTGCAAATTCGCCCGGGTTGGTTATTGCTGTCAGGTTCATGTACTTGTTGGTTTCCAGCACCATACTTTGATGCTGCTCAAGCAAATTAAGCTGGGTACCCGTTATCGCAATGTTGTTTTCACTTGCCCACTTTTCTACCAGATGCGACTGCATTCTTCCTGCTCCACTCCAAATATTTTCCATTTACCGTTGTGGTCCGGTTCTTTAACCATGTGAAGGTGCAACAATTTACGCACTTTCTGCCTTTTGTCATTTACATAAAAGCTGCGCGTTAAACAGTTTTTTGGCGAATTTACATATGTGGCTATTTTCACGTGCTGAACACCCGCGTCCAGCAGTTCNCGCAGTTCGTTTAAATCCAGCCCGGCAGAATATACTTTGCTTACAAAAGCCCANGCGTCTTCGGGGTTGGCGCGCACGGCNTCAAAAAAGCGGGACGCCACTTGCTGGCTTGCGTCGTACTCCATGCGAATATATGGTGAAGTTTTATTTTTTATTTTTATATACGGGATTTTCAAAAGGATTTCCTCCTAATTTTTATATGCCTTCATGCATAATAAAATCAAGGCATATGTATGTGAGATTAGGAAAAATCCTTCCATCTCAATATATGCATTATACTTATTACAGTGCTTAATCTAATGTTTGCCCTTCAAATACACCATAAGAATACTCAAGTCCGCAGGGGAAACACCCGTCACGCGGGATGCCTGTCCAAAATTAACGGGACGCAAGGCGTTAAGCTTTTGCCGCGCTTCAAGGCGCAAGCCTTTGATGCTTTCGTAATCTATATCCGGCGGAAGGGGACGGCTTTCCATTTTACGAAAAGCTTCCGCTTGCGCCAGTTGTATGGAAATGTAGCCCTCATATTTTATCTGTATGTTAACCTGCTCTAAAACCGCGTCCCAAATGTAATCCGGCATGTTTTCGGCCTTCATAACTGTTTCGATAAACGGCAGTATATCATAATAATTTATTTCCGGTCGTTTTATCAAGTCGGTTACCTTCGCGCCGGAAGCCAGCAAAGAACTTCCCCTGGCCGCAAGCATTTCATTTACCGCGTTGGGGCCCAGCGTAATACCGGAAAGCCTTGTAATTTCCGCGTCTATGGCCCTGGCTTTTTGTAAAAACATTTGATACCGAGGCTCTTTTATATTGCCTGCTTCGTATGCTTTTGGTGTCAGGCGCAAGTCTGCGTTATCCTGGCGCAAAAGCAGCCTGTATTCGGAACGGGATGTCATCATACGGTATGGTTCTTTCGTACCTTTGGTTACAAGGTCGTCTATCAGCACGCCAATGTAGCCGTCTGCCCTGTCCAATACAATATCCGCACCGGCGGCGTTAAGTCCTGCCATTAGGCCCTGGGCCGCAGCCTCTTCATAGCCGCTGCTGCCGTTTATCTGCCCCGCAAAGTACAGCCCCTTAACGTGTTTTGCTTCAAGGCCAAGGGTAAGCTGCGTAGCGTCGATGCAATCATATTCGATTGCATATGCCGGGCGCATAATTTCGCAATTCTCTAAGCCGGGAATGGTGCGGTACATGGCAATTTGCACTTCTTCCGGCAGGGCACTGCTCATGCCCTGCACGTACATCTCGTCTGTGCCAAGGCCCTCCGGCTCTATAAAAACAGGGTGCCTGTCTTTATCGGCAAACCGCACAATTTTATCTTCGATAGAAGGGCAGTACCGCGTACCCGTAGCCTGTATAAGCCCGCTGTACATGGCAGAACGGTGAATAGATTCCCGTATTACATCGTGCGTTGTTTCGTTTGTGTAGGTCAGGTGGCACGGTTCCTGGTCGCGGATAATTTTTATCGGGTCTGTTTCAAAAGAAAAGGGCACTATTTTCTCGTCCCCGGGCTGTATGGCCATTTTAGAAAAATCAATACTACGCTTGTGAACCCTTGCAGGTGTACCTGTTTTAAAGCGCAGCAAATTAAAGCCCAGCCGCTTTAGGCTACCGCTAAGGTTTGTAGACGCGCGAAGCCCGTTCGGCCCTGTGTTGGTAACGGTTTCGCCATACAAACACCGGGCGTTTAAGTATGTGCCGGTACAGACTATAACCGCATCGCAAGGCAGAATCATTCCGGATTCTGTTTTGGCCCCGGTTACCATGCCGTTTTCAGTTATTATGTCAACAATTTCCCCTTCACGAAGGGAGATTAATGGCTCTGCTTCCAAAGCTTGTTTCATATGCTGCATGTACTGCTTCTTGTCCGCCTGGGCACGCAGGGAATACACTGCAGGCCCTTTGCTTGCGTTAAGCATACGGCTTTGTATGAATGTGGCATCTATGGCCTTACCCATGCGACCGCCAAGGGCGTCAATTTCCCGCACCAAATGGCCCTTCGCGCTGCCGCCGATACATGGGTTGCAGGGCATAAGGGCTATGCTGTCCAAACTTAGGGCAAAAAGTGTTACTTTTTGGCCAAGTTGCGCTGCGGCGAAAGCCGCTTCACAACCGGCGTGACCGCCGCCAATTACTACAATGTGTTTCATGTTTGTAATCCTTCTACAATCCAATTTCGTCCAGCATTTGTTTAAGTTTAGACACCTCTTCGGAAGAAAGAGTAACGCCTTTGCCCATTCTTTCCCGCTGTGGCGACCATTCTCTAATGTCGTACTTCGGCTCACGTTCATTCCAGCTTATTAAGTTGAGTTCCTTTGTCCAACCTTTCGAATTTTCGGATAAAATTCCGATGTGCCTTGTTATTTCGTATTTGAATTCTGCCATTACATAATGCTCCTCTCTTATTTACCTAAACAAAACTCTGCAAAAATCCTATCTAAAATATCGTCCCCAACTTCTACGCCCAAAACCTCCCCAAGTGCCATATATGCAGCGCGAAGCCTTACAGACACTAAATCCTCCGGCACACCCAGTTCTATTTCTTGCATGGCAATGCGCACGTAGTTTATCGCCTGCTCTATCAAAATACGATGGCGTTCGCGGGTGATTATATCCGCATCGTTGTTGGCATCGCCTATGCCGGATAGGAATAATTCGTGAATCTGCGCGTATAGTTTATCCAGCCCTTCACCCGTCTGGGACGAGATTTCAATAATAATTACTTCGCCGCTTTCCTCCGGCGCAAAAGAAGAAAATGGCTCCAAATCACACTTATTCATCAGCACAATCAAAGGCTTACCCCTCAACCGCTGCAACATTTCCATATCCTCTGTATCAAACCCCTGTAGTTTATCTACTACATACAACACAAACTCTGACTCTTTGGCCGCTTCCAATGTTTTTTCAACCCCAATTTTTTCAACAGGGTCTTCTGTCTCACGTATACCTGCTGTATCCATAAGCAGCAAAGGAACGTCGCCAACTACTACACGCTCTGTTAAAATATCCCGCGTAGTACCGGCTTGCTCATGTACAATAGCCCTGTCCTCGCTTAAAATCGCATTAAGCAATGTAGATTTGCCCGCATTTGGGCGGCCTATTATTACTGTTTTTATACCATCCCGCAGCATCCGGCCTACGGCCGCTGTTTTATACAAAGCTTCCAAACCTGCAATAACTTCGCTGCCTTCACCAAGTATTTGCATTGCGTTTTTGGCTTCTTCTTCATGTTCCGGGTAGTCAATACTAAGCTCGATGTGGGCAATCCAATGTAAGATTTTATCCCGCAAAATTTCAATCCGGCGGGACAAGCCGCCGCCAAGCTGCCTTAACCCGGCACGGCGTGCCGCGTCACTTCCTGCGTTTATTAAATCCATTACCGCTTCTGCCTGGGTAAGGTTTATGCGTCCATTCAAAAAGGCGCGCTTTGTAAACTCGCCGGGTTCGGCAAGTCGCGCACCTTCATGAATCACAGCGTCCAGTACGCCGCGCAATACAACCATGCCGCCATGGGCATAAATTTCAACAGTGTCTTCTTTTGTGTAAGAACGGGGCGCAAGCATTGGACAAACCATTACTTCGTCAATAATTTCCCCGTTGCTATAAATTTTTCCGTAGTACATTTTGTGGCTCTCTAACTTTTGCGCAGGAGAAAATACACGCCCAAGCAAATTCAGCACACCTTCACCGGACATTCTTACAATACCGATTGCCCCATGGCCATAAGCCGTAGCAATTGCAGCAATTATATCCTTATCTTTACCCGTCATTACGCTTTTTTAGCACCCGCAGATATAACAACATAACGATGAGGCTCGTTTCCTTCGCTGTAGGTACGCACGTCTTTGCTGTTTTGCAAAGTAGTATGAATTATGTGACGCTCGAAACGGCTCATGGGCTCTAACTTAACACTATGGCGTTTTTCCCTTACTTTGCGGGCTATATTGCGGGCAAGAGCCTCTAATGTATCTCTACGGCGTTTACGGTAGTTACCCGTATCCAAAATTATATTTAAGTCTTTAATGCCGCGCCCGTTAATCATAAGATTGGCAATATATTGCAAAGAGTCGATAGTTTGGCCGCGCTTGCCTATAAGGATACCCATGCTGTCGCCAATAAAGTTTACATAAATGCGCCTGTCTTTTCTGGTTACTTCAATTTCCATACTTAGGCCCATGGAAAGAGTTACTTCCCTAAGGAAATTTTTAACCAATGTTTCCGGGTCCTCTTTGCGGGAAACTTTTACTATAGCCGGTTTCGCGCCTATACCAAAAATGCCGCCCTTCGCGCCTTCATCTATTACAGTAATGTCAACTTCCTCTTCCACAGCATTAAGAGCTTTTAAGGCTTCTGCTATGGCCAATTCTACTGTTTTCGCGCTTCTTTCAACTGTCTCCATATATACCCTCCCTAGTTTAGTATTCTTTTTTCGAGAATGGTAATTTTAGCGGTATACCATCTTTTTTGTTTAGAATCAAATCTTGCACTAATTGGAATATCTGAGATGTTACCCAGAATAATGCCACACCGCCCGGCAAGCCAACGGTAATAAAACCTATAAATATCGGCATTATAATCAACATCATTTTTTGCTGCATCTTTACTTTTTCATCTGCATTTGGGTCTGCCATTCTTTGCTGAGATACCCACTGAGAGCAGAACATTGTAATTACCGTCAAAAGTGGCAGAACAATATAAGGCCATGTCCAGCCGCTTTGCTCTACCATGCTAAGCCCAAAGAATGTTTCTATAGAGTGACGGTATTCGTTTAGCTGGCCAATTATAGTCCAGTAATATGCCGGTACTTGCTCTTGAAGCCAAGCCCAATTTTCAGATGTAAAGCGGCTGATAACACGTGATAAATCTGCGGGTACTGACAAGCTGATAACATCGCCAACTTGCTCCCTTGCAGCTTCAAAGGAATAACCCCGATTCATTAAGTGTAATACTTCTTCGTTATTTTTTATTATCCTGCTTGGAATAAGATCCTCTGCAATAGGCCAAAGCAGTTCAATATAACCCGGCACTTGTTGGATTGCCACAGAAATATCGTTATACAGCTCTCTTAGGTATGTTATATACAAAAACGCCTGCCGCATAATAAAGTTTAAACCTATGAACAACGGCATTTGCAGCAGCATAGGGAAACAGCCCTTTAAAGGGTTAGCGTCATGCTTTTGCATTAGCACCTGTTTTTCCGCGTTCATTTTCTTAACAATTTCCGGGTCTTTGGAATTACCGTACTTTGCTTGTATTTTATCAAGCTCGGGTTTAAGCTCCCGCATTCTCATCATAGACTTCTGTGCTTTAATGCTTAAGGGCATCATACAAGCGCGGAAGATAATTGTCATAAGAATAATTGTAAAGCCTAATGAATTAGCCGGACCTATGGCAAAAACAATATTAAATAAAAAATTTACGACATGTCCAAATATAGCCGCAATAGGCCCAACAATAAAACCCGGCTCCCGTTCAACTTGTCTTGCTAAAAAAACTAAATTGGTTAATACATTCAAAACTTAACCTCCCACAATTTAGGGGACAGGATCATACCCGCCCCTGGAAAAAGGATTGCATCGTGCTATCCTTTTAGTACCCATCCACACGCCTTTTACTGCCCCATGACGTTCTACAGCCTCTATCATATAAGCCGAACAGGTGGGGTAATACTTACACCTTGGGCCCAATAACGGAGAAATACATAACCTATAAAACTTAACTATTAATATTATTAGAAACTTCATAAGGTAAACCCAACTTTTTTTCCAATCTTTCAAACAGGCGTCTAACAGAATTGTTAATTTGCCAAAACGCGCCCTTACCTGTAAGCTGCGCTGTTGGGGTACGGGCTACAATAACAAAATCGTAACCTATGGCTTGTCCATCATGTAAAAGTAAACGGCAAGCCTCTTTAACCCATCGCTTAATACGGTTACGTACTACTGCACAGCCTATTTTTTTGCTTACAGTTATGCCAATCCTGTTTTGATTAAGATCATTTGCCAGGGCGTAAGCTACAAAAAAAGAATCTGCAGCGTACTTACCCTGGCTATAAACTTTTTTAAAGTCTTGATTTTTTTTAAGAGATAATATTTTTGTTGTCTTATGCAGACAGCACATGTCTACCTCTTTGACGCCTTCTTCTCAAAACTTTACGGCCGTTAGATGTGCTCATGCGCTTACGGAAACCATGTTCTTTGCTGCGCTGCCTTTTTTTAGGCTGAAACGTCCTTTTGCTCATTATGTCACCTTCCTTTAAATATAAATGGGCTTTACCCCAGTGTAATCTGATATTGACATTAGCTTTAGCATTATATGCATTGATTCTATGTACGTCAATCCTTTCCTGTTTTTTATCTCGCTTTTCTTACTGAAAATTACTTGACACAGGTATTTGTGTGTAAAAATTGTTAATCTTATGTACAAAAACTGTTGACATCGTATTGCTTATCCACAGCTAATTTGATATATTAGATAGGTGCCAAAAAAAGTTATACACAGCCTGTTGAAACTTGTGTGGATAACTTTTAGCATTTTAATTAATTAAAACCAGCAAAGGAGAAATTGTAGTGGACATGCATAATATTTGGGAGAAAGCTTTGCCTTTGCTAGAGAACTCAATGACACAGGTCGTTTACGCTTCTTTCATAGAGACTATATCTCCAATTTCCTATGAAAATGGCTTATTAACGCTTATGACCGATAGGGATTTTAACAAACCTACGCTAAAAATCAGATATTTTCACGAAATTACACGTTGCGTCAGGTCTGTTTCAGGTAATAGTGATTTAGAAATACACATCGTATCCCCCGAAGATTTTATTAGGGTAGAAAACACACAAACTAAGGCCTTTAACTACAATTATGAAAAAACTAACTTGCGAAAAAAATATGTATTCGAGACATTCGTCGCAGGGAAATGCAACGCTCTTGCTTACAATGCGGCAAAAGCTGTCGCGGAAACACCGGGTTCAAGCAGGTATAACCCGCTATTCCTATATGGCGGTGTAGGCCTTGGTAAAACTCATCTCGTTCACTCAATAGGCAATCATATACTTGACATATCGCCGGAGCTTAACGTTATGTATGTCTCCTCCGAAACATTTACCAATGAATTTATTACCGCGATACGTGAACAAACCGGCCCGCAATTTAAAACTAAATACCGCAATGTAGACGTTTTATTAATAGATGACGTACAATTTTTAGAAGGTAAAGTGGAAACACAGGAAGAAATGTTCCACACTTTCAACGATTTATACAGTGCGAACAAGCAAATCGTTTTAACCAGCGACCTTCCGCCTAAAGAACTTACAGGCCTTGAGGCACGTCTTACATCACGCTTTGCCGCAGGCCTTATTGCAGACATAAATATACCGGACTATGAAACACGCGCCGCAATATTAGAAAAAAAATTACAGCACGAACATTTAGAAATACCCCAGTCTGTAAAAGAATTTATTGTCCGCAACATAGTTTCAAATATACGCGACCTGGAAGGTGCGCTTAACAAAATAATGGCATATGCTAACCTAAACAACACTCCTCTTTCTTTAGAATTGGCACAACTGGCGTTAAAAGATCAGCTTGTTAATGCCGCAAAACCTGATGTTACAATGGAGTATATCCAACAGGTGGTAGCGTCCCATTTCAGACTAACCGCAGAAGATTTAAACAGCCGGAAGCGTACCCAGTCCATAGTTTTCCCAAGACAAATAGCAATGTATCTTTGCCGTAAAATAATGGACAAGTCTTTACCGGATGTAGGCAAATTCTTTGGCGGAAGAGATCACTCAACAGTAATCCATTCTTGCGAAAAAATTGCAAATGAAATAGAAATGGATGAAAAACTACGTGTTTTGGTAGAGGATTTAGAAATACGTATCAAAGGAGAATAGCCTGTGAATATTCTTGTTCATAAAATGTGGACAAAATGTTCATAAAAATAAAAACCTGACACTGCTGTGGATACTCTTGATAACTAACGAATATATTCACAGTAACTCTACAAGATTTCCCACAGCAAAAACATTCATTTTGCAGGGCTGTAATTGCTTTTCCACCAATCCACAGCCCCTACTACTACCACTACTAATAATAAAATATAATAAATATATAGGAGTGTTTCAATTGGTTATGACGCTCACTTGCGATAAACAACAATTACAAGATGCACTTGGTTTGGCAATACGCGCAGTATCGCCACGTACTACAATGCCCATTCTGGAATGTGTGCTGCTAAATGCAGAACAGGGAGTTGGGCTTACCCTTAGTGCAAGCAATTTGGAAATAAACATAGATACGGCACCTATTCCCGCAGAAACAAACATGTCCGGCTCAATAGCCCTTGACGCAAAGCTTTTTTCCGAAATAATAAGAAAAATGCCAGGGGAAGTTGTTTCTATAACCGTAGACGAAAAAAGTGACGTACAAGTAAAAAGCGGGCGTTCACGCCTTATGATACATGGGCAGCCCAGTGACGAGTTCCCCGTTATGTCGGAAAAAGAACTGATACCGGTAAATCAAGGGTATGTTTTAAAAGCTCAAACTCTTAAAGACATGATTCGTCAAACTATTTTTTCTGTTTCTACAGACCAAAGCAAGCTGGTATTAACCGGCGAACTTATAGAAGTAAAAGACAACACAATGCGCATGGTGGCATTGGATATGTACCGTATATCGTATAAGTGTACACCTTTGCCCGGAGACTGTACAGACTCAAAAGCCATAGTACCGGCAAAAGCCCTTAACGAATTAAGCCGCATGTTATCATCTGATGAAAACGAAGAAGTAAACGTGCAGCTTACAGATAAGCGGATTATATTTAAGGCAAGTAACTTTACGCTGACATCTAACCTTCTTGAAGGCGAATTTGTAAGGTATGATAAAATTTTTAACGAGGACTTCATTAGCATTGTTGAAATAAACCGTGCCGATTTGCTAAATGCCTTCGAACGTGCCATACTTGTGGCTACAGAGAATAAAACGCGTGCGGTAAAATTGGAAATAAGCGATGACGATTTGATTATAAGTTGTTCCAGTGAACGTGGGGAAACAGAAGACGGTGTACCATGTAAAACAGACGGTAAGCCCTTAACAATCTCTTTTAACCCGCGCTACTTTATAGAGGCTCTTAGGGCAGTGGAAGACGAAATAATAGTCTTAAAATTTAATACGCAGCTAAGCCCTTGTACCATCCGCAGCATAGAAGACGAAGCTGATTACAAATACCTGATTGTGCCCGTTAGAACAGAATCGTAATTTTGCTGTATGTGGATTAGTAATATTTCCGCCGCCGGGTTTCGCAATTTAAATATATCAAATCAGCAACTTTCTTCGGGTGTAAATATTCTTCACGGTATGAACGCCCAAGGGAAAACCAGCTTTTTAGAAGCAATATATTTTTGCGCTTTTGGGCGTTCGTTACGGGCTGTGTCTGATAAGGAATTAATCCAATTTGGGCAAACCGCCGCCCATGTACGTGTAGATATAAACAGAGACGGATACACGTCTTTGCTGGATGCTCATATAGAGCGGGAAGGCTCAAAAACAAAAAAGGGTTTGGCACTAAATCATGTGCCTATAAAACATATGAAGGATCTGTTTGGTCGGCTTTTAATTGTAATGTTTTCGCCGGAAGATTTGCGGCTGATAAAAGCGGGACCATATGAACGACGACGTTTTATGGATATGGAAATATGCCAACTTTCCCCCGTATACTACAGCGATTTAAAAGAATATTATCGCGCGTTAAAACAGCGGAATGCATTGCTTAAAATTTTGCAAAAAGACAAATCTCAGCAGGACAGTTTAAGTATCTGGGACGAACAACTGGCCAACTATGGACAGCGTATTATGAAGCTGCGATCATCATTTGTAAAAAAAATAAACCGTATTGCCAAGGAAGTTCACTCAAATATAACCCAGGGTACAGAAAATTTGACATTAGCTTACGAGCCCAGTATTGTAAATATTGAAACATATTTAACCGGCCTTAGTAAATCTCATGTAAGGGACATAGCGCAGGGCACTACAACCTTGGGAATACACAAAGATGATGTAAATTTTACAATAAACAATATTTCCGCAAGGTTTTTTGGCTCGCAAGGGCAACAACGTACAGCAGCATTATCCGCAAAACTTGCGGAAATTGAAATTATTAAGCAAAGCACCAATCAAACTCCAATATTACTCCTTGATGATGTACTTTCGGAGTTGGACGGAAACCGTCAACAATTTCTTCTGGAGCAGATAAAAAACTTACAAACCTTGGTAACGTGTACAGGGCTTGAAGATATACTTTTAACTATGAAAGACCACAAAATTATGAAAATGGCAGAAGGGCGAATTAAGTAAGTCCCAGCCCCAAGAACAAAAATTTTGTTTTTGTTCCCGTAGGAAGCGGAAGCTGGCTTTGCCAGCTGTAGCGGCGGGGCCCCATTAAAATAAAAGGAGAGTTTTATGTCCCACCCTGAATATTCAGCAGAAAATATCCAAGTATTAGAAGGCCTGGAGGCGGTACGATTACGCCCGGGTATGTATGTCGGTTCCACTTGCGCTAAAGGTTTGCACCATTTGGTTTACGAAATAGTAGATAACTCTGTAGACGAAGCTTTGATGGAGGCTTGTGACACAATTATTGTGCGTATTCACCCGGATAACAGTATTTCTGTACGTGATAACGGTCGTGGTATACCCGTTGGTATACAAGCACAAACAGGTTTGCCTGCCGTAGAGGTTATTTTTACGACCTTGCATGCGGGCGGTAAATTTGGCTCTGGCGGGTACAAAACCAGCGGTGGTTTGCACGGTGTTGGTGCTGCGGCTGTAAATGCTCTTTCCGAATGGCTGCACGTTCAAGTTTATGATGGCGAAAAAATTCATGAAATCGAATTTTCCCGTGGCGAAAAAACAAAGGATGTTACTGTAGTCGGTGATACGAATGAAAAGGGAACTTTAGTTCATTTTAAGCCGGACCCGGAAATGTTTGATGAATTGGTGTATAATTTTGATACCCTTAAGCAACGGCTGCAGGAAACAGCGTTTTTAACAAAGGGGCTCAAAATAGAGCTTATAGACGAACGCCGGGACCCTAATCGCACACGCTCGTATAAATATGACGGCGGCATAAAAGAATTTGTTGCCCATATAAATAAAAATAAAACCCCCTTAACAGAAGAAATTTTTTACTGCGAGTCCATGTATGAAAACGTATTGGTGGAAATATCGCTGCAGTATACAGACAGTTTTCAGGAAAACACGTATGCCTTTGTAAATAATATTAATACAACAGATGGCGGAACTCATGTTACAGGATTTCGTGCCGGTATAACCAAAACAGTAAATGACTATGGCCGTAAGTTTAAATTGCTAAAAGACAGCGATAAAAATTTGTCCGGCGAAGACGTCAGAGAGGGTTTAACGGCAGTAATATCCATAAAGGTTGAAGACCCACAATTCGAAAGCCAAACAAAAGTAAAGCTTAACAACGACGAAGCCCGTACCGCAGTAGAAAGTGTTTTAAATGAACAGCTTGCATACTTCCTGGAAGAAAACCCGTCTGTTGGCAGAATTATAATAGAAAACAGTCTTATGGCGGCAAGAGCGCGTGAGGCAGCCAAAAAAGCGAGGGAGCTGGTAAAACGTAAATCCGTACTTGAAGGCGGACGTTTGCCTGGCAAGCTTTCAGATTGTTCGGAAAAAAACCCGGAACTTTGCGAAGTATTCATTGTAGAGGGTGACTCTGCGGGTGGCAGCGCGAAAAACGCCCGTTCCCCGCAGAATCAAGCTATTTTACCGTTGCGCGGTAAAATAATGAACGTTGAAAAAGCCCGTCTTGACAAAATTCTTGGCAACGAGGAAATAAAAGCTATGATAACGGCTTTTGGTACGGGTATTCACGACGATTTTGACATAGCAAAATTACGTTACCATAAAATAGTTATTATGACAGACGCTGATGTTGACGGTTCTCATATCCGTACGCTTATGCTTACGTTTATGTACCGCTTTATGCCGGAACTTATTAGCGGCGGGTATGTATATATTGCACAGCCGCCGCTGTACAAGGTGGAAAAAGGCAAAAATGAATATTACGCTTACAGCGACGCGGAGCTGCAAAATATTTTGAATGAGATTGGCCGTGAAGGCATTAAACCAATTCAGCGTTATAAAGGCTTGGGTGAAATGGACGCAGATCAGCTTTGGGATACAACTATGGACCCGGAAAGGCGTATTCTTTTGCGCGTGTCTTTAGATGACGCTATTGCAGCAGATTTAATTTTTACACAGCTAATGGGTGATAAGGTTGAACCGCGCCGGGAATTCATTCAAGAGTTTGCCACGCAGGTTAGAAATTTGGACGTTTAACGGTTAAATTTCTAAAATACTGATACCAATACCGGGAAAAGAGACTGAAAAGTCTCTTTTTTTATGTGTTTTTAAGTTGAAAATATATAAAAAAGATGTATTTGCAGTCTGATTCGAAAAAATGTTATACAAAATATATGATTTTATTTAGTTTGCGTTGTGTGAACATATTTTGTATAGTAACTCAATTTTACATAGTCGGGAGCGATAGACCATGCTGTACAAAGTAAAAGAAAAGTCAAAAATAACACTTCCGGAAGAATTAATACATGATTGGCAATTAGAAGAAGGAGATAAAGTAGAAATAATATCCCATGAAGGCGGCGTGTTTGTGCGCCCTATCGCGTTGCTTTCTAAGGCCAGGTTTGAAAAAATCAACAACATAGTTAAAACTGGCGAAAACACCAGCTTTAAAAAGAAGCTGCTGAACTTTAAAAGCAATGTGTCGTTTAAAGCGGTTATACGGCAGCCCATACGCATGTTAATTTTTTTGCTGTTGGTAGGGTTGGCCACGTTTGGTTTTGTTTCCAGAGTGGTGGAATATGCCGTGTTGAGCCGCGAAATTAACAGAATAGAGCAATTTTACCGCACTGCCGGTACACTTGTGCCAATAGACCCTATCGGTTTCAATAATGTTTATGAAGCGGCTAACCTCTTGGCAAACAGTAACCTTATAGAGTTTCATGACAGGCGAACTGTTGTGCAGGGTGTAATGCATGGCCACGCAAGTGGTATGCGCGGTTTTGGTACATTGGGCGGCAATATTTTTCAACGTGGAGAGCAGCGTTATTCTTATAAGGGATTATACCCCTTTGATACTTTTTTAATTGTTGAACTTGTTGGCTCAATTCGGCGGCCGTTAAACCTCCCGGATATGAATGAAACGATTATAACAAACCGGATAACGTTAAGGCCTGTGCAAATTATTGCGGGACATGACCAGTTTCTGCCCGGCAGACGGTACATGGCAGACCTTTTGGTAGATGAAAACGGAAATTCCATTGCAAGTGGTTTAGTGCATGGGGGCCGTTATTTAATACGCGCCATGCGGCAGGACGCTTTAAGTAACACCATTGAAATTTTCCCGGTGATGGACGGTTTGTACTTTGTAAGCGTGGATGATAAAGAGGGTTTGGATAATGTATGGTCCACTCTTTCCCGTGAGCTTCATATTTTAGACGCTAATACAAATATGTTGATGCTGCAAGGTACAAAGGATATGACTACACTGCCCATGGTACAGTCCCAGGTAATTGAACGCAGGCGCGGACGGTTTTTAACATATAGCGATTACGCAAATGCTAACCATGTAATGGTTGTGCCGGAACGCCTGGCCCGTCTTTTGGGTGAAACGGTTACTTTAACCCTTAGGGATATGCGTACTTTTACAGACGGTTCGCCATTGCCGCCGGAAGACCACCACATGAGACACAGGTTAATCCCCGGTGTGGAAGGGCTTTGGAGAAACATGCCTGCCGGGTATTGGGTAAGTATTCCGCGGGATTATGAAGGTGCTTGGCGGCGTTACCCGACGGTGGAAATTGAAGTAATGGTTGTAGGTACGTACTTTGTGTCCGATGCCTGGGGCTTGCCCCGTTGGGCGCACATACGTGACAGTTTTAGAAATATAGAAGTTTTTGTGCCTGCGTCAATTATCCCCGATGGTTTTGGTATTGTAGATGCCCACATAGTAAGCGGTGCATATAATTTTGTTCTCTCATCCCCAAGGGATCAAGCGGCTTTTTTGGTAAGGTACCGTGACAGGCTGGAGTATATGGGTTTTATGGTGCAGTTTTCCGGGGCAGACCCAACTAACTTTTGGCGTTCTGCCGGGCCTATACGCAACGCCATACGGCTTAATTTGGCGTTATTTTCCGCCGTTTTGACTGTTGTCTTAGCTCTTACTGTATTTGTGTATTTGCGCCAGCGTTATAAGGAATTTGCCATTATGCGGGCAATGGGTGTATCCGACGGCAATACAACTTGGCAGGTTATCGCGCCGGTGTTGGTGTTGTGGATTCCCATCGTAATTATTGCGAGTATAGCGGCATGGCAGTTCGCGCTGGTACAGGTTGATACAGGCATGGAAGTTTTGGCGGAAATTGATGTGCCTTACGATACCGCCGAAGAGTATACGCCCATGAATATCCTTCAAATGATGAGGTATGAAGCGGAACGTGCTGCCATGGAAATATTTCAGTTGTTTAGCGTACCGCAGATTATTTTGCTGTGTGCGGCGTTGGCTGCGGCCTGGATTGCCGCTGTGTTTATTGGTGTGCGTTTTTTTGCGGGGCAGTCTATGATACTTCTGCTGCAAAGTGCCCAAGGCAGCGCACCTGTACGTATGGCTAAGGAAACCGCGCCGCCAAAGGCGGTAAAAATTTCTGACGTATTTTTGTTTAAGCCAATTGTGCTAAGTTTTGAAGGCAGGGTAAGGTCACGCATACGCCATCATTGGCGGCATATACTGCGCGCGCCGGTTAAATCTGTGCTGGTGGTTGGTATGGCGTTGTTGTTTGTGGCGGCGTTGGGCTGGCTGGACAGGACAATTACCGTTACGGAAAGCGAAATTGTACGGCTGCACGCCACCACCGTAATTACAGGCGAAGTTGTAGAAATTGGTGCGGGTGCGGACGGAGATAATTTACATGGTCACCATATTCCATGGGGTACCCTTGACATATTGCGTGACAGCGGTTTTGTAGAGGATTACTACTTTACCACGCTTCATCAGTTTTCGGTGTTCCCATATATATCTTTACCGCCCGGTATAATTCTTGACAGGAATATGTTTATCAGAAGTGGCTTAACGCCCCCGCCGGAGCCTATTTTGGACTTTGTAAAGGGTATTAGTTGTTGGGACACATTTGTGTATAAAAGTTCAAGGCCTACGGCGTTTGGTGTAGGGCGTGGCGGAGAGTTTACAGTCACATTTGCCCCGGGGTACAGCGAGGCGGATTTTGTACCTGTTCCCCCCGGTGCAATGCTTAACGTCATTGTCCATGAGTCGTTGATGGAGCGGGATTTGTTAGTGTATAGGGGCGGTTTGATAAACTATAGGCCCAACCACGCAGGGGCGCGATATTTAATAGAGCAAAGGCTATCCCTTGGGGATACGGCGTACTTTGGTGTTTCATGGTCTCCAAACAACAGACCCGTAAGAATAATCGGTGTGTACAGCGGCGGCCACCCGCGAAGCGCGTACCATATGGGGCAGGGCTTGATATTAAGGCCAATGCTAATAGAAAGCGATATTGCGTCCCTTACCTTCACCGTTTATCAAGACAAAGTTATGTATTTGAATGACTTTGAACAGGAAATGGCATTGCAGCTGACCGGTTCTAATCACAGAGTTATATTAAACGACGCGGAACTTAGGCTGGTTGTGGCACCACTGGAAGATAACCTTAACCTGCTGCGGATGTTGTACCCCGTAATGACGGGCCTTAGCTTTGTGCTTGCCCTTGGACTTAACTTGCTGCTTATGCTGCAAAATGCCAAAAACGCTGCAATATTGCGGGTACTTGGTATGCCGCGTCATAAAACCAGGTCAAACCTGTGTATGGAATTGTTGACTATGTCTGTTGCGGGTGTTATCGTCGGGTTTATGTCTGTGCCGGTTATGGGTGTTGCAATAGGCACAGTTGGGGTGATAGCCGGCATATATTTGGCCGGCGCGGTTATGGGTACCGTTGCCGGGGTTATGGTTATCAGCCAAAAAGTACCAATGGAATTATTGCAGGTAAGAGAATAAAAACACCCCTGATATCAGGGGGTAAAATAGGAGCTGAATTGTATGCAACGACAAATCCCGTTTATATCATCAATACGCCAGCCGCTTCGCACGCTTATTTTTATACTGCTTGTGGGCTTGGCCTCTTTTGGATTTGTTTCACGGGCGGTAGAGTACATTATTTTAAACCGGGAAATTACCAGAATAGAAAGATTTTACCGCACTACGGGTACATTGGTTCCTATAGACGTTACCGCACCAAATAATGTATACGAGGCGGCACAGCTTCTGGAGGGCAGCCCGTTAATAGAGTTCCATGACAGGCGGGCAATTGTACAGGGTTTTATGAATGACAGGCCTAACGCCGTCAGCGGCTTCCGTACAGTTGGCGGCAATATTTTTCAGCGTGGCCAGCCGCCTTTTGATTATAAGGGCTTATTCCCCTTTGATACAATCGCGGTTATAGAGGTGCAGGGGATTATGAGACGGCCTTTGCGGCTGAGCAATAATGACATTGAAACGGATAGGATAACCGTGCGGCCCCAAGAAATTCTTTTTGGCCATGAGCAGTTTATGCCCGTTAGGCGGTATATGGCGGACTTGCTGGTAAATGAAGACGGCGTTTCCATAGGGCAGGGTTTACGTATGGGCGGCCATTACTTGGTGCGCGCTTCCCGTCAGTCACGGACTTGTAATACCATAGAAATTTTCCCGTTAGTGGATGACATATATTTTGTATGTATGAACGACCGGGATAAACTGCGGGAAGTAATGAACGCCCTTGCCAGGGAATTGGCGGGCATAGAGCAGAACACAAACATGGTTATGATAACCGGTACAAAAGATATGACCGCGCTGCCAATGGTGCAAAACAGGGCCATAATGCCCGCTATGGGCCGCTTTGTAACCTACGAAGACTATGTTAATGCCAACCCGGTTATTGTTATCCCGTGGCGTATGTACAGCCCAAGGTTTAATTCCCAAATTGGCGATACGTTAACAATAACATTGCGGGACATGCGCACATTTACAGATGGCGCACCTTTCCCGCCGCCGGGCCATTATTACGCCGCGCGGCTGCCCGTGGGGATAGAAGCCCACTGGGCAAACATGCCCGCAGGCTACTGGACCAGCATACCCCGGGATTATACGGGTAACTGGCGCAACTACCCGACAATGGAAATAGAACTGGAAATTGTGGGCACATACAGGACTTGGGAGATGCCCCGCTGGGTTCACATTTCCGACAGTTTTCAGAATATGGAAGTGTTTATACCCGCGTCGGTTATACCGGAAGGGTTTGGCATAGTGGATATGCACCTTGTGTCCGGCGCGTACAGCTTTGTGTTAAATTCGCCCCGGGATATCCCGCGCTTTACCGTAAGGTACGGCGACAGGCTGGCCGGCATGGGCTTTGCCGTACAATTTTCCGGGCCGGACGCGGCCAATTTCTGGCGGTCTGCCTCGCCCATACGCAACGCCATAAGGCTTAACCTTGTGCTGTTTACCGGGGTACTGGCGGTGGCTTTGGCCCTGACGGTATTTTTGTACTTGCGGCAGAGGTATAAAGAGTTTGCCATAATGCGCGTGCTTGGTTCTTCCGCCAAAACAAGTACATGGAACATACTTGTGCCGGTGCTGCTAATATGGCTGCCTGTTGTGGCCATTGCCGTTTTTGGCGGCTGGAATTTTGCAATACACCAGGCGGAATCCGGCCTGGAGGCCTTGGCAGAGGTTGACATTACCGAGCAGTTGGAGCCGTCAGTGGTACGGAACATATTGGAGCAAATGCGCTTTGACGCAGAGCAGGCCCTTTTGGAAGATGAACCGATTATTAACATCAGGTACCTGTTTATTATGGGCGGTGCCATGTTTGTTGTGTGGGTGCTGGCGGTACTTACGGGGGTTGGATATTTTTCCAAGCAGTCTATGATTTCTTTGATACAAAGTGCCCAGGGCGGCGGCGCGGTTGTGCCCGCCGCTAAAGAAACAGCCCCGCCAAAAGCCGTAAAACTTGCGGACGTGTTTAACTTCTCGCAAATATCCCGCAGTATTGGCGGTTGTATTATGGCAGTAGTGCGGCACCACAGGCGGCATGTTATGCGTATGCCTGTTAAGTCGCTGCTGGTGGTTGGCATGGCTCTTTTGTTTGTGGCTGCTTTAGGCTGGCTGGACGCTACAATTACTTTTACGGAAAATGAAATTGCAAGGCTGCACGAAACAACGTTAGTTACCGGGGAAGTGCGGGAAGTTGGCGCGGGCATGGCTGACGACATGTGGGGGCAGAATATACCCCACGAAAGTATTACCGCCCTGCGCGAGAGCGGGTTTGTGGATACCTATTACATGACCGTTATAAACCGGGGTATTGGCATTTTTCCGCCAATGGAATGGGAAGAAGGGACATTGGACTGGAATATATTCCGTAGTTATCAAGCTCTTGCTTTGGGCCCTGCCCCGGTTCCTATAGAGGATATTGCAAAGACATTTAGCTGTTGGGATATTTTTATGGAGGACATAACAAGGCCCGTAGAATTTGGCGTTGGTATGGACACGGAATTTATATTGGAATTTGCCCCGGGTTATGGGGTAGAAGATTTTGTTATTGAATTTGAGCGGGTTTATGAAGGTGAAGAATACAGTTACGTATTGCATACCATACCCGTAATTGTCCATGAATCTTTGCTGGAGCGGGATTTGATAATATACGCCGGGGGTGTAATGTACTACGAGCCTTTCTTTGACGCGGAGGTAACACACCAGCGGCTTTCCCTTGGAGATTATGCGTATTTAGGCTCGGCAGCCATGAACCCAAACCACACTCCGGTAAAAATAATAGGCATATACAGGGGCGGCCACCCAAGAACGGCCTACAGGGGCGGCCGTGGCCTTATACTTGCGCCGTACGGGTTGTGGGGCGGCACTGTGGCCACATTTGAATTTACTATTTCCCAAGATATGGTGCCCTACCTACCGGAATTTGAAAGGGAAATGGCAGAGCGGCTGTTGTTTACCAGATACAACGAATGGGAGCAAGAATTTGCCGGGGAAACCATTACTCATGTTTGGACGCAAGATTTTGCCCATGAACTGGTGCTTAACGACGCAGAGCTTACAATGGTTGTAGGCCCGCTGGAAAATAACTTGCACCTGCTGCGCATTTTATACCCTGTGGCGGTTGGGCTAAGTTTTGTACTCGCCCTTGGCCTTAGCCTGCTGCTTATGCTGCAAAACGCCAAAAACGCTGCGGTAATGCGGGTACTTGGTATGCCGCGGCACAGGACACGTCTTAATCTTTGTATGGAATTGCTGGCCGTATGTATGGCAGGGCTGGTGCCGGGGTTAATTGCCGTGCTTATTATGGGCGTTGGCATTGCCACCGCCGCGCTGCTGGTCGGTTTGTATCTGGCCGGTGCTGTAATTGGCACAGTGGCAGGGGTTATTGTTATCAGCCAAAAAGCACCGATGGAATTGCTGCAGGTTAGGGAATAAATTCATTTATTTTCCTGTTGCAAAATTTGGTCGGCTATGATAAACTTCCTCAAATCGGTTACTATAGCCCAATCAAAATCATTTTATAGTCCTAAGGAGGTATTGCACATGGAAAACCTACACAAGTTGTTTGATGCAGAACACAAGTTTATGAAAATTGTCTGGCAGCACCAGCCCGTTAATTCTACAGAGCTGACACGCATATGCCAAAGAGAACTGGGTTGGAAAAAGCCCACAACTTATTCAATGATAAAAAAGCTTTGCGAACGCGGAATTATGAAAAACGAAAAAGCTACCGTTACCGCTTTAATCACCCGTGAGGAAGTTCAAAGATATGAAGCTGATGCCATTATGGACAAAGTTTTTAACGGCTCTATGCCGTCATTTGTCACAGCTTTTTTGCAGGGTAAAACCCTTTCCCAAGAAGACGCCCGCCAAATCAAATCCATGATTGACGGGGTGACGAAATGAGCTATGTATTCCTTGCAGTATTAAACATGAGTATTACTGCCACAATTGTAGCTTTGGCTGTAATAGTCGCCCGTATACCGTTAAAAAAAGCACCTAAAATATTTTCCTACGCATTGTGGGCAGTGGTTTTGTTCCGGTTGGTAGTTCCCTTTAATATAGAAAGCGCGTTTGGGTTAATGCCAGGGGCCACAGTATCTTTACCTGCGGAAACTTCTTCATCACTGCAACCGCCGCCGGTAAATAATAATCCGTTATCGCAGCGGCAATTTTCTGCTCCGTACGGTTTTCAAGCGGAAACATCTGATGAATTTGTTGTATTGCCGGGGTGCAGTACAGAGGTAACTTTCTCTTCAAGGCTTGGTACACTGTCGCCAGCGGGTACGCAAACAACAACAGTAATGGCTCAAAGTGTGCCTGTAAACGCCGCCACTGCAGAACCGGCTGTTTATATCTCCGGGATGTCTAACAGATTAAATATTTCACAGGCATTAGCCGCCTTTTTCACAGGTTTGTCATTGATTCAAATTGCGGCAATTGCTTGGGTCATAGGGGTGGCTGTTACGCTTTTGTATGGCGGGGTTCGTTACACAAAACTTAAAAGCTGTGTGCGCTACGCAACTCGTATAAGTGGGAATATTTTTGAGTCGGACAGAATAGACGCCCCGTTTGTACTGGGGTTTATCCGCCCTAAAATTTATTTCCCTTTGGCTATCGATTTAGTCAATCAACAGCATATTTTAAAGCACGAGCAAACTCACATAGCCCGCCGGGACTATCTTGTGATGCTAATTGCATTTTGCGCTTTGTCTCTCCATTGGTTTAACCCCGTAATTTGGGTTTCCTACTGGCTTATGTCTAAAGACATGGAAATGTCTTGCGACGAGGCTGTTTTGCGTCAAACCGGCACGGATATCCGCGGAGAGTATTCTACATCTTTGCTTAATTTAGCGATCAGGCAAACTAACCTGTTTAACCCTTTGGGGTTTGGTGAGGGCAATGTAAAGGCAAGAGTGCTAAACGTGATAAATTTCAAAAGACCAAAATTTGTGGTGGTCGCATTTTCGTTGGTACTTCTGGCAGTGTTCGCCCTTGGTTTTGGTTTTGACAGAGTTATTGCAGAGCCTTACTGCCGGACCGAGGCAGCATATGAAATTAGCAGCGATACAAGCACAGTCTCATCGGCATCCGTCAGCGTTGCGGAAGTTCAGGGGAATACGGAACACGGCAATTATACTCCCAATTTCATTTGGCCGGTGCCGGGGCATATGCTTGTTGCAAGCGGCTTTGGAGAGCGGGAACTGCCAATTTTGGGGCCTCAAACGGGTATCGACATAAAAGTACCGGAAGGATCAAATGTTTATGCGGCCGCAGCCGGGCGCGTAATACTGGTCGGAAGTGAATGGGATACCGGTAAAACAATTATCATAAGGCACAATAACGGATACAGTACCGTGTACTTCAACAATTCGGCAAGCTTTGTTTACACGGGGCAATGGGTTTCCCAAGGGGAACTTATATCCACTGTTGGCAGGGCAAATACAGACTTGGCTAACCACATGCACTTTGATGTGCGTTACAACTGGTTCCCCGTAGACCCGCTTAAATATTTCCCAAGTTATTTTGATATTGGAATGGAGTAATTTATATGCTAAAACTAGACAATGTAACATATCGTTATCGCAAAGGCAACAGAGACGTACTGCAAGGTGTAACTGCGGAATTTGAAAGCGGAAAGGTTAATGCCATTGTTGGGCCTTCGGGCAGCGGCAAAACTACGCTGTTGTCAATAATGGCGGGTATGGATAAGCCTCATGGCGGCTCTGTTTCTATCAATGGGGAAGATTTGGCCAAAATGGATTTAAACCTATATCGCAGAGAGCGTATAGCCATGGTGTTTCAGGCGTTTCATTTGTTCCCGTTACTTACGGCACTGGAAAATGTCTGTTATCCACTGGAAGCAAGCGGCGCGAAGCGGGCAGATGCAGAAAAAAAAGCTGAAGCCCTTCTGGAATCCGTAGGTATTACCAGCGATAAATTTAACCGTTACCCTGCCAATCTTTCCGGCGGTGAGCAGCAGCGTGTAGCCATCGCCCGTGCCCTTTCTGTTGGTGCTAAGGTTATATTGGCAGACGAACCTACCGGTAACCTGGACACCGCCAACAGCGACGTTGTTGTAGATATTTTGAAACAGCTTGCACATGAACACGGCTACTGTGTTGTAATTGTTACTCACAACCCGGAAATTGCAAGTATTTCCGACAATATTTACAGAATGAAAGATGGAGTTTTGACCTACGAAGCAGCATAGTGTATGTAGTTAATACGATTTTAACAGCGCGCCCCACCAGGCACGCTATTTTTTGACCCCAAAAAATAAATTTTTACGCGACGGAGTTGATTAATATGCGACGACAAATCCCCTTTAAAGCATCCATACGTCAGCCAATACGCACTTTTATTTTTATGCTGCTTGTAGGGTTAGCGTCTTTTGGGTTTGTTTCACGGTCTGTAGAGTACATAGTGCTTAGCCGCGAAATGAATCGCATTGAAAGATTTTATCGGACAATAGGTACACTGGTTCCTATAGACCCGTTAACACATAACAATGTTTATGCGGCGGCACAGCATATTTCCGGAAGCCGCTTTATTGAATTTGAGGACAGACGAACAATTACCCAGGGCGTAATGGACGGTATTCACAATGTCATGCACAACTTCCATACAATGGGAGGGCATCCGTTTCAGCGGGGCGAACAGCCGTTTTCCTATAAAGGGCTGTATCTTTTCGACACGATTATGACGGTTGAAGTAGAACGGGTATTTACACGCATGGTAGTGCGTCCGGGGGAAACAGCCATTAGCGAAACAAGAACTATGACCGTACGCCCGCGAGAAATTCTTTTTGGATACCATCAATTTAATACAGTGGGCGGCAGACAGTATCAGGCAGAGTTTAACATAGATGAACACGGTAATGCCGCTGTAGACCATCTGGAACCGGGTGATACGCTTTTGGTACGCGCCATACGGCATTGCTCGGACCCTACATCATTAATGATCGACTTTTTCCCGTTATATGACGATGTTTATTTTGTAAATGTAAGGGATGCGGACGCTTTTGCGGCGGCATGGGCAGCAATGGCAAGTGACATTGCGGTTTTAGAAGAAAATACACAAATGTTAATGCTAACCGGCACAAGGGACATGACAGCACTGCCGTTGGTACAATCCGGCGTATATCAGCGTTTTCAAGGGCGTTTTTTAAACCTTGATGACTACTTAAACGCCAATCCGGTAATGGTTGTCCCCCAGCGTATGGACAGTACGCGCCCAGAGGTAAGGGTAGGCCAGACAATAACCCTGACTTTGCGGGACATGCGTACATTTGACAGCGGCGCGTCTATGACACCGGAAATTCGGCAATTTGCCCGGGATATGAACCATCTTGTCAGCAATTGGAGGGGTATGGGCCCCCCACCGCCTCATACTGTAGGATGGGCCATACCGGAAGGAGCAGAAGCCCACTGGGCAAATATGCCTGCCGGATATTGGGTAAGCATCCCACGTAATTATGAAGGCAACTGGCGGGAATACCCTACCGTTACAATTGATGTGGAAATTGTAGGTACGTATCATATTTCTCCTGTTTGGCGGCTGCCTCGCTGGCAGCATATTTCTTACAATTTTCAAAACATGGAGGTTTTTGTACCAGCGTCAATTATCCCGGAAGGTTGGGGTATTGCAGATGCTCATATTGTTTCCGGTGCGTACAGTTTTGTTTTGGCATCACCGGATTATATTACGCCGTTTCTTGATGCGCATCAAGGCGAATTGGAAGGGATGGGCTTTGCGGTACAGTTTATGGGGCCGGATGCCACTAACTTTTTACTGTCTGCAACGCCTATACGCAATTCCATCAGGCTTAACTTGATGTTGTTTTCTGCAGTGCTGGTTGTTGTTACCATGCTTACGGTGTTCCTGTATTTGAGGCAGCGGTATAAGGAATTTGCCATACTGCGCGCCCTTGGTATTTCACAAAATTACTCTACCTGGCAGGTGATGGTACCTGTTTTTGTGTTCTGGCTGCCTATTGTAATTGCCGCAAGTATTGGCGCGTGGTTTTTCGCGCTTAATCAGGCTGCTGTAGGTTTGCGGGAACTTGCAGAAATTGCTACTCCGTTAGATTACGGCGAACCGCGTGTTGTTAGGAATATTCTTGAACAGATGCGCTTTGATGAAGAAGCAGCTACAATGCGGGTTACGCCGCAGCTTAGCCTTACGTATTTAATAGGGATATGTGCCGTGCTAATTGCCGCATGGGCGGCGACTGTATTTGCCGGTACGATATCTTTTGCGCGCCGCTCTATGATCTCGTTGTTGCAAGGTGTGCAGGGAGACGGTGCCCCTGCCCGAGCAATTAAAGAAACCGCACCTTCAACAACCGGTGTTAAGATCGAAAATATCAACATTGCACTGGCAATGAATTTGCGCAGAAAAAGAAGTGATGCGATACGGTACGATGCAACATACCACTTGAGGCACGTGGTGCGTTCACCGGTGAAGTCGTTATTGGTTGTTAGCATGGCGTTGTTGTTTGTTGTCTCGTTGGGCTGGCTTAACACCACCATTCGGTTTACAGAAGGCGAAATTGAGCGGCTGTATGCCACTACGGTAATTACCGGGCAAGTAGTAAACCCTGCCGTAGGCTTGGACGCCGCAGTTAGTGGCCATCGCATCCCCTGGAGCAGTGTCGAGCGGTTGATCGAAAGCGGGTTTGTTACGGATGTTTACCGTACGGCCTTCAGCAGGCAAGGTCTTTTCCCTTCTATTCCGGAGAGCTTTGTCAATTGGGAAAATACCCGTGAAATTTCAACAGGGAACTGCTGCTGTTTTGTTGGCGTAGCAGTTAAAACCATTAGTGATTGGTGTGTTTTTGTTACAGAGGCCCGTAGGCCTGTAGAATTTGGGCTGAGTTTTGGCGGTGATTTTGCCTATACGTTTGCCGAAGGTTTTGGGCCGGAAGATTTTGTTGCACCTCCAAGGTACCGTGTGGAGTTTTTCAGTTTTTACGATTATTACGACAGGGATACATTGGTGCAAGTTTTTGTTATTACTGCACCGGACGGTACTCAGCGGACGATTCTTGCAGAAGATGCAGAAGGGGAGCTGCCGGAATTTAAGCCCATACCTGTAATCATCCACGAGTCGCTTATGACACGCTACCTTATTCTGGACAACACGCGGTGGAATCAGAATGACGGTACGACAGTTGCCTTGGCGGACCGGGCTAATGCCACATTCCACATGCTTGATTCCGATGGTAATCCCATTCAGCAGCACCTGTCCCTTGGGGATTATGCGTATTTGTCCGGTCAGTGGAGAAGCCTTCCGGTTATTATTATCGGTACGTACAGCGGTGGCCATCCCATAATAGCTTACCGAACAGGGCAAGGACTGGTGCTTGTACCAACAGGTGTGTACTGGGAACCGCAGGGTTGGATCGGTATGGGCGGCGCAACATATAACCTCACAGAAAGTTATAACGCGCTCATGGCCACGGTAACATTTGCTTTGAATCAAGACCAAGTAAAATACGTGCGTGAAATCGAAAATGATTTAAACGAGCGTTTGAGTTATAACATTCATTGGGAGTGGTTCTGCCACGCAAGGAATATAACCATTCACGAGTCAACTCTTATTTCCCACACAGTAGAGCTTAATGATGAGGAATTTAGACAGGTAATCATGCCGCTGGAAGAAAGTTTGCACTTGCTGCGCATTTTATACCCCGTAGCTATTGTAACCAGCTTTGTCCTTGCCCTGGGACTTGGCCTGCTGCTAATGCTGCAAAATGTAAAAAACGTAGCTATTTTGCGTGTACTTGGCAGCCCTAAGCGCAAAACAAGAATTAACCTTTTTATGGAGCAAATTGCTGTATGTTTGTCCGGGCTTGTGCCGGGTTTTGTTGTTATTTTGATAATGGGTGCCGGCTTTGGCACCGCCGGAATACTGGCCGGAATTTATCTGGCAGGTGCTGTAACCGGAACAGTTACCGGGGTTGTAATAATTAGCAGAAAGACACCATTGGAGTTGCTGCAGGTCAGGGAGTAGTACAATTACATCGCATCATTAAAAGACTTTTCACAAAAAAGTCTTTTTTTGTTCGCAAATCTCGTAATTTTCTGGTATAATTGCCTGGGATAAGATATTTTTAATGAAGTAGGACAGGAGACCACGATGTTACATGAGTGATTATGAAAACAACCCAAGAATAAAAGGCATTGATATAGCCGAAGAAGTAAGAGGTTCTTTTCTGGATTATGCGATGAGTGTTATTGTAGCTCGCGCACTTCCGGATGTACGTGACGGGCTAAAGCCCGTACACAGGCGTATACTTTATTCTATGAGCGAGCTTAACCTTGAGCCAACAAAAGGGTATAAAAAATCTGCCCGTATTACCGGTGACACCATGGGTAAGTACCATCCCCATGGCGATTCCTCTATCTATGACGCGATGGTACGCATGGCGCAAGACTTTTCCATGCGCTACATGCTGGTAGACGGCCACGGTAACTTTGGCAGTATGGACGGTGACGGCGCGGCGGCACCACGTTATACAGAAGCGCGTCTTTCTCGTTTGTCAATGGAAATGCTTGCGGACATAGAAAAAGAAACCGTCGATTTTGTTCCAAACTATGATGAGGAATTTACCGAGCCTTCTGTATTACCTGCCCGCTTCCCAAACCTGTTGGTTAACGGTTCTATGGGTATTGCCGTAGGTATGAGTACAAATATTCCACCGCACAACCTGACAGACGTAATCTCTGCAGTGTTGCACCGCATAGACCATATGCGCGAGGGTATTGATACAAACATAGAGGATTTAATTAATATAGTAAAAGCTCCGGATTATCCAACCGGCGGTGCAATTTTGGGTACATCAGGTATTCGTGAAGCGTATCGCACAGGGCGCGGCCGCGTCGTATTGCGCGCAGATGCTGAAATTGAACCGATGAGCGGTTCCTCAGGCCGTGAACAAATACGTATCACCGCTATACCATACCAAGTTAACAAAGCCAACTTAGTTAAAAAAATGGCCGACTTAGTAAAAGATAAAAAAATTGACGGCATTACAGATATCCGGGACGAATCTAACCGAAACGGGGTGCGCATAATCATTGAGCTGCGCAGAGATGTAAACGCGAATGTCGTGTTAAATCAGCTGTACAAAATGTCACCTTTGCAAGAGAGCCATGGGATTATCATGCTGGCGTTGGTAGATAAAGAGCCAAAAGTACTAACCCTTGCGGAAATAATAGAGCATTACATCAATCATCAAAAAGAAGTTATAACCCGCCGCACTCAGTTCGACTTGGCCAAGGCGGAACGGCGTGCCCATATATTAGAAGGGTTGCTTAAAGCCCTAGATCATATCGATGAAATAATTGCTCTAATTCGCAGCAGTGCCGATGCAGCCGAAGCACGTCAAAAACTAATCGATAGGTTCGAGTTTACAGAGGTACAGGCGCAAGCAATTGTGGATATGCGTCTTCGTGCGTTAACAGGCTTAGAAAGAGGCCGTTTGCAAAATGAATATGATGAACTGCAAATTTTAATTGCAGAGTTACGCCGTATTTTGGCAGACCAAGCCTATTTACTTTCGGTACTGAAGAACGAGCTTACAAAAATAAAAGACAGGTTTGGCGATATGCGGCGCACAGCTATACTTCACGACCCTGGTGAAATAAATATGGAAGATCTTATAGATGATGCCCAAAGTGTAATTACCATTTCCAACTTAGGCTATATCAAGCGCATTCCGCTGGAAACCTATCGCAGCCAAGGCCGTGGCGGTAAAGGCGTTATTGGTATGCAAACCCGCGAAGAAGACTGGGTAAAGGATTTGTTTGTAGCCAATACTCACGACCATATTCTGTTCTTTACCAGCTCGGGGCGTACCCATAGCTTGCGGGCTTTCGAAATACCCGAGGCAGGCCGTCAGGCCAAGGGCATGCCTCTTGTAAACCTGCTCAACTTGCCCGGCGGCGAAAATATTGTCGGCATGATTCCGGTAACAAAGGAAAGCTGGGACGGCTATTTAATAATGATTACACGTAACGGCTTGGTAAAACGTACAGCATTGTCTCAGTTCCAAAAAATCAACAAAAACGGGCTTATCGCTATTACCTTTAAAGAAGACGATACGTTAATGGCGGTTCTTCGCTCTGACGGGGAGCGTGAACTGTTTATCGCTACCAAAAACGGTCGCGGTATCCGCTACAATGAACAGCAAGTACGCCAAAGCGGGCGTACATCTATGGGCTCTCGTGGCATAAGGTTAAAAGACGGCGATCAAGTAATTGGAGCCACCGTGGCAGACGGCCATGTTTTGGTTGTTACGGTAAAAGGATACGGCAAGTGTACTCCACTAGACAGCTTCCGCGGCAAAAGCCGAGGTGGCAGTGGTGTTACCGTGTATAAACCGTCCGAAAAGTCCGGTACCCTTGTTGGTATCGAAGCGGTTACGGAAAATGACGGCCTGATACTAATCAATTCCGAGGGCGTAATAATTCGTATTCGTGTAGCGGATATTTCTGTGCAAGGGCCATATGCGTCCGGCGTTAAACTTATTAATATGGATGTCGGCACAACTGTAGTGAGTATTGCAAAAATTACGGATGATGACAGCCAAGACGAAGAAAATCCGGATGTAATGGAAGCAATTGAAACTGAAGAATAATAAAACCCAACGCCCTGCCCTTTTGTTGGGTAGGGTGTTTTGGAATGGAGGATATTATGAAAACCATCAAACAAATTGCAGATGAAATGGGCTTGCCGAAACAAAAGGTGTATCGCTATATTAAAGGGAGTGGCATTGCCGATGCGCACCGCGATAACACTACCTCTTACTACGATGCCGAGGCTGAAGCCAGAGTGAGGGCACATTTTGCCAACAAACTCATGCCGGAGAGTTTGCCCAAGGTTGTCCGAAGCGAGCCGAATCGAAGCGCGACAAGCGCATCAAATGCCCCAAGTGAAGTGCATCAAATTACATCAAACGATGATGTGCCGCAAGTTGTAACTGTTACAGCGTCACTTGACACCTTGGTCGGCATGTTACAAGCAGAACTGGAGATTAAAAATCAGCAAATTGCAGATCTTACAAAAATGTTGACAGCCGCTCAGCAAGCAGCCAATCAAGCTCAATTACTTATAATATCCGAAGCAAGACCCGGGTTTTTCTCTAGGTTATTTAAACGCAAGGATAAGGCGGATTGGGAAAGGGTAGATAAATAACCCTTCCAAATTCTTTATTGCAAGTGAGAGGAATAATTAATTTGAAAGTTAAAGCAATAGCTGTACCGGTGTTTATGCTTTTATTGCTGGTACTTACTATGTCTGCATGCGGCGGTATCCCAGCCGAGGTACAAAGAGTGCCTATATATGCACCGGAGGCCCACATTCCGGATGTAACCGCAGCCGGTAATGAAGGCGAACCATTGGTTGATGATACCCCTGCAATAATCAGTGAATATGAAATGCCGCACTATGTCAACGAAGAACCCTCCACCGTAGACAGCGTAGAAGAAGAAGCTGTGCCTGCCCCAAGTTTTACAAATATTTACGGTACATTTACATTATGGCACGAAAGTTTTAATGGGCTAACCATTATGTTTCATCCGAGAGGTACATTTAACATTAATCTTTCCTTCAGTGATTTAGGGCTAGATTTTAACATCCCGGGCAACATAAATATAGGCGGTGTGTATGTAATAAATACTGCGGTACAAACGGTTACGCTTAATGTTTTGGAAGATGATATTCTCAGCCTTGTTACAGGCCTTACGGACGTACTGCTAGAGCATGTGCTGGATGAAATCTTTGAGAATAATTCCGATGAAGGTGACGATGATTTTCTATCGGAGTTCTTCCCTATTATCATTGCTATGGTAGAGGACATGCTTGACGAAATAATTGCAGAAATAACAGACAGGTTTGGAGAGTTAACACTTCGTTTTGACGGTAATTTTGACAGGCTCTACGGTGTAGATGATGAGGACATGATATTTTTTAGACTGTAGGCGGTTAGTTTGTAAATTGAAAAAGGATGGCATCCGGTGAAGATTCCATCCTTTTTGCTATGGCTTTAAAATTTATTTGTTAGCCGCGCCTTTGGTTTGCAGGAATGTATTCATTTCTTCCAGAAGCTCGTCCGGGTTGAAGCCGTGGCCAATTGCCGCTTCTTCCACTGTTTCGCTGGCAGCAGACGGGCAGCCGACACAGCGCATACCGTGGTTCATTAAAATTACGGCAAGTTCCCTATCTACTTCCAGAACATCCGTGATTAGCATGTCTTTTGTTATTTGAGCCATTTGCAATCCCCTTTCTTTATAATTTTATGGGGCATTTCCCCAAACTTACGTATTTCTTAAACTTCTAAACCCCGGGAAGTAGCGGAAAACTACCCTGCCCATAATGGCCCCCCGGTATACATATGGGTTATTCCACCCGCGTGAATCTCTTGAGTTGGTGCGGTAATCCCCAAGTACAAAGAAGTAACCGTCCGGTATTTCGAATGGACCAAAATTGTCCCGTATTTCCCCTTGTACAAAATCGTCCCGCAAGGGTGTAGGGTTGTCATTTATATATACCTTGCCGTCTACAATGTTAAGTGTTTCACCGGGTAAGCCAATTACGCGCTTTACGTTTAATTGGTCCGGCCTGTCCGGGCTTGGGAAAACTACAATGTCAAAACGGGCCGGGTCGGAAAATACGTAAGACAGCCTAAAAGCAATAATGCGGTCGTTTGTACGTATCGTGCTTTCCATAGACGCAGATGGAACTGTGGCGTTTACAATAACAAGGCGGTTAAATAGAAGTGCGAAAGCAACGGCAAACAAAATTGTTTTGCCCCAGCTAAAAGCTTCACTTAACAGCTCTTTTTTTACATCCGGTACCTCGTTTAGTACCTCATTGTTATTTGTTTCATTATTTAAATCTGACATAGATTTTGCACCTCGAACAAAGTCTTGGAACTTAAAACAGCAGCTTGCCAGAAGTTCCAATTGTTAGTATACCATAGTCTGTCAAAAAAACAAACTCGCTTTTGGTATATTTATAACTATTTATTCAGGACAAGTTGAACAACCTTGATCATGCCCATACAATTTCATTTGCAAAAAGGTTGTAATTATGGCGATGTAACAGTATAATAGCTGGTACAATATTCACAAATAGGAGGTATTTTATGAAAGTTTATTCTGCAGACGAAATCCGCAATGTGGCAGTTATGGGACACAGCGGCTGCGGTAAGACTTCCTTAATGGAGGCCATGCTGCACCTAACCAAGGTTACAAGCCGGATGGGGCGCGTAGAAGACGGTAACACAGTATCAGACTATGATTCAGAGGAAGTAAGGCGTAAAGCATCTGTTAGTGCATCTATTATTCCTATCGAATGGAATAATACTAAAATCAATTTCATGGATACCCCCGGGTTCTTCGATTTTGTTGGCGCGGTAAAAGAAACCCTTAGCGTTTCGGACGCGGCACTAATTCTGGTTTCTGCAAAGTCTGGCGTAGAAGTTGGTACAGAGCTTGCCTGGGAAAATGCTCAAGAGTTGCCACGTATCCTTTTTGTAAACGGCATGGACGACGAAAATGCAGATTTTACCAAAGTAGTCGAAGATATGCGCGAGAAATTTGGCTCCACGGTTGCTCCTTTGCAAATCCCGTTTAAAGAAGGCGGCAAAGTTGTGGGTTATATAGACGCTTTCACAGGCCAGGCGTACAAATGGGATAAGGAAAAAACAATCCCTTGTGACACCCCTGCGGATATGGTTGACATATACGAAGAGCATCACGCATTCTTGCTGGAAGCCATTGCGGAAACAGACGAAACTCTAATGGAAAAATACTTTGGCGACGAAGAATTGACCCAGGAAGAAAAAACCCGCGGCCTAAGAACAAGTATTGCCAACGGCAGCTTGTGCCCTGTCCTTTGCGGTACAGCAACAGGTAAAGACATGATTGGTGTAGCCGCTATGCTTGATATGCTAACAACCCTTGTGCCGCCTGCGTCAGAGCTTACAAGAAAAATTTCTGTTATTAAAAACGGCGAAACAGTTCCTCTGCCATGTTCCGAAGCAGGGTCTGTTTGCGCGTTTGTGTTCAAAACAATATCCGATCCGGTTGTTGGGCGTTTTAGTGTATTTAGGGTTTTCTCCGGCGTAATTAAAAAAGACACGCCTCTTTACAACGCCAACCACGAAGTAGCGGAAAAATTCAGCCAAATTTTTATCCTTCGCGGTAAAGACAGGATAGAGGTGCAAGAGCTTAGAGCGGGCGATATAGGCGCGATTTTGAAGCTTGATACAACAAATACGCAAGATACCCTGGCCACTAAAGCGGATCCTGTAAAAGTTCTGCCGGTTAGCTTGCCAGAACCGTTGTTCTCTAAAGCCATTGTTTCCAAAGGTAAAGGTGATGAAGATAAGGTATCAACATCTTTGTCAAAATTACTTGCGGAAGATAGAACCATCACCCTTCACATTAACAAGGAAACCAAGCAGACAATTTTATCCGGTATCGGCGAAGCCCAGCTGGATGTAATTGTAAACCGCTTAAAAGCCCGTTACAAACTGGATGTAGAGCTTACCACCCCGCTTGTGCCTTATCGCGAAATGATAAAGGGCAAAGTAAGCGTACAAGGTAAATTTAAGAAGCAGTCCGGCGGAAGCGGCCAATACGGCGACGTTCGTATGGATTTTGAGCCAAGCGGCGATTTAACCACCCCATATGTGTTTGAAGAGACTGTTGTTGGCGGCAGTGTACCTAGGCAGTATTTCCCGGCGGTTGAAAAAGGAATACAGGAATGCGTAAAAGCGGGCCCTGTTGCGGCTTACCCGGTTGTTGGCCTAAAAGCCCGTTTGACAGACGGTAGCTACCACGCCGTAGACTCTTCCGAACTTGCGTTTAAAATGGCGGCCATCCTTGCGTTCCGTGACGGTTTTATGAAAGCCAAGCCTACGCTTTTGGAGCCAATTATGAAAGTTGTTGTCACCGTCCCCGACGATTACACAGGCGACATTATGGGCGATATGAACAAACGCCGCGGTCGTATTTTGGGCATGGACAAAGTGGGCAAAAAGCAAGTTATTCAGGCAGAAGCCCCTCATTCCGAAATGTTGAAATATGCCATCGACTTACGTTCTATGACCCAAGGGCGCGGCAGTTTTACCATGGAATTCGAACGCTATGACGAAGCGCCAAGCGATGTTCAGCAAAAAGTAATTGCCGAGCGCAAGAAGGTTCTTGAAGAAATGAGAGATAAAGATTAATCCGTAACGGTATAAAAAATAGCCCCTTGCTTGCCGCAATTGATAATTTTATCGCGATAGCAGGGGGCTATTTTTATAAGATTTTTTCCGGATTCTTTCAAGAAAAATTTTGCCCTTGCGCTGGTGGCAAAAATGCTGTAAAATCCTTTAGTGCGGGTTAACTTAAAACTTGCCTATGGAGATGTACTCAAGTGGCTTAAGAGGCACGCCTGGAAAGTGTGTAGGTCGTTAATAGCGGCGCAGGAGTTCAAATCTCCTCATCTCCGGTATTAGGAACAAATAAGAACTCTCCCCAATGCTTCTTTGTTGGGGAGACGGTAGCGGTAGAATTTTCTTTTGACTGGTTGTGCGCGTTTCGTCCACGGCCTTTTATTTTACGGAGCATAAATATATGCCCGTGTGCGGAAGGTCAAAACGACTTTCCGCTATTTTATTTTTGGGAGGAATATCAAATGTACAACACGACCATCCACCGCATTAGCGGTAAAAATGTAGACCAACTCATTCCTGGCATCGTCAATGTTTTCCGTGATGATGAAGTAGTACCGTGGCATAAATATGATTCGTGCTTGGCATGGGTCACTAAGCGCATTGAACGCGGTTTTTATATAACGGTAGCCTGTGACGATGATACAATCACCGGGTACAGCGAGTGGATTGAGATGTATGATAAAGGCGAAAAGATTTTGTATCTCGGTATAATGCAAGTTGACTGCGATTTGCGTAGCCGGGGTATCGGGAAAATGATGCTGGATAACGGGGAGGAATATGCAAAAAGCGTTGGCGCATCACGCCTGCGAACGATGCCAGAAGATGAAAGGTCACACAATTTTTATCGAAAGAATCGCTATGTGGATACGGATACTATTTATACCTACGTCTGTTCAACAGTGGCAGGTCCTGTTACGGAACAATGCGTAACGCCCGTTGCTGTAACGCTTGATATTGCCAACAGCCATGAGTTTGTATTTGGACTCTGGCAATCATCGGGGCGGCATATGTATGAGGTTGCTAACCATAACCCTGAACCCAACGAGTTTATTGTGAAAACGATAACTATTCCCGAAGGGTATTTGCAGTTCATGTACAAAAAAGGCAAGGTCAAGGCAACGGCATTGTATTGGAGCAACGAAGAAGTTACCCCCGAAACGGTGTCCGCTATACTTGCTTACGGACACGCGGCAGGTCTTGAAGAAATCGAATTTGTTTTCAAGACGCGGTATATAGATTTGTTCGCCGCTTACAATTCGACCGGAGAAAGCATAGAAATTGAAAAGAGCATAGACAAGGTGAACGGTACAAGCGTTTGAGGTATTGTTTCTGTTGGAACAGCTTGATGATTCTTAAATCGCCAAGCTGTTTTTTGTATTTACATAGAGTAGTAAACCTCAGGTTGATTTTTTATGTTTTGTTAACGTATGATGTATGGTCTTCAAATAGAACATGACATATAATTAAGCAAAAACTGACAGGAGGCACATGATGCTTGAATTGAATAAAATAGGCAAACATATGTGCAGATGCCCGTAACCTTCCTTATCAGAATGAAAGCATGGATTTGGTTTTGATTATGGGTGCGTTATATCACTTGCAGTCGCATGAATCGCGGGCCAAGTGCTTAGGCGAGGCGTTTCGGGTATTGAAACGTGGTGGTCATGTGCTTTGTACAGTTATAAGCCGGTATACTGTTTTGGTGTCTACACTAAAATGGAACTTATCTCACATATACGACATTGATTCACTTAAAAAAATAATCGAAACCGGAAAGGTTGAGGGATTCACTTTTCCGCAGGCATATTTTCACACACCCAATGAAATTATAACCGAGTTATCAACAGCAGGGTTTTATAACACACATACAATAGCTGTTGAGGGGATTGCCAATGCCTTTGGTGATTACAGTTTGCCAGCTGACGAAAATGAATCAGCCCGGCTGCTGAAACACATAGAGTTGATAGAATCTACGCCGGAGTTAATGGGGGCTTCGCGAAATATTATTGCAATTGGGAAAAAAGCGTAATAGGTGTAACTAAGTCAGACATAACACAATGTTTGCACACATAACAAATATATGATATATTTTACTTGAGCGAACATATATTCGCAATATGGTGGAAATATTATCAATGGGTGGGTGATTATGTGGAGCAGATAAGAATAAAAAATGCTGTCTGTCATATTGATGTTAACTATTTTTATGGCCAAATTGAAGCCCTTTACCGTCCGGATATACGGGGAAAGGCATTTGTTGTCGGCGGTGACCAAGAGTCAAGAAAAGGGATAGTTTTGACCAAATCACCCGAAGCTAAGAGTATGAAAATTCAGACGGGCTCTTCAATTAAGGATGCATTAAAAATTTATCCTAACCTGATTATTGTTCCTGCAAATTATCCCCTGTATCTTCACATTTCTCAACGGATGAGAGAAATTGTACTGCAGTATACGGATGCCATAAAACCCTTTGGCTCTGACGAAATGTGGGTACAGCTATACGGTGACAGGAGTACAGTTATAAAAACAGTCCAGGATATCAGGCAAGCAATATGGAAACAGCTTTGTATGACGGTTTCTATTGGTGTGAGCAATAATCTTCCCTACGCAAAAATTGGAAGTGACCTGGCCCCCAACAATGGTGTATTTGAGTTGTGGAACGAGGAACGTGAACAGAAAGTTTATCCCTTACCGGTATCTGACCTTTTGTATGTAGGGCAAGCGACAAATGATAAGCTGCGAAGGCACGGTATTAATACAATTGGCGAATTGGTAGCTTGCGGGCCGGAGCGTATTTGTCAAATATTAAAAAACAAGGCAGGGGACATGTTGTGGACAATGGCCGCCGGGCAGGATAAGACCCCGGTTGCCCATATCGAAAGGGTAGATGACGTGAAGTCTATCGGAAACAGTAATACAATGCCCCGCGACCTTGTAAGCGATGATGATGTGCGGGCGGCTTTTTACATGCTGGGGGAGAGTGTGGCCGAACGTATGAGAGAAAGCGGTTTTGAGGCGCAAACACTAAAAATTTCCGTAAGAGACAATCGTTTACTGTCATTTGAACGGCAGATAAAGCTTTCACGGCCAACAAACCTTGCAGCTGAAATTGTACCGGAAGCCATAGAATTATTCAGGCGGCATTATCGCTGGCATAACCCGGTTCGCAGCCTTGGGGTGCGCGGCACGGACCTTGTTCCGCAAGGCTCTGTTTGTCAGCTGTCTTTGTTTGACGACGAGGAAAAGCGTAATAAAATCATAAACTTAGAACGCTGTGTAGACAGGATACGAAACCAATATGGCCAAAGCAGTTTGCAGCGCGCCGTGCTTATGAGCGAGCGGCTAAAAAGTGTAAACGCAAATAATGATAAGGGCGATGCTCAAACATTTTATGTGTACAATTAGAATAGGGGCGTGAATTAAATGGCAGATAGGCCGACGGTGTATATTAAGCATTTTGACGGGCTATGTGTTCCCGTTACAGTTAGAATAGAGTGGCTGCCCAACGGGGTAATAAAGCCGCTTATGTATTGGACTCCGGACAATTCATGTTACGAAATAAAATGTGTTTACGAGAGCGTATTACTGACCCTTTTGAGGGCCCGTGGGGAAGGGCGGCGGTTTAAGGTAACAGCAGTAACAGAAACCCCAGAGGTATACCAAGCCCATCGAAACACTCGGCATGAAGTTTATTTATATTTGGCCGATGGCTTGTTTAGCGGCAGGAATATTATTGATGAAAGGTACGGCCATGGGGGTAAGCAATTTGTTCCTGTAACGCTGGATGTTTTTCCGGATTGTAAATATGAAATTATCTGCTTTACAGTGCAGGAAGCACAGTATATAGTCGAAAAAACCATTGAGATAGAGCCGAGGGGCTCTTACAGTGCAGGGGGGCTAGGTGTTTGGCATAAGGTAAAGGCCCGGCAGATTATTGCCGACAGCGAAGGAGAGGTACGCATGGCGGCGTTATACTTCGAATTAAATAAATGGTTTGTAAGAATTAAACAGGCATGAGACGCTTAAAACAAAAAGCCTACAATATCAGCAGTGATACCGTAGGCTTATCTTTTTATTCTTTTGATCTTGAAAAACCTGCGTTAAGGACGGTAAGGATTATTGCCACAATTATTGCTGTTGGTAAGAATGAGATGTGAAACCCGGAAACAAGCCAGCTTAGCAACAATAGCGCAAACGCGTCAATTACTAAGGAAATGGCAATTACCAGCAGTGTGGTATTGTCTTTTGAGCCGGTAAATATCTTTTTGGCAAGTGGTACGATTAGCGCGTTGATAAGGCCAAACACAATTGCAACAACAAAAACATTCCATAGGCTTCCGGTGAAATTCATGTCTAAAAACGGTAACAGTGACAGTGCCCATAAAATAAGCGCGCTGATAATCCAGTTAATTAGTGTGCGAATCATAGTATATCCACCTCCTTATGTGGTATTTACCAGTATAGCAAGCACACAATAAAAAGGCAATACCGAATGTGTTTTGGCCATTCAGTATTGCCTTAAAATTGCGTAAAATATTCTTACTTAGCTTTTTTTGCGTTTATCCAACTAAACACAGCCACAGCCAATGCCGCGCCAATTAAAGGAGCTACTATAAATACCCATAATTCTGTTAATGCGCTGCCGCCTGCAAAAAGAGCAGGGCCGATGCTGCGCGCCGGGTTTACCGAAGTGCCGGTTAAAGGTATACCCACGATGTGAACAAATGTAAGGGTGAGACCGATTACGATACCGGCAACGCTTGCTTTAGAGGCGTCGGAAACAACGCCTAAAATAACAAAAACAAAAATGAAGGTAAGCACTATTTCAACAATAAATGCGCCACCCATTCCAACATTACCAAACCCATTGGTGCCAAGACCGCCTGTAAGGTCTGTCATGCCGGACAGAGACAATAAAATTTGCAGCAAAGCCGCGCCGGCTATCGCGCCAAGTATCTGAGCAATAACATACCCAACAAAGTGGTTTACGCTCAATTTTTTGGTCAATAGCATGGAAAGGGAAACAGCCGGGTTTATGTGACAGCCGGAAACCCCGCCTATTACATACGCCATTGCTACAATGGAAAGACCAAAAGCCAGTGCTACGGCAAGGTGGCCGGTGTCTGCGCCCGCGCCTAAAAATATCGCGCTGCCGCACCCCATAAAGACCAGTACCATTGTTCCCACAAACTCTGCAAAATACTTTTTGGTAACTTGCATGTTTTCACTCCTTTGTAATTTATTTACCTGAAATATACTAACTGATATTTCTTCCGTTTTCAAGGTAAAATTATGTGTGAACTGTGTTGTGATACAATTGTAATAAAAGAGACTGCTTCACAAGGCAGTCTCTTTTATTACAAAATTTTCAAAAATTCTATTCGCTAACAGTGATAATTGCCGATCTGTTTTCATGATCCCACTCTACAATGGCATCAAACGCATACATTGCAAAGCGCAATGGTACAAATATACGATTATTAACCATCATTGCAGAACCCATATCGCCAGGCAGCATTTCATCTGCCGGAATTATAATCGTTTCAGTTGGTAAAAACAGAAGTGCGGAACGTGTGGCACTGTCCCATGCGACCTCAATACCTAACGCTTCTGCTATTGTACGAAGCGGAATCATCATACGGTCGGTTGCCATGTCGATAAACGGGCTGGCAACACCTACATGTCTTTGGCCGTTTAACAAGTACTCTATACTGCCCTCTGTAAAGATTAGTACGGTTGCAAATGGCGCAACGTTAATGTCTTCAGTAGCAGGAGGAGCATCATCCAAATAATCTAAATCGTCATATTCCATATATACCACTTCGCCGTAATAATCTGCATACGGCATAGGAGCTTCCTCTTCCTCGATTATAGGTAATAGTTCGTACTCTTCATATTCAACTACTTCCGGTGCAGAAATCGGCCGACGAGGTGCCCATGGAATATAATGAAGGTCAGGAGTAACGGCAAGCTCTTCTGTAGGTGGTGTCGGAGGCAATGGCGGCCACCATACAGGTGGTTGTGGCGGGAAGTCTATCGGCGGTTGTGTATCTATACCGCATGTGCATCCGTTACAGTCAACGCAATTGTTGTTACCACAAGCCGGGCAGATGTTGGTGCAGATGTAGCACTGGCAGCATGTAGCACATAGGGTGCAATTTTCACACGGCGTGTATTCATGGCAGTCAAAGCAGTTTTCGCAGTCTACACCGGGGCAGATATTGGTGCAAGTATATTCGCAGATGCATTCGTTACACTCGTAGCAGTTGTTTTTGCCGCACTCCGGGCAAATGTTGGAGCATACGTAGCATGTGCAACCGGCGCAGTCTGCACAGTTATTATTATTGCAATCCGGACAGATGTTGGTGCAGGTGTATTCGCAGACGCATTCATTACATTCGTCGCAGTTGTTTTTGCCGCACTCCGGACA
>JGI20163J15578_10000058_pt1 | contig 40865 bp, 45 predicted proteins | sample TergutCu122P1_FD_15578 | JGI IMG/M metagenome (IMG submission 15578)
AAAAAAAGGGGGGGGGGGGGGGGTAAATTTAACATTATTTTGACAGATTTGCAGAGTTTTGTCAATATTTTGACAAATGTTATCTATAAAATATGATTCTAAATACGATTCTATAAGCAGGTGATTTGAAATGGACGAGAACAGATATACCGTAAGCCAGTTTTGTAACCTTATACAGACAGACGAGAATAGGATTGTTGTAATTACCCCACGGGAACGGTTTTTTATAAAAGGTTCGGGGATGTTTGTGTGACCTGATATCTGCAATACGATTTAAGGTGCCAAGTTTAATGATAGAGATACAATATAAAACAAATCCATTGGAAATTAAATCTTATTTAAAGGTGAGTCGTGTGAATAATACTGAAAAAATGATCATTTATGATATCTTACGCAACGCTTGGGATTGTGATTATTTGTTTAATCCTGATTTATACACTGTTATTAATTGGGATGACTTACTGTCTCTATCATTCAAGCAGGGCGTGTTTCCACTTATCTATAATTGTATAAAAGATTCATTACCAAATCATAAAAAAATGCTCTTTGTGGCACATTGGCTATTGCATACTAAAAATGCAGATAATGCAGTACTACAAGCGCTTGAAGTTCAAAAACTGTTGGATAAGGACTCCCATAAATATGCAATTGTAAAAGGTTTTGTATTGTCACATATTAGACCTGTCCTGAAACCTTGAAGAAACAAAAAAAGCGAGTATAATAGGAACCATGAATAATGAAAAACGCATAGAGGAATTAAAAGAAGAAAAATATCAAGTTTTGTTTGGGGTAAGAAAATCAACATTTGACGCAATGCTCACCATGTTGGAAAGCGCATATGAGGAAATGCGAAGAAAAGGCGGGCGGCGGCGTAAACTCAGCGTACTTGATATGCTAATTATAATGCTTGGTTATTACCACGATTACCGCACGATGGAAAATATAGCGTTCGATTACGGCGTTCACAAACAGCGTATTAGCGAAGCAATCGCGTGGGTCGAACAAGTGTTAATCAAAGACGGAACATTTTCATTGCCGTCAAAACGCGAGTTAATCAAGGATGATACTGAAGTAATAATTGCGATTGTTGATGTAACAGAGCAGGAAACCGAACGCCCCAAAAAAAACAGAGTGAGTCTTACTCCGGCAAGCAAAAATGCCACACAATCAAGGATTTAATAGTAATTAACGGTCTAACCGGAAAAATCATCTGTATCCACGAAGGAAAAGGTTCTGTTCACGACTTCGAACTTTACAAACAAAGTGGTATACATATGGCTGATTTCATCCTCTTTGTTGGTGATAAAGGATTTCAAGGCATTGCCAACATCCACGCAAACAGCATGATTCCGTTGAAAAAACCACGTAATGGCGAATTAACAGGCGAACAAAAACAGTTTAACAGCAGGTTATCAAAATTCAGAATTTTTATCGAACACGTAAACCGCAGAATTAAACGATTCAAAATTTTACAATTGCGTTATCGAAACAAACAACGAAAACACTTGCTCCGCATTTCACTTATTTGTGGTATTCACAATTATGAAATCGGGTTTTAGGACAGGTCTAATGAACGTACAGTATAATTCTGCAAAAAATTTTTAGCTTCGCCGCTTCTGTTAACTAAAACGGAAATCATACCCGCATTGTTCGCGCCTATTACGTCTTTTTCTTCGTCACCGACACATGCAATTTGGCTGGATGGTACATTCAGGGCTTCTTGCAAAAGCAGGAACCCTGTGGTATTGGGCTTTCTGTAGCCCACATCATTTGAGGTAAGGCAAATGTCGATGAATTTTTTTATGGAAGTGATGTCTTTTAGGGCATATTTGTTGTCCATTCCGTAGGCCACATCCGTTAACGCGCCAATTTTTATGCCTTTGCGTTTTAAGGATTGCAATACATATTCCGTATCTTCGAAACACACCGTGCTGCGTTGGAAATATCCGTAAAATGCTTCTTTGGTCCTTTGTAGATTTTCGTCGTTGATGTTAACCTGCCAGTTACTTAAAATTTCCGAAAAAATTGTGTCAGAGGTTACTTCATGTTCCCTGTAATTGACCCTGGTGTTGTACTTTGTAAGGATTTTTGTAGCGTTTTCGTCTGCTTCGCTTGTGTAGTCATGACTTAGCGCGGACAGTACTTGCTTAATTGCAGGCGAGTAAAGGGATTGCCAGTTTAGTGGGTTGTTGTAGTAAATTAATGTTTGCCCAATATCGAAGATAACTGCTTTTATATTCATGTACCTATCTCCAATCTGCCCAATGGGTTTCATCGTGTGGGGCCAGTATAAAGTATGGGAAACACCCGCCGCGTACACTTACATCGGTTATAAACATCCGCCGCTGTACACCGTTTGCGTCGGTAAAAGTAATACCGCCGCGTGGTATAAGGTAGTGGATAAATGCCACGTTAAGAACAACGGCATGGCTGGGCAGCAGCTCGTCTATGGTAAGCAGCTCTTCCCGCACAGTGAAAAACATGCCGTCATCGTCTTCGTCAAATAAAATAGATAAAAATGCAAAGTCGCGGAGCGGTTCGTCCGGCCAAAGAATTATGGTTCCATACCAATCCGTTTCCCACTGTTGGTAGGTAAATGTGTGGACGGTTTCAAAAGTGCTTAAAAATTCGTCATCAATATCCCTGCTTAAAATATTTAGCGGCGGGGTAGGGGGCGGCAATACATAATAGGCGGGATAAAGGCCGCAGCCGCATAGATCGGGAATAAATCTTTCTATGAACCGGTTTGCGGATTCTAATTGCTCAGTTATTTCCGCAACTTGCTGGCGCAGTGCCAGTCGTTCTGTGTCGTGATTGGCAATGGTGGTACTGTAATAATCTTTTGCTTGCCGCAGCTCATAAATAGTGGCGGCGTTGGCTTCGGCTTCCTGCTGTAAACCGGCGATAATGGTACCGTAATGTTGCACGACATGCTGCAATTCGTAAATCAGCCGGGATTGGGCTTCGATAGTTTCATTGTTGCTGCCGCACCCGCTTAGCAGTAATAACAGCAGTGGCAATAACCATAGGGCTGCCTGTAATTTGCGCGCCTTCATTGGCAAAGCTCCACTAATACCGGATAATGGTCGGATGTATACTTGCCTTCGCTGCCGTTTACCAGCACCTCGTAACTTTTTACATCATATTTCCCGTCCATCAAAAACAGATAGTCTATTGGGCTTTCCTCGCTTATGTTGCCGCCTGGGCGGTAGCCGTGAAATGTGCCGTGGGACATGGTCTGTATTGCGGCGTATTTTGCGTCTACAAGCCCATCGCCGGTCATAACTTTATAGGCGGCGGACTGCTCTGGTATGTTAAAATCTCCCGTAACAAAAGCGGGCGTGTCTTGCTTTAGCATCATGTCCCGTATTAATTTTGCCCCTTCGTACTGGGCGGCTTGGCTAACGTGGTCCAGGTGTGTATTAAAATGCACAAATTCTTTTTGGGTTTTATTGTCCAGAAATTTTGCGAAAGTACATATCCGTATACACGCGGCGTTCCAGCCAAATGACGGTGTGTCCGGCGTTTCAGACAGCCAGAAGTTGCCGCTTGTAAGCAAGGTGAAGCGGTCTTTTTTGTAGAAAATGGAAGCCCGTTCACCATCGTTTTCACCGTCTTCCCTGCCTACGCCCACACTGCCGTATTCGGGGAAATGCTCGACCAGATCCAGATACTGTTTGTGAGTCACTTCCTGAAAGCCGATTAAATCCGGGGCGTATTTTTTTACAAGGGGGACCAGGTTAACAACGCGTGCCTCCCATGCTTCCGTACCGGAATCGCACGCGCAGCGAATGTTAAAGCTCATAACCGTTAAACTCATGGGGTTTCCTCCGTTTTGAGAATTATCTCAATATTTGCGATTATTTCGTCGTAGCAAATTTTTGTAAAATCTGTAGTGTCTACCACCAGCTTTTTGCTGTTTATTTCAAAATGCTCTTGTGCATCGGGCAAGCTGTCGAAAAATTCCCGGGTCATTTCAAAGGATTTATGTGCCGGGTGGCTGGACATCTCGCGTTTTTTGTAACGTTCGTACAAAGCATCTCGGTCACCGGTAAAAATTACTGCAATGGCTTTGTACCCATATTTTTGTATGGCGTTATTGAAAAACACGGTGTCTTCCTGCTCAAAAAAGCTTTTCTCCAGGATAATGGGCAGGCCAGTTCTCATGCTGCTTCCGGCAATGTGCCGCATGAGTTCATAAGTGGCGGCACTTAGCTTTTGATTTTCCGCACGGTTGGTGAAGCCGATTGTATCGCTTAAGATTTCCTTTATATAATTTTTGCTGACGCACAGCACTTGAAGTTTTTCAGATAAATATTGAGAAAAGGTGGTCTTACCGGAGGCGGCAAGGCCTGTAATGAAGATGATGAAATTAGTTTTGTGAGTGTTCATAATATTTTGCACCTTGCCTTAATCTGAAGTATCCCGGTAAATCATCTCAACTATGCTGTTTGGGTTAATGTCTTTTGTTATTCCACTGGCGGAGTTGCCACGTAAAATAATTATTTTTGGCATGATTATACCTGAGTTTTGTTTTGCAAAGCCAGCCGTACATCCCCAACCGTGGCTTTTCCATAATGGAAAATGCTTGCGGCAAGAGCGGCGTCACAGCCGGTTTGTTTAAAGACTTCTACAATGTCTTCCACTTTTCCGCAGCCGCCACTGGCAATTACGGGTATGCTTACGTTTTCTACTAAGGCTTTGGTCATGGCAATGTCATAGCCGTTTTGGGTACCGTCGCCGTCCATGGATGTAAGAAGAATTTCCCCAGCACCAAGGGCTTGGCATTTTTTTGCCCACTCGATTAAATTAAGGCCCGTATCTTCCCGGCCGCCTTTGATGTAGACGTGATACTTGCTGCCATGCCGCTTTGCGTCTATCGCCGCTACAATACGGTTGCTGCCGAATTTATCCGCCGCGTCTTTTATCAGTTGCGGGTTGGCTACGGCGGCAGTGCTTACGGATACTTTTGACGCGCCGCAGGCAAACATTTTTTCAAAATCCTCAACGCAGCGAATGCCGCCGCCAACAATTATTGGCACGGTTAGTTCGCTTGCGGCGCGGCGTATTAAGTCGTAGAAAGCGTCGCGGTTTTCCGCGGTTATATCTAAAAAGACAATTTCATCTGCCCCTTGCTGCTGATAATTGCGGGAAATTTCTACCGGGTCGCCTACGTCCGTTATGTTTACGAAGTTAACGCCTTTTACAACTTTGCCGTTTTTTATGTCTAAACATGGGATGATGCGTCTTGTTTTCACAAAAATTCCACCTTTGTAATGGGGTCACATAATTTTCAGTTGGTCCCATTTTTGGACCAACTGAATTAATATTTGCTCAAAACCTTTTCCAAATCCACTCTGCCTTCGTAATACGCCTTGCCCACGATAACGGCGTAATAATCCCTTGCCCTTAGGATGTCTTCCTCGCAGGAAACACCGCCGGATACAACAAAGTTTATGCCTTTAATTTTCTCGTACATTTCCCAGTTTGGGGAGGTTAGGGAGCCGTCTTTTATAATGTCCGTGGTCACGATGTATTTTACGCCCATGGCTTTAAGGTTTTCGATAAATTCCAAATAATCTATGGTGCTGTCTTCCCGCCAGCCTGCGGTAGACATCATGCCGTTGCGCACATCTACGCCCACAACGATTTTTTCCGGGCCGTGCTTTGCAAGCATTTCCTTCACAAAGCCCGGGTCTTTTACGGCAATTGTACCAAGGATAACGCGGTCTATGCCTATTTCGTCCAGATACATGGCAACGGTTTTAGCATTGCGAATGCCGCCCCCAAGCTGTATGGGAATGCTTATTGCCCTGCGGATCTTGCGAATAGTTTCGATATTAGCCGTGTTTCCGTCCTTCGCGCCGTCTAAATCTACAACATGAAGGTACTTTGCCCCCATGTTTTGGAACCCGAGGGCGATTGCGGCCGGGTCGTTACCGTACACGGTTTTTTGTGCGTAATCCCCTTGAAAAAGGCGCACGGCTTCGCCGTTTTGCAAGTCGATTGCCGGTATGATAAGCACTTACAAAACCCCCTTCGTAGAGGACACACCGCCGTCTGTAACAGTTGCCGCTTGTTTAAAAGCCACACCAAAGGCCTTAAATATCGCCTCTATTATGTGGTGTGTGTTTTTGCCGTACAACACATTAATATGCAATGTTATGCCTGCGTTAAATACTACGGCCCGGAAAAATTCCTCCGTCAGCTCTGTTTCAAAGTCACCGGCTTTTTCCGCGGGGAAGTCGGCATTAAAGACCAAGAACGGGCGGTTAGAAATGTCCATGTCTACCTGGGCCAGGCATTCGTCCATTGGAAGCCTTGCGGAGCCGTATCTTGCAATGTTGCTTTTGTCCCCCAGAAGCAGCGAAATTGTCTGCCCCAGGGCAATGCCAACGTCTTCTACTGTGTGGTGGCCGTCAATTTCCAAATCTCCGTCGCACTCTACATGCAGTGTCGCCCCTGCGCGGAAGGCAAAAAGGTTAAGCATGTGGTCAAAAAAGCCGATGCCTGTGTTTATGCGGTTTTCGCCTTTTTGGTCAAGCTGCAGCTCCAGCTTTATTTTTGTTTCGTTGGTGTTTCGCTCTAAAATTGTTTTACGCATTGTAAAAACGCCTCCATTTCCGCATCTGTTCCAACCGATACCCGCAAAAAGCCGCTAATTCTCGGCTTTTGCCAGTAACGGGCTAAAATTTTGTTTGTTAAAAGATAGTCATAAAGCTGTTGGGCAGCAGGGGTTTTACTGCCGTCATGCGAGGAATGACAATCAGCTCTTTCATCCACCCTCATAAAAATAAAATTAGTATGGGAATCCTGCACAGCGTAGCCCATATTACGCAGTTCCGCGATGGTTTTATCCCGTGTCTGCATTATTTTTTTTCTTGTTTTGTGCCAATATTCCGCGTCGGTAAAGGTTATAGTGGCAATTTGCTGCTCTAGCCAGCCAAGGGGGTATGGGTTGAAGGCATCTTTCATCAACTGCAGCCCATCCATTAGAGCCTTACTGCCAACGGCAAACCCAACCCGCAGGCCCGCCAATGAATATGACTTAGAAAACGTTTGTATAACAAGCAAATTTTCATACTTATGTGTCAGCGGTACGGCAGAGTCTACCCCGGCAAAGTCGATGTACGCTTCGTCTATTATGACTGCGCCATTTGGATTGTTTTGTACAATTTGCTCCACTTCGCAAAGGGTAAGCGCGTTGCCTGTAGGCGCGTTTGGGTTGGCCAAAATTACGCCATTGCCGCCTTTGTACCGGCTGAGGTTAATGGAAAAATCTTCTTCCAACGGGATATAGGTTTTGTTTACGTCGTACATATTGCCCCACACCGGGTAAAACCCGTAGGAAATATCCGGCGTTAATATATTAATTTTGCCGCTGAAAAACGCCTGGTAGGCAAGTGCCAAAACCTCGTCGGAACCGTTTCCGCAAAAGACATTTTCCGGGTTTACATTGCAGCGGCTGGCAATGGCTTGCCGCAAAATTGTGCTGTCCATATCCGGGTATAGGCGCAGCTTGGATATATCCGCAGACGCAAGAAATTTCACCACTTTTGGCGAAGGAGGGTAGGGGTTTTCGTTAGTGTTAAGCTTTATCCACCCGGGTTCCCGGGGCTGAATACCCGCCACGTAAGGGGTAAGTTTTTGGGCTTTTAGTGTTAGGTAATTCATATCTGTCACTCCTTGATTATTGGCGGCGTTCCTACTCAAACCTTACCCTTACGGAATTAGCGTGGGCATCCAAGCCTTCCAGTTCCGCAAATTTTATTACATCGTCTTTAAACTCTGCCAATACTTGCTGCGGATAATAACTGTACGCGCTGTACTTTACAAAATCGTAAACCCCCAGCGGCGACGAAAATTTTGCCGTTCCGCCGGTGGGCAGTACATGGTTTGTGCCGCTCATGTAGTCGCCAAGGGGCTCCGGTGTGTTTTCCCCCAGGAAAATTGACCCGGCGTTTTTGACTTTTGGCAGTTTTTCCAACGGGTTTTCTGTTAAAATTTCCAAATGTTCCGGGGCAATTTCGTTGGATATGTCAAAGGCTTGGTCAAGATTATCTACCAAGACTGCCGCGCCGTAATTTGCAAGAGAAATTTCCGCAATTTCCTTGCGGTTAAGGCGAGCAAGCTGCCGCGCAAGTTCCATTTCTGTTTCATCAATGATTTTTCGGCTAGTGGTAACCAAAATCGCGCTTGCCATTTCGTCGTGTTCTGCCTGGCTTAACATATCCGCGGCAATGTATTTGGGGTTGGCGGTTTCATCGGCGATTATTAATATTTCCGATGGGCCGGCAACCATATCAATGTCAACGGTCCCGTATACAAGCTGCTTTGCCGTGGCCACATAAATATTGCCCGGGCCGACTATTTTGTCGGCTTTTTCTATGGTTTCTGTGCCGTAGGCCGCCGCGGCTATTGCCTGCGCGCCGCCGATTTTGTATATTTTGTTAATACCGCAGGAGGCTGCTGCCGCAAGTATCACATCCGGCACTTTGCCGTCTGCTTTTACAGGGGTGAAAATTGCAAGGTCTTCCACCCCGGCAAGCTGTGCGGGTATTGCTGTCATAAGCACGGTGGAAGGCAGTGCCGCGGTGCCGCCGGGCACGTAAAGAGCGACACGGGAAAGGGGACGTACAAGCTGCCCCAATATTACGCCGTTGTCTTTGTAAATGCCCCAAGACTTTTCTGTTTGGTTTGTATGGTACTCTGTTATTTGTGCCGCGGCCCGCTGCAAAATACCCATGAACTCTTCACCCGCGTTGCGGACGCCTGCGACAATTTCATCCGGGCTTGCAAGCAGAGAAGTGCCTGTATAGCCGTCAAACCTTTCTATGTATTGCCTAAGAGCAGCATCGCCGTTGGCTTTAATGTCGCTTAAAATTTCGCGGACGGTTTCCATTATTGCGGTGCTGGTTTCGGCTTGTCTGTTTGTGACTTTTAATAAATCGGTGTTTAATTTAAATGGTTGCATTTGGCACCTCCGGAAGAAAAAATTATATTATCGCCTGCATGTATAAGACTCATCAAAATCTATTTCATATATCCCGCAAAAAGGTATCTTCGGTGCTGATACAAACAGATTCATTAGCATCCCATGTGTTACCACAATAATTTTATCGTACTCCATATATTTCAATAGAGATTCTTTTGCACGAATAGATAGGTCATCAATATTTTCGTACTTGATTTCGCTGTCCTTTGGGCATAAACCTTTATTTTGGTAAAATAATGCCGCGGCTCTATCGGCAGTCTCCTTGCCGCCGGTTCTAAAAGTTAAATCGGGCATCCATTCGTGTAGACCCAACTCAACTTTTATATCTAGCTGTCTATTTTTAGATATTATCGCTGCTGTCTGCAAGGCTCTGGTATATGGGGAAGAAGCAATAATGTCAGCATCATCCAGCCTGCTGTCAAGAGATACTTTTTCGGCAATTCGTATGCCATTTTCAGTCAACTGCGCCAGTTCACATCCATGGCCAATGTAATTTCTTGCTTCAACAAAAGAATAATCTGCTTCACTATGTCTCATCATAACAACTTTTAACATTGCAAACACCTCGCGCTTTATTTGCTCTAGAAAATTGCTCTTTACGAAACACGCGCGCAAGCGCGCTTTATATTTTGTGCTGTTTCAATATTTCCAACAGTTTCCCTACGTTTTCGTCATACTTTAACGCTGCCCTGCTAACCAAAATTTTTGTCTGTATTGGCAACGCTTCTTCGTAAACTATAAGGCCGCTTTCATTTAGGGCCACACCTGTTTCCACTATGTCAAAAATAGCGTCTACGCCGCCGTGTTTGGGCATTATCTCCGTAGAGCCGGTTACGGTTACAACATCTGCAAGTATCCCTTTTCCGGCAAAGTAATTGGACGCGATATTTGGATGCTGGGTGGCAACCGTAAGAATTTTGTCATGGTTTTTTTTGCATTTATTATAAAAATCCAAACCCTCCGGGAAGCCTGCCACGCAAAAACGGGAGCTTCCGCAAAGCCCTAAATCCGGGAACAAGTCCGACAAAAAATTGTCACCGCGCATGGAATTGTTTGACGAAACACTGGAAAGCTCGTACTCCCGGTAGCAATCAAAGGCGGAGACGCCAATGTCTGCCCAGTTTCTGTCTACATACTGTGGTATGTCCGCTATGCGAACAAGCAGGAACACAACAGTTGCGCAGTCGCTTGTGAATTCCAGCTGTTTCCACCGGCTTTTATTAATTTCATTTTTAAGCTCTGCAGAAGAATATCCTGCGGATTTAAAAAATTCATAGGCTTGGGGCAAAAGTCTTTTACCTTTAGGCAGGGCGATGACAATTTTTCTCATGATTGTACCTTTCGTGCGGTTAATTTTCTACGGGTCATTGTATCAGTTAGCGTGTAGGCCTGCAAGTTTATGCATTGCGAAGCTCTTCTAACAGCGCGATTTCCAGGGCGTAACCTTCCATATCATTTGGCGTTTCCAAGTAAAAGGGTACATCTTCTAGCACGGGGTGGTTGATGACCCGCGCAAAAGCTTCCAGCCCGATATGGCCGTCACCAATTTTTTCATGCCTGTCTTTGTGGCTTGCGATGGGGTTTTTGCTGTCGTTAAGGTGGATTGCCTTTAGCTTGTCCAGCCCTATCACTTTATCAAATTCCTCAAGTACGCCGTCAAGGTTGTTTACTATGTCGTAGCCTGCGTCGTAAACATGGCAAGTGTCAAAACATACGCCAATATGCTCCTGCAACCTCACCTTTGCGATTATATCCTGTAATTCTTGAAAATTTCCGCCAATTTCTGTGCCTTTGCCCGACATGGTTTCAAGAAGTACGGTAGTTTTTTGTCCGGGTTCCAGTACATTGTTCAGCAGTTCCGCTATTAAAGCAATTCCCGCTTCCATGCCCTGCTGTACATGGCTGCCCGGGTGAAATGTGTACAAACTGCCGGGGATGTGCTGTAGCCGGGATAAATCGTCTTTTATAACATCGTAGGCAAATTCCCTAAGATGCTTTTTCTCTGCACATGGGTTGACGGTGTATGGGGCGTGACCAAGCAATAGCCGCAAATCATTTTCTGCGGCAAGCTGACGGAATGCTTCTACATCCGCAAGGTCTAGGGGTTTTACCGCCCCGCCTCGCGGGTTGCGCATAAAAAATTGAAACGTGTTTGCTTTTATTGCCAAGGCTTCTTTCCCCATTGCAAGAAAGCCCTTGGATGACGATATGTGACAGCCTATTCTAAACATTAGCATTCTCCAATTCAAGCGCGAGCGCGCTATAAAATCCCACCCCCTGATATCAGGGGGTGGAAGCGAAACAACTTATTTGTTTGCGGGTTCCCACTTGCAGCGCACAGGGGATACAATCAAACCTTCTTTTTTTAACTCTTTGAAAGCGGTATCCACCTCGGCTTTGTCCAGGCCAAATTGCTTAACCAACTCACCGGCACTAACGGGTTTTCCGGCTTCTTTCATACATTCCAACACTTTTTCTTTCATGGTTAATACCTCCTGTGTTTTTTTCGTGGTACAATGTAATTGTATACCAAGTTTTCCGGAAAAGCAAAACAATGGCGAAAAATATAACGAAAAATATAACAACATGAATGGTTGCAGACAAGTTCGTAAATGTAATATACTGTATTAAGACAAACGTAAGGAGAATGACATATGAAAACACTTGTACTTGCGGAAAAACCATCCGTAGGCAAAGATATTGCCCGCGTACTGGGCTGCAGGGGCGGAAATAACGGTTATATTGAAGGGCCGAAACACATCGTTACCTGGGCTTTAGGCCATTTGGTAACCCTGGCAGATCCGGAGGAGTACGACAAAAAATATAAAACCTGGGATATAAACGACTTACCGATTATGCCAAAAGAACTGCGTCTGACCGTAATCCCCCAAACATCCAAGCAGTACAAAACGGTTAAAGACCTTCTGCTGCGTAAGGACGTTTCTGATATAGTAATTGCCACCGACGCCGGGCGGGAAGGGGAACTTGTGGCCCGCTGGATTATCGAGAAAGCAAAGTGCCACAAGCCCATAAAAAGACTGTGGATTTCTTCGGTTACAGACAAGGCCATCCGTGAAGGGTTTCAAAACCTGAAAGACGGCAGGCAGTATGTCAGTCTTGCGGACTCTGCAAAGGCTCGTGCGGAAGCGGACTGGCTTGTGGGCATTAATGCCACCCGCTGCTTAACCACAAAATTCAACAGCCAGCTTTCCTGCGGCAGGGTGCAAACGCCTACATTGGCGATAATCGTTAAACGGGAGGAAGAAATACGCAGCTTTGTGCCAAAGCCATACTACGGGCTTGTTGCCCACACCGGCAATGTCCGCCTAACTTGGCAGGACCGGGCCAATAATTCTTCCAGGTGCTTTGACAAAGGCAAAATTGACGGCTTGCTTGCGCAGCTGAAAACTGTCAGGGAAGGCACCGTTACGGAAGTTGACAAAACTATAAAGAAGAAATACGCCCCTCAGTTATACGACTTAACCGAGCTTCAGCGGGACGCAAACAAGCGGTTTGGCTATTCCCCAAAAGATACACTTTCCATTATGCAGCGGCTTTACGAAGAGCATAAAGTGCTGACATACCCCCGTACAGACTCCCGGTACCTTTCCAGCGACATTGTGCCAACCCTGCCGGAACGATTGAAAGCATGCCAAGTGCCGCCCTACGCAAAAATGTGTACCCATATCTTGCGTACTTCTACGCGTCTTGGCTCTAACTATGTAAATGACGCCAAAGTAAGCGACCACCACGCCATAATTCCAACAGAGCATCCTGTTAACTTATCTTCCCTAAACGAAAAAGAACGGAAAATTTACGACTTGGTAGTAACCAGGTTTTTGTCTGTATTTTATCCGCCATATGAATACGAAAATGCCACCATTAAAGTGAAAATTAACAACGAAATTTTTACCGCAAAGGGCAAAGTCGTAATTTCCCAGGGTTACAAAGCCGTTTATATGGGCGATGATGAAGATGACGACGGCGATGACCAAGCTTTGCCAAATCTAAAGCGGTTTCAAACTATCCCTATAAATGGTATGAAATTAACAGAAGGTAAAACAAGCCCGCCATCGCCGTTTAACGAGGCGACGCTGCTTTCTGCCATGGAGTCCCCTGCCAAGTATATGGACACCAAGGACAGAGCCCTGGCAGAAACCCTGGAACAAACGGGGGGTCTTGGCACTGTTGCCACCCGCGCGGACATTATAGAAAAGCTGTACGACAATTTTCTTATAGAAAAGCGCGGCAATGACGTGCTGTCCACATCCAAGGGCAGGCAGCTGCTTACCCTTGTGCCAAAAGATTTAAAATCCCCGGAGCTTACAGGTAATTGGGAGCAAATTCTTCAAGGCATATCAAAAGGACAAGCAAGAAAAGATAAATTTCTGCTGGATATACGAAAGTATACATCAGAGCTTATTATGGAAATAAAAAACAGCACCCAAACTTTCCGCCACGATAATTTAAGCTCTACCAGATGCCCTGTATGCGGCATGTTTATGCTACAGGTGGCGGGCAAAAAAGGCGAAATGCTGGTCTGCCAAGACCGTGAGTGTAACGAGCGGATAAATGTGTCCCTGTCCATACGGTCCCAATGCCCCAAATGCCGCAAATTCTTAAAAATTGTAGGCGAAGGGGAAGGCCGTAAAGTAGTTTGCATCTGCGGCCACAGAGAGAAATATGAATCCTTCGAGAAGCGCAAGGCGGAAGAGAAAAATGCCATGTCTAAAAGGGACATACAGGCTTTCATGGACAACATGAACAAAAAAGACAAAAAAGAGGAAAAAAATAACGCGTTTGCCGCGCTAAAAGGGCTGAAATTTTAGGAGAAAGCATATGCATAATGATTTACAAGCGCGCCGCAAGGCCAGGGCCGCACGAAAATTAAAATTTCATCTAAGCGTTATAGCTATATTTGTAGTTGCGGCAGCCTCTGTAACCGGGTTTGCCGCAGTTATGCTGCGTCCGCCGTCGGCAGGGCCGTCTTTGTCTGCGCCGCTTTCGTCCGCAGCACAAGATGATGACCCGGTTGTAGAATTACCCGCCGCCGAGCCAATTCCACCGGACCGTTTGCTAAGGTTGTACTTCGACCACGTAGAGCATGGCCGGTTTGAAGAGATGTATCAAATGCTTACCGCAATAAGCCGGGAATCCATAAGCCAAGAAGATTTTGTGCAGCGAAACCGGGGCATATACGAAGGCATTGGTGCCGCAAATATTGTTGTTACGGTTAGCGAAATGTACGAACTACCCGAGCGGCCGGGCCGTAGGTTTGTTAATTACAGCCTTACTATGAACACCGTGGCGGGGGAAATTTCCCACAGTCGTCAAGCCATTTTTGAGTTGGACAGCGAGAATGTGTACAGGCTGCAGTGGAACCCGCAAATGATTTTCCCGGAACTTGGCAATGACGACAGGGTGCGGGTTGCCAGCTTACCTGCCGAGCGGGGCCGTATTTTTGACAGGAACGGTCAAATGCTGGCAGGCCCGGGGCCCGCTTCTCAAGTTGGGCTTGTACCCGGCAGGCTGCGGGAAGGCGACAACGAACAGGAAGAAGACATTGCCCGTGTGGCAGAGCTGCTGAATATGACGCCGGAAGCCGTACAAAGGCGGCTTGGTGCTTCCTATGTAAGAGAAGATACATTCGTTCTATTGCGGACAATTTCCCGTGACGCGCAGGACTTGATAAATGATTTACTAACGGTTCAGGGTGTTCTGATAAACAGTACCACCGTGCGTTATTATCCGCTGGGCCGCAGTGCGGCGCATTTGGTAGGTTACATCCAAAACATAAACGCCGAAGAGCTTGAAGCGTTACGTGACGAAGGTTATCACATGAACAGCGTAATTGGCCGTGCCGGGCTTGAAAGAATATACGAATCCCAGTTACGGGCCATAGACGGCCGCGAAATTTTTGTTGTAGACAGCAGCGGCAACAGGACGGTAACGCTGGCGCGAACCCCTGCGGTAAACGGCAGTGACATATGGCTTACTATTGATGCTAATATTCAAAGACGGCTTTACGAGCAGTTTCGCACAGATAACAGTGCATCTGTAGCCATGAACCCCCTTACAGGCGAAGTTTTGGCCCTTGTAAGTACGCCAACCTACGACCCAAATGATTTTGTTCGCGGTATGCCTGCCGCCACATGGGCTTCCCTTAACGAAAACCCAAACCTTCCCATGTTTAACCGCTTTAGGGCCACATTCAGCCCGGGCTCCACAATGAAAGCCATAACCGCCGCCATAGGCATAGACACAGGCGCGTTTACAGCCAATGAAGATTTTGGCCCAAGCGGGCGGCGTTGGCAGCAGGACGAAAGCTGGGGCAGGTTTTTTGTAACAACTGTAACCCAGTACAGCGGCCCTGCAAACCTTAACAATGCCATGGCCTGGTCCGACAATATATATTTTGCCAAAGCCACCCTGCGAATAGGTGCGGACACATTCGAAAGCGGCCTAAGAGATTTTGGCTTTGGAGAGCGGATACCCTTTGAATACGGGCTGTTTTCCTCCATAATTTCCACAACCGACTCATTTAGGACAGACATTCAGCTGGCCGACAGCGGCTACGGCCAAGGCGAAATTTTAGTTAACCCCGTCCACCTGGCGGCAATTTACGCGGCCTTTATAAACGACGGCAACATTTTGGCCCCTCGTCTTATTTACTCAGGTACCGCGTTGCCAACCGTGTGGAAGCCCAACGCTTTTTCGCCGGAAACCGCAAGAATTGTCCTTGACAGCTTAATATTTTCCATAGAGGAAGGCACCGGCAGAAACGCCAGAATCCCCGGGGTAACCTTGGCCGGTAAAACAGGCACCGCAGAGTTAAAGCTAACGCAATATGACGAAGGCGGCGAAGAACTTGGCTGGTTTGTGCTGCTTACCACCGACGAAGACGAAGAAAATCCGCTGCTGGTGGTTTCCATGGTAGAAGGCGTACAGGGCCGTGGCGGCAGCGGCTACGTGGTGCCAAGGGTAGCGGCGTTGTTTAGGTAGGGACGAAACAAGAAAGGACTGAATTATTATGGCAGCTTCAAATGGCAATTGCTTTATTTGCGGTAAAACCGCAGGAAAAGTAACAATCAAAAATCATGTTTTGAAAGAGCATAAAAGCGGAGATGAACGTTGTTACATTTTCCGCGCCGAAGGGGTGTATGATAAAGACTACTGGCTTCTTTTTACTGTAGCCTTTGACGCGACAATGGCTGCTGTGGACAATTTTCTGCGGGAAATTTGGTGCGAATGTTGCGGTCACCTGAGCCAATTCCGCATGGGTGGGGGCGTGTTTGGTAAATCTCGAAAAATATCCGCGCTGCCAATAGGGGCCACACTTTTATACGAGTATGATTTCGGCTCTACAACAGAGATACTCATTACCGTTATCGATGAAATTTATCGGCCAAAACAGCATGAAAAAGTACAGCTTCTTGCGCGCAATGTGCCGCCGGAGTATAAATGTTGGCAATGCAACGCACCGGCAACAGCAGTAAATGCTTGGGAAGGCGACATGCTTTGTGACGAATGCGCCGGGAATGCAGAAGACGAAGAGGCAGTAATGCCACTTGTGAATTCGCCGCGATGTGGAGTATGCGGATATGACGGAGAGTTGGATATCTGGACATTTGACGCAGAAAAACCATTTCCGCAACCGCAAATGTTGAAGGCGAAATACTGCCGTGATAAAACCGTGGAAGAAGCCCCGCCGGAAGACAGGTGGAATAAGATACCTCACAAATTACAAACAAAAATACTTAATAATGTATACTGCGTCAAATGTAAGTTAACTTCGGTTAAAGAATACACCATAGAAAATGCCCAAAATGACATTATCATTAGTGGTAAGTGTACGAAGTGTGGCGGTAATGTGGCAAGGGTTGTAGAGATGGATTAGGTTTTGTAGTTGTATTTATGGATTGTGTGCAAGGTAGAAAATTTTTTGATAATTATTAACAATGCACCTGTAGCTTAAGGGTGCATTTTTTTTGTGAATTTTTCAACTGGTCCAATTTTGAGACCAGTTGAAAAAAATATTTATTCGTTTAATCGTTTTTGTATTGCAATTTACGCAAATGTGTGGCAATATTGATGCCATAGCAAATTACAAAAAGAATATGTTGACGTTCCGTTTAGTAGGACAAAATCTTAGATATATCAAATTTTATTTATTATGTCGGAAGGAAGATGCCATATGTCAAGCCCAACAACAAAATTGTCAAAATATGATTTTTGTACCTCATGTCGTAAAGCGCGACATAGTATGAGTAACGGAAGTCAAAGTAATACGCTTGAAGAATTTCTAGACTCCCGTGGATATCAAAGCCCTATGGGTCATATTTTCGGTAATACTGCACTTGGACTTTATGCAAAAGAAGGTGACGTTTGTGCTAAGTGTAAGTTGTTGCTATTTAGTGTAGCAGGCTATAACTTTTGAGAGTCTTAGTTTAATTGGTAAAATAATATAGTCCCATGTGTCCATTTTACGATTACAATACAAACAAATGCAAAGTAGTTCCTTGGGACTCTGACGCAGACAGAAGTGGTAGTTGCAAAAATGATTATTGCTGCAATTTAAATAATTATAAGAATTGCGCAAACTACGAAGCTTATCTGAAAGGCGATTATATAATAGAGCGATAAGGGCAAGGAGGGTATGTATGAATATCCGAGATGTCAATGTTTGGGATTTCAACATAAGTACTCCAATATACAGAGTAGATTAGAGGTTCTAATGGCAAATGTGAAAACGCTACACCAAATTGTACTGCAAAATGAAATCCCGTTTGAAGTAAAGATACCCAAAAAAGATCCGCTTAATTATGCTACACTGTCGGAATCACAGTTTAATATTGAGATGGAAAAAGGGCTGGCCGATTTAAGTGAAGGCCGTATTACGCCATCAAGCGAAATAAGAAGACAACTACACAAATAAGTGTTATAATAACCCCAAACCCACTCCTAAGGCCAAGACTTGTTACACACAACTCGAGGCAAAAGGTGCAAATATCTAAAACTTAAAGCCCTGTACAACCGGGAGCTTTTTAGACAATGTGCGCCTAAAATTACGGGCGCATATTTTTTTGCCCTTTATGTAATCGTACAGCTTTATCAACTGGTAAGAAAATCCGACCGGTTGAAAAATTCAAAAATAAAAATCAAATACAGACAGGAGAATACACATGGAAACAAGAGTTGCCGTAATCGCGATTATTGTAGAAGACATTGAAAGCGCGACGGCTGTAAACAATATTTTGCACGAATACGCACCGTACATTATCGGGCGCATGGGGCTGCCGTACCGCCAGCGGATGATAAATATAATCAGCATAGTTGTGGACGCGCCGCACGATGTTATAAGCGCGCTGTCGGGCAAAATTGGCCGCCTAAGCGGCGTAAACGCAAAGGCGGTGTATTCAAAGTGAGGGAACTTGTAGATAAATTGGCGCAGAACCGTGTGCTTTCTGCGGAGGAGTTTAAAGAACTTTTATCCGCAGAATGTGAAAACTCATATCTGCACCAACGGGCGAGAGAAGCGCAGCAGCGAGTTTACGGTAAAAAGATTTTTATACGCGGGCTAGTAGAATTTACAAATTACTGTAAACATAACTGTTATTATTGTGGGCTGCGCAGCGGAAATACCGGTGTGCAGCGGTACCGCCTTAGCATGGAGCAAATTATGGAATGCTGCCAAACCGGGTACGGTATGGGTTTTCGCACTTTTGTGCTGCAAGGCGGCGAGGACGACTATTATACAGATGACAGACTAACCGAAATAATCGGTAATATCCGCGAAACTTATCCGGATTGCGCAATTACACTTTCCGTAGGGGAGCGCAGCCGGGAAAGCTTCCAACGCCTGTTTGACGCCGGGGCAGACAGATATTTACTGCGGCACGAAACAGCGAATATTCACCATTACAACTCTCTTCACCCGGCAAATATGTCACCGGAAAACCGCAAAAAATGCTTGCGTGATTTGAAAGAAATAGGCTTTCAGGTAGGCTGTGGGTTTTTGATTGGCTCCCCGGGGCAGACACCGGACAATATTGTGGAAGATTTTCTGTTTATCAAAGAGCTGGACCCTGCCATGGTGGGGATTGGGCCGTTTATACCCCACAGTGCCACGCCTTTTGCCAACGAGCAGGCAGGCGGTTTAAACTTGACATTAAACGCGCTGGCCATTTTACGCCTTATGAAGCCCAACCTACTGCTTCCTGCCACAACAGCCCTTGGCAGTATTCACGAAAAAGGGCGGGAAATGGGGATTTTGGCCGGGGCAAATGTAGTAATGCCAAACTTGTCGCCGGTGGATACACGAAAAAAATATCTGTTGTACGACAGTAAAATTGGTACGGAAGACGAGCCGCAAAATGCAAGGGAAAAAATAGACAAACAAATGCAAGTCATTGGCTATGAAGTTATTACCGCAAGGGGGGATTATGTTGCCATATGATGTGAAATCAAAAAATGCCGCGGATTTTATCAACCACGATGAGATTATAGCTACTTTGGCCTGGGCAGAGGAAAATGCAAGTAATCACGGGCTAATAAATGAAATAATGCAAAAGGCAAGGGACAAAAAGGGGCTTAACCACCGGGAAGCGACGCTTTTACTAACAGCGGGGCAAGAAACGGAAGTCTTCACCCTTGCACGTCAAATTAAACAGGACCTTTACGGCCGCAGGATTGTATTATTCGCGCCGTTGTACCTTTCAAATTACTGCGTAAACGGCTGCGTTTACTGCCCGTACCGCGCGTCCAATGAAAAAATGACGCGGAAAAAACTTTCCCAAGACGATATAAAGCGTGAGGTTATCGCCTTGCAGGATATGGGCCACAAACGGCTTGTAATAGAAGCGGGCGAACACCCAACCCACGCGTCCATTGAGTACATTTTAGAATCTATCGAAACTATTTACGGCATAAAGCATAAAAACGGCGCGATACGGCGAATAAACGTAAACCTCGCCGCAGCCACCGTAGAAGACTATAAAAAGCTTAGCAACGCTAATATCGGCACATACATTTTGTTTCAGGAAACTTACCACCGGGGGACTTATGAAAAATTCCACCCAACGGGGCCAAAATCCTGCTACAATTGGCACACGGAAGCTATGGACCGGGCAATGGAAGGCGGCTTGGACGATGTGGGAATAGGCGTCCTGTTTGGCCTGGCAGACTACCGTTACGAGTTTGCCGCCATGTTAATGCATGCGGAACACCTGGAAGCCGTATACGGTGTCGGGCCTCACACCATAAGTGTGCCCCGTATCCGCAGGTTTAATGAAGTTGACGATGCCGCGTTTGCAAGAATTATCGCCTGCCTTCGGGTAAGCGTGCCGTACACAGGTATAATCGTGTCCACACGGGAAAATGAGCAATGCCGCAAGGCCTTGCTGGATATTGGTGTAACGCAAATAAGCGGTGGTTCCCGTACAAGCGTTGGCGGGTACGAACAGGAAGAAGCCGAAACCCGCCAATTTGCAACCAGCGACAACCGCACTTTAGAGGAAGTTGTATACTGGCTGATGGAAAGCGGACACATCCCCAGTTTTTGCACCGCCTGCTACAAGGAAGGACGGGTAGGGGAGCATTTTATGGAACTGTGTAAATCCGGACAAATACAAAATTACTGCAACCCAAACGCTATAAAAACATTGCGGGAATATTTAAAGGACTATGCGAACAGCGATACCCAAAAACTTGGCGAAAGCCTGATAAATACTGCAACTGCCGGAAGGAGAGATTGACAATGATAAATAAAGCACCCCGGGGCGAGCGGCTGCACATAGGCATTTTTGGCAGGCGCAACGCCGGTAAATCCAGCTTGCTAAACGCCATTACCGGGCAGGAAATTGCCATTGTTTCGCCCACAAAGGGCACAACAACAGACCCGGTTTACAAAACCATGGAACTGTTGCCCATAGGGCCTGTTGTACTCGTAGACACCCCGGGCATTGACGACGAGGGCCAGCTTGGGGCGCAGCGGATAAAAAAAGCCCGTAATATCTTGCGCAAAACAGACTTTGCCATACTGATAATTGGCGTAGGCGAAGAAATGACAGATGACGACCGGGAATTATTAAACCTGTTTGTAGAAACCGGCGTACAATATTTAGTTGTATACAATAAATCCGGCTCCTGTGGTTCAGGGTTTGATCCGGAATCCCCTTGTGTCAACGCCTTAACCGGGGAAAATGTACACGCCTTAAAAGAAGAAATTGCCCAAACCTGCACTGCAGAGGCTAATCCCCGTCAACTGGTGGCAGACCTGCTGCAGCCCGGCGATGCAGTGGTGCTTGTGGTGCAGATGGACGAGTCTGCGCCAAAGGGCAGATTGATTTTACCCCAGCAGCAAGTGATTCGTGATATACTGGAAGCGCGTGCCATCCCAATAATTACACAAGTAGCAGATTTACCGGCTACTTTAGTAACGCTTAAACACCCGCCAAAGCTTGTAATTACCGACAGTCAGGTTTTTGGGCCCGTGTCGGAAATAACCCCTCAAAGCGTAGGGCTTACATCCTTTTCCATACTTATGGCCCGGTACAAGGGTGTGCTGCAGCAAGCCGTGCAAGGCGCGCTTGTAATTGATACAATCCAAAACGGCGACCTTATTTTAATATCCGAAGGCTGCACCCACCACAGGCAGTGCGACGATATAGGCACCGTAAAAATACCCCGCTGGATAGAAGCCCGCACAGGCGCGAAACCGGCATATACCTTTTCATCCGGTGAAGATTTCCCGGACGATTTGACAAAGTACAAGCTTATCATCCACTGCGGCGGGTGCATGTTAAACGCCCGGGAAATGCAGTACCGCGGGCGCGCCGCACAGCAGCAAAATATACCGATGACAAACTACGGTGTTGCCATCAGTCATATGCAAGGCATTTTACAGAGGTGTATCGCACCCCTGAATATAGGAGAATAATTAATGAACCCTACAGTAATTATCGCGGCAGCCGCGGCTTTCGCAATCTGGAACATCATCGTGTTTGCCTTATACGCAATAGACAAACGCAAAGCTGAAAAAAGCAAGTGGCGCATTAGCGAATCAACTCTAATCCTTTGCGCTTTCCTAATGGGCGGCATTGGCGCGTTTTTAGGCATGAGAATACTGCGCCACAAAACCCAAAAAATGAAATTTACAGTGTCCGTACCGCTGGCATTAGTACTAAACATCGCCGTTATTGCGGCGTTGGTATGGCTTTAGAAAACGGTAGTTGTTCTAAGCAACTATTGCGAAGCAATTCGGAGCGTAAGAACAACTACCGTTTTCGGGGCGGGATTCAAGTATAAAAGGAGCGTCACAATGTCAATTAAAACACCTGAGTTGGTAATTTTCGATATGGACGGTACAATGCTGGATACAGAAATGCTTTCTATTAAGGGCTGGGAAGTTGCTGTACAACAACAGGTGCCTCACGTATCGCGGGAGTTGTTTCTGGAGACTTTTCACAAAATGATAGGCACTAATACAGAAAGCTGTAAGCAAATAGCATACGAACTAATGCCGGAGTTCGATTTTGATAAGGGCTACGATGTTTCCTACGCTTATATGGACGAGTATATAGCAATCCATGGTGTGCCAATGAAAGCGGGGCTTTTAGAGCTGTTGGATAAATTGGAAGAACTGGGCATAAAAAAATGCGTAGCCACGTCCACAGCTAAGGAACGGGCCACGCGTAAATTAAGACTGGCGAATATCGACCATCGTTTTGATGTTATAGTTGGCGGGGATGAAGTTGCCGAAAGCAAGCCAAACCCGGATATATTTCTGAAGGCCGCAAGTTTTTGCGGTGTCGCGCCGGAAAAGTGCCTGGTGCTGGAAGACTCTGCCGCAGGTACGGAAGGCGGATACCGGGCGGGTATGCAGGTTATTGTAATACCGGATTTGCTGCCGCCTTCCGAAGATACATGCAGAATGGCCAACATGGTGTGCAAAGACTTGCACGAAGTAGCCGCGCTTATTTCCCCGTAGAGTTCCCCTGTAACTTTTTTAACGCAACCGAAGCGGCACTTTGTTCCGCTTCTTTTTTACTTTTGCCCTTGCCCCTGCCAAGTATTTTGCCCTTGTGGGACACAATCGCAGTAAATTCCCTTTGGTGGGGTGGGCCTGTTTCGTCAACTATTTCGTATGCAGCCGTTTCCCGGCTGTTTTTTTGCAGTAATTCCTGCAATGTAGACTTGCTGTCCTTTTCTTGTTTCAGGGCTTTTTCTGCTATGGGACCGAATATTGTAAACACTATGTTTCGCACAGCATCTATGCCGCCGTCTAAATAAATTGCCCCAAATACAGATTCCAAAGCATCGGACAGGATGGAATCTTTTTCGCGTCCTTTTTCCCTGGCTTCCCCTTGGCCAAGCAGCAAGTAGTCACCAAGCTTTAAGTGGCGGGCAATTGCCGCCAAAGTCGGCTCGCAAACAAGGTTTGCCCTGCGCTGTGTAAGTTGGCCTTCCGTAAGACCCGGGTACCTGTGGTATAATAAATCACTTATACAAAGTTCAAGGACCGCGTCCCCCAAAAATTCCAGCCGCTCGTTAGATTCATCTGCCGCAAGCCCTTGTTCATGGACAAAAGATGAATGTGTTACCGCCTGCCTTAATAAGGCTGTGCGCTTAAAATCGTAACTTAGCTGTGTTTGTAATGCGTCACTCATAAATTATCATACACCCAAAGCTTTCTGTACATATTGGGCGGCGTCACCTACGGTTACGATTTTCTCAGCGTCATCGCTGTCAAACTCCATGCCAAAAATATCTTCCAACTCGGAAATGATTTGGAAAAGGTCAAGTGAGTCTGCGTTTAAATCCTTCTGAAAATTTGTTTCCGGGGTAATGCTGTCTTTAGCAATGCCCATTTGTTCTGCGATAACGTCTCTAATTTTTTCAAATTCCATTGTGAAATTCGTCCTTTCTATTCCCTTCCTTTTTCAAAAATTATGCATTGCCGTATTGCGTTTTTTATTGCCAGTGCGTCTGACGAGCCGTGAGCTTTAACTACCAAGGATTCCAGCCCCAGGAACGGTGCGCCGCCTACTTCCCTATAGTCGAAGCGTTTTCTTAGCCTGCCAAAGGCACCCTTTGCCAAAAGTGCACCAATTTTGGATACGGTAGAAGCCATAAGCTCTTCTTTTATCATACCCATTAAAGTTTTAGACAGCCCTTCCGTTAGTTTTAACACAACATTGCCCACAAAACCGTCGCAAACGGCCACGTCAACATCCCCGGCGGGGATACTGCGGCCTTCTATGTTGCCCACAAAATTAAGGCCGGACATTTCCAGCAGTTCGTAGGCTTCCTGCAGCAGGGGAGTACCCTTTTCTTTTTCTGTGCCGATATTTACAAGGCCAACACGCGGATTTTTAACACCCATGCACTTTTGCATGTATTCCGCACCCAGCTGTCCAAATTGCAGCAAATAGGCCGGTTTAACTTCCGCGTTTGCGCCGCAGTCCAGCAGCAAGGTGAACCCGGTTTTTGTTGGCAACAGTGCGCAAAGTGCCGGCCGCTGAATGCCGGGTTTGCGTTTAAGAAACGCAAAAACCCCAACCAAAAGCGCACCCGTAGAGCCCGCAGACACAAAGCCCTGTGCGTTTCCGGCTTTAAGATATTTTAACCCCACAACCATGGAAGAATTTTTCTTTTGCTTTATGGCCACGGTTGGCTGCTCGTCAAAGCCGATAATTTCCGGGGCGTTTAAAATTTCGAAGCTGTGCGGTTTGCTGCCAAGTTCGGCGCGGATAATACTTTCGTCGCCTACAAGTACCAAGTTTACATCCGGATATTCCGCCGCGGCTTGCACTGCCCCTTCAACTACGGCAGAGGGGCCAAGGTCACTTCCCATAACGTCTACAACAATAGTTAGTTTGCTCATAAAGCACCCCTTATAAATGAAATACGGACTCCGACACCGGAAGCCACATTTTTCGTGGCTTTAATAATCGTTAGTCCGTATCTAATTATTCTGCAATTTGTAGAACTTCACGTCTTTTGTATGTGCCACAAGCTTTACACGCACGATGTGATTGTACAGGTGCGTTACATTTTTCGCAATTAGAGATAGTTGGCATGGCAATTTTCCATGTTTGTCTACGTCTTTTATCACGACGGGCTTTAGACGTCCTTCTTTTGGGTTCAATCATTATACTTCCTCCTAAAATTCACACTGCACCGTATTATACTCAATTGAAGATTAGCCTGTCAAGACAAATTCTAAGGTTTTCACCCTTATTTGTTGGATGTTTGGGTTTTACCCCCTGATATAACATTGGCGAATGCGATATCAGGGGGTGTGATAAGACTATCCCGATAATCATTGCGCAATTACCGGAATTTTTGTAATATATAAATGGAGTGCATCCAATAACGAAAGAGTTGACCGAAATGCCCATAAAACCCATACAAAAGCCCGTAAATCAATCTCCCGGCAAGGTATCACTTTGGCAGATGAACATCTCAGATATTATTTTTCGTAAGAAAAGAAGGGTTCCCGTTAAGGATTTAGCTTTGTTCTGCCGTAAAATGGCTTATTTGTTGGCATCCGGGCTGCAAATAAAGGCAGCTTTACCAATAGTGCAGGGCAAGTCCCTGGGTGGGTTAATTAGTGCCGCATTGCCGCAGATACATATCCGCGTTATGAAGGGCGACAGTTTTTCTGATGCGCTAAAAATGGAAGACATTTTTCCGGAGTTTATGGTGGGGTTTATTGCTATTGGCGAAAAAACCGCACAGCTTGCCAAGGTTTGTGAAAAACTTGCGGATTATTACGAATTGCAGGCAAGAACGCGCCGGGAAATAATTGGTGCGTTAATTTACCCAATTGCAGTGCTTATGTTGATGTTTGGCGTTATTGTATTGGCAATGGTGACGGTTTTACCGGGCTATGCCCACATGTTTGAAATGTCTAATGCAGAATTGCCGGTAATAACCGCAATTTTACTGAATGCGTCTTCTTTTTTTACGGAAAATATATATTGGTTGGCGGGCGGTGTTGCGGCAATTACCATAGCTGCCGCTGTTTTTGCCGGAAGCAGCCGCGGCAAAAGTATACTGGCCCGTGCAGAGCTTAAAATCCCGCTTTTGCGGCAAGCCATAAACTTGCACTTGGTTCAAGCTTTGTCACTGCTGCTTGGCTCTGGCATAAGGCTGTCAGAAGCTGTATTTTTGAGTATGGGTATTACAGAGAATATACTTGTGAAAAAAGATTTGCTGACATTATCCATAAAATTATCCGAGGGCCACGGCTTTTCCGAATCTTTAGAAGCCATCCATTACACCGACCCACTGCTGTGTGACTTGTCTCGCGTAGGCGAAAAAACAGGGGATTTGGCCCGGTCAGTAGAACGATGTTTGGAATGCCTTGCAGAGGACTATAAACACAGCGTTATTCGTGCAAATAAATTAATAGAGCCGATTATAACAATTATAATGGGGGTATTAATTGCATTGGTAATGCTGGCAGTTGTTTTGCCCACTTTTGAACTTGCAATGGTGGTGTAGCACTATGGTTTTGCAAATTGCAGCTGCGGTTTCTTGGGGTCTTTTGCGAAGCGCATGTAAAAAATAGCCACAGACGAAATTTTAGCAAGCTCAATTGCTATACCCATAATGTTCCAGCGGAAATCACCGTATAGTATATTCAACGGTGTTTGTGTAAGAATGACTATCAGCGCGTAAAGTGTAACAGTTATACGAACATAGTGGACACCCGGCAAGTATTGGCCAATTACAAAGCTTAAAGCGGCAATCATGCCAAGGGTGTGCAGCCATCTGACTTCCGCAGGCGCGTTTACAATTGACAGAACCCCTGCCACAAGGGCAACGCCTATCATCACAAGCAGGAAATTGAGCCCAAACTCTTTGCTTTGGGGTGTGTTTTTGGCAAAAATTCTCCAAAAAATTAAGTTCCGGACGGTGCTGTAGGTTGCGGCAACAACCAGGGACAGTTGTGTGTCCATTCCCGTTGCAATTCCTATGGATACAAACATTGCCATCCAAAAAAAACTGCCTATACCCGTCGTAAGAAAATATTTCGACTTGTCTTTTATTTGATAGGAAGCAAATTCGAAACAAATTGTGATTACGCCTAATATTTGCGCTATCCAAAACCATGTGTTCATAATTATGATGCTCCTTTTCCTATGCTACACTGTATGCTGCGGTTACAATACTTTCGTATTTTCTGCAGTAGGCAATTGCCAAGGCCCCCGGGCCTGCGTGTGTGCCTATTGTTACGCCAACTTCCGTTACGGGGTTGGTTATTTTTGTGTCAAGGGACACTTCTAAGTTGTCTTTTATTTTTGCAGCATCTTCATGGCTTAAAATGTGGCCGACACTGATGTTAATATTTTCTGTTTCATTTTTTAGGGCATCTACCAGGCCTTCTTCAATTAACTGCAGCACTTTCTTTTTACCGCGCACACTGTCAAGCTGCTCTACCGCCCCGTCTACAAGGTGCAGTACCGGGCGCAGGCCCAAAATACCGCCTACAAGGGCTGTTGTGGGACCAACTCTGCCTCCGCGCTTTAGATATTCCAAACTGTCCAGCGTAAAATAAATTTTTACGGTTTTTATTACTTCACGAGTAATACGGGCAGTTTCGGTTATGGAATAGCCATTGTCCCGCATTTTTGCCATTTCTTTTACAATAAGGCCCTGGCCGACGGCACCGTTTAACGAGTCGATTACAATAATTGACCTGTTGGGAAAGTCGTCCTTCAATGTATTGGCCGCAAGTGTCGCGCTGTTGTAACTGCCGCTAAGTTTAGAGGATATGGTTAAAGAAATTATGTCTTTTCCGGCCTCAAGATGAGGGGTGTATATGTCGATATAGTCTTGTGGGCTGGGTTGGGCTGTTTTGGGGAAAAGATTTTTGTTTTCTTTCAGGCGTTTGAAATATTCCGCTATTGTTATATCTACGCCTTCTTTCAAATAATTTACCTCGTCGAATGTTACGTAAAACGGAACAATATCTACATTGTATTTTTTTGCCTCTTCCTTTGAAAAATCGCAGCCGCCGTCTGAAATTAATTGATACATGTGTTACCTCCTGTGGTTATGTTTTTTGTTCTTCACTTGTATAGACAGCAAAAATTTTGGTTGGTTGCAATATAGAGCGCGCTTGCGCGCACGTTTCATACAGAGCAATTTCTATTGAGGCAAAAAAAATAAGACAGCGCGAAAAATCCGCACTGTCTTATAAATGCAAGTGTTAGTTTGGCATAAGATCTACTTCCATTAATAAATCTATCAGCCTGTCTATTTCGTTTAAGCTGGCATGTACTTTTGACACGTCTTGCTCGTCTAGCTTAATTAAGTATTTGCGTACAAGGCCTGCATACACCTCATGGAACTCTTGTATCTTGGCCCGCTCGCGCTCAATTTCTGTACGCATATTTTCAAGTTCGCGCACAATTTGAATCTTATATTCGTCTGCTTGCAACTTTGCATTCTTAATCATGTTGTCCGCCGCAAGTTGCGCACTTATTATAGCATTTTTTATAGCATTGTCTTTCTCTTTGTAACTTTTTATGACATTGTCAAGTGAAGCGATATAGCTGTCAACTTCGTCCGGGTCGTACCCGCGTTTTACCTCTGTAAAGTTCAAATGAGACACTCCCTTCATTAACACCTTGAAAATAATACCACAGCTTGGTCAATCGCGCAAGCGTACAGTGTTGGCAGCGCGTCTGCGATACGTATCGTCCATTTTTGCGTAATGCTTACGTGTGGTGTTAACATCGGAATGCCCTAAAACGTTGGCAACCAAGTAAATATCACCTGTTTCGGCATAAAGCTGGGTGCCGAATGTGCTGCGTAATTTGTGCGGAGAGATGTTTTTTAGCTTCGTCGTAATGGAGGCGTATTTTTTTACCAAATTTTGTATTGCCCGATCGGTTATTCGCCGATTCTGTAAAGACAGGAATAAAGCGTTCTCGTGACCTTCTTGGGTAGGGGCATCTTTGCGCACATCAAGGTAGGCTTTTAAGGCAGCCTCCACTTCATCGCCAAAGTACAGCACCATTTCGTCACCGCCTTTACGCACTACGCGAAGGCCGTTGATTTCAAAATCTATATCTGTTAAATCCAGGCCCACACATTCGGACACGCGTATTCCCGTACCAAGTAAAAGGGTGATTATTGCCGCGTCCCTAAGCTTTGTAAGGTCATGGAATTTTTTTTGCCGGGGCGTTAAATTTTCGCCGCTGTCAACCTCGTCCAAAAGTTTGGCAATTTCGTCAACTTCCAGGGTGGTGATGGTTTTCTGGTGAACTGTTGGAAACTCTACAAGTTCTGCCGGGTTGGCAGGGATTTTTTTATTCATATACAGATGCTTAAACAAACCCCGCACTGCCGCCAGCTTGCGGGATTTGCCCTTTGCCTCGTTTTGGTGGAACAAATCCATTTCACCAACGGGAATATAGTAAGAAAGATACTCCATGAACCCCTGAATATGCTCGGATTCTATTTGCCCCATGTGGGAAACAGTCATTTCTTTAATGGGGGTGCCGTCAAAAATTTCTTCCGATAAATAGCCGAAGAATATTTTTAAATCGTAGGCGTAGCCCAGGCGGGTACGGGTGGATGTATTGTCGCCAAGGATCATAAAATAATCCCGTGTAAAAAGCGGGAATTCTTTCAACATTCCCCGGAGCTTTAATATGTTCTGGGCGTTGGTTTGGTCGTGGTAGTTTCTGGGTGGCATGTTGTGCCTCCTTTGGCTGCGTTTGGCTTATTTTACACCATCTTAGCCGGGGTTGTCTACAACGCCCATAAATAGGGGAATGCCTGTTTGCAGGTGGTAGATTACGTAGATGAATGGCGAGTTGAAGTTTAATACGATAGGAGGCGGATAAACAGCACTGTCTAACTCTAGCCTTACTGCGGTAACCGCGGCGGCCTCTGTGCCAAACTGGTCTACAATTATACGGACTTTTTGCAACACTTCGGAGATACACAGCTGATAATCCTCGTTAATAAGCCCGGAAAAATTTGCGTAAGGAATTGTAAAAGCATCGCGCAGCCCCAAGCTGTACAATACCTCGTTCATAGTAATTTCGTATTCCATGTCAAGGCCGGGCATATGGATAATAACGGAGTCTGTGCTTTGCAAATTCGCGAATGTGTTTGCAAAATCGTGGGTAACGGCAAAATTCCGCACCTGTGTGCCATCTGTGGGGCGTACCATAAAAAAGCCGAATTCTCCGCACTCGTAGGTTAGCATGGCGGCTTGGTAGTTTGATGTTACAGCGGTAGGGAAACGATATCCACGGGAACTTGTTGAAATAAAACTCATATTTATGCTTTGGTCGGATTCTGTGTAAAACGTACTTGGGTACGGCATCATTGGGCCCCATGTATTTGCCCATTGCGCTTTAAAATAAAGTGCGTTAATTAGCAGCATAACGTCATCTTCACAAAATTCTTCGACTATTGTGTCAATTAACCCTTCCGTATTTTCGTACACCCAGGCGTTAATTTCGTCTATAGTGGCCGGGTTTAGAAAATCCCGTACTTCCGCAGGTGCGCCAAAGTAGGTAGTCATTATGTCGTTAAACTGCGGGTTGACGGTATATGAATCGTGCAGCCAAACGGAACCGGCAATGCTTAGTTGCGTACCGCGCCTTGTGTTTGTAAGGATGTTGGCAAGATAAGACAGCGCGGGAGGTAAGTTATTGGGCTGGTAACTAAGCAAATGGTAAAATTCACTGAATGTTTGTCCACCGGCCCCTTGTGCAACCATTGCCAGTGCGTAGTACGCAGACAGCGGTGAAATAACGGCGTTTTCGTCCCCGGTTGCCAATACTTGACGGAAAAGTGCTTGGGAAAAGGCAATTATGGCCCGGTTTGAGTAATCTAATGAAACAGGCGTAATTACAGGTAAGTAACCAATAGTTGCCATATGCCGCCTCACAAGGTCCACAAAGCCCCTGCGGTGGCCGCCACGGTCTTGGCCAAGGCTGCTTGTTGCCATTTCCAGCACTTGCGAATATGTCGCGTTTCCAACATGTTCGGAATCCCGCAAAAGATGCCCAAAGGCCGCCACTGCCGCCGCGAATGTAAAGTCGGAAGAATTTTGCGCAAGAATCCGCTCACCGGTAACAGGCAGGGTTATTAGCCGGCTGGTATAGTCGCCGGGCTCGTGGTACCGGACACGGACTTCGAATAAATTGGCATTGGAGTTTGCGTACAACGCTTCTTCAAATATAGTCAGCTCAAACATCAGCGCGATTTCCGAACCTACGCCAATTTCCCCGGCGTCGCGGAAGTCATTATCAAAATCAAGATTATCTATGCGGCGGTTTTCGTAACCAATCAGGCGGTAACTTTCTACCAGCAGCGGGTTAAACTCTACTTGGGCGCGCACGTCTTCGGCTATTACAAACATGTTGGAAATTAGCTCTTCCACAAAGACTTTGTACGCCGCCTGGATTGTGTCCAGGTAGTGGTAGTTGGCATTGCCGTTCCTGGCGATAGTTTCCAGCATATCGTCGCGGAAATTGCCCATGCCAAAGCCAAGGATTGTCATGTGAATGCCACGGCGGCGGTATTCCGCCATCATTTCGTACAACTCGCTTACGGTGGAAACTCCTACGTTAAAGTCGCCGTCTGTGGCCAGGATAATACGGTTGTTCATGTTAGGGCAAAAATTTTGCGTGGCAAGTTGGTAGGCCATGCTTATGCCGGGTCCACCGGCAGTGCTGCCCCGGGCTACAAGGCTGTTTATGGCGTTCATAATATATTCGTGTTGGTTGCCGGGGACGCTGTCCAGCAGAACGCGGGCACAACCGGCGTATGTTACCACAGATACTGTGTCATTTTCGTCCAGTTCCGGCACCAGCAGCCCAAGAGATTGCTGCACAAGAGGAAGCCTGTTGGCCGGGGCCATAGAGCCAGACGTGTCTATAAGAAATGTAAGATTGCTTGCGGGCAGGTCTGTACGGCAGATATCTTTGGCACGGACGCGGACAAATGCCAGGTACTTATCTTCGTTAAACGGTGACGGGCCAATTTCTGTGTAAATGGAGAAAGGTGTGCCTTCGATAAGTGGGGTTACGATGTCAAAGTTGAAGTAGTTTATCATTTCCGCAATGCGGACGGCGTCCGGGTTTGGCCGCAGGCCGTTGTTTATCATGCGGGCAACGTTGCGGTAAGACGCCGTGTCTATTTGCAATGTGAACGAAATGGCGGCTTCAACTTCAGGGCTTGCCCACTGGTTTTCTGTTATTGGCAGATGGGTTTCCAGGTTATAATTACCCCCGGCGCGAAACTCTTCCTCTTGTCCGGCTCTAAGATTTGGCAAGCCATATAATGCAAAATCGTCTGCCACATCCCCGGGTGCTGCTTCCATTTCCGACATAGGGGGCGGAGTAAGAACTGCAGCATCGTTGGCTAAAGGTACGTAGTCGTTAGATACGCGCTGGCCACTTCCGCAGGCGGAAAGTATCAGTAGAATTACAGCGAAAAGCGCGCATATGGATAGTTTTGTCCTTGTCATAAAGATCATCCTTTCTGGTTTCATGTGAGTCTCTTACCCATTTAAACCAGCGTCAAGAAGAAATATTACAGTTTGGTTACATTTTTTTCTGCGCGCTTAAACCCAATTGTGCGCCAGGGTGATTAAATCATTATAATCGTAGGTTGTGGTTAGGGAAAATTGTATGCCATCCAATTGGTAAATCAATACGCTGTGGGTACTTTCTATGCGCATATATGCCCATGTTTCGTTTATAAGCACAGGGAAAAATTCGGAAAAGTCATTTTCTGCCGGGGGTATGATGGCGGTTACAATTACAAGGTTTTGGGCATTGCCTTCCAGGTGAAAAATAACCATATCCCCGTCAAAATCTGTATAAATAATTTGCCAGCCGGGTGGTGGGGGCAAGGAAATTTGGGCCAGAGCACGTCTTTGATTGACAGCAGGTGGTTCTACCGGTACAGCCGCCTCCCATCTGCTAAATTCCCGTTCTTCCTCTGCAATTCCCAGGCCAAATGAGTCGTCAACGGCAACATCAACCGCCAGGTTCCATGAGCCATCAACGGCGGCGTCAGCAGCCGGGTCATCCATACCGTCTTCCATTGGTGCTGCTTCTGCCACCACCGGCGGTGCTGCGGCTTGGGGTGCCGGAAGAGCAGCGGGGGCTTCTGCGCCAGGCATTACACTTTCCGTAGCAAAGTTTGCCGTGCCGTCGGTACCGAAATTTGTTAAAAACTGTGGCAGGAACGCAATGCCCGCAATAACCAGTACCACTATGGACGCGGCAACGCTCATAAACGCGCGCCTGTGGGATTGCCACTTTTGCCTGTGCCGGGCGGCCCGCATCTTGCCGTCCAGGCCCGGGGTGGGCGCGGGAATAATGGCATCATTATCTTGTTTGTAAATTTCACCGGCTTTTTTTACATATTGCTTCGCCAAATCTTGTAGAAATTTTTCGTTTTTTACGTTTTCGCTTTTCATTCCCGCACCTCCTTTGCCCATTGTAGTAACTTGGTTTTTGCCCTGTGCAGCCGCACGGTTACGTTGTTTTCCGTTATGCCCAGTGCCGTAGCAATTTCCCTATGGGACAAATCGTGGGCGTACTTTAGCAGAAAGACGGCCTTTTGCTCTTCCTTAAGACGGTCTACCAACGCCATTGCCGTGGCGGTATCGTCTTGGGAAGTTATCATCTCTTCCAGGTTAAAGTCGTCCGCCTCGTCGTGTTTTGCCACATCTATTGGGGTTACGCGCTTTTCCCGGTGATACGAATTTATGGCTATATTTTTGACAATGGTTACAAGGTACGATACAGACTGGGGCGAATCCGGGTCGCCAATTTTGTGAAAATGCTTGTACGCCCGCAAAAAGGCTTCACTAACAGCGTCTTCTGCCAGGGCATGGTCTTTTATTATGTCAAAAGCCTTTGCCCACAGAAGCCGCTTATATTTTTCGTAAATATATTCAAATTTGAATTTGTCGCTTTCGGACGCGAAAGTGAGGAGAAGTAGCATATGCCTAATGTCCCTTCCTATATGTAAACCATTTTTTGGGGGAAATATTACAGGTGGTTGCAACCTTATCAATCTTATTTTAGCAGAAAAAAAGAAGAATGTCTCACTGACATGCATTAACCTCCGGTTGAAAACAAATTCAACTTAAATTAAATGCGTCTCCATTGTGGCATTTGCAGATTATGTTATAGTTTTATTTGCCGGCATTAAAATCACAGGAGGGTTACCATGAACCTATGCATTGGAAATAAAATTACGGAATTTCGCAAAGAACAAAGCAAAACACAAGAGCAGCTTGCCAATTATGTAGGCGTTTCGGTTGCGGCGGTAAGTAAATGGGAGACGAAGCAATCTTACCCTGACATTACTCTGCTGCCGTCTATTGCCGACTTTTTTGGAGTGTCTATTGATGCGTTGCTGGGGTACAAGGTTACGGGCTGCAATGAAATACGTGAAAATATTTACAAAAATATTTTTGAGGCAGATATCAATGGCGATTACAAAACAGCCATCCCAATAATCAATGACGCGTTAAACAAGTACCCCAACGATTTTAACCTTTTACGTTCAATGGGGAGTATGTTGAGAATGAGGGCTTGGGAAAGTGAAATGAAGGAGCAAGACTTTAAAGATGCCATTATGTATTATGAAAGGGCCTTGAAATGTGCCGAAAATGAAGATAATAAACTTTGGATGAAGGTTTCCATTAGCCAGACATACGATTCCATGGGTGACACTAAGAAGGCCCTGGACCTTATGCTGGAGATAAATGCGAGCAAGGCTTTTGATGCGGATATAGCCCGTATAAAATATAAATTGGGCGAAAAACAAGATGCAAAAATAGTGCTACAGTCGCAATTATGGGGCATGGCATTTAATTTTTGGGGTATAGCAGGCAGGCTCGCGGTTTGGTTTGCAGATGAAGGGAACCATGAAATGGCTCTTGAAGCGCAAAAATTGCACGCGCAGTTTTTGTCTGCGTTTACTAACGATACCCCAAATTATGCAGATACGCTTTGCGCTTCCAGCTATTCTGCTGTGGCTAAATATTGCAGTGTGCTAAACATGCAAGACGAAATGTGGGAAAATTTAAGCAGGGCTGTGTACCATGCAATACGGTTTGACGAAAACCCATCATATAAAACCCGGTCTATAAAATTTATGGATGGTATGCCGGAGAGAGCCGGTATGGGCAACAATTCGCCTAATTTGGCATGTAATGGCCTATTGATGGAGATTAAACAGGATTTTGCGGAATTTGCATCTAACGAAAAGTTTGTACAGTTACGTAGCCAGCTGGAGTCTGCCAAGCAGACAAAACAGGATGTTGGAGTTTGGGCGTAAATGAAAATCTTACCCCCTGATATCACATTGCCAATATGATATCAGGGGGTAGAAATTTACTTATGCGGCGTATACGTCTTTGCCACATCCACCATCCCGGCGTATTTTCGGGCTTACAGTGTTTATATTTACTTTCTTTTCTATGGTCTATGCACTTTGACGCATCTTTTCTGAAATCCGATATTGCTCTGCAATTGCCACATCTGTAAACTCGGCTGTTTTATCATGATATTTATTAATGATTTCTTTAATTTCGTCAAGTGAGACGCGGAAAAACTCCCTGCGCGTGTTCACCCAATTAAGCTTTCTGTCTTCAAATGCCTTGTGTAACTCTGCTTCTAGTTTGGGTGCATCGTCAGAAAATATCATAGCATGTGTATCAAAATTAAATGGTACAGATGCACTGCCAAGTTCATCAACCCTGTCTTCCGGGTCGAGTCTGCGTGTCATCCCAATTTTATATACATCTTCTCCAAACGCGCCAATATTAGAAACTATATAAACATATCCGGCTTTTTGATTTGCCTGTCGATAGTCCACATCAATTAAGGCCTTGTCTATATCGGCAAGATTGCGCTCAATTTCCGATTGTTTTGCTAGTAGTTCCTCGCGCTCGCTGCCGGTTGCTTTTTCAAGTTGCGTGTGGATTTTTGTTAATGCACTTTGATAATGGGTTTGTTCTTTGTCTAACTTCTTGCGCTGTTCCTCAATTTCTTTCTGCACTTTAGCATCTTCTCGCATTTGAGCGCGCAATTCCTTCTGTTCTTCCTTTTCTTGCTGCTTCTTTTGTTGGTATTCAAGAGCAAGTCGCAATTCATCAATTTTGGCATTATAGTATGGCTGTGTAATGGCAATGCTCATTATTTTTCCCAGCTTGGAAATGGCTTCATAAGATGATGTTATACGTTTTAAAGATGTATCAAAATTATTGTATTTAACCCTGGAAACTATCTCGTCACACTCACTATTAAAGGCACGCAACAACAATTTTTGCATATCTTTAACCATTTTGTTTCCTTGCGACTTGCTACCGTTAACCGTCCAACCCATATTGCCGGTAGCAGCAGTATTGTTTTTTATCAAGTCCTTTTGTTTCGTCCTAATTTTGTTCAATTCTGCCTTGTAGTGGTCGGAGGACACAAAATCATACTGCGGCTTGTACAAGCCAAAGGACTGCAATAACATCTGCTCTTCTAACACAATAATTTCTTTTTGCGCAGCGGCAATTTCCTGTTGCGCTTTCTTTTGTTTGTATTCAAGGATTTCAACCTCTTTTGCAAGGCTAGAAATATACTCTTGCTTTTTTACAACGTCCATTGCACCTATTTCTAACATTTGCGCTTCAATGCTCTTCCTTATTTCCTTATCTCTTACCAAAGATAATATTAGAAGAACTGCGCCTATGATAAATGGTATTACGAGAATCGAAAACATGAATATAATACATAAAAACCATGATTGCAGATACCAAGCTTTTTTATTCATAAGTATTGTCCTTTCCTTTAACAATCTGTATGTCCATACTCTTCAAATGTCAACGCTTTCAGCATCTGTACATCGCTGTATCGTGTCTGCTCATAAATAATATGTATCGTAGAAACAAATTCCAGCGGTACATTCCATTTTTCTGCCATTTCTAAATCAGAAAGATATCCATTTAGAATTGTTCTTTCATCAATAACAATTCAATAGTGGCTTCAAGTTTTGTCATATCGTATCCGCGTTTTATCAACAATCGTCGGTTGCGTCTGAATTGTGTTGTATAATCCGCCCTGAATTTATGCATATTCTTCCTCCGCTTCGTCTTCCGCGTCCATAGCCGCGAACATATCACGAGCATTAGAGAATGACCTCTGCATACGAGTGCCATTGCTGTATTCATCTAAAATTTGTTCGGTTTCTTGTATAGCAGACAGTGTTTCTGCATTTAATCTGGGTTCACGAATTTCAAAAGGAAAGCCACAGGTTTTGATTGACATGTGTAAAAATACATTAATGGCTTCGCTTAAGTTCAGACCAAATTGGGCAAATGTTTCCTCTGCTTTGGCTTTTACTGCCGGGTCAAGACGGATGTTATAGTTTGCGGTTTTCATAAAACATCAACTCCTTTATCAAACTATATGACAAAGTATGTGCAATGTCAATAATTTACTGCCGGATAAATCAGCAGTTTTATTATGAAGATGCATAAAAATGCCTTACCCCCTGATATCACATCGCCAATGTGATATCAGGGGGTAGAAATTTATTTATGCGGTGTGTACGTCTTTGCCACATCCACCATCAATTTAGCCTTTGTAAAATCCGAGCCGGAGGGGTACTCGCAGCCGGTTGCCAGCATGTAGCCCTCACCTTTGCCAAATGTGTCAATTTGTTCTTTGCAGGCGGCAACCCACTCTTCGTCTGTGTTAAGCACAGCCATTGGCGGCGGCACGCAACCGATTAGGGTTATTTTGCTGCCGTATTTTTCTTTGCATTCCGCAAAATCTTTACAGTCGTCGGGCACATGCAAAAACGAAATGGCGCATGGGTTCATAGACTCTATTTGCGCGTCGAAGTAAATTTTTTCGCCGCAGTTGTGAATCATAACCAGGCAGCCGCGTTGGTGGCAGATGTCCGCAAGTTCTTTGGCAAGGCCGCCTTCCATTTCCCGCCACATGTCTTTGGACATAATAGAGCCGGAGGCGAAAAGGGTGTCCAGCATAATGGCGTTAACGCCGGTGTCGATTAGGGCGTTTACGTAATCTTTCAACGTCTCGTTAATTTCACGGGCGGCGGCTTTTACCGCATCCGGGTCGTCATAAATATCCATGTACATATCCTGTTGGTTACGCAGCATAGACAGCACACCCAGCGGCCCAAAAACAAACCCTACAACAGGGAACTCGCCGTTTGCCTTTTCCACAAGCTGCCTGCAAACGTCAATGTGCATCATCATGCGCTTGGACGTTTTATAGTCTACTTTTTTGATTTTTGCGTAATCGTCAATGTCCTTGATTACCGGATTATCATAATCCGGGTGGGGGGCGTCATTTTCATAGAAAACAATGCTCTGCCCCCAGGCGTCGCACTCGATAGACAGGTCTATCAGCGTTACCACACAGTCCAGGTCAAATTCCTTAACGCTTTTGTAAAACGCGCCGACGCAAATGTCGGCGTTTGTACACCATTCTTCATAAGTGGCACCCACCAGCTTTCTTGTTACACCGGCCAAAATTGGGTACACGGGGGTTCTGTCCGCGCCCTGGCGCGTTATTGTTGCTACAACTCTCTCCATTGAATTCATGTTTTCCACCTCGTTTTAGATTCTACATACATTTTATGGCATGTGGAAAACAGAATCTTTTGCAATCTTCTCATTTTTTGCAGAATATTAACAATTAAAATCCACCACCCTGTCAAAAAAAGGTCTGCTGGAATTTCTGTGGCTTATGCAAATTACGGTGCGGGTTGGATATTCACGGAATAAATTATTGAGTATTTTGGACTCAAGTTCTTCATCCATGCTGGAAAATGCTTCGTCAATCAGCATAATTTGTGGCTGGGGCACAAGCATTTGAGCAACCCCTACGCGAGATTTTTCGCCGCCGCTTAGTACTTTATTATTAAGAACGGCATCAGCTTTCGCATCATGCTGGCTCTCCAGCGCGGCTAACTCTACAAGCCGCTGCAGCTCGTCATCGGTTTTATCTGCGCCAAGCAGAATATTGCTGCGCAGGTCAAGGGTTAGAGCGTTTGTATTTTGAAAGGTTATTCCAAAAATTTTCCGCAAAGAAGCAAGGCTTATTTCCCTTATGTTTACGCCGTTAACCAGTACATTGCCTTCGTATTCACGGTTAAGCCCCATAATTACGTTAAAAATGGTTGACTTACCGATACCGCTTTCCCCAAAGAACATCACTTTTTCGCCATTTTTTACTTCAAAATCCGGTACGGTAACAACACGGCCGCCGGGGAATTCCACCTTTACCCCTTCCGTACGAAGGCTTTCAAAGGCTGTTATCTCCAGGCCGTTTTCATCCTCCAGTTCCACATCGTTAAACTCCCGCATTTTGGACAAAAAGGGCCTGCACGCTTTATATTCGATAAGTTGAAAGTGTATTTCCGCAAAACTGCTAAGGAATAGGGGAATATTGATATACAGTACCATAATGCTGCCCGCGTCCCCTGCAAAGTCGGAAGAAAAGCGCATAGCCGCCAAGATAATGATGAGCGGCGCGATAATACGGAGCAGGGTAGTTATACCCGTAAAATAATAGCTGAATACCTCTTCCCGTGTTGTAACGCGTTTAATCTTACGCAATATTGCAACGGAACGCGCCACAAAGAATGAGTATGCCCCTTTAGCCTTTATATTGCTCACATTTTCGAAGGCCTCCTGGGTTACTGTGGCCAGATTGCTGTCACACTCCAGCCTTTCATGTGCCAAATCCCCAAGCTGGTCGCCTACCTTCTTTGTTAATACAAAATAGATTGGAATGGCCACAACGGTAAAAATACCTGCGAGCATATTCAGGCGAAATATTATGATTCCATAAAAAACAAAAACCGTAACGTAGGACACAATGCTCAATACACTGCCCACTAAAAAGCAAACACCCTCGGAAGACTGAAACAGTTTTGTATAAAGTTCTGCACTTGAACGGTTTGTAAAATAGCTGCTTTTTGCCCGTAGCAACCGCGCGATGTAATGCCTCGCCAGCCGCAAAAGTACGTTGTATTGGAAATCGAATTGCAGGTACGAAATAAGCATATTCAGCCCAAACACAAGGGTAAATGCCCCTACTGTAATAAACAGCCTAAAGGCAAAACCGTCAAAATTTTGCGCCAAAAGATAATCGTTAAGCACCTGCATAAGCTGGCTGTTAGCGTACAGCACTAAAAAACCAGTCCCAACCGCTAACACTATGTAGAACAAAAGGGCCAACCTTGTTCCGGTGCCTTTAAGTATAATGCCAAATATTGTTTTCATGTCTATGCCTTTCTATATGCAAGGGCTGTCTCGTTTTCGAAGCTTACAAGACAGCCCTTTGTTTACGCTTTAATCTCTTTTACCCCACCCATGTAGGGCACAAGTACTTCCGGAATTTTTATGCTGCCGTCCGCTTGTTGGAAATTCTCCATAATTGCGGCGGCGGTACGCCCAACGGCCAGGCCGCTTCCGTTTAGGGTGTGGACAAAGGCAGGTTTACCGCCGTCTTCTTTAAAGCGGATGCCCGCCCGGCGGGCCTGGAAGGCCTCAAAGTTGCTGCAGCTTGAAATTTCTACGTATTTTTCATAACTTGGCATCCAAACTTCCAAGTCGTATGTTTTAGCACTGGAAAAGCCCAAGTCACCGGTACAAAGAGTGGAAACCCGGTACGGCAGGCCTAATTTTTGTAAAATATCCTCCGCGTCTGCGGTAAGGCTCTCCAGCTCTTCGTAAGAATTATCCGGGTGGGCGAATTTTACAATTTCCACTTTGTCGAACTGATGCAAACGGATTAGCCCCCGGGTGTCACGCCCTGCGGAACCGGCTTCCTTACGGAAG
>JGI20163J15578_10000060_pt1 | contig 40228 bp, 51 predicted proteins | sample TergutCu122P1_FD_15578 | JGI IMG/M metagenome (IMG submission 15578)
ACTGGCAGATCGGGTATCCGTATAGGTGCGCCACTCTGCCAGTCGTAGATTGATACGAATGGACTTTGGTTGTGAGCAACCGCCATATATCGCCCGTTTGGGGACCATGCTATGCCATTGCAAGCAGCGCCCGGCAACTGTGCGGGGTCAGGCATCCGTACAGGCGCGCCGCTCTGCCAATCGTAGATTAATAATAAAGGCAATGCGCTACTTCCTACTGCCATATACCTCCTATCAGGCGACCATGCTACGCTAATTCCTTGACCCGCTGGTATCTGTGCGGGACGGGGTATCCGTAAAGCATTATTTTGTGTTTCATCGCCCCAAATCCTACCATGCAACCCAACAACCCTATCACCAGCGGTTAAATTAGCGGATGCTTCGCCGTTAAACATGCTGTATCTGGGTAAGCCACCGAATGGTTCTATGTTAAATTGTGTGTTTATACTTGCTAATCCCATCATTTCACCTGCCTACCCAAATATTATCAAACCACCACTTAAATCAACGGTAGGTCTACGCCGTGCATAAACCCTCACAGCACCTACAGAAACGCTACCAGCACTCATTACACCTGCCCTTAAAGCCAATGCCGTTGATTCTGGTGTAAATACGATATTGACGTTGCTATTTGCCAATACATCACTATCCGCTATATCTGCCTGTACTGTAAAGCCGGGTATAACTGTGCTTATACCAGTCCATGCAGTAGCCAAAACAGTAAATGGTTTAACCGTTGCGTCACCAGCGACACCGCCACCGCCGCCAAGCTCATCCACTTTTTTGCCACTATCTATAACTTGACCGTCTTTGAATATCGCAACATTATCATCATCTGCTGTTGGCACTAAGTCCATTTTACCTGTGATGTCCAACGAGAATGTAAAGTGATGTTGCCATGTAATTTCGCCTGTAGTGCCATCAATCGCCGAAGCAATATATCGTGTTGGCAAGCCACCTCGTGTTTCATCGGCTGATACATGTATAAAGTCATTGACAAATATCTCAGTAAATGCCGATTCATTATCAGGCACAGCCGCAAAAGTGGCAAACACACCACGGTTAAAACCTAAGCCTTCCAAGTTAGATACTCTGCCTGTTATGGAGGTTATATTTTGCTCGGCTGTTGTGACACGAGTTGTCAGGCTATTAACATTTGCTTCTGCTGTACCAACTCTGGCATTCAGGTTAGATATATCCGTTGCCGCGGTATCAATGCGGTCATTAGCTTGTGTTATGCTAGTATTTACTTGATTAAAGCGGTTATTGTGTGCCGTCGCAGATGCATCATGTGCGGCAATTGCAGCATTTATCAACGCCGTTATTTCTGCCGGAGTTGCGCCGCCTGTCGTACCGTCATCAGGGATAAATGCTTCCTCTGTAACCGTGACAGTTCTCGCGGTATCGTTAAACACAAATTTATATACCGTTGAATCAGCACCAATTTGATACAATTCCGTAATCGGTTCGCCTTTAATAAAATGGACTTGCGCTCCGTTGAAATGTACCCAAAATGTGTCATTGTCTGCAAAGTCGTCCTCGTCAATTTCAATAAGTCCGTCTGTTTCCGTTATTGCCACAGGATTAACCATCAATATAACGGCTCGTTCTTCAACGTTTACTAATTGATACCATACATTACCCATACCGCCCCAAACGCCGCCGCCTGATGGGGCAGTCGGCATTTTATTGTCAAACCTTGCGTCTACTGCGTTCATGGCATCGTCAAAATCATCTTGACGAACTAAATCAGAAGTATCAACATCTCCACCGCCACCCGCAAATTCAGGCGTTATTTTGCCGTTTTCATATACGTAAGGTTTTAGGATTTCCATTAGCTACCACCCGCTCTGTACATTCCGTCATTGTCTACTCGCCAAACTTGCGCCCAACTATTCACACTGTCGTTGAAAGTAAAATTGTAAATCCCTTCGGGTTTAAGATATGACGCTTCGTAGCCGCCACGTTCGGAACGCACGTCCTTGAAGTCTTCCCACCAACTATCCGGTAACGGCTCGTTTATATCCACGTTTAACCCTAACATGTTCTGCATTTGCGGATCTAAAGAATCAGGAACTTGTATTGATACTTTTATACCTGCATATTTGCCACGTCCAGCCGCATCATTTGAGGCTATTATCGGAATAGCCCAAGATGCGTCAATGGTCATCATGTTCTTAAGGTGGTCACTCCAGCCCTCAGGATGCAACTTCACTTCATCCATCCTATAAACATATGTGTATTGCTGAATATCTCCACTAGGCACAACACCGCCGCCGCTTCCTGTATCATCTCCGCGCACTAAAAACCGTGTTTTGTCAGGCATTTGCATAGTCTCCAGTTGTGCGACAGTCGGCATTGAGTTAAATATTATCTGTGTTGCGTGGAGAGGGTTATTAGTTGAACCATCACCCTGTATTGTTAAACCGTCTGTTCCAACGGCTGCTATGCCGGATTCAATATCATCTAAAGACTTACCACTGTCTATTACTTGCCCGTTATAGTCAAATATAGCAATATTATTTTCATCAGCAGTCGAAACAAGTACCATTTTGTCGTCCAAATCAGCCGCTTGCAATGCAGATTCAGCGTCTATTACAGCGTTTATAAGCCTCTGTGTTGCGCCCACCAATGGGGCTGTTCCTGTTCCTGTTACCGCTATGAGATTTTCGCCTGTTGGCGTTCCTACGCTCTGTACACCCGTTGTAGTTGCTGCAGGCACGAATAGCAAATCGTCTGTCCCCGTAGTTAAGGCATTGCCGATATTATCAGAAATTAAATCTGCAACATCGGCAATCCCACCACCGCTAACTTCTACAAGCCGACCTGCTGTAATATCAGTCGCTAAACTTGCGTCTACAGTGGCTAGATTGGAAGATGTAAAGCTAGATGCAATCCTAAATAATCTATTTCCCAAATACGCGAAATGACCTTTATTATAGCCAGAATCACGCACATATTCTTTTGCAGGGACGGTTGTTGTTCCACTGCCCGGCCTAGCCATGACAATGCGTTCGCCCTGCCAATCAAGGCTTATGTGTTCGTTATCTAAAACCACATTCCATATAACCCGCCCATTTTGAATAGGAATAACGGCGGCGGGATTTGATTGTATACCTTGGGTTATTTGTGCCATTAGTCCCATACCTCCCATTCCAGTTGCTTTTCAATATCATCCAGTCTGTCAGTTATCGGAATTAAATCAGCCGCCCTCAAGAAATTCCAGTCAGGCGGCAAGTCGTCAAGTAAATCTTTTATTTGGTCTATAGCATCTTGCAAAGCGTCAATATCAAGCGCGTTTAATGCCGTCTCTAATGCGTCTACGCGCCCATCTAATGCGTTTACACTTGCTTGTGTGGCTAAATCTGCTATATCGCTTTCAACATCGTCTAGGCGTGCTTTAAGCGCATTTAGTGTATCTTGCAAATCAGACGGCAACCCGCTAACGTCTATATTTTCAATTTCTGTTTTCAATTTCAGGATATTCCGCACGAAAATATCATGTTCATGCGAAGTCAAACCGTTAGTAACATTTATCATTGGTCTGCCATCAGAATCACTCCACGGCGTCCAAGCGCGAGGAACTGTGTTCAAGCCGCGTGTGACGTTCGTTAGGGCATTGGCAGACTTGCCCTCATATTTGAAAGTCTCGACATTATTCCCGACACGATCAAATAAGATTGCAATGTTTGGAGGTTCGCAAAGGGCATTAACGTCCGCAACGGGAATTACCGTGCCGACTGCACTTATGCCCATTGTTAATGGCACTATTTCTGATTCTTTTTTCTTTTGATACATTTCTTCAAGGAACATGTAGCACCGCCTTATGGTTTAATCTCAGTCAACCCAACTGCTGGCATATCAAAGCCTGTCGTATAATATCGTTGCACCATATCCGGCAATTCTTGCGGCGGCTGTTGTGGATCAATATAATCAACTTCTTCAATATCCAAAGTGCCAAAGCGCGGCATGTATTGCACGTCTTGCGTTTGCTGTATTCTTAAACCGTTTGGATCGAAAAAGCCGTTAAATAGTATATTTTGAAAATCTATCGCGGAAATCAATCGCGTCTCCAGCAAGCGCACACCCAAAACATGCGGGAATAGTATCGTCCACCATGTATGAGTTTGGACGGTTCTTTCGGACGGAAAATAGTGCATTAAGTCCAATATTTCAGGGTCATTGTATTTTGCGTACAAAGCTTCAAACCGTTGTCGAACAAACACCCACGCATTTCCTATACCGTCATTGCTGAAATACGATCGCTCCCATTCGTCTACAACATTCTGTCGGGCTTCGACAAAGAATTGCTCGACAATTTCGTTAAAAACGCTTTCAAGTTGCCCAACTTGGATATTAAAAATCGGAACAACACGAACATTGACATTAACGTCAAGCCAAAGGGGTGTTGTAACCGTAACGCGATGGGCTATAGGGGCAATACCCATCCAGGATTCATCTTCGCGTGGTCTACGGGCTAAAGACCCTGCCATTCTGCCTAAAAGGAGAGGGCTGCCTATGTTCAGTACGTTTCTTATATCGTTGTTAGTTATGCTCATAATATCACCTTTATAATAAAAAACCCGCATTTATGCGGGTTGCAATCACCAGTTATGCTACTATCTCTGTATGTGTTTCAATCATATATCGTGTTACAATCCACAAATCTATTTCAATCTTTCCAATTGTTACTATCATCGACACTGTTTCAATCCCTTAAAATGTCACTATCGACGCTTGTGTCTCAATCTTGTTTTATGTTATGCTCTGTTAACTTGTTTCAATCCATACTCATGTCACAATCGACTTGCATGGTTCAATCCAACCACTTGTTATAATCTAATTTTCTGTTTCGCTCTACAAGCCTGTTACAATCTCGGTACTTGGCTCAATCTAAGACTGTGTTACAATCTATTGTGGTATTCAATCGTTTCGTGTGTTACTATCGCTTATCTTGTTTCAAACGCGAGATATGTTATTATCATTGATCTTGTTTCAATCCAGCGCTCTGCTACTATCATTTCACATGTTTCACTCATCACATTGGCCAATTAGGTATCTCTATTTCATGCGCATGGTTTAAAATTGCCAAGGCATATGGCTTAGGAGGCTTTTCGCCTCTATCTAACTCATACCAAACGCTAAATAAATGACTTAAAAATATCTTAACAGCATATCGTTCTGCTCTTTGCTGTATATGCGCTGGTGGTAATTTTCCAATACTATACCACTTATACGCCTCTGTATCCTTGCCTATTTTATATTTTTCAAGTTTTGTCGCCGCTTGTTCCGCATAATCGCCAGCTTCATTCTTTGCAAGCTCATAATCTTTGCGTTGTTTGTATATCTTACCGTAAACGTCGTTATCGTTGTTTGATACTTTCACAAACGATTGACCGATTTTCCAGCACAAGGTTTTCAATGAGGCATTCCAAGGCCTTTTCTCGCCTTTCTTCCACTCCTTTGTTGGATCAAGACCCGCAAACGCTTGTATCTGTCCAGCAGTTTGAACCTTTTTAATGTCAATATGTGCCATTAATCCGGCTGAAATTACAGGGCCGATACCGCAAATAGACAACAGCCATCGCCCTATAGGTTTAGACTTTGCATAGCTTTCAAGTACGCTTTTAATATTGCGCTCCAGCGTGTCAAAATTATCTGCAAAAAATGCTAATGTTTCATGAGGTTCACCGTCCGGCGTTGTTTCCAGTTTTCGACATTGATTGTCTGTACGCTTCCGGTATTCTTGCATTTGGTAATAAGTATCAACAAGATATCGCGCCTCTTGATCTGACAATGTGACGCTTGCGTTTTTAATATCTTTGTTTAATTTTGTTAATGCTTCCACTTGTTGGCTCATGGTAGTACTCCTCTCACAATACACTCGAAAAGAATGTTATAATCGCCTCGCCTGGTTCACTCGCTGCCCCTGTTACAATCGAGTGTGATGGTTCACTCCCTATTGCTGTTACAATCAGCAATTTTGGTTCACTCAATGGAGGTGTTACAATCCGATTTTTGGCTCGCTCCACAAAACTGCGACAATCCGTTCCATTGGCTCGTTCGGCTTTTGTGTTACAATCCCTTGCTGTGACCAAACAAAAACCCCATAGAGGTGAGAGGCCCTACAGGGTTATATAGAAAATCGGTTGACCGATTATTCTTGTATTGTAGACGCTCTCACACATCTACAAATAAAATAACATATAAATAACACTATGTCAAGTGTTATTTGCAAGATATTTCGCTTTTGTAGCTATACCACCGCGAATATGCCGCTCAGACTTGTTTTTCTCAAGCACTTTGCACGCTTCGACGGCAAGATTTGGATTAATCTTTGTCAAGCGCACCGTAACGTCCTTATGAACTGTGCTTTTAGATGTGCCGTTTTCCTCTGCTGCTTCGCGTACCGTTGCGTTATGAGTAATGATAAAGTTAGCTACGTTTATTGCTCTTTCTTCGATGTAAGGTTTCAAGAAGTCACCCTCTCTATCAAGTAGACCTACCAAATAAATACATACTCGCACCCGCTCCCGATCTTTCAACGGGGTCTATAATTTCTTGCACTAAATTTACAAATTCGGGCGTAACTGGACGATTTTCGCCGTCTAATATGCTGATCCGCACAGAACCTTCGCCACGCCAAACAGGAAATACCATGACAGAACCTACACCGGCAATCGCTTGAACTTCCTGTATATATTGCTGTACATTACCGCCGAAAGCTCGCCGGCGCAAGAATGCTAAGAACCTACGTCTATACTGCTCATCTATTTCTCTATTTCTTCCCGGCTGCAACGTCCCGGTTATGCTTGCCCTGCCGATATTATTTATTGGCTGTCCAGGGATTAAATCGCCCTCGTAAAGATTTCCTATGTCGCCTGGTTCTGTACATCTGAAAAGTACGTCACCGTTATGTGTTTCATGTATGGCAAACTCAATACGTCGCTGTCCTGTATTTTCAGCAACAAAAAGACTTCCAATAGGGAAGTCAGCACGAATACCGCCGCGAGTTTCAGTAAAACCTATTCTTATAGCGTGAGTTGCGTCAAACCGCGGGAAATCATAGTCACGCCCTAAATTGTCAAGGTTTATTCCAAACGCTGAATATGCGAAAACTTGACGTTTCAAAAGCTCCACAAGTTGCGCAAGTTCAGTAACGCTTATCGCAATCGGAGACATAACTTGTGATTCAGCGGAACTCCAACGGCTGTCAAATGGCAATTCAATCGGTGTGCCATCTTCATGAGTGTTTAGGCGCTGGAACATGCGGCGAAGTATCGGCGGGAAGTCAGTAGCCATACGAGTACGCGATAAATCGTCGAGATCGCTTATAAGCGCAGTTAAGAGGTTATCAAAATTACGATTATCACGATTTACTGATACTTGTGATATTATGGTTGCTCTTAACTCTTCTAGTGCTTGAGATAACCTCAACCCTGCTGACATTGGTCTTGACATGACGACCTCCAATAAAAAACCGCCTTGCGGCGGTTATGTCCAATATTTCTGTTCTGCTTCTTTTCGAGCTTGTGTGGCTTCTTCCAAGGTGTTGAAGTAACCTATGTGCTTCTCTTTTTTATTAACACTTATTCGAGTATGCCATTTCTGATTATCTTTATTAAATCTCACGCCACGAGTACCGCTTGCATTGTCTTTTCTGTTTCTTTGATTTCTATTTTGAACAACCCTAACTGCCCACCGGCAATTAGACGGTTCGTAGTTACCGTTTACGTCTATACGGTCTATTTCAAGACCTTTTTTATAACCGTTTAAAATTGCCCAGTTGTAAAAAATCTGAAAACTTTCTAGCCATTCATTACAAATACTAATACCTCTGCCACCATATTGAGAATAATCTTTGTTATTCTTACGATAGCAACGGTCTTTCATGGTTGCAAATATTCTGTACAAAGACGTTTTTGATTTGCCATGTGTCGTATTAACTGCACGCCTGTTTTCATCATTATAACAGCCACATGACTTTGTGCTGCCGTTTTTTAATAACGCACCCGCAACTTTTTTACTGTTTCCGCAATCACAAGAGCAATTCCACATTACAGTCTTGCCGTTATTCTCAGCCCTTTTTTCTACATATAAACGTCCAAATTTCTGTCCTGTTAAGTCAACGAGCCTGCTTGATAACACTTTTTTAATGCAACCACAAGATATGGTCCTTCCTCCTCTTAAAGAATTTCCAACAACTACTCTTGTATTTCCACAATCACATATACAATTCCATGCTGATCTACCAGATACGTCACTTGCCCTATTTTCAACAAGCCATCTGCCAAATCTTTGTCCAGTCAAATCAATAAAACGCATGATACAATAACCTCCTTTTGTTTTTCTTTGCGTTCGATGAGGTTATTATATCATAAATATATTATGTTTTCAATACTGACTTCTCGACAATGGAACATCAAGCATATATTCAAATGGCCCAAAAACAGATACAATTTTAAACCATGCCGCAACGCTTCTTGGCCCTATTACCTCAACTCTCAAAAGATGCACTTCGACTATTCTATCGTCCATCTTTAATGCATCTTTTACAACATTTCCAATTCTTGCACGAAAATAGTTAGGACTTCTGTTGATGAATTGTTCAAGTTCAATTCCAGCATTCCAGGGAGTATTGCGATATGCAAATCTTTCAGTATGACATATAGTGTGAACTGCCTGCCTCACGGCCTCCATCCCATTTGCACTACCCCGCAACACAGACGTTTCCCCACCCAAACGGTCAACGCTATGGACGTATGCACTTGTATAAGATGATTCACGGCGTGGTTCGATGGGTAATGCTTGTATGTCACGGAATGATTGTATCATAGTTCACCTCACAAAACAAGAAAAGCAGACTTTTATTGTCTGCTTCCCCTGTTACACGCTAAAATGATAATATGTCGGATTAGGTCGTTAGAGTTTTGTGCTTATGATATTAGTGACGTCTTTGCTTTTCGCCGTTGACGAAACTATATATTAAGGTTCCGTCATCCCAAACATCAACTCGGGTAGATATTTCGCCAGTCCAATGCATTATATGCCCCCCTACAAATTCCGCAAATTCTTTTGAGCTGTCTTCCCATATTTGTCTCAATCTCTCTAGCCGAGCGTCTGCCTCATATTGAAAATGAGAAGTCAATCGGCTATTGTAAAAATACAAATATCGAGATGCTTCAATATTCCAGATCATAACATTTTCTTCACTGCTTATCCAATTTGAAATGTCTAAATCTTTATTCCAAATTTCCCAATACGCAGTCAAACTGTTAATGTCATCTTGAAATGTGCGTTCAATTTGTGGAGATAATTCTGACCTTGTATCTATTTCTAACGCAGGCGCACACCCCATAAAAGACATAAGCACGATAAGCATTAAAATTGCTACAGTTTTTTTCAAATCAAATCCTCCTAAAATAGAAAACGCCTTAGCAGGTAGTGGTCTGCTAGGCGTTTCCAATATAATAAGGCGGATCATCCACATATTATCATCTTAGCTACAAGCCACTACACTTGTAAAAAGAGGATAACATACTTAGACATGGTTGTCAAGCATTATTTTAAGAAAATTATCCGTATCGCCGTAGTGTGCTTTTAAAACACTGATCGAATTCTTTAGCCGCAACGTGTCCGGCGTGTTGATATATCAAATCTACGACTTTATTAGCTGACATATTATCGGCGGCGTAAACTTGTACCGGGCTATTTACAGTTATCGGCGGCATTGACATACCGCCTTGCTGATATGTGCCGCGAACATAGCGCACTTCGTTTATGTCGCGCCATAGTTGAACCATTTCACCGCGAAAACCCTCTGTTTCAATATCTTGAACAACAACAGGGTTTGAGCGTGTGCCTCTTGCACTTCCAACAAGCCCCATAGGATCGCGCCCCGCGCGCTCTCTAGCAGATACACCAAAACCTATAATTTGTTCGGCTATGGCAAGTGCTCGTGCCGCATCTTCTGCATATTCGCCTCCAGCCGCCACGCTTGCAGCCAATGCTGATAGTCGAGCATTTTTAAATTCTCTCATTGCTTCTGTTGCATCATCAACCGTAGAAGTTAAAGATATCAATGCGCCTGTTTCTTCATCCCAAACACCGACACTATCAAGAAACGCATTTACTTGGCGTATAGTTTCAAGCTCCATGTATGCCTGTATTGTATGTTCTAGTGCATCTTCAACATCTAGCAACGCTCCATGTTCATCAAAAAGAAAATTCAAATGCTCTGGAGCTATGCTCATAATAGCGTCAAATTGTTCAATTGTAACACCGTAGCCGCTATTCATGCCCTCTAACGCACTTGCTACTGTATTATGAGCCTGTGCCATAGTATTAGCCGCATCATAGGTATTACGAAACGATCTTGTGATTCTTCTAGCCATTTGTTCCTGTGCTGCCATTACAGCGTTAGCACGTCTATAGGCTGCTTCAAGGTAATACAACTCTTTAGCTTGCTCAGATATAGCGTTTGTTGCTCTATTAATATTTACAGGAAGATTATTGAACTGGTTGACCATATTTGCAATTATTCTAATTAGGTCTTCCGCTTCTTCACCGCCGTCTCTTAAAGCGTCCATATATTCATAAAGCCCTTGTACAGATTCCCCTAGGTCTAGTAATTCAAGTTCTGTAAGACCTTCCCAATCGTCCAAGTTCTGTTGAAGTGTCTCTATAAATGAATCAGAATAAATATTAGCTCCAACAACACCATGAAATTCTAATTCTCGGCGATGCCTTTCTAATGCTTCCTCAGTCATATCACTGAGCCTATCTGACATGTAAGAACCGATACCTATTAATTCTTGACCGGTTAATGTTTCTATAATATCTTCAACGGCGCGTTGTTGTTGTCTGGCTGCAATAATGTTTAATAATCTTGCATGTTCTTCTAGTTCTTCATTTTGTGCTTTAAGGTTGTCTAGTAAAGCATCACTAGCTCCTAGTCCAGCCATACGCTCCATTAATGCAATATTTTCCTCAAGCTTTCGAGATAAAGATTCACTTTCACGGGTTAAACTGTTAGCAGACCTAATCAAGCCGTCAAACGATTCAACAACTTCATCCGTGTCTTGCCTAAAATGTCTAAGTATAGATAAAATCGCCATAACGCTAGTAGCTACCAACGTTATAGGCGCAATTAATTTCGATATAGTAACCAACGAAAACTTAGTTGCACTTAGTCCGCTATTAAGCTGTATAACACCCGAAACAATCATAGAGACTTGTTTCGGTATAACACCAAGATTGCTACCCAACCGTGCTATGCTCTGCGCCATTTGGTTCATGCCGCGCGTGTTGTTTGTGGTTTTTTGTTTCGTCCTCTCTAGTGATTCATTTACTTCTTCGATAGCCTCAGCCTTTTCATGGATGATCTCCACTTTAGCAGCTATGGTCTCTTTTATGTCTTCCGATATTTCTCCGATATCTATGTTTAGCTCTCTTAGTGCTTCCTGGCTTTCTTTTAGGTAATCGGAAGCGATTTTAACGCTATACGTTCTTTCACGCAACTTCTCCGCCATATCAATAGCGGTTTCGATGCTTGATCCTGTCGTATCAAATGCACCAGCTATTTTGCCAACTTGTTCCTCAATGCCGCCAAACGATTCCTTGAATTTGCCTACGCTTGCACTTGTTTCATTTATTAAATTTGGAAACTTCAAAAACACGGACTGAAGCTCTTTAGATGTTGAATAAACCGCTTTAACTTTAGCGTTTATTGCTTCGAGAGTGGCCGACATGCCGTCCTCAAGTACGATTTTATTCCGAATTTCACCTGCGATGATGTCCACCCCCGCTTCTTGCAAAATAAAAGTACGCTGTTTATTAGCGTACTTTATATATTAGACATTGTCAGATCCCCTATATAGTATGTTTTAATTTGTTATAATATTCTATGGCCATTTTTATGCCGATCGGCGGCCCACTAACAGACCTCATCCCTGTTTTTTTATCAACACCGTGCCAACAAGCAAAGTTTGGCCTGTAAATATCTGGCCAAACAATAAATGAAAATGCTGCGTTATTTTTATCATCGTCAAACAAAGCAATACCCACGTCTTGGTTCATTAATTTTTCTACTTCTTTTGCTGAAATGCGCGTTCAATAAAATCCATAATAAATAACACCTCCGTAGTGTATTCCGATTTTTAACAGTAGGAGGGGTGTTCGGAATACACCCCTCGTCAGCGGGTAATTAAGCCGCTCTAGCCTATGCTTATTATACACCTTGTCTGACTAATAGTCAAGAGTATTTTCGTTCTCCTTTTCTTCTCCTACTCTTTTAGCTGTTTGCTCTAAATCGTATTCAACCTCCGGCATAACCAACCCCATGAGTTCGCCTTGTTCAAATTCCGACATTTCGCGAAATTCCCAAGGTAATATTTTAAAATTGGATTTTAAAACCACCTTATACATCGTCATTGCATAAGGATCATGAGGCGTGAAATCTTTGGTTATGCCGAATGCTAGTTTTTTACTACATTTGCGATATCAAGTGTCTTATCTGCGTGCTTGTCGGCTTTTTTCTTGCCAAGTCCCATTATTGTGTTGTAGACGGTCTCAGTTGCAAGTGCGTCAAGAAACTTGGCTACAAACTCTTCGCGTGTTACGCCTCGTGCCGACAGTTGTTCATCCGTAAGTTCTGCAATTTCTCTGATATTTTTCGCCAACAAAGAATAAGCAAATTTCGTATGTGCCGCGCTTTCAAGCTCGAAGTTCAAGCCCTTTAGGGCGTCAATGGCGATATCCGTAGCATCTTCACCGCTTTGCGCTACCTGTACGGCTTCCTTTACGTTCATAGAAGCTAACAAGGCTTGCTGTAACGCATATTGATGATGTACGCGGTCAGAGTAGTCCGCTGGCTTAATATGCAACGTAATGGTACGCCCACGGTTTGAAACTTCCAAGGGCGTATATTCGTCTGCGCTTGATATAGCGTCGAATTGGTCAAGGACATTGTTTGCTGACGTGTCGCCAATCATTTCTTCACTGTAAACATCCGATTTTAATCTCATTAACTGCCTCTCCTTATTTCTTGAACAGGTCTAAAACGCTGTACTAGTACCGGAGTATCCATAGTCTCCAGAGTTACCGTACCCTCTACAGCGTTTGTTGTACCGCCGCCGTTGGCATCGTCGTATGCAGCATGATTTACTATTCGGCAATTCTGCCAGTGCATGACACGTCCGCCGTTCTTACGAACGCTACGTGGGTCTTCTTTCGTGGATATAATGGATATCTCCGGCTGTTCGCCATTAAGCTTACGCATCCAAACGTCATCCCACAAGCTACCATCCGTACCCACATTGTAAGTTATTGTCAATGTATGACTGGATATAGCCTGATCGTTATATTGCTTGCCGCCTGTGCCCAGAATACGCACAGTAAAATTGCTAGTATTCGGTGCAACAGCAAACGCGGCCATTTCTCCGCGTAATGCATAGGGTGATCCGTCAATTGATATGTCCAAGACGTGTTCCGACGCTCGGACAGCCGTGTCGCCGACTATTCGCTTAAATATATTTCTGCCGCCGTTAGGCATGTGTCACCTCCTGTTAAAATAAAAAACCGCCCGGAGCACAATCGTTACCCATTGTCAATGCTTTTACAATTCTACGTCTACCGACCATGTTATACTCATGTTGAAATCAGAATCCCTAACACTATCCACAATTACCACATCATGAAACTCCACGCGCCAAGTGCGCGGCCCTGCACCGGGTAATACGTGAATCTTTTCAATGTCATGCTCATCCATCATGCTGAAAGTAACGAAATCCTCGCAAATCTGGTTAATAACCGCTCGAAACTTTAATCTTCCAGCAAGCGTATTATCTACGTGACCCTTAAATTGCGTGTTGAAATGCCTATGGACGCGCCGCATAAATTCTCGCAAAGTACGCCCTACGCGGTTAGATGTCCATTGGAGATTTTTGTCAACACGAAGCGATACAAAGCTGTTAACGTCATCTTCGACCTTGTAACGTCCATCCCAATCACGCACATACGAGAATATACCACGCCGGATAGCGTTTTCGCGTTGTCTACGGTTGCGTAGTGGGCGAACGTTTGTCATGTCAAGCATAACGTCGTTAGTTTCGTTATGGTTAGGTAAACTTCCAGCATGATAACCAGCACGATAAAGAACAGATTCGCCAATGGTGTACCATTCGTTATTAAGCTCAATTTCTTGATCGACTTGAGTAATATCGTCATTGTCAATGCCGTTAGCCCACTCGATGGGTATAACTCCGTGCATTTTGTCTTGGTGATCAATGTTTTGCTGATTTAACCAGTTTCGGAACGCTGATCGTGCTTGCAGATGGTCAGTATCTGTAAGTTCGGAGCTAAAGGCTATCGTAGTCCACGGCGGTATGTCTGCCGCAAGCCCAGACCCTGCTAAATACGCCGCGCTTTCTAAAAAGGCTCCCATTCTCATAGGAAATTGTGGCAAATCCCCATTGTCGCCACCGTCGAAAATTATCATGCCTGTCTCTACCGGTGGATAGCCGCCGCCTGTTTCAATTGGCACCTTGACATAGCCACGATCAACAAAATCATTCCATGTGCGTATTTGCTGTACGTCAACGCTACGTGGGATTGTGCCGAAAAACGTCACCACGGAATAGTCGTCGTCAGTCTGCACGATATTCATACGCAACGTGTTTCCAGCTTCACCAAGACGCGCGGCTTCAAAGTCTAAGCCATTGAGGTCTCCAGTTGCAGCTGTGCCGTTGGTATATTGTGGGAATACAATTGATATTTCCGCTCCGGCTGTAAGGGCAGAAGCTTTCTTGTTATGCGGATCGTTAAAGTCAAATGCTGTAAATCCTAGCTTCCCAGCGTAATTTACATCGTAAAATTCACGTTTGTGAATATCTACAGGCGTATTTTCGATATACCACGGAAACGGTATCATTGCGATAACCACGCCGGGAGATATACGTTCGGGAATTAATCGGAATGTGGAACGAATGTCAAAATAGACGCCTGGAAGCCGGACAGGAACGGGCAATTGTGGCATTATTCCTCACCTCCTACTTGTTTTCGTGAGCGTGATCTTGTTGGTTTGCTTATTTCTAGGCAATCTGAGAATTCCTCTAATTCTTTATCCGTGACTTGAACAACGTCACCGGGCTTTGTGTATTCAATTAGTCCAGTATCGGGATTAAATCTAATGTAGTTCTTTGTTACTGTGCATTCGTGTGCGGGTTGCATGATATCCTCCTTTTGGGCAATAAAAAACCGCCTTTTGGCGGCCTATTCTACATGTCTGAAATAACATAAAATATTTGCTGGAAATAGATTTTTTGCTTTTCTTTGTGTTTCTGCAAGATTATTCCTGTCACAAAAAGTAACGATGTGTAGCGTTAATTTTTCACGATCAAACTCTTCAACCACGCATTTTAATTCTTTTAAATCTTTCTTTATTTCACTCAGCAACAACTTTCCAAATTCCGCTCTACACATATTTATCCTCCTATACAATCAATAATGGCTGTCTAACTGCCATTAGGAACATTTAAACCTTTGAAAATTAAAAACCGCCATCAGCATTGGGCGGTTAAATGATGATCGCAACTCATCGTCGATTATATCCATGATCTTTATTATTTGAATAGCCTCATACTATCAATAGGGGTTGACGAACTGAACTTAAAAAAAGTTTTCCATATTCTGTACTTTTTAGAGCGGCTAATGGATCGGTGACGGAAGGTTGAGGCGGCATTGCGTAACTTTCTGATCCGCCGTCCTCGCTGATACTACTTATAGCATTTCCGTACAATGCTTCATCTTCTATGTTTTCCGTAAGTTTCATCAAGTGCATAGCCATAAATGCAATAGCTTGTGTAGTTAGTCGTCGCGCTGCCTGTCTGGCCGCCCACGGTATACCTAAGCGAATAAACTCGCACACCTCCGCATCTGTCCATTCTGCAAACTCACGTCCTACAGTGCGTATAACCGCTAAAACATCAGGGTATTCACAATCACCAACTGGCGGCGCTGTTCCATTGTTATTATTGCCGTTATCAGGCGGATCATTGTTGCCGTATGGGATTACATAACGTTTTGACATTACTACGCCTCCCATTCTATGACTTCTATTCCACGTCCAAACATACGATTAACAGCATTTTGCGTTATCGGCTGTTTAGTTGCGCTTGCGTGCATGTGCCTCAAGACGTTTTCCGCAACTGATTCACTCGAAGAACGTGCAGAATTGCGTTTAATACATTCATCAAGGGCTGTGTCTATGACGTGTACGATAATGCGGTCATTTCGCGTTAATCTCATGCCGTTAAGCAGTTTTTTCAAGCTGTTCATGCCTAGAGTGGTTTGATCTATCCAAAGGTCGTTAGGCTTGCGTAAATTAGCATTTATGCTGTACGTCCAACTTTCAAACTCAAACTTGCTATTAGGTGTAACTTTTTGGCGGGGGCATCGCTTTTGTAGTAGTTTGCGGAAATTATCCCTGTGCATGACTATATCGCCTTGTTTAGCGTTTTCTTTGACGAATGTGGTTTTGCCTGAACCTGGTAGGCCTGAAAGGATGTTTATTGTACGCATGTTTTACCACCTTGCAATAAAAAGCCGTTATTTGAGCGGCACTTTTAATTCTTCAAGACAAGCCAAAAAGTCTTGCATATAATCTTCTGATACATTAACTACTATAGAAACACTTCCGTCTTCTGGGTTCATGGTATGAGATATTACGCGAATTTTTATGAGATATTACGCGAATTTTTGGTTGTTTATCATTAGATTTACTATTCCAGATTTCATCCCAAAAGCTACTATCTGCGCCACGATTGTATATAACATTTATCACAACTCACCTCTTTATTTTTTGATGTAATTATAATATAAATATGTTCATTCGTCAAACACTGGTACGGCCTTACATCTGCACCGAAACTCAGTACCCGGCCAAATCGCCTGCCCATCCACCCCTGCACCCTTTGCACCCTCTGTCCACTTAAATCTCTTACCAAGTAAAACGGCATGATGATCTCTTACTTTATCATCTTTCATTGTTAGCCACTCAAACATCTCGCAATCTAAGTTTTTCGCTCGTTGCTGATCTAATTCATGCAGCAATTCACCTGTAACATTTACAGCAACAAAATCACTTTTCCGCATTGCCATATCTGCCCACTCGTCAAGTTGCGACATAACATAGGCTGCTGTTGCCATGCCTATCAGGGCTTCAAGCAACCCAGTCTCTATACGTTCTTGATATTCACGAGCGATAACCGGCACATAGTCCAGTGCGTCATCCTCTGAATCGTCAAGAATTTCATCAACACCGTTGTCCACAGTTTGTTGATAACTTTGTGGAATATATCCAACTTGCTCAAGCATTGCACTAAGCATATAGCGTCGTGAAGCTTCGTTTACTGTGTCCGTAAATGCATACAATGCTGCTCTAAGCTGTCTAGGCTCCCACAATGCGTTAATAGCCACAATAACGGCTGCTATCTCAGCTTCTAATAAATCAGTGTAACGCGCTAATAGACGCTTCATTTCGCGTGTATCAGCGTCATTAGTAGCTAACCTAGCCTCACGTTGATAACGTTGAAATATCGGGGCGATTTTCTCGACAAAAGCTTCGTTCATAGTGTTTTCCATGAGACGTACACGGTATTTCAATACACGGGCGTACTCTTCCGCAATAGTATCCACGGCGGCATAGTTAGTGCGAAGTCGGTCTATTTCGGCTTGCGTCCTGATTCGGATTGTTGATTGATTTTTGTGGAATATATTCTTTAGAATGTTCAGCATCTTTCAAGCACTCCCAGCAAACATCAGTACGTCCAAAATACATCATACGTCTTGATTTGCATTCTCGAAAACAGTATATTTTATATTCTACGCCGCATATATAACAATCCTCTCGCCGTGGGATATTCCAAATTGTATACAGATATAAAATCGTAAAGAATAAATGAACCACTAAAGGCGTTTCTGCGAAAATGTTAGTTCTTATGAAGTATATTTGCAAACAAGCAAGTGATAATAATATTAACATATTTACAAAATTTCTTGTTTTCATATTATCGCTTCTCCCATTGCTTTTTATAGCACGGCGGGGAAGTCGAACCCCGCCCACAGCCTTATTCTGTCGTGCTATCCTGACCCTGCCTTGTCCGCGCGTCTCTTTGTGGTCTTTGCGGCGGCTCATCTGGTCTGTCTTCTAACGGTTCAAAAAATCCCGTAAAAGCGTTTAATTCCGATTTTGTAGGCGCAACTGTATCACCTATTTTGTATTCTTGCCGTTCTTTGGTTTTGGGATGTTCTCGAGCAAATCCCACTTTCACAACTCTGTGTGTATCATTACCAGTCTTCGTATAAATCACCCCTTATTTGCTCAAACGTTTTTATATCGTTGGTAGTAGCTTCTTTGAAGCCTGTTTTTACGGCATTTAATACACGTTTAGGCACGTCAAACGCGCTAAAACTATCATTAATAATAGGCATATCATAAGCAGTTATAAATTGCTTGCGAAACTCTGCGAATCTATCACGTTTGAAATGTGGCGTGTACTATTCCAACCTTCCCGTCTTGACGAGCTTTAATCCTTGGAACGAGAATTGTCAACACCATGAAGTCAAACATCATTCCGCCACGACTATCCCATTCTACTGTTATCATATCTTGCGCTTGCAATACGTCAATTGTATCACTTGCAAGACGCACAAGAACCATTTCGCCCTTTGGCATGCGACTTGTAGTCTTAATGCGGTCAATACCCGTCATGAGTTCAAGATGTTCACGGAGCAGCCGCCCGTTTGTATCAGGCACAATTTGATTCAGCACGCTTGACATGCCAGTTGGCAAGTATAGGATAGTCGGAGCATCAAAAAACTCTCGAGTTTCCATTTCGTCAATGAGACGATTAAGCATATCCGGCGCATGTTCAGCGTTGAAAGGCGTTGTGAAAGATATCGGTACATTGCCCGGGAAAGTTCTCATGCCAGGGATGACCATACCTTCAATTTTATGTGGATAGCCATTTACGCACATGTCCTCTGTACGCAATGCTACACGCCTAGCTGCATCCTGTGCATTAAGGTCTTGTATGTTGATACCATCTCCGAGGTCGCCGATTTCACGCATGGTAAGTCTAAATGCATTTGCGATGAATGGCAGGGGCAATCTTACGCGTTCAAAGTTCAAAAGATCACGATCAATCTCGGAATCAACTTCCATACCAACATTAGCCATTGCCCTATCACCGGACGTTACCCATTCAGTAACGCGGTGACGCGGCGTATTCGTGCGTATTACAAGCCCTGCTTCGTCAAGGTCGGAAAATACATTCATGACAGGCATAGCGGCCTGAATAATTAAATCATCATAATGCGTCCAGTTGGATTCATACGGCATTATGCCGCCGTTGGCACGAATTCTGCGCAAACTGTTGAAATCCATGTTGTTGTTAAGCAATGTGCGTCCAACGCTTGACGGCATATCACCAACAATTGCGCCTCCTGTCGATATATAGGATGGTACAAGGATATTAGACATTACAGCACCTCCATTTTGATATAAGATGGCCAGCTAGTGTCAGTAACCACAAGTGGCTCACACGCAATTCCCACGGCATTAGCGGCGGTTGCGCCTGTGGCTGTGAATAAACCTGATCCGTTAGTGGTTATAGTCAAGAATTGCCCTTCTACCACGGTTTCTGTGCTGGCGATACGAACGTTCCAGTGTGCGCCAGATTCGTTTGAGAGTGTTGGCACTTGATCCAATTCCTCAAACTCATCTGTTATCGCAAGTCCTGAAACACCGCCAATGTCAAGCACTCTAACTTTCACATTCCCCGTTATAGGAGTTTTAGGTGTGGTAACAAATCCCATTGCCCCGTCATATCCAGATGTTGCGCTTGTGGGCGTGCCTTGGTAAGGTATCAAAGCACAACCTGGTGTAACATGTGTGGGGATGTCTTGTAATACTTGTTCGTATTTATTCGACGTACCCGCAACGTTAATGACGTTGTATGTCGTATTAGCATCATTTCTTATTCTGCGTCCTTGTTTGTACATTACTTTTTACCTCCCGTCCTGTTAGCTTTCATTGCGTCCGCAAGGGTTGTCTTTTGTTTGATGAATGGCTCGACTTGCTCTGCTTGTTTCTGAAATCCATTTAGTGCATAGCTGACAGGCGTTTCAACATTCAGTTTCAAGCCTTGTGCGAGTCCGACAAGTGTTTCGTTATCCATTGCTTCCAACTTGTTGCGCTTTATCGCGGGATTTGCCGCCGATATTGATGTTACTGTTTCGCTTCGCCACTTCTTGTTAGTTTCAGCAAAGTTTTTCATGTTAGCCACAAGATCGGTGGGGCTTTCTCCCATTTCTTTCATGGTTTTTTGAAATTCCGCAAGTGCTCTGTTGATAACTGGTTGCGGCTTCTTGCGACGTTTGTTATTGCGTTGACGGCGATGGTTTAATTTCTGTACCACTTCGTCAATGTCTTCCTCGACGTCTTCCGGGATATATTCGTCTGTATCGATGTTTATATCTGGCTGATCATAAACAGACGGCTCATAGCCAAGTTCATCCATTTTTGCACTACAGTACTCTTGAATGTACTCAGCAGCTTGGTAAAGATCGTCAAGATACTCTACTGCTTCCTCTGGTGGGTATTGCGCGACGTAAGCCGTAAGCCCTGCGGCTATCTCCGTGGGTTCGAGGTCTACCAATTCGTCGTAAATTTCATAGGTAGGCGTATCGTAAGGTTCATCCATCATTGGATTAGGTTCGTTCGTGCGCATGGACAACTTTGTCGGTTGTGAATTTGCTTTAGGCTGCTTCTTTTTGAAAAACGGCATTTTCTTTTCTCCTTTCGGTGGCGGGGTTGCCGCCTTGCTTGGTTGTTTCGTTTGCGGTTGGTGTTGCGCTGGCGGCGGTTGCCTTGCGGGTTGATCGGTTATATATTGTCTATCAAGACGCGCTGGCATTGCGTAGTCAGATATGGTGAGGTTTTCGCCGTCAAAATTGTAAGCGACGCTGTACAAGTTTTCTTGTTTGTCGTGCTTAACAGAAAAAACCGCATAATTTTTGCGGTCTTCTTTGTCGTAGTATAATTCATGGATTTCTTTGACTTCTGGCTGCGCTTGCTGGATTTGCTGGAGTAGGCGTTCAGAGATCATTACTTGGGTGGCTTTGGCATTGGATTTGAATTTATTTCCACGCAACAATTTATCAAGCTTTCCCTGTCTTTTTTCTATGTCACTTTCAAGCCATTTTATTTGACTTTGCGTTTGTCCTATTATTTCGTCATATTTTCTTTTTGTAATCTCCATTTCCCTTTCAATATATCCATAACCACTTCCAACTTTGGCCTTATCGCTTGTAGGTGCATATAGTTGACTTGACAGTCTATCGAGTTCTGATTTTCTGTCTTTTTGAAGCCTTTCAAGGTCTTTTTTCTCTTGTGTTAATTCCTTTTCGCGTTTGGCAATACCTTTCTCGGCTGTATCAACTTTTTTCTGTTGCTCAGGACTTAATTGTGACTTTTCTGGTTGTTGCTTGCCAAAAGCTTCGCCAAGTTTTTTACCCGTAAACTTACCACCTGCGCCAGCTAAAATAGTACCATCGTCATCAAGTAAAATACGGCTTCCTGTATCAGTAGTTATCCAACGTTCATTAGCTTTAGGTCTAAATCGCTTTAGTCCTTGATTATTCGCAGTTTGCCCCGCGTCAGAACCCTTAACTCCTATGCACTTACCGTTGTCATCAACTTCCATTTCGCGCCCGTCTTTAAACTTGATTATACGGTTGTTGCGCTTGTAACTTCGCACTGCACTATACAGGCTCTTAGACTTCGCCCCACGGCTATAATGCCCGAACGCTCGCCTATCTAATCTTTTAGCAGGGGTAAACACAGCCCAATCTCCATCACGTTGTTGTGCGAATATCGCGCCGGAGTTATCGCCGTCTATCGCCCACGTTTCGGGATAGTCTACGGCTTTGGTGTAACCAGTGCGGATTGTCTTTGCACCGGATGCTATGGCTCGGTGTTTGCCTATTTTGCGGAAAGTTGGCTTTGCAGCGTTATTACGTACACCGCCCCCCATGTCATAAGAATACGCCCCTGTTTCTGTCGGCAACAATGCAAAATGATTCGGCATTAGCGACTTTTGGACGCTAGAATATTCCTCACCCGCATATTCACCGCTATTATTTACAGGATCAATAACGTAATAGCCTGTAGAGACTTCTAATCCTGGCTTACGTGACGCTATATGATCATACGCCGCTCGGTGCAGGGGGCTGTTGTCTTTTTTTGATTCATCAAAATAGATATGACAGCGGAGTTTGTCGTCTGTTTCGTCATACTCCACATTGAATATCATACCCGCACCGTATTTTTCTATATTTTCGGGCGTGTTAGCATCCGCGGGGTTACCTTTTTCATCTACGGGATGACCGATTGTTAAGGGTCTGCCTGCCCAACCGTCTGTTGATTTACGGATTTCATTGGCAAGCAACAATTCACCATTAAGAACGGCTTCACCTACCATAACAGCTTTAGCGCATAAGTAACGCTTCCCGTCGATTTCGTCATACCAAGTTTCTAGGCGCTCTTCGTTTACCGCGCCTTTGAAGTTTAGCTGGAGGCGATTATTAGTTTTGGAATACGCTTCAAGTTGATCATTAATTTCCATTTCACACACCTCGGCAATTCACTTTTTCTTCCTCTTACACTTCGATATTGCAACCGCTATTGCTTGATTGTGTGGTAATCTGCCAGCCCTCATATATCGGCTAATGTTTTTTGACACACAATCACGTTTTTTCTTTGCCATGATTCATCTCCAATAAAAAACCACCTTATCATATTCAAGTACGTTTATTTTCATGCAAACCTCCGCTTCCTCTGTCGTTTCATAGGCAAATAGCTAACAACGTTTCCTTGCATATCGGTATATTCAGGGGCTGGCAGACCATCCATAGCTTCACCATAGTCCCCGGTAGAGATATTGTAATCCGTTTCAGGGACTTCAGGCGGTTTGCCTATGTCTTCCCGGAATTCCTCTACCGGATAAATCTCAGAAACGTCACCTGATGATCCAACATACTGCCTAACCGCTCCAACACGGCGTGTAGCAATGTTTATTAATTCGTCCTCAGTGGGTTCAACCAACGGCGGCCATTCAAGCTCCCAGTCGTCAACCTGTGGCAACATACCGTATTGAATAAGACGCCCGAACAGCGGCACTAAAATACCACTACCCGCAAACCTTTCTCTGCGCTCAGCAACTCCACTTGTAAACATGTCGCGATCTGTTGAACTTGCTAATTGGCCTTGTTCGCTGCCCAAAAGTATGCGTCTTGGAACTTTTCTTTCAGTAGCGTATAACTCCAATTGCATTTCTAAATTGCCCCTAGGATCTGCGATGCTTGGCGATAATTGTTGTACTGTCATGCCAGATAAAGCAATTATTCGTTTTAGATTGTTTTGATATTCTTCAACAGCTTTCTTGTATTCCTCAATTTGCTCATCAGTATTTATAAAATTTGGGTCAAAACTAAACGCTAGTCCTTGATAGGCGCCTAAATACCACATATGCGAACTTGAACCCATAATTTTTATTATGTCATAAAGCGTATTGTATGACCTTTTTAAGGACGGTTCGCCGTAAACGGTGCTGTCAAGAATATCATCAACAATATGAATGATACGGCTATGATGAACCGTATGCGTTTTTGATAGTTTTCCATCTTGATCAGCGGTTGTTATTCTATATGATTCAGGCAAGCCAAATCTTGGAGATTCTTCGTTGCTATCCCATTTTAGTACTTGTGCTTGTTTTTCGCTGTAAACAGCAAACCCTATCAACTGAGCGCCCTTTTGTAATGGTTCTTCGAGTTTTCCACTAGCATTTATCACTATGACACTGTATCTGCCTATACAACATAAAGTATCAGCGCGTTTTGCCAGACCAAAAATATCATATTTTTTCTGTAATTTGGAAATAGCCTCTTCAAGCGGTTCATGATTATCATATTCGTCAGGCTTAATATTAGGATTGCTGCGCCATGTCATATCTGTCCAGATGTCAATGCCGCGCCGTGCTAGACCAACATTTTTATAGAGGAACATAAAATCGTCAAAAGTAGGTTCTGGTTTGTAGCCAAAATCAGCCATCAAGCTTTTGATGTCTTTGCCTTGAAAATTATCCCAAGCTGCTCTTGTTAGTTGCATCTTTCACCTCACACTGTAAAGGCTAACATTTTTCCAGCACTATTGTAATATGCGTTTGCTTGTGTCAGACAATCGCATTGATCGTCCGTCTTCCCACTAGGGAAAGCTGACAATTCCTCAATGAAATCACCGACCCATGAAGCTTTTGCTGGTATAAAAATATTACCCGCCTCAGCCTGTGCTGTAACTGCATGTGCGCGAGTAACCTTGCCGCCTTTAGGATTTACGGGAATAATGCCCGGTATATCGCGTTTCAAAGTGTCAATAACCGCCGTGCCGTTGGCTTTATCTTCTATCAAAATACGTTGTGCTTCTGGGTGTTTAGCTGAAAAGTCACGTATTGCTTTGACAGTACCGCTAAATGTCATCTGAGCACGGACTTGATCGACAAGATAACGTTCAGCTTTATTGTGACGGGAACGCGCCCATAATTGACCGACAACATGGCTACTTTCATCGGTGTCCTTAAAAGCGCAATCCCATGATTGAAGATAGTCAAACAGTGACGGTAAGACCTCCCAACGCTTCCACCATTCGCGTTTGAATATGCCGCCGGATCCTGGTGTTGGGCGTTGCTGGAATAGCGAAGCCCATCCAGACGAACCTTGCTCTAGTTTTTCTTTTTCCAGTTTTTCAACAGGATAGAACTCTGGCCATAATGCTTCTCCCGGTTGTCGATGGTCATATTCTGGAGCGTTTGATTCAGCTATAGCAGGGAAACTAATAACCGTCCACGGAACCATATCTTCATCAGCTTTAGCAATTTCTAGCAACCTACCACTAAGATCATCTTCATGCCAACGAGTTTGTATAATAATTTCACGCTTAAACTTGCCCTCACCCTGCGGAGGGACTATGCGCGTTCTAAATACTTCTCTATACCAATCATGCACCTTGTTGCGCAATATTGGCGAGTTAGCGACTTCACGAGATTTTATAGGATCATCAATAATGCCTATATCTGCACGTTGGCCAGATATGTTTCCGCCAATACCAGCGCACTTGTAAAACCCACGATGATTTACAATTTCAAACTTGTCAGAATTGCGCAAATAAGTGTTGGATGAAGATATCCTGCTTCCCTTGCCGAATAAAGCTGTTTGTGGAAATATGTCTTTATACTCAGGACTATCTATAATTCGTTGAATAGCTCGATTATTTGATTGCGCGAATTTTGCTTCATTTGACGTTGCAACCATGCGCAAATTTGGCTGTTTCCCATAGGCATATGCTGGAAAATACTGGCTTAAATATGTTGTTTTTGCGTGACCTGGCGGCATGAATATCATCAGACGATCAATTTCTGCATTTAACATCATCTCTAAGTGTCTACAAACCACTTTCATGTACCACGGGACAATATACTCCGGATTACAATACTCTACAAAGTCCACAAGGCTACGCCGCGCTATTTCTTGACGAATTAAATTATATATGCTAGACATGACCAGCCTCCGCTAGTGCAAGCAATTTTCGCAATTCTTCAAGTGATAGCTCGGACAAAGGATTATGTTGCGTTTCGGGTTCTGTTTCGGGTAGTTCTCGCCGTTTCGCTTCTAGCTCCTCAATATCTCGAATAATTCTATTTTTTGTCCGTGTTAATTGGTTGATATGGGCAAGCGCCTTATCTATCAGAGTAAATGCATTAGCACTCTTGCGTTGCTCATAGTCAGAATCCTGACCGCGCTCTATGCCTTCCGTTTTAGTAGTTTCCATGAATACTATGCCATCCTCAGCTTTTTCCCATGTTGCGATCTTATCCATAAGATCAACAATTTTAAGATCAATCATTCTAGCTTGGCGTTCCATGTCGGCTATACGGTCGGAATTGTCACCGTGCAACAAAAAATCCCGCTTATCAGGCGGGAGTGTCTCAGGTTTTAACGTACTATATATATCAAATTTGGAAGAGTTCTTGTTGCCGATTGGCGCATATCCGCCTTTATTGCCCTTGGCGAATTGGTTACCGGGATGAGCATAAGGCGAGTTCGATTTTGGATTTTTGTCAGTAGCAAGAGGCTTTTTGTTGTCTCCATTATTCGCTACATTTGATGTCTTATTTTTGGTTGTAACACTTGCATCCGTAGCGTGTAGCTTTTTCTTTTTATCCTTGTAGCGTGTAGCGGCTTTTTTTTTACCCCATTCGTAGCGCACTTTCCATGTTCTTAGTTTGCTTTTTGCATGTCCGCTTAGCTCGGATATTTCTGCAATAGACAGACCTCTATCATGAAGCTTTTCACATTCATGTCTATCCACACTGCCTGCCACCTCCGCTAAGCATTAGCTATGTCTCGTGTTGGACATAAGTCCACATTTTGATAATAAACGAGAAATTGTCAAATGTCAAGCGTTATTTGGCTTGTTTTGGTTCGTTTTGGCTTTTCTTTTTTCTTCTGTAGTTTCCAATCGCAACTTTGACATGACATCACTCTGTCATCAATTTCATGATTTTCACCATAAAAACATCTGCCGGTTGATTCAAACGCTATGCAAGGAAATTTCTCACCAACTTTAATGAGACGCATTTCATCAGCGCCAGAGGATACTTTGTAGCCCTGTAAACCCATCACATCTACAAAACCCTGCAATGCTCGTCTTAGCTCGTTTTCAGCACTAAAATATGCGCCTCCGGCATCTCCACCATGATATATTGCTGCTTCAATTGCTTTGTTCAAAGCGTCAACCTGTATTTCATTCATTGTGTTTATCTCCTTTCATAATTGACAAAATAGTTTCCAATGCTAAATCATGAAGCGATACACAATTATTTCGACATATGTGAACCGCTCTCGCAACACCACGCCAAGATAATTGTGTAAAGTACCTAGCTTTGATTATGTCCCTTTCGTCAGTGGTAAGCTGCTCCATAGCATCATGCACATTATACCGTATTTCGGTTATCAAGTCAATATTTTCGATAAGTTTAGATATGTGTGCGTAATGTCGCTCGGCTATAATAGCTTTTCTTGCTGTCGGGTCAGAAACATCCGAACCGCGTGGCGTACCGTCATTTACCAAGGAAGATATCTCTAAGTCGGCATCAGCCTCCTCTTGTGTTTGTATCACTTTCAAGCGAAGTTCTTTTACCCTATCAAGCATATCGGGATAAGCAAATAGTAAGGCTTTTAAATCTTCTAGCGTATCAGGTGGACTATAGCGCATACATTAACTCCTTTCGAGCTATGGTTATATATGGCATTATAAGTTGGATTCTGATTTTTGTCAACTGTAAATTGTCAACACCAAGCGCCAAATTCAAAAAATACAATTTTAGGCCGTTTTGTACACCGCAAACCCTGTTTTCCACTCTGATAATAATTGGAACATCCTTGAGTTTACGGGCTTTATAAGTCTTATAGTGATAAAATTATTTTTTTTCTATCTAAAATAGAAATAGAATAAAAAATAAGTAGAGTGTAAATATATGTAAAATGCCTATAAACCCTGTTATATAAGGGTTTATAGGCATTTGTCAAATATTGTAAGCTGGAAATATTTTTTTATGTACACTACATATAGGGAGAATTTCTTAATTTTTTGTACTTGGCTTAGAGATATGTTGATTTTACGGTATTTGTAGGCATTTAGCTTCTTAACTATACGTGTATTTTAGTAGTGGAAAAATTATTTTTCTGAGCTTGTTAGCGGTTTGCTAATATGCTGAAAACCTTGTGTTTATGCGGTTTTAACGTGTTTTCAGTATAACACACAAAAACGCGTTTGTCAAGCACTAAATTTAGCTGCGAGAATAAGCGTGTTTATAGTGGTTTAGATAACGTTTTGAGCATCTTGTGAACTTTGCGCGTGAGCCTTGATGTGTTCCCAGCGCCTTTTTTGATTCTCTGGTATAGCGATTGCATTTTCTTCACATTGGTAAAAGCTCCATGCCGGTTTGTACTTTAGGCGCTTCCTGGCGTATTCTACTTCATCCCAAGTCTTAAAATCTCGCCAAGTCCGTTTTTTGCGTAGGATTTGGTCGTCTAGTGCTTCAAGGTGTATTAATGGTATTAGCTTTTCGGCTTGCGGAAAAACGTAGCCACATGACGGACATATTCGTTGTGAAGCATAGCAGACGCACTCGCATTGCTCGCATAATTTGACGGGGGCGTCTTTCTTTTTACCTTTAGGAGGTGTTTCAAGCGTCCACTCACGATCAGCCCACGGTAGATCATGCTCCTTGTAGTTTCCTAAACCGTCAAGCACATAACCTACTTTGTCAGGATTTTTCGGGTCTGCCCGGAGACAGCGCATAGTTGCCTGAATATAAAGACGCAAACTTGCTGTTTTTTTCCATAACATTGTGCATGAGCAACCATTGACACTTAAACCCTCGTCATATAAAAGCGCATTTGTAAGTATTTGCAGTTCTCCATTTTCAAACGCTCTCATTGCGGCTTCTCGTACTCGTACAGGCGTTTTCCCATCAACCGACATACCTTTATACCCTGCGGCGCGAAAAGCCTCTGCTGTGCCTTCTGCGGCCGCTACAGATACATTATAAACTATGGTCTGTAACCCGTCCGCATGTTTTTGATAATTGCGGACGCAATCGGCGTACACGTCAGGATGTTCAAGCAATATTGATTGTTGTTTGGCATCATACTCACCGCGCGTTTTCTTGATATTTGAGTAGTCAACAAAAGAACCCGCAAACAACTTACCTTTCGCAAGAAAACCATTGTCTTGCAACCAAGATGTTTGAGGCCCAGAAATTATTATATCATAGAGGTCAGCAAGTCCTTTTGTATGGTATGGTGTGGCAGTAAAACCGATTTTGTATTTGAAATGTTGTAAAATGCGGCGATAGGAGCAACTCCCGCTGTGATGAGCCTCGTCTACAATTACAATATCAAAATGCTTTAGAAATTCTTCAAGGTTTTTCATACTAGAGATAGTTTGCACCATATCAATTTTAGCTTTTGATAAATCAACATTACAAGATTGACAGGCTTCTCTTAATAACTTGACTATCTCGATACGATGTGCAAGAATAAGAGAACGCTTGCCTTTAGCCGCAATCATATTGATGATGTGAGCATTTATCACGGATTTCCCACCCCCGCACCCTAGCACAATTAAAGGCGCCTTGTAGCCTTTTCGGAGAGCCGTTTGAGTGTCAGCTATTATTTTGGCTTGGTGGTCGTAGAGTTGCATTTTTATCACCCGAATTCACGAATAGGTATTGGAATTTTTCTGTCACAGTGTTTGCAATTGGCGTAAATTTTTATTTGACTAGATGAATCTGGAAATATTGTATTACACTCACATATTGTGTTGTTTATCCTAGATGTATTTGCGACGTTCAAGTGCTAATCTAAGTGATTCGATTTCTATTTGTTGTTTTTTAAACGCGCTGTTCAAAACAGTTAGTCCACATTTATATTGCATTAAATCCATCTTAATTGAATTCATTTCTGCTTTATTTATCTTACATTCAATGAGGTTTGCTCTTTCTCGATTTTGTCTCCTTTGTTCATCGATTCGCAAAGCTTCGGGAATCGCAAATGCAATGACAACAATCAAAACAAGTGACCCCATAAGCATCCCCATAATAAACCCTATCATTTCACGCCCTCCATCTTTCATTTGCTATACCATACTGCGCCGCTAGTCCGATAAAAGCATTTTGCGCGACAAGCGGTATGTCGTCCCTGCCTTTATTCTCCCATACAGACAAGGTAGCACGGGATACACCGATTTTTTCAGCCATTTCTTGCTGATTTAAGTCAAGATTAACACGAAGTACGCGAATTTCTTTACCAGTCATATAGACACCTCCATAAGTATATTATAACGCATGCCATGCATTATGTCAAGTATTTATTCAATATTCTAAAACTTCTTATTTACAAGTTTGCCTTGTTGGTGTATAATAAACACAAACACGACACAATGATAGATGGAGGCAGCTTATGGACGATTTTATCCACCCGGCAACAGACCCTCAAATTTACACACCTGACGACATAGGACTGTCTATGTTATATGCTGAAAATTTTCGGAATTGTTTACTCTATGCGGCAAAAGATGGTGATGATGCAGATGGGAAATGGTACAGCTATGACGGCAAGCGTTGGCAACCGGATAATTTGCGTGTTCGACAGAATCTTGCGGAACGGTTTGCACGATTTTTGAAACGAAATTCTCCATACAGCGAACAAATAGCAGAACTCCATGCACGTCAACAAAGCATGGAAACAAAGGATGAAAAAGGAGAGGTTAAGGTAATTGGCGATAAATCGGAAGTCGATAATGTGAAAGCCAAATTAGCTATACTTGAAAATATGCAAAAAAAATGGGATAGGCGCATTTCGGCGTTACATGATCTTGCCGGTCAGCGGAATTTACTAGCTATGGCTGTTAACAAACTACTTAAATGTAGTAGCGATCTTGACGTGGAAACAAATTTGTTAAATGTTGAAAACTGCACTTTGGATATAAAACCTAAAGGCAAGCGAAAGGGCGCGGTAATAAGGCAACAGAATCCAACAGATTATATTACCAAACTTGCGAATGTCAGCTATAATAAAAACGCCGATCCCACAATTTGGAACCAATTTGCAAGTGATATTATGTGTGGCCGCGAAGACTTAATGCGGTTTTTTCAGCGAGTTTGTGGATACATTCTGAGCGGTAATGTAGTGGAAAAGAAGTTTTTCATACTATATGGCCCCAACACGAACAATGGGAAAAGTACGTTTATCAGCATATTAAGGGAGATTTTCGGAGATTATACGGCTATGCTAAAATCAGAAAGTGTAATAGAGCAAAGATTTAGTAGCTCCAGCGCACCGAATCCTGACATTACGAAGCTGCAAGGCGTAAGACTAGTATTGGTAGACGAAATACCAGAACATGCCAAGTTAGATTCTAACAGATTGAAGCAGTTTACGGGCAGTCGCGCCGGGTTGACTGGCAAGCAGATGTATGGAGAAGAAATTACGTTTAAAATTCAATTTAATTTAATTATAGCTTTGAATGAGTGGGGACAAATCAATGACAATTCGGTATTTAGGTCTGGGAGGGCTATGCTGATACCTTTTGATGCAGATTTTACAGGCGACAACGACAACAAAGACATAGATACTCTATTGCGACAGCCGGAAGTCAAGCAAGCAGCATTAAATTGGATGATACAAGGCTATGCTGATTATTTAAAGTATGGGCTAGGAGAAGTGCCACACGAAATTTCAGCATTGATAGATAGCTACAGTTATGAAAATAATCCAATTAGGAGGTTTGTGGATGATTGCTTAATAGAATCGAAAAACGATAAGATTATATGGAGTTCTCGGACAGATTTTCGGTGTTTGAAGAATATCTATCATAATTGGTGTACTGATAATGATGTTAGGCCGGAAAGCACACTGAGGATCAGCAAGAAATTCAAGGAAATGGGAATGTATCTAAGTGAATACCAGCCTGGCACTGAGAAAAAAACAGGCGGCAATAAGAAGTATTTATGGGGCTGGATGCTGAGGGAGGGAATATAAAACATGATAGGATTTGCAATAGGACTATTACTGTGGGTATTGATTTTTGTAATAATATGTAAACGCACTTATGATAAAGCAATGAGTAAGTTTTTGGAGCGATTAACTTCACATAGATTTCCTAATGTATGTTTTGATATCAGTAGAACATTAAATAATAAGAAATGAGGCGCAGTCATATCAACAGAGAATTGCGAACGATGTAGCGAATCGCTTACCTTTCAAGAAAAGAAGCCGCTAATTAGCGGCTTCTTTTCTGCACCCCTTTAGTATTCTAAAATTTCTTAGCAACAAGCTATTGATGTTAATAATATTTGTGGTTCATTAGGAATTGCGATTTTTTGTATGTTTAAAAAATCTTCTTCCTCGCATTCACAATTATCATCATTTAAATACATCGAAATTGCTTGTTCTTGACTTTCAGCAAATAAAACCATGCCTATGAGGTTACTGCAATACGCTTTTGATGTTATTACATAAAGTTTCATCGTTATTCCTCCAAATATTCCAAAATACAGTCCCGCGCCTCTTCCCATCCATAAGCAATCTCCACACGATTCTCCCATTTTCGCAAACGCATAATCCACCCAATTTGTTTATCAGTTTCGCCGCCTAAACGCAAATAACCGCAAGTATGTAACTTAGGCGTTTTTAGTTTGCGCTTAGGCTCTTTCAACTCGATATATAGGCTTGAATATCCGCCTTTTGCTATGGGCAAGTGTAAATCAGGCAATCCGGCAGACAATCCCGCAAGGTTAGCTTTCATGCCCTCAAATTTGGAGCGTCGGGCTTCATTGCGGATTGCGTGCAGGACTTCAAGTTCGGGATGAGCTTTTAGGGCTAAATTACGCCAGCTAAAGAGTAATTGCTGGTGTTGTTCTTCGCTTACGGCTGCAGGATCAATCATTATTCACCTCGACAAGTGGACAAAAGTCAAAACGAACTTCAAGAGATAAATCAATACATCGCCTAGATACAGAACAAAAACTTTTTTTCTCCCATAATACCCTGGAGCATTCCGTTGAAAATATTACCGGTTTTTCTGCCATTCTACACACCTCATCTTAATTATTTCTTTTATCTTGATAATTTTTGAAACTTTGATAATCACGATGGTATTTCGTCAAAATCTTTACTATTTTTGAGGTTAATAAACAATATGTTCCAAATATTAGCGCTAATCCAAGAGCTATTGGCCAAATAAAGCCAATACATACACCAAAGACACACGCTATTATTTTCCTTTCTTTCTTAAATTCCGGTCTGGAGGAATTAATATCCCACACTTCAAAAGCAACTCCAGCTATAATGGCAACTATAAAAAATATGACATAATACATCATAACAACTCACCCCATTTTAATCTGCTCAATTTTTCTTTGATTCGTTTTAAGGTCAAATATCTGGATTTGCATATTCGACAACATTTCATCTTTTGCAAGGTTATAAAATTCGCGAGATGCTTCAAACCCGTAAGAATGTCTACCAAGTTCATGTGCCGCGCAATGTTATACCACAAAATCAAATAAAGTTGGCTGATTCATTTGTTCTATAATTTCCTTGCAATTTCTGACAGCCACATTAAAATAAGATTCTTTTAATTCAATTCCAATGCCACGACGTCCCATTTTCAAGGATTGATAGACTTCTGAACCTATTCCTAAAAATGGCGTAAAGACTATGTCGTTAGGATTAGTCCATAATTCAACACATCTTTCAATTACACCCAATTGTAAAGGGCAAATATGCTTCTCATCGGCGTTATCTCTTGCCTGCCTAACGTTAAGCACATCTGTTTGTTGGATATCGAACCAAACAGGTGAAGCGTATTTTTGCCACATTTGCACAGGGAAGCTTTCTTTAGTGTGGGTTACGGGGTCTATAACATCGACTTCCTTTGCCCATTTGCGAAATATCAACATTTGATCAGGTATTCCTTGCCTTGAAAAAGTGCTGTCAGCTCTTAATTGTTTCCATAACAATCCATGCGCTTTTGTGCGCTGCATTTCGACGACTGGATCTTTCCAAATAATTACTTTTGAATGATACTCCCAACCGTGCCGCAAATGCGCTCTTATTATATCACCGCTAAAATCGTAAATACCAGCCGTACCGTCACGGTTCTTATATTTTACCAAATCTTTACAGTGAACAGCGCAAAGTCTGCCCGGCACAGTAGTTCGCAAAATTTCAGGTATGAGGTATTCGTATTGCTCAAAAAATTCATTATGATCCTGACAGTTGCCCATATCAGCTAGATCATCACTATAAATATATAAGTTTGCAAATGGTGGAGAGTACACACTAAAATGTATGCTATTGCTAGGTATTTGTTGAATAAGTTGTACGCTATCGCCGTTATACAATGCGCATTTCTCTGTAACATATTCCATTTTCATCCTCCGACACCACCCATTCCGGGATAGTTATTTTTTTAGAATTCACATTCAACTTAAATCGGGTTTGTTTTAAATTTTGATTCTGAATTTCTTTAATAGGCCCGTACATATTGCGCTTCATGTCATTTTGTGCCCTTTCTTTGCGCTTTACAACATCAAGTATTTGTTGCTCAGTACTTCCGATCACTACATAAGCATTCACGGGATTTTTTTGTCCAAATCGCCAAAATCTTCTAACGGCTTGATAATAGCTTTCGTAGCTATAGTCAATACCACAAAATATTGTATTATGGCAATTTTGAAAATTCAATCCGTACCCGAATATTTTAGCTTTACTTATCAGGATTCGGATTTTACCGTCAATAAAATCCATTGCCCGCTGCTCTTTCAGCTCTGTCTTGTGACTACCTCTAACTTCGACGGCCTCGGGGATTGCTTTTTTTAGCGCGTCAGCTTCATAATCGGTATTACACCATATTAAGTATTGTTCATTATCTTTCATGACGATTTCAGCACATTTCGCGACTCTCGACTCAACTGTAATTCGTTTTTCTTTATGAAAAGCCGTTGCGTTTGTTTCTATTTTGCGAAACAATCCGTCATCAACTTGATTTTCAGATAATTCGCTAATTTTTATTATTTCGGTTATCTCACTTAGCGGCGGCAAATTATAACCCTCGTCACTAAACCCTATTTCCGATGGTTTAGATATGCAGACAGCCCACGTAGATACCCATTCCCAAAATGGTTTAATTGCATGACCTTTGAGCACATAATTGCCGCTTCGACTTGTGTCATTTATAAACCATATTGCAAGTGCTTCATGTGATTTCATAACACCTAAAAATTCAGCTTGATTTAAAATTTCCATATGATTATTAGGTGATGGAGTAGCAGTGCATGAAAGTTTGTACTTAGTATGTTCAAAAGATTCTATTATGGTTCTTTTAGTTGACCCCATATATGATTTCAATATTGATGATTCATCAAGAATAACGCCAACAAAGCAAGAAGTGTCGAAATGTTCTAACATTTCATAATTTGTTATATTGATACCAGAGTTAACATCTGCCTGTGTACGACAGATGTTAACCTCAATACCAAATTTTTCACCTTCTCTTTTTGTTTGCTTCGATACAGCAAGAGGTGCAAGTATTAAGATATCACCGCCTGTATGCTTGTAGATTTGATCTGCCCAAGACAGCTGAGCCAATGTTTTACCTAGCCCAGTGTCAAGAAAAAGCGCAGCCTTGCCTTTCTTTAAAGCCCATTTTACTATAGTTTTTTGAAAATCAAAGAGATTGGTATTTAAATCGCTTTCTTCGACGTCAAATCCATAGTCTGAAAAAGTTTTAATTTTTCGTTGTAAAAAATTCAGGTAATCCATGCTTTCCCTCCCGCGCTATTTATAAGTCGTGATTCACGCTTTCGTCAAGATCATGGGTGCATTTTGCATATAAATTTTTTAACGTGTCCATAACTACCTCCCAATCTTCATCTGTTTTTGGCGGCGTTCGCTGGATTACGACATTATACGCGACTGTGAAATGATCGCGGATTGTTTGCTGTAGGGGTGTGTATTCTCGTTTCAACATATCTTACCTCCATGCCGATATGGCCTTGTTTTGTTATATTCGTGCTTAGATCGTATAGCTTCGTTAATGTCAATATCAGCAGCCGCACAATAATCTAAAATGCGGATTATGCAGTCGGCAAGCTCTATCGGTACACCTTCGGGCTTTTTGTTATAGATTATTGCATCTTCATCAAATCCAGTCCGATAAATTTCCAAAGCCTCAGATAACTCAGACACGCACAACATCAGAATTTCCGGCAATTTACGCGGCTCTTCCCACCAGCCTTTTGATACTGATAATTCGTGGATTTCTTTGGCTAAATCGTTTAAACTCATATTCACACCTCTAAGATATTAATTTTTCTTGTTTGCAATGCATTTCTAAAGCTCTTTTTATCTTCCCGCATTTTTTAGCCAAATTATCAACTTCGGGTTCATCTTGATACCCTTGATTCAACAAAAGCAAGTGCTTTTTTACTTTTAATGTCAGGTTAAAGATCATGTCGTCGTTTGCTCTTCGCCAGTCTATAAGAGGTTGATACTTGCGTTGCAAGTTCGCACAATGTTTAGATAGTATCGGGTCCTCCCAAAGATAATCCGGCACGTCATCGGTGCAGAGCAATTCCTCTAAATAATCTCGCATTTTCTCCAGTCTTTTTGCTAATTTATTATACTTGATTTCCTCTGGCGTTGGTTTAGGAGGCGGCGAATTATCTAACGGCGACAATCCAAACTCGAAGCATAGTTTATTGACAGCTTCCGGTGTTGTTATGCCGTCCATTAGTTTGACGAAGTCTATTACGCTGCCAGATTGTTGACAACCAAAACAATGAAAACCTCGCAAGCCATAAATTTTAAAGCTTGCCGTTTTGTCTTTGTGTCCAGGCAACGGGCAACGGGTTTTATCATGATGCGTTTTTACACTGTACAAGTCTAAAACTTGTTGCAATGGGATTTTGGAACAAATTTCTTTGCATTTATCAGTTATTATCACAACACATCTCCAATTCACTCTGAATTCTTTCATTTATTGCGTTTACCAATTTCCATCTTAGCCTCGTTGCCTCGCCGCCTCTGATGTGATTTTGTGATTTATTTTCTTCAAAAACCGTACGTACATCCGCATAAAGATCAGGATCAATCTCTAGCAAGCGCTTATATATGTCCTTTTGAATTGTATTTCTGGAAATTTTAAACTTTCTAGCTGCTTGTCGTATAGTGCATTTAGATTCGACTATATACTTGGCAACATCTATGGCCCTATCTGCGATATATTTTTGCATTAATTGTTCTCCTTTGAGCTTAATATTATTAATTTGATCTGCCCTCATATCTGTCACCATTCCTGTCCTTGTGTCTGTCATCATAATTGCCTTCTAACACTTTAATTTTGGCACGATTTTCAAAATATTGCATAACTTTATTTGACAACAAAAACAAGGCAAATGCAATTGGCCAAAAAAACGGGATAAGAACAACAAATAATATTGAATAATCCTTGCATATTTTTTTACAACTTGAGCAAGATTCATATCTGCACTGCTTTCTCGTCATAACGTAGTGGTTAACATAATAACGCATATATCCAAGCGCTATGCCTGCTCCAACAACATACAATAAGTAAATCATTACCCGCCACCTCCATGCAGCAAAATGTACTTGCTGTTTGCTCCCGCATTATTACAAATAAATTCCGTCGCTTTTTCAATACTTAAATGTGTCTTAATCTTGCGGTATTCGTGACAGAACTCTCCAGCAACTTCTTTTTGGCGAATTGTTTCCACTATTTCAGCTTCGTGGTAACTACCCTCAATCATATACATATCATAGCCTTTAGCTTCAACATGATCAAGAGATACGCAATCAGTAGCATATAACGCCGATTCATCGTTAAAATTTACATGAAAACAGCAATTATCCACATCATGCGGGATTCTTTGGGGCATGACGCTGATCACGCCCCACGAAGTCCATTTGTCTAGTGGTAGCACGTCAATATTGCGTTTATCCACGCCGCAATCGTGCAAAATGTGTACCAACCACTCTGGCACGGCAAAGCGCAATGTAGGGCGTTCTTGCGCTAATTTGCGGATTGTTATTTTATTGCAATGGTCGCCGTGTGCATGAGTGATAAATACGATTTTTAGTTCTTTTACGGCGGGAATTGCCTTGAAACTAACACCCATGTCTAAGGCAATCTGATTGTTTAGAATCAGACAATTTCCCGCGCTTCCCGTTTTAATGACTTGAACGTCCATGCTATGCCCAAATCCCGTCAAGTGGTACCTTGACTTGCCTTATGACGCCCTTTCTGGTAAAGAGTGCTTGCATTGGCTCCATTCTATACTCAGATGACTCGATCTGATAAAAGCTAAAACCATGCGCAATTAGCTCAAGCGCATCTTCACGACTAAACCAATCTCGCATATTATCAAGATTTTTGCAAGCTGATATCCAACCTCCAGCATAGCGAGAGTCGTAGTCCATAGGAAAGTCTTTTGCTTTCGCCTCTTTTAAATTGAATATGAAAGGGTCAAATCTTCCGTCCGGTCGATACCACAATCCACGCGCGGGATGATCAATCCGGTAAAGCAATGCGCTCATCAATCCACGTCCTTGTCTGCTCTTGTCTATCGCTAACGCTAAACGGACTTTCCGTGTCCTTTATTTCCACGTTTAGCGGTTGGCGTGAACGTCTCATTATACTGGTAGCTTCTCTGATTGTCATTGTTACAATCATCAAAGCTACCAGCACAATAATTAATTTTCCTGTTCTTATTAAAAACTTCTCCATTAATCCAACCCCATCATTATGCTAGTGTTGCTGTCTAAAATAGTGCGTGGCAGAGCTCCGTCCCATGCATTTATCCACATCTGCCTTAATATGCGGTCATCTAAGCCGTCTGCCAAAAGCCTGTTAGCTTCAGCCTGTGCTTCAGCCGATTTAACAATATATTCCGCAGTTACAAGGGCATGTATCCTCTGAATTTCGGCGGCGGCTTGCGCTGCTACGATATCAGCTTGCGCCTGTGCTTCTGCTGTAATTAAAACCCTTTCCGCATTTAGACGGTCATAATATAACCTTGCCTCCGCATCTAAACGCATTAATTGCGCCTGCTCGTCAGCTTCCATAAGTGCAACTTGCAAACGATACTCGGCCTCCATTTGCGCTATCCTTGCAGCGTTTTCTGCGTTCAATTCAGCTTGCGTTCTGCGCCAACTAGGCGTACAACCTGTGAACAATATAGACGTAAGTATCAACCCTATAACTACTTTCTTCTTCATGCTTTGCCTCCTGTTTTTAATATTAAAATAATCGCCTAATTTTATCATATTACTTAATATCATCTATTGATAAAACCTCCGACGGCGTCGGTGACGTATTCGGCGGATCATCCATCGTAGCGTCCGCGATGTCAATTATCATGTCGTTAATTTCGCCGCCTGTGAGATAATCCGGTGTTAGGTTATTGCTTATAGTCATACCGTCACCCTCGTAAGCCATCCGCATTTCGGTGGATAAAGGCGCACCTTTGCTTAAAAGCTGTCGTAAAATTGTCTTATTTGCCATACCGTCAAAATCCTTGTACCAAAAGCTAGAGTACGCCCACTCATTTTTCTTGTCGTAGTTTCCGGCTTCGTATTCCGCAAAGCTTACACGTCCAGGAAAATCTTTCCCGTTTGCAGTTTTTTTAGCTGGAGCCGGCCCGAATGCTTTAGAATATCTTTCAGCATGACGGAGCATTTTTTCTTTTGACCAATATAGAATCTCTTTGTAGCCATTCAAAAGCTCATAACAACCATAATAGCCTACTGTTTCAGCTAAATCACGCGCCAAAGGGTCTTCGATAGCTCTTGCTTCAAAAACGTTGGAGAATACATCATAGCGAATCAATTCGCCTTTTTTGACTGGTATCGTATAAATATAACGGTAAACACCACTATTCATGGCAAGTGCTTTGTAGCCTTTCCATCCGCAAATAAATGTTGCTGTTATGCGGTTATTTTTTTTATCTTCAAACGGCACTAGATAATACTGCCCTAGTTGTGGGCTTGGCGAAAGGTTCAAGGCTTCGCCAAGTAATGCCGCTGATAGTATCGTAGCCGGATCGCATTCTTGCAATTGCGGATTGACGGCAACCGCCGACGTAATAGACGATACAAAACGTTGTACGCGCTTTGTGTCTCCCAGTGTATCGTTAATTAGCTTTTGATAGCCTGGTTGAGCTATCGCCACTGAAAACTTGATTTTTTGCGGCTGGTGAGACATATTCATAACCTCCTTCATTTAGAAAATTCTTAAGCTCTTTCAATTTCGACATTGGCGCGGTTACAGTAAACTGAACTGTCCTTATCGGGTCATCTTCTTGCGTTTGTGCCGGAGCTAATATTACTGGCGGCGGCAATGCAGCCTCGATTTTCGCAACCGCCGTAATCTGCATTTGCTCAGCCGCCGCGCGTTCTTCTTGACGCTTTCGTTGCTCTTCAACAGCCTTTTTGCGTTCTTCGACGATCTTTACGGCTTGTGCCATAT
>JGI20163J15578_10000061_pt1 | contig 40069 bp, 30 predicted proteins | sample TergutCu122P1_FD_15578 | JGI IMG/M metagenome (IMG submission 15578)
CCCCGCCATATTGGGGCGAAAATCCCACATACCCGTGAGACATTGTGCCTACGATTAAATCCTCTTCACGTATAGGGTTTAAAACGTATGGTACTTGCATTTGCAGGCATTTTGCTTCCCGCAAAGATACATCAGGCTCGTTTTGGTAAACTTCAGTAAAGCGAAGGGCATATTCCAAGTCTTTTAAATTATCGTGATACATCAACTATTGCTCCCATCCCTAATTGCGTTTACAGCCGCTTCAATTTCCGGAATAGATTCCTCCATTATGTCCTTGAAAAACCCTTCGTACTCGTAGGTAACGGCTTCCAGGTCGCCTCCGCTTTCCTTTATGCCGTCGATGTATTGCTGTAACAGTGGGAAGTCCTTTTCGTAACAATGGAAACTGTTGGCCCGGTGCGTGTATGTTCCCACCCCTACCCCTAGGGCATCTGCAATTTTTTTCTGCAGCATGATAAACGCAAAGGCATTCATAAATGTTGCCTTTGTGGCATCATTGGAGCGCATTAACACTTTGCAATGTAGCTTTTCGCCCCTGATAAAAAATTGCATGTTCTGTAAACAGGCGGGGTTTGGGTTAAACGGGTCTACGCCGTTATCCCGTATGTTAATTACCGCCCGGCGGGAATCTGTACTGCGTCGCAGTTCATTAACAACAAATTCAACTTGATTAATATTTCCGTTGCGTATTGGGAAATTTACCATTCTGTCGTGGTATGTGTACTCCCAGCAGGTGTCTTCGCCAATCTTAAAATCCAAAATGCCGTCCAGCACTTCCATTACATACTGCTGCAATTCCCGAAAGCCGCCAATGTACAGCTTGGAAACCATCGGCTCTGATAACGGTTCCGCCACTACCATTGTCATTGACACTTCCTTTTGCTTTTGGTCCCAGTCGTTGCAGCTGATAACTTCCCCGTTGGTGTGTAGTGCCATAAGCGCGTTGTGGTACGCCTCTGATAAAAATCTTCCTTCAACAAGTATTTCTTTCATGTCTTCGCCACCTTTGTCAATTTACATTTATCCTGCATGGTGGTATCATACGATAAATACATACCAAAAGGAAGGGATTTAATATGAATAGTGAAAAATATGTAAGCCTGGCTAAAGAGCTTGGCGCGAAAAACGTAGTAAAATTTAGCATCGAAGACATAGTTTTTGATCCGCGAGTAGTTTTAAAATGCATGTTTGGCTGTTCCGACTATGGCCGCAATCACACCTGCCCATATCAAAAATCGCCCCTTAGCATGGACGAATACCGTAAAATTTTCGAACATTATACCTGGGGAATTATTATAGGCTGCAACCAGAAAAAAATTAGCCAAGAAATTTCTTATGAAATTGAAAGGCGTGCATTTTTAGACGGGTACCATTTTTCATTCTCTTTAAGCGATTGCGGGTTGTGTAAGGAATGTTCCCGCATACACGGCAAATGCTGCAATGTACCCACAAAGGCACGGCCTGCGTTCCACGCCGTTGGTATTGACGTATTTAAAACCGTGGAGAAATTTGGCCTGCCCCTTTATGTAATGCAGTCACCGGATGATGAAGCCAACTGGTATTCCGCGGTGTTTATTGAATAGATTTGCCAAATTGTAAACTTTTTTGTGTATCATTCGTATGTAAAAGTAATACTCCGGGGGAGGCACCCATAGACGCTGTCCGGATTGACGGCGTAAAAACAGCAGGAACGAGTGTTTCAAATAAAAAATTACGGAGGTATAAAAACTATGGAAGGAAAAGTTGTATTATTTGACTCTGACGGCACGCAAATAGGCGAAACTTTTACCCGCCGCGCGCGCCAGCTTGTTAAGCAGCAACGGGCCACATGGGTGGACGACAACCATACAGCAATCCGCTTTAACCCGGACACAGATGAAGACATTGCCATCGACATGAAAGACACACCAATGCCCCTCCCCTTACCCACTACAGAAAAACCCAGCGCAAGTGAAAAACCAGCGGGAAGCAACCACTTGTACGCACTGGCAGAACTTCGTGTAAACGACAGACGCAGAATGATCTTTCACCTGTTACTGCTTATTCCGGCGTTTTTGGTTATCACAGCTTTTACAATGCTAATCCACGATGGTTTTCATGCAAGTCCCGCATTTTTGTTTTTTGGGTTTGCAAACGGTGTACTGGTTACTTTTAACTTTTGCAACATACGGGCATACTACAGGCAGCACGTAAAGTATCAATTGTATGATTCCGGAATATTTGCATATTTGAAAAGCCGCAAAGAAGCGCAATTATCTTCAGAAGTAGAAAAATTGCGCCGCATGGGATACGGCGAATAAAAACTTACCCCCTGATATCACATTCGCGAGTGTGATATCAGGGGGTGGTTTATTCCTACGGTAAAAAGTTAACGGGTAGCTTTTAACACAAATTTATAAAAATCGTCATGCCTGTCCGGCTCCTCTAATTCCTTTCGCTTTACAAGCGGCAGGGGAAAGAACAACAGATAGAAAATAATACACACAATAACATATAACACTTTTTTCATGCAAATGCCCCTTTCAAAGTTTAGTACCATTAATATACATAAACATGAAGAATGTGTCAAATCTGAATAGGATCAATATGCAGCAGCAGTTCAATATCCAGCTTCGCTTTTGCATCATTCTCTATTTCATCTATTATGGCATGTGCGTCTTTTAAGGAAAGGGTATCGCTCATTTCTACATGCAAGGTTGGCACATTTTTTCCGGGGCCGTAGTTATGCACCGTCAAATCGTGGACAGAAATAATTCCCTCGTAAGACCTTACAAAATCTAAAATTTTCTCTGCCTGTTCGCTGTCTATGGATTCCCCTATAATCTTGGAAACAGTCTCCTTGGCCACCATAAAACCGGAGTACAAAATAATCAGCGAAACTATTACACCAATGTAGCCATCAATTATAATCCCTGTTACATGGGTAAAAATTACAGAGGATATAATGGCGATTGCTATAATTACGTCCATTAAACTGTCTTTTGACAAGGCTTTCAACGGCCCGGAATTAACTGTTTTCCCAAGTTTTCTGTAAAACAAAGACTGCCACAATTTAAGCAGGCCGGAAGCAGCAAGAATACCTACAAGCACAACGTTGAAGCCTATCTCTTCCGGGTTGATAATGGACTCTATCGAGCTTGTTATAAACTCGTAGCCTAAAAATAGCATGAAAGCGGCAATTATTAATGAAGTAATGTATTCGATTCTGGCATGGCCGAATGGATGCTTACGGTCCGGCGGCTTTTTAGCAAATTTTATCCCAATAATAACGATAAGGTTTGCCAACGAGTCCGTAATGTTGTTTACCGCATCCGCAATTATTGATATAGAGTTTAGCATCAACCCGATAACCAGCTTAACTAAAAACAGGAAGGTATTTGTAACCATACCCACCCCGGACGCTAGGTTTCCGTATTTTGTCCGTGTAGCTTCCTCGTTTACGTCCAAGTTCCCAATAAAAAATTTAACTAATAACTTTGTCATTAAAGCACCCTACTCTACGCCTCCCAGACAGAAGGCAAGTAAATTTCGTTAAACCGTTTCATGGCGAAGCGGTCTGTCATACCGGCGATGTAGTCCGCAACAGTTTGTGTTGGGTTTTCGCACATGCGCCCTTGGAATTCATGCGGCATCTGTTCAGGGTTATTAATGTAATAATCAAATAACAACTCGAACATTTTGCTAATTTTTCTGCGTTCTCTTTGGTGCAGCTGGTTTACATATACATTGGAAAAAAGAAATTCCCTTAATTCTGCCATAATTTTTGCAACACACGGGGAAAGACCGATTTCGGTTTTTTCCGTTTTATCTTTGCTGTTTTCAACAAAATTTTTAACCAAAAAATCTATCCGCTTAGACGGCGTAGGCCCAAGCAAATCCCCAACAAAAGTCGGCAAGTCGCCCGGCCCAAGTATTTTGGCGCGAATTGCATCGTCAACATCGTGGTTCATATACGCAATTTTATCAGAAATTTGCACTACTCTGCCTTCCGGTGTAGATGGCGAATACGCCGTCCTGTGGTTTAAAATGCCATCCACCACCTCAAAGGTAAGGTTAAGTCCCCTACCCTCATCTTCTAAAACTTCTACCACCCGTACACTCTGCTCGTTGTGCCTAAAGCCATCGGGCAGCAGTATGTCCAGTGCGTCTTCGCCGGTATGGCCGAAAGGCGTATGCCCAAGGTCGTGGCCAAGGGCGATTGCCTCTGTTAAATCTTCGTTCAATTTCAATGCCCGCGCAATTGTACGGGCTATTTGCGCCACTTCTAAGGTGTGGGTTAGTCTTGTACGGTAGTGGTCGCCTTCCGGGGAAATGAAAACCTGCGTCTTATGCATAAGCCTGCGGAAGGCCTTACTGTGAGTTATCCTGTCCCGGTCTTTCTGAAATTCTGTACGGATGTCGCATTTTTCCATAGAAAATTTACGCCCACGGGTTTGCGCGCTTTTGGCGGCTACTTGGCTAAGGGTTTCAAACTCTTGCTGTTCCCGCAATTCCCTAAAAGTCATGGGCTTCACTCCTCAAATTTATATCCGGTGCCCCATACGGTTTTTATTTCCCATGTATCTTCTTTGCGCATTTTTTCACGCAGGCGTTTTATATGAACATCTACCGTGCGGGTATCCCCGGCAAAATCGTATCCCCATACAGCAGAAAGCAGCTGATCCCTGCTAAATGGTCTGCCAGGGTGGCTGGCTAAGTAGTGCAAAAGTTCAAACTCCTTTGGGGGCAGTTCCAACTGCCGACCATGGTAAAGAACAACTAATTTCTCCGGGTCGATTGACAAATTAGGGAACACAATAACCCCGGGGCTAACTGTAGATTTATTTTCGTAACGGCGCAGCACGGCTTTTACCCGGGCAACTAATTCTTTCGGCTCGAAAGGTTTTACCATGTAATCGTCTGCACCAAGTTCCAGCCCCAGCACTTTGTCAAAGGTTTCGCCTTTTGCCGTAAGCATAATAATTGGAACGGTGCTTATGCGGCGTATTTCCCTGCATACTTGGTAGCCGTCCATTTCCGGCAGCATAAGGTCAAGCAGCACAAGAGACGGCGCGTATACAGGGAAAGCATCTACAGCCGCACGGCCGTTGTACACTTCTTTTGTTTCAAAACCTTCCTTGCGCAAATACAGTGAAATTAGCTCCGCAATGTGCCTGTCGTCATCAATTACCATTATTTTTGTCATTTAATTGCCTCCTTGTTCGTAATAAACGGTGCGTACATCATTATCGCGTGGTTTTCTACTATGAATTCGTCGTCTAATAATTCCCCATGCAAATTATACTTTCTCCTGTGAATTAAATTGTGGCGTGTATAGCCGCCCCAAAATTGCGATTTCATTATGTGGTCTTTCTCATATACTTCGTATTTGTATTCCGGCGGGTGGCTGCACAACCACGCGCCTTCTAAATACTCGTCTGCAATTTCCAGCATTAGCTGAAATGTATATGGCGTGTCGTTTTTTATCATCAGGTCGCCATAATTATAAAAGCAGGTCGCGCCGCTGCCAAAAGGCTGACTCCTGTTTGTATCCGGGAAAACATCGTACCCGTGGCGGTGCCGCTCCGCTACCGTAAGGGGCGTGTGGATTGTCATCCAGTAAATTAAGTTGGAAAGCTGGCAAAGGCCGCCGCCTACTGCGGATGTAACCGTGCCGCTTTTAAGCACCATGCCTTTTTTGTAACCCTTACGTTTTGTAGGCTTGCCAACCAGCCGCCAATAGGAAAATGTTTCACCGGGCTTAACGGTTACATAGTTAACTTTGGGTACGGCAATGCCTAAATTTACAACTTTGTTAGACTGCATCCACATATCAACATCTTTTAACTGCCTGTACAACGGAGTTTTGTGCGAGTAGTACTCATATGAAAGAACAGTGTCACATTTAGCTGCAAATTTACACCTACCAAACATCCAGTATATGTGCCGCTTTAGCGTAAAATATTTTTGGCCCAGGTATAGGCGCAAGTTGCTGCGTTTTTTTGGCTTTGCATAGGGCTGCTCTACCACATACATTCCCCCTTTTCAATATTATGACATAATCTTATCAAATTTGAAAGACAACTGTAATTTTTATGTTATAATGTCTGCCAAGGTCATAACTATTTGTAGTGAATGGAGTTGATTTTATGGCAGTTATACTATTTTTGCTGGGTGCGGCAGTTTCTATTACCGTTATCTTCTTAATTGTAAAAATAGCCGTACGGGAAGCGATATTGGAAACCCGGCGGGTTTACGATTTACAATGGGATATTAACCAAACTAAAATAATTAAACGGGCCATAATAGAGGCCTTAGAAGAACGGGATAAACTAAGAGGTGCAAAATGACAATTAAAATGGCATCATGGAATGTAAACGGCCTGCGCGCCTGTATGGGTAAAGGCTTTATGGATTTTATAAACAATGGTTTAGATTTTGACATTATCGGCTTGCAAGAAACAAAAATGCAGCCGGACCAGGCAGACTTTACGTTCCCCGGGTACCATGTGTACTGGAACTCCGCAGAAAAAAAAGGATACTCCGGCACATTGGTGCTGTCCAAAGAAGAACCGTTAAACATACGCTGCGGAATGGGCATTGAAGAGCATGACAAAGAAGGGCGAATTATCACATTAGAATTTGACAAATTTTATTTTGTAACAATTTACACTCCCAACTCTAAGCGGGAGCTTTTGCGGTTGGATTACCGTATGCAATGGGAAGACGCTTTCCGCGAGTATCTACATAGTTTAAACAAACCTGTTGTAGTTTGCGGCGATTTAAATGTGGCTCATAAGGAAATTGATTTGAAAAACCCAAAGTCCAACGTAAAAAATGCCGGTTTTACCCCGGAAGAACGGGCGAAAATGACAGAACTTTTAGATTCCGGGTTTATAGACACGTTCAGACACCTGTACCCGGATAAAGCAGACGCTTATACATGGTGGTCCCACTTTGGGCAGTCCCGCGTACGCAATGTAGGCTGGCGTATCGATTATTTTCTGGTGTCGGAAGGTTTGAAGGATGCCGTACTGGAAGCAAATATTCACCCGGACATAATGGGGTCCGACCATTGCCCCATTTCCGTTACGTTGGGGCTGTAGGGGGTATAAATGGAACAATTCGACATACTGGACAAAAACGGTAACCCAACCGGCCTTACCGCCGTTAAAGGTTCGGCATTAAAACCGGGGCAGTATTACCATGGGGTTCACGTCTATGTGTTCAACCGGGCCTTGGAATTTCTTGTCCAGCAGCGCAGTTATGATAAAAATTTTCTTCCCGGGGGCTGGGACGTTGTACTGGAGCATACAATGGCAGGAGAAACATCAATAGAATGTGCCATACGAGGGCTGAAAGAAGAAATTGGCTTAGTTGCCATTGAAGCGGATATGCGTTTTGTCCATAGATTCATTTGGGAAGAGTACAACCACATGGTAGACGTTTATTTTTTACAACTGGATTTTAACTTAAGTAAATTAGCCCTGGAAGAAGGCAAGGTTATTGGGGCAAAGACAATTACAAAAACAGAAATGCTACAGCTTGTTAAGAGTATGTATTACCGCCCGGAAGAATACAGGCAATTTATAATGAATGAGATAAACAAAATTTAGGAGACATGACACATGCGAAAACTGTTCAGATTTCTAAGGCCATACTGGCCCGCGCTTGTATTAATTGTCCTGCTGCTGTTGGGGCAAGCATTTGCGGAGTTACTCTTGCCTACAATAATGGCCACAATTGTAGATGAAGGCATTGTAGGGCCGGTAGTTGAAGGAACCGGCACACGTACTTATTTTATTTTACAAATGGGCCTTCGTATGCTGGGGGTTGCACTGCTTGCGGGCGCGTCCTCTATTGCGGTGGGTTACCTTTCCCCCAGAATAGCGGCAGGTGCAGCCCGCGCCTTACGGCGAGAGATTTTTACTAAGGTAGAAAGCTTTTCTCAAGCGGAATTTGATAAATTTTCGTCTGCGTCCCTTATTACACGCTGTACAAATGACGTTAGCCAAGTGCAAATGCTTGCCAACATGTTTGCCAGGATGCTGCTGTTTGCCCCAATAATGGCAATAGGCGGCATTACAATGGCCCTTACCCGCTCGGTTAGTATGGGCTGGATTATTGGGCTGGCGGTTTTCTTACTTATTTCTGTGGTGGCCATTATCGTATCCATTGTTATGCCCAAGTTTAAGATTATCCAGGAAATGACGGATAAGCTAAACAAAGTTTCCCGGGAAATACTACACGGGCTTATGGTAATACGGGCCTTTGGCACACAAAAGCATGAAAAAGAGCGTTTTGACAAAGCAAATATAGATTTACGTGATATGGGACTGTTTGTAGGGCGTGTAATGGCAGTTGCCAGCCCGGCCATAACATCCCTGGTTGGTATTACTTCCATTTTAGTAATCTGGGTAGGTGCCCATCAAATTGCAGGGTCGAATATGGGACTTGGCGATATGATGGCATTTATGCAATATGCCATGATGGTTATTTTCAACTTTATGATGATTTCCATGGTTCTGGTTATGTTGCCCCGGGCCCAGGTTTCCGCTACTCGTATCATTGAAGTGCTGGAAACGGAAGTAACAATTAAAGACCCTAAAAACCCTGTTGATATATTGAAAAATTCACCGGCAAAAGGCGTGGTTGAACTAAAAAATGTGTGTTTCCGCTACCCCAACGCGGAAATGGATGCCCTTGATGACATCAGTTTTACAGCCCTGCCCGGGCAAACTACGGCCATTATCGGTGCGACTGGTTCCGGCAAGTCTACGGTGGTGCAGCTAATTTTACGCCTGTACGATGTTACAGGCGGGTCCGTTTCCGTAGACGGAGTTGATATACGTGAAGTTACGCAAGCTGATTTACGGGCCAAAATCGGCTATGTGCCGCAAAAAGGCCAGTTACTGTCCGGCTCAATTGGCAGTAACATCAGCTACGGCAAGCCCGATGCCTCCGAAGAGGAAGTAAAAAAAGCGGCGGAAATTGCCCAGGCACTGGAATTCATTTCCGAAAAAGACGAGAACTTCGACTTTGAAATTTCCCAGGGGGGCAGTAATGTGTCGGGCGGACAGCGTCAAAGGCTTTCCATTGCCCGGGCCCTGGCAAAAAACCCGGAAATACTAATATTTGACGATAGTTTTTCTGCACTGGACTTCCAAACAGACACAAACCTTAGGAAAGCGTTAAAAGAGCATACGGGCAACGCCACAATGATAGTTGTTGCCCAGCGCATAGGCACAATTATGAACGCGGAGCAGATTATCGTCCTTGACGAAGGCAAAATTGTAGGCAAAGGCACCCATGGTGAATTACTGAAAACTTGCCCTGCTTATAATGAGATTGCCACATCTCAAGGAATTACGGAGGTGGAAATCAATGGCTGATAACAGGCAACATGGCGGCGGAAGACAAAGCGGCGGCTGGGGTGGAAGGCCCGGCGGCGGAAGGCCTATGGGCGGCGGTCCTTGGGGCAGACGCGGTATGCCAACGGAAAAGGCAAAAGATTTTAAAGGCTCTATGAAGCGGCTAATCGGCTACCTTGGCCCGGAGAAAAAGGTAATTGGGGCAACGGCTTTTCTTGCCATGGTTTCTACCATTTTGGGTGTACTTAGCCCACGGATTTTGGCCATGGCAACAGACGAAATTGCAGATGGCATAGTGCTGATTTCCCAGGGGATAGGCGGTATAAACTTTAACCGCGTAGGTACAATTTTGTTAACGATCGCGGCACTGCAGGTGATAAACATCGCGTTCAACTACTTCCAGGGCTTTATAATGGTAGGCGTTAGCGCGCGCATTACCTATAAACTGCGTACGGAAATTAGCAATAAAATTCACAAGCTGCCGTTAAAATATTTTGACAAAACCCCACACGGGGATGTACTTTCCCGCATAACCAACGACGTTGACACCCTAAGCAGCACCCTTAGCCAAGGTATGGGGCAGCTTTTGATGAGCGCGGTTCAAGTATTGGGTATCATTATAATGATGCTAACCATCAGCCCGGTTTTAACGTTAATCGCCATGCTGCTGTTGCCGCTGTCCGGCATATCCGTAAGTTTAATCGTAAAAAAATCTCAAAAATATTTTAGGATGCAGCAGGAAACATTGGGCAAGCTTAACGGGCACATAGAAGAAATGTTTACAAGCCACGCCATAGTAAAATCCTTTGGGGGCGAAAAAGCTTCTGTGGAAGCCTTTGACGTACACAACGACAAGCTGTACCACGCGGGCTGGAAGGCAAACTTCCTTTCCGGTTTAATGTGGCCAATTATCGCGTTTATCGGCAACATTACCTACGTAGCAATTGTTGTTGTCGGCGGCACGTTTGCCATAAGCGGGCGCATGAGTATCGGCGGAATACAGGCGTTTATCGCGTACACCCGCCAGTTTGGCCAACCTGTAGCACAGCTTGGCGGCGTAGCAAGTGTACTGCAACAAACAGCCGCCGCCGCAGAGCGCGTCTTCGCGTTCCTTGGGGAAGAAGAAGAAGCCGCGGACATGGATTGGCCTGTAGTAAAAAATTCTGTCAAAGGGCTTGTTACCTTTAATAATATCCAATTCGGTTACGAGCCGGATGTGCCGGTTATCCGTAATTTTAACGCGCAAGTGGAACCCGGGCAAAAAATTGCCATTGTTGGACACACGGGCGCGGGCAAAACCACAATTGTAAAATTGCTGATGCGTTTTTACGATGTGGACAGCGGCACCATTTCCGTAGACGGCGCGAATATACAAACCTACACTCGCGACGGCTTGCGCTCGCACTTCGGCATGGTTTTGCAGGACACATGGCTGTTTAACGGCACCATTGCAGAAAATATCCGCTACGGCAGGCTTGACGCTTCCGATGACGAAGTAAAACAAGCGGCCCGGGCGGCACAGGCACACCACTTTATCCGCACACTGCCCGATGGCTATAACATGCAGATAAACGAAGAAGCGGACAACATTTCTGCCGGGCAAAAGCAGCTGCTTACAATAGCCCGCACAATTTTGTCCGACCCGGACATTTTAATATTGGACGAAGCCACAAGTAACGTAGATACCCGCACAGAAGTGCTGATACAGCGCGCTATGGACAACTTAATGAAGGGCCGCACCAGCTTTGTAATCGCCCATAGGCTGTCTACTATCCGCAGCGCGGATTTGATACTGGTTATGGAAGAAGGCGACATAATGGAACAGGGCACACATGAGTCGCTGCTTGCCCAAGGCGGAGTTTACACCAGGTTGTATAATAGTCAATTTGATATAGCAGTTTAAAGGCCGAAGAGCGCAAGTTTACTTGCGGTCGAGGCTTTGAAACTGCCAGCCGCAGCTTTCCGTAATACGCAGTATGGAGGAAAGCTGAGGTAGCAGTTTAAAGGCCGAAGAGCTGTCAAATTAGCCCGAAAACGGTATTGTCCTTTAGCTCCGAATCGCTAATCGCCGAAAATCACGGCGATTAGCGATAGTCGCTTCAGAACAATACCGTTTTCTTACAATGACGTGAAAAGCCCAATAGGCTAATGCCTATAGGATATTCAAACTAATCCATTGACCATCATAACTGTAGACAGACAGACCCATGTATTTGACATTACAAGTGGAAAGATTGTAAGAACCTCTCACGCGGCGTCTAATTTTTCTTGGTTGCTACTTACTGCATTAACTGCCATAGGAATTGTTGTTCTGGTTGGTGGCATTGCCTTTTATCGTGTAAAACGAAGGCACGTTTGCCCCCTTTGAACTGTTAGTTGAATATTTCAACTTGAATTAAACTATGCCGTCATTGCCATTTTGTGTTATTTAACTATACTATTTTATAACGATTGCAATCGAAATAACACAAAATAACGGAGGTGTTGAAATGCAAATTACCATCAGCGATAATTTAAAAGAGCTGCGCAAAAAGAAGAACAACACACAAGAGGAGTTAGCCGAATTTTTAACAATAAGCATTGCAGCGGTTAGCAAATGGGAACGTGGAGAATCTTACCCAGATGTTGAATTATTACCGAGGATTGCAGTGTTTTACGACACAACGGTTGATGATCTGCTTGGCGTAGGTGGAACGCGGAAGCAACATAAAATCAACGAATATATGAATAAGACACTTGATTTTTGGAAGACCGGCGATAGTTTAGCGTGTGTTGAACATTGGCGGAAAGCGGCAAATGAATTTCCCAACGACGACAGTGTGATGTTTCAGTTGATGCAGGCGTTAACAAACGCTGCCGGTGGGGTGCTTAGTATCGGCGGCAAAGATGACGAGGCTAAAAAAATTGAGTATTTGAAAGAAGCCGTTGAAATTGGCGAAAAATTATCGGCAAAAGCAAACGACCAAAGCACTATTTACTCCGCAATATTTCGGCTTTGCTCTGCGTACAAAGATTTAGGTGAAGTTGAAAAAGCGAAAGAGACCGCGAACAAACTTCCGCCCATTTATTTTAGCAAGGATGAGGTATTGCTTTTAATATTGGAAGGCACGGAATTGAAGACTCATTCGCAGGAATTTTTATTATTATTACTTCAATCATTTAACAACATGATAATTCGTTCTGGCAACTGTGGCTGTTACGAAAGCAAACAAACCATTCAAATTTATCAAAAAGCAATTCAAATTTGCAAATTGCTTTTCGAGAATGGAGATTATGGGATACAGCATATGAGTTTGTGTTATTGGTATCTGGGAATCGCTACTTGTTATGCAAAAATGAAAGATGCCGATGCTGTTATTGAAAATTTAAACGCTGCGGCGGAGCATGCAATCGCCCATGATTTAACTGAACATGATGCGCCGCACACGTCCTTGTTATTCAATACGCTAAAAATCAAAATGTACGGAAAGACGAGTATGGACAGTACATCGCAAAATTTGCTAAAAAAAATGGAGAATGAAAAATTTAATTTCTGCCGCAATAACGAACGGTTTGTGGAAATTAGAAACAGACTGGGTACCTAAATTTACACCTTCTACATCTCCGCCTTTATATCCTCCATGATTTTTTCAAAAACCCGTTCTCGGTCGCCGGAGGTATCGTAAAGGGTAAAGCCGTATTTTTGCAAATAATCCGCCATTTCCTTATTAAACTTGACGCACATTTCGCAAAATGACTGTAGTTCATCGTTGTCGAAGCCGTATGTCCAGTCGTCTTCTGTGTCATATGTTCTAAAACCGCTGAAAAATTCTTCGGCGGTTTTTTTACTTTGCACAAGTCCAATAAGCACGAAATGGTCTTTCAAATTTTCGATCCCGTACGTTTTCAAAATGGACAATATTTTTTCGATGTCGAAATGCCCGCCTTCCAGCACAAATTTATTTCCTTCTACGGCGTGCCGCTGCAGGTTTAAATCATCTGCCATGCCGCTGTGGGATGAAAACATACCAAGAAAATGGCCAAGGAACGGTGCAACATTGGCCGTAGCTTTGTTAAAATCCCATGCGATTCTAACATCCAGTTGGGGGTACGCCCTTGCAAACACGGTCATAAACTTGTCCAGGTTAATTACAAAATGGCCCAACTCTTCGTTAATTTTTGCGGCCAATGTGGTTTTGCCGTTTCTGCCGGGGCCCACGATCAGTATGTTTTTCATAAATGTTTCACTCTATTTCTTTATCGCTGCCATTATAATGAATGCAATGTCTTTATTTTTGTCAGCATCAACGTACTCTATCCATCCGTCTTCATAAAGCCATATTCCGTGTGCATCTTCAATGTCATAACAAGCCGTAATATTTACTATTCCGTGTTTTTCCCAATGGTTACGCCACCATGCGTTACTATGGAAAGTAAACATGTCTTCGCCCCACCCGTTGCCATGTTCGGCTCGTTGTTTAACAAAAAACTCTTCTAATGTATCAGGATAACCTTTTTCAAATTCTTTAACATAGCCGGGGACAACAATGCCAAATTGACCGCCGGGCTTTACCAACTTTGAATATGTGCAAGGGAAATACGCCTCGTCTGTGCCAAAATAATGGTAACTGGTTGCAGACACCGCGGCATCAAAAAATCCATTGGCATACGGTAACGCATGAGCTTCTGCTTTAATAGGAAATACACGGTCGGATACGCCTGCTTCTTCAAAACGGCATAAATTTTCCGTTGCACTTATCCATAAATCATTGGCAAAAACGGTAACCCCGTATTCTTTGGCAAGAAATACAGAAGTCAACCCCTTGCCGCACCCCATATCCAAAACCTTCATGCCGGGTTTTAAGTCAAGATTTTCACACAACTCTTCCATAAGCAGAATTGGATTTGGCCCCATCTGGTTTTCTTCTATCCATTTCCTATCATATTTTTTTGTTTTTGAATATTCTTTCAACACATCGCCTCCTAAAATATAAATTCCCCTACTCGCATCATAGCAAATAAGCCTGTGATAATCAATTAATTCCATCAGTTTTGTAATTTTACCCGTATCATGCCCTACCCCCTGATATCAGGGGGTACATTAAAGAATACAATAATAATTTGCAATAATTTCCATTTGCATACCTAGAATTTGCGCATAATTAGTTTTGATTTTGGTACAATATATGTTCGATAATGAGGCTGATTGTTAAACACTCTCTTTGTGTCATACTGATAGATTATTCCATTTTCATTGTATTTAAATTGATACTCTGTTTTATCATACATTTTTTCATCAGGAAGAATCATTGAATACATATGCGCTTTTATTAATGTGCCATTTTCATAAAAATATTCTTCATGCTGCAACTTTGACATTGCGAATAACTGATAATTATAGTGTGTATGATATGGGTTATAGTGTGCTGTAGAATACTTTTTTATTACTCCATTTTCATATTCTACTTTTGAGACTAATAAAACATATCCTCGTAACTCAAAGACGATGCCGTACTCGATGTTACCTTCTGAAATTATGTATTCGACAGAAGATGGACAATCATGATTATCTGTATAATGCTCTGCTGAAATTACCTTTCCATTGCTGTTAATATTGTATTTGTAATATTCTTTTGATGTTTTACGATATTTTGTATATATCTTCCCCCGTTTTGCTACGTTTAATATAAGGTCTATTATAGGACTTGGACAATAGGCACCTCTGTGCATATAACCGGATCCAAAACAATACTCAGTTCTTATTGAGTTTTGTTCCGTTAAAGCAGCTAACTTTTCTGATGAATTTTTATGCTTATCTGCAACTGCTCGAAGTTCAACTATTATTTTTTCAAACATACTCATTGTTTCACTGTCAAACTCAAATTGCTCTTTTGATCCTCCCAACACCCTTAATATTTCACCTATGTTAACCACCCCTTCTTTTGTTGCTCCGAACATCTTTAATAAATCGTACATAGTAACCAACCCTTCTCTAGTTTCAATATATTATACAGGGCGTTAGAAAAAATGCCAACGCCCTGTATGTTGTCTTGTTAAGGAACAAGTGCGCTTGCGGATTCTAATGAATTTCTTAAAACAACTAACGCATCCCATATTCTCCAAGGATTGTTAGCATCAAATATGAAACCGTTAGCTGTAAACACAACCCAAAAAACAGCACTGTGATACATATCAGTGTGTAACCGGGCATGCAAACTCGCCCTTACTGCTGCTATGTTAGGGGGACCATTCAGATTAAAGCCGTTGTTCCATAAAATATTGCGCGAGTTGGCTGCCCTCCAGTCATGTAATGCAACTATATGATGGGCGTGGACTTTGGTTCTCCAGTTATAAAGTCTATTTGCAGTATCCATTTGTTGAGCTAGTTGGGACACCCACTTCTGCGTAACAGTCATATCACGTATTACCCAATATAAATCCCACATTAGACTTGTAAAGTGGTTCCAGTTTGCACCTATTTGCCATGCTAAATAAAATGAAAGCAAGACAGTGAATGTGACAACAACTGTTTTTACAAATTTCCAAAGAGATATAGTCTTTATAAGAACCATTAATCCAAAAGTGTCAATGTCATATGAGTTCATTATAGGATTGTTGAGAGCATAGGCATACAAGTTGTGAGACAAGCTGCTTCCGATAATCCCAAGACTATTATCAGGGTTTATGAACCTTGCAATTAAAGGGCTATAGTGTCTCCCCGCAATATAGTACATTCCGGATATATCATCAAAGCGATAGCCTCTAAATCTATAGGGGTTGATTCTGCCAATTGTATCAGCTTTTGGGCCTTTAACTTCAACAATACTACCCCATGGGCAGTAAACATATTCTACTATAACATTGAAATCACTGTCAACTATACCAACAATGTCTCCCATGAGATTTGTAAGATAAAGGTAAGTAACACCATTTAATTCAAACCCAATTCTATTTTCATCATGGTCAAATAAATATACGATATTTTGACCATTCGATGAATGTTCTGCAAGAACTATCCCATTTGCACTTAGTTGAAAGGTAGTGGTTTCTCCATTAAGTGTCCTTGAGTTGCGGAAACCTTCTGCGTTATAGGTAAAAGATAGACTATTACCATCAACGTATAATTGGCGCAATTGATTATTTTCCCAAAATAATCTCATCCCAAGTCCTCTTACCATATTTCCGGACATATCATAATGTATTGGGCTACCATTAAAAGCTGTTAATTGGTCTCTCCATTCAGGGTTACCATACTCATATACAAAAACCTCAGTCCCGGAAGGTTTTTCAATAGTTCGTGACAGAATATTTCCAAAGTCATCAAAAACATGACTATATGTGATGTTATTGACGTAATCAATAGCCTTCAATAACTGCCCAGTTTGTCTGTCATAAACAAATTCTAATGCTAAAAATCCTTGGTGATACACATGGCCAATAAAACCCATTTCGTTCATAGAATATCGACTATGACGGTTGTGCTGATTAAAGTTGATTTCATCTAATCTGTAAAGGTTTCCAGAGGGAGTAATTGTTGGAACTACCCTTGTTAGCATCTCATTTACAGAGCCATCATCACTTATAACAGAAACAGATGTAGATGCAAACCCAAATTCATCATATTGCGCTGAAAATACTACATCATTTGAAAAGTTAATATTCATAATTTCATTTGTGTAGTCGAAGTCAAATGCTGCTGACATGAAATATCCAGCCATGCCATAATGCATTGCCTCTATATAGCCTTCTGCCGACACGTCAATTTTAACAGTATCAATTGTAGCTGTTGAATCACTATGGCAATAAATATTGTGTGCCCCATTATTAGGCTTGCGGTTTTCCGATATGCGAGTATTATTGTGATAAATGTATTGTACATTTGAGTCGCGTTCAAATGTAATGCTTATTTCTGTATCATTGTGAATAATCCCGGAAAATATCCCATATTCATCATAAATATATGAAGCACCAATATTTGTTCCTTCAATATTAAATGACGAAATTAATCCAAACTCATTAACTTCAATGTTAATAACATCTCCGTTTGCGAGGACTTGTACTAAGTTTCCATCATCATCATAAACAAGATATGCGGTATTACCTCTTGAATCTAGAATACTCACAAGTCTTCCGTCCACATAATTATATTGTAGATTGTTTCGAATTTGCATGTCTCCATCATACGTAAGTAAGCTTATTCCTTCGACAAATGTCACGACAGGATTATTGGCTCCTCCGTATCTTTCTTCAAACTCTTGCAATATATATTCCCAATTTGCTAGATCGTAAATATTGTGTGCTGCAACCACAACCTTTGAGTTAAATACGGCTGTTGTTGAAATTACCATTATTAATACTAATGCAACTACCTTCTTAAACATTCGTGCGAGTTTCATACACTCGTTCCTCCTTTTTCATTATAAGCGTCTTCGGATTTTATTTCAGCCAGTAAATTAGCGAAGATAAGAAGTTTAGAATAAACTCCATCCCTCAAAAATAGCCGATTCAGCTTGTTTTGTTAATGTTACAAACTCATGAAACACTTGACTTTATAAAAATCGCCTTATAATCGCTGAGAACAGCATCCCGTGACCTTTTGTGTCGCCGGGTATTAAACAAGTATAGTTCATATGAACACATCCTTGTTAATTTATGACTGCCCTTGGCATAGCTATAGGACTTGATACACAAAACCTATACTCAATTTTACTTTGCGGCCGCTAAAACGTAAAATCAGCATTGGGCGTTGCTATTTCTATTATACATAAATACAAATTGTATTCCATCACCAAATTTGTCATAAATACACTGTTTTTTGTAGACTGAATATCTAACGCTACAATCATGTGTTTTTCGCTGTAATACTGCTGGAATCACGATTATACATATGTTATAAAAATTTTTTTTTTGGGGGGGGGTAATTTATGGCATTTTTATGGATTTTCGACTATAGTCTTGCCATAATGTATCTTTTTGTGTATATTATATATACACGTTTTTGATAACTTATGACAAAATTACGAGGTGACAATGTATGAGAAATCAAGCTACAATCCCATTCGGGGAGAAAATAAGAGCAGTTCGGGTTGCTAAACAACTATCATTAGAAAATGTAGCCCATGCTGTTGGATACAGTTTTGCGACCATCGGTCGGATAGAGCGGGGTGAAACTGATTGCAATAATGACCTACACATAGCCATAAAAAAGGCTTTAGGAATAGAAAACGCTCCCATACTTGATGATGAGTGCGACGTTTTTAAGTCTCGTCTTGATACCTGGCATAATTTAACCGTTAACAGACGCTTAAAAGAAGCCAATGATATGAAGGAAGAATTGTCAGTAATACTTCATCTTCCATTTGAGCATAAATTGATTGCCCTGTATCGTATATTTGAAGCTGCTTTATTGTTAGCCGAAAATAATTTGACAGATGCCGAACTGTGCATTGATGCTTCACATAAGTGTATGAGTGAGGTAAATGAGAAGGACGAAATATACAAGGAGCTGCTGTATCATTATAATTTCAATAAAGGTTCGTTAAGTTTACGTCGCAATCTTACAAAAGAGGCATTGAGTTTCTATAAAGAAGCACTATATGTAACATGCAGCCGTTCGGAAAAAGACGGAAGGCTGTACTTTAACATGTCCGGTTGTTATTCGAAGCTTGATTTACCTCATCAAGCTATAGAATTTGCAAAAAAAGCATATGAAATTTATAGTGAAGACAGTATGAAAAAGTATGTACTGCAAATTAATAACCTCCTCGCCGCCAACTATATTCAGATAGGTGAATTGCAAACCGCTAAAGGGTTAATTGATAAATGTTTGATACAGGCAAAAGGCAGCGACGATAATTATCAAATTGGAATGGCTTTGCATAATTACGGTTGTTTGTATATGGAGTACGAGGATTGGAGTCAGTCAATAATTTATTTTAACCAGGCGTTTGACTATATCCCAAAAAACCACAATTTTTTCTTGGAAAATTTCTATTTTAAATTATACTGTTTCATCATGGAAAAGGGCGTTGTACAAATAAAAAAATTACAAGATTTTTACGACATGTTAGATGAAGCAACATCCTTGTCTGAAAACAATACAAAATATTCTGTTTTGTTTGAATCGTTAAGTCACCTTTTGACGTTAAACGAGAAAAATTCACATGAATTTATCGAGACAGTAACAATTCCTTGCTTGCTGCAAGCATTTGACAAATTTAAGACTTTGGATTATTGCAAAATACTTAAAGAGTATTACAAAAGTACACGACGAATGCAGAAATCTCTGGAAATAACTGAAATTGAAAACGACATTTATAGAAAAATAGTACGCGGGGAGGTGGACTAAATATGACAAAAAAAATTACTGGGATGATACTTGTTCTTCTGTTGGTGTTGGGGCTTGGCATCTCTGCATATGCCAAGGGCGAAATTGATGAGCCTTTGCCGGAAAGACCAATTGTATTAATAGATAAGGTCACGCCATAAGCAATTCCATCAGCTTTGTAATTTAACCCGTTCCGTACCCCACCCCCTGATATCAGGGGGTACATTAGTCATAAAAATCATCCAATATAATCATGTACTCAAATGTAAGTACGATTTTGTTTTGTATAAAATCACTCCTGTATCATTATTAAAGCAAAAGGACTATTTTGCTAAAGTTCTATATAAGCAAAATAGTCCTTCTTTGCGCCTATTTATTCACACTGCACCCAAAAACGTAAATTATGCTCTTTTGCATCCACCAAATGCTCGGGCGCAACATGGCTGCCCCAAGACATTTCGGAACCTACGCCGGAATGGGCCGCATCAATATGCAGCCATGTTTCCGCGCGTTTTGGCAATTTATGATCATGGGTTGCTTCTTTATAATCTGTAACGGTGTTATGGCGGGCGTCAAAATGGAACGGGCTTGCCCCTGTAAATTTAATACGAGTGCCTTTGTCGTTTTCCAGCACCAGCCACTTGGTTTGCTCGTGGCCGCCGCATTCGGAAGGCGGTATGAATGAAAAATGCTGCTCGCTTACGGTGGTTTCAAACACGCCCATGCAAGCCGACATTGCCCGGTCGGAATAGTTTTCGTTTTCGCCCATACCGTAGTAGGTTAACTTTTCGAAACCGGCGGGCAGTACCAACTCTATGCCTGCCCGCGGCACAATGGCCAGGTTTGGGTTTAGTGTAAAGCGGGTGTCAACTTCCAATATACCGTTAGCAAACAGCATGTAGGTGGTTTTTACATAGGAAACATGCGTCTTTTCCCATTTTTTTGTGGATAACTTGTAGGTAACGGCAATACCGGCTTTTTCCGGGCCGTTGGCAAACTGCTCCACGTTTTCAAGGTCAATTTTTGTTCCGCGGACGGCGCTGAACGGCTCGTACACGCCGCCCCAGTTCCATATGTCCATACAGGTGTATGGCCTGTCCAGGCAAGGGCTGCTGCTTTGCACAAGAATGCTGCCGTCTTTAGTAATGGTTACCGCACCTGTCGATGTATCCACCTTAATTTCCATGCCCTTAGCCGACATTACGCAGCCGGTATTATCAACGGAAAGGACAGGCATGGCCGAATCAGCGTCTGACACCTGCATGGTTACAACGCCTGCATAGCTTAGCGGATATTGAAACCGCGCTATTTCGTAGCCTTTATCAGCATAGAATGTGTCCTCTTTTTGCACAACGCGGAACTCAATATGGTAGTCGCAGCCGTCTTTCATTTGGTAGTTGGGCTTTAACGCCAGTGTTTTTTTGGAAAGGGGCGGAACTTGGCCCAAATCCGGGGTTTCTGTATGCACAACAATGCCGTTTTCACGCAGTACCATGGTAATGTCAAAGTCGCAAAGCTGTTTTGTCAAAGTTTTGTTCCATACTTCGTATTTGCCGTCGGATAGGTGGTAGGCCCTCCAGGGCACGAACCTTTCCGGCGGGCGGATTACCACAGGGGCATAGGCCTGCTTCAGTTCGTACGCCACAGGCTTCCAGGTAAGGTCTGGCAGGATTACGCCGTTGTTGGTCATGTGGGGCGGACACCATTTGTCATACACAGGTTCGCCAAAGTCGCCGCCGTAGGCAAAAAACGGTTCACCTGTTTCCGTTTGCTGCCACAGGGTTTTGTCGGACCAATCCCACACAAAGCCGCCTTGGAAACGAGGGTATTTTTCGCAAAGTTCCACAAAATGGTGCAGCCCGCCGCCGCCGTTACCGGTTTGGTATAAGTATTCTACCAATATAACAGGCCGATCGTCGTTGGGGTCGGTTAGCATTCCCATTACCTGGTCCACGGAAGCGTACATCCACCCGCGCACATCGGAAACATTTTTGCCCGGGGAACCGGCCTCGTACTGGCACAGGCGGTGTGGGTCGTAATCCCGGATAAACCCTGTCATTGCGGCATGGTTGGGGCCTGTGCCGCTTTCGTTACCCAGCGACCAAGAGAATATGCAGGCGTGATTTTTGAAATTTTGCACCATTCGCATGGCGCGTTCTACAAATAAATTTACCCAGGCCGGGTTGTGGGTAAGCTGCCCCGCAACCCCGTGGGTTTCGATATTGCATTCGCAAATAATTAAAATACCCAGGGCATCGCACAATTCGTACCAAGTGTCTACGCAAGGGTAGTGGCTGGTGCGCACGGCGTTCATATTCATGCGCTTCATCTCGATAATCTCCTTGCGCATCCAATTTTTTGTTAAATACCGCCCTGTTTTGAAATGGTGCTGATGGCGGTTAACCCCTTGAAGAATCAGCCGCTGCCCGTTCATGTATAAAATCCCGTTTTTGATTTCCACTGTTTTAAAGCCCACGCGGCAAGCTTCAATGTCCACTTCATTGCCTTCCGGGGAAATTAGTGTAAACACGGTTGTGTACAGTGTTGGGGTTTCCGGTGTCCACAAATTTACACCTGCAACATCAAATTTCAGCCTTGCGGTGTTGGACGTGGGCTTGTGCCTGGTGGTGTACTCTGCCATTGGGGTTATTGTGGCCGTTGTGTGTCCAAGACACTCGCCTGCCACATCATAAACAGACATTTTTACAGAATAATCCCCGTACATTGGCACACGGGAAATTGTAACATCTGCCGTAATTTTGCCCACGCCGTTTTCCGGCAAAGCGGTTACCTTCCAATCGTGAATATGTGCTTTTGGCTTTGCAACCAGCCAAACATCGTTGTGAATGCCGGACAAATGCCAGTAATCCTGGTCTTCGATGTATATGCTTTTGCTAAAACGCATGACTTTAACGGCCAAACTGTTTTCGCCCGGTTGTAAAAAATCTGTTATATTAAACTCCGACGGCAGTTTGCTGTCCTCTGCATAGCCAACAAAATTGCCGTTAACCCATAGCTGGTACGATGTTTCTACCCCGTCAAAGCGCAGGAAAATTTCACGCCCGGCAAAGTTTGCGGGTACATCAAAAGTACGGTAATAACACCCTGTTGGGTTGTCTTCCGGGATGAATGGCGGGTTTGGCAAGCTGCCCTTACCCGTTTCCCCCCGAATAAGATGCTCCCCTGCCCCGTCCATGCTCCATGGGTAGACGGTGTTTGTGTAAAGGGGCTGACTATGGCCGTGTAGTTCCCAATTTGAAGGAACGGGAATGGTTGTAAACCCGTCGCGCTTGTTGCCGGGGTTGAAAAAATCGTCTGCGGCGTACGGGTTTGGATACAGCTTAAATTGGTACGTGCCGTTTAAGGACTGGATGTACCGGGAATGGCTGTCACAATTTTCATTTTCGTATGCGACGGCTTGGGCCTCGTTTTCGTATGCGCGCCAGCGTGTGTGGGCGTCAATACGGTTGATGGCCGTAACGTCCAACGAGTTTAAGATTTGTTTTAGTTCCATTTTTATCAACCTTTCTGTGGTGTGATTTTCAGTTGGTCCAATTACTCTATCAACCACAAACTTACACGGTTGTGAAGTTCCTGGGCCGTTTCATATGTGCCAAAAACCGAGCCATGAGATGTCCGTAAAAATGTATAAAAATCATCCCGGTTTAGGTGCGGGTCGTTGTCGATAAGGGTATAGTCCAGCATCATAATGTCCGGCACTTGCCCCGCCATTATCGTAATTTGCAAGCGGGTTAACGAGGTGTCCCTTATGTCTTGTCATACCCAATGTTACCATTTAAACAGCAAACTTGCAAATGTGCGAGATAATCCCTTCCAATCCATACAGGGCCGCTTTACCACGCAATTATTTTGTTATCTTTTCACAATTGCAGCCTCTGCTGCCATATCCTCTACCAAGTCCGCAATAACATCCCCCTTCGATTGAACATACGCCGCAGTCCAAGGCGAACCTGACGCCGATGTAGGAAATATTCCTGTTGTATGGTCAACAAAATAATCTTCATAGCCGGCCGCTTTTATCTCGTCAATTGTAAGGTTGCGTGTCAGTTGATAGACTATTGTGCCTATCATTTCTAAATGACCGAGTTCCTCCACGCCGATGTCCGTTAATGCAGCCTTTAGCTCTGGGTACGGCATGGCAAAACGCTGACTAAGGTATCTTAAAGATGCTCCCAATTCGCCGTCGGGGCCGCCGTATTGGGTTAAGATGAATTTTGCAAGTGCCGGGTTTGGGTTTTTGATTTTTACAGGATATTGCAGCTTCTTCTCATAAACAAACATTTTGAATACTCCCTTCCTACGCCTCCGGTTCCCACGGCCATGGGTCGTAAACCCAGCTGTTATAGTTTTGCATACCAAATATTTCGTTTTTGGCGGCTTCGCTTTTTTGTCTATATTCCTTATATAACTCGAAAGCGTGGGCGTCCTCCGGGTGTGTGTCTAGGTACAGCTTTAGTTCAAAGCATACAAAATCTAGTGTCATTAATTCAATCATTGGGGTGTTTGGCAGGTGCTTGCGGATTTCGTAATCGTGAAAGGGCAGGTCCAGCTCGGGGAACAATGTGCCGCGGATTATTGCGTCTTCATCTGAATAACGCTGGGTAAACCGCTGGAGCGGGACATAGGGGTACGCGATTGGTAAACCTTGGGGCCTGTGATGCATATGCGTTCTCCTTCAACATAACTTAGTATTCCATTATATTGTAAAGGCCTAGGCATGGTTCATAAAAATTTCCCAGAAAATTTAAAACCGTGACAAATGTCACTACCAGACTCTATTGTCCAATGGCATAATACGTACATAGCAACTTGCAGACAACAAATAATAAAACAAAAAATATTAGGAGGCGGCATTATGTTAGCAAGCATGAAAAACGTTGTAAAAAGGTACGGAGAATTTACGGCACTTGACCATTTGGATTTGGAAATTAGAGAAGGCGAAGTTTTGGGCTTACTTGGGCCAAACGGCGCGGGCAAAACCACAGCAATCCGTTCGTTATGCGGGCTTATCCCAATAAACTCCGGTGACATTACCGTTTTCGGTAAAAAGCAAAACATCAATAATACAGAAATTAGACGCAATATGGGCCTTGTTACCCAAGAAATTTCTGTTTTCAAAGACATGACTGCAGAGCAAAACCTGCGTTACTTTGGCGGGTTGTATGGCCTAAAAGGCGCAGAACTTACAAATAATGTCGCGCGGGTTTTAGAATTTATCGGCCTTACAGACCGCGCCGGTAAAAAGCCCGGCACATTCAGCGGCGGTATGCAGCGCAGACTGAATATTGGGTGCGCACTGGTTCACAGGCCAAAACTTGTAATAATGGATGAACCAACCGTAGGTATCGACCCACAATCCCGCAATCACATTTTGGAGTCTGTAAAAACAATTGCGTCGGAAGGCACAACCATAATCTACACCACCCATTACATGGAAGAAGTGCAGGCCATTTCTAACCGCATTTCCATTATGGACACAGGGCGGGTAATTGCAGAAGGTACAATAGACGAGCTTGTGGGCCGTATTTCACATGAAGACACAATCCGTTTAACCGCCGCAATGGCTTCCAACGCATTAACAGAAGACATCCGCGCAATTTCCGGCGTGAAAAGCGTATCTGTAAACGGCAATGACTACCTGATTATTTCCGGCGCGGAAAGCGGCAACCTAAACCGCATTATGGAGGTTGCAATGCGCCATGGCGGTGTGGCAAACATTACTGCAGATAAACCAAACCTGGAAGATGTTTTCCTAACACTAACAGGCCGCAAATTGCGCGATGACGAATAGGAGGTACCGGACATGATTTTAAAACATTATATTCTGCGTTCGTTTAAAGATCCTATGAACCTTGTTATGTGCATATTATTCCCCATAATAATGATTGCAATTATGACAGTTGCAGCCAATGCCGCGGCAGATGGCCTGAATATTATTAATGGCTTTAATACTTCCGCCACTAACAACACAACATTTAACGCACTATTTTTCATGTTCTTTAGCTGTATGATTGTTACAGATTACTTGTATGTAGAGTTTAGAAGCGACTTGCGCTGGAGGCTTATGGCTACCCCGGTTCCGTTTAACAAGTTTATATTCAGTGCCATTGGGGCAAGTATGATTGTAACAATTCTTAACACAACAACTGTTTTACTGTTTGGCAGGTTTGTGCTTAACGCGTACTTGCACAATATTTTTATGACAATTTCCGTACTACTGACAATGGGCATTTTAATTACCCTGTTTGGCGTACTGTGTTTTATGTTGATACCAAAAAAAAGCACAACAACTGCCGTAATAATGGTTTTTGCTTTTGCGCAGCTGCTGCCAATACAATTTAATATGCTTAGTTTTGAAAGAGGCGTAATTAATGCTTCAAGCTTTATACCTGTTGTTGCTGCTGCTCAAGCCGTAATATATTCCGGCACAATGATGATAGAGTTTGTAGGGCAAGGTTTTGCAGACGGTATTATAAGACTGGAGCCTGATATGAGAATGGCACTTACTCACCTTGGTATTTTAGTGGGCTACATGGTTATTGCGGCCATCGCGGTTGCCATTTTGGGAAGGAAGCGTAAAATATGATGGTAAATATGACCGTTTTTAAGCACGCGTTGCGTAATGGTGTAACCAAGCCAATCTCCCTGGTTGTTAACAGCATCGTGCCAATTGGCCTTGTTATATTTTTGGACAGAATTGATGCCGGGTTTGGCCCTAACGCAGCTGTCGGATTCTTTGTACTGGCATTTGTAATGATGTATGGCGCGTTCCTTATGGCCAACAGCATACAAAAAGATAAAGTGGAAGGCGTATTGGTACGCATTCTTGCAGGGCCAATTACCCTGCGCAGCTACTTGGCGCAAAATTTTTTGGCAGCGATAATTCCAATGATGGCTGTATCCGCAATTATTGGCCTGCTTGGTTACTTGATACATGACTGGAGCCTTACCGTTACCGTTGGGTTAGTGCTGGTTTATACTCTTATTGCAGCCTCAGCCATTGGCTTATCCTTTGTTTGGAGCTGCCTGTTTAAAGACAAGGAAGCAAGCCTTTCGGGGATTTCTGTTGTGTTAACCATGTCCGGTTTACTTGGCGGTTTTATGATGCCCCTTGACATGCTGCCGACCATACCGTATTACGTTGGCATGGCAACCCCGGCACACTGGGCTTCACGCGCAATTCAGCAGTTAATAAGATACGGCGAATTTACTCAAATGTACTGGCTTGGCCTTTTAGCACTGACATTGTTTACAATAGCGTTTGTATTGTATGGGAGTAAGCGCAGACTGGTGTAACAACATGCCCTAGACAACCGGCTGTTATTACGTGTAAAATGTATGACAGATTCTAACGAACGGTGTGTTACCTATGGCAGACATTTCCCCACAAAAGCTAGCCTTTATGGGTTTAACAATTGCAGGAATTAGCCTATTGGTTGTCCACTCGCTTATTAGTGGCAGTACAATGGGCTTTTTTCTCATGCTTTTTATGGTGTGCATGGCACTGTTCCGTTCGCGCGTTCCCAAAACAGGGTGGACAAGTGTAGTGGATATGCTTGCATGTGTTTTTTTCGCGCCTATGTTCCTGGGCGTAGCCCTGTTTGCCACAATGTATTATGGTATGTATTTTACAATTGTTTTTGCTTTTATCGTACTTATTACAATAGATATTCAACTTGGGATTATCGCCATCCTTTGCGGCGGTTTGGGGTTACTGTTGCGGCTATGGGAGCATGAGCAGGAGAAAAGGCTAAAAACCCGGGACGCGGAAGCCGGGCGGTATTACCAGCTTAAAGCTTTGCAAAACGATTTGCTGTCTGCCACAGAGCAAATTGAGCGGATGAGTATCATAAGTGAACGGGCACGTATTTCCCGGGAAATTCACGATAACGCGGGGCATGAAATTGTAGCGGCCTATATCTCGCTGCAAACGGTACGGGACATTCTTGACAGCACAGACCCCGAAACCCTTGCGCTGTATGATGCCGCACTGGAACGACTGGGTATGGGTGTAAACAAAGTACGCGAAGCTGTACACAATCTTGCGCCTGTTTCCGCTTTAGGTGTAGAAGCCTTACAGGAAATTTGCAATCGCTTCCCTAAAGACATAGAATTTAAATCGTTTGGCGACATGCGGCTTGTACCGGTTCATGTGTGGAATGTGCTGGAATCCTGTTTAAACGAATGCTTAACCAACATCGGCAAACATGCCAACCCCAGCAAGATAACCGTGGAACTTGACGCTACACCCCACATTGTCCGCCTGTGTATAGAAAACGACGGCGTTACGCATACCGGCAAGGGCATAGGCACAGGTTTAAGAAACTTGCGGCATAGGCTTAACACAATTGGGGGCACTTTGGCAGTGACGCAGGGTGAAATTTATCGTGTGGTGTGTATGGTACCTATTAAAAAGCTGCAGATTAACACCCCCTGATATCACGTTTGTTATGTGATATCAGGGGGTGGTTTAGACTCTTAATCCGCCAGCACCTGTATGGTAAGCACTTCCGTTATACCCTGGCGGGTTACTTCCAATTCAACTACACGTGACTCCGTTACCGTAACGCCGCCGCGGATACCCACCACAAGGCCGTATACTAAGCCTGTAGGTGTCCATAGGTTATCCCGAGCGACTATTACAAGCTCCGGTGCCGCTTCCAGCAGGTTAAACGTAATTTCTCCTTCTGCGGTGCCGCCTACAAATACGCTAACGTGGCGGTTGGTGTTGCTTACGGTTACGCTATTTACATAAAGATAAAATGTCGGCAGTGGCTGCGTGGTGAAGTTTGCATTTACAAGCAATACATGAACTCTTTGGCCGTATACCGTAATGTAAAGGTTAATATACCGCCAAGAGCCGCCGTCTTTGTCAACATCTAACAAGTTAAAGTAATCCAACCAGCCGGTACCGTCTTGCCATACACGGCCTACGCGTACAAAATCTTCTGCACACTCGCCGTCTTGGTCAAGGGCTTCGATGGTGTCTGCACGTCCCAAGAGTACATTCTGCCTGCATAGCGGCCTGCAACTGTGCTGATGTAGCGGTGCATATTTTCGATTGCTTGCCGGCGGGGCAGCGGAGTAATTGTACCCGGTACCGTTGTCAACCATGCCGGTGACTGCGAGTGCCATACCAAGGTATGCCCAACCATGGCAAGGTCGTTTTCTTCTGCCCAGTTTACAAAATAATACAGTTCAGCAGTTTAAATCATGACCAAGATTGTAGTTTTTACCAAAATTACGGCATAAAGCCCCGCCATCAACCGAATAGCGGGGCTTTAAAATTACATTGCTATAAGATTACCAAGTAATAACAGCGGCTCTGTTCACGCTGTCCCATCTTACTTCCGCGTCAAACGCGTACATCACAAAACGTAATGGGACAAACACTCTGTCGCCTATTATCATTGCAGAACCCATTCCATCCGGCAGCATTTCATCTGCAGGGATAACAAGGGTACCGGATGCCAGGTGAACTAATGCAGAACGTGTCGCGTTGTCCCACTCTACCTCTACGCCCAATGCTTCCGCAAGAGTACGCAACGGAATCATCATGCGGTCTGCTGCTGCGTCGATAAACGCTTCGCCAACACCTACGCGTAGTTGGCCGTTAAGCATATATTCTGTGCTGCCAACCGTAAAGATAAGCGTATTTACAGATGGTGTTGGAGGGGCAATTGTTGGTGGGGTTGGTGGTTCAGTTGGTAGTGTCGGAGGATCAGTTGGTGGTGTCGTGACGTCTGTAGGTTCTATTGTTGGCTCTTCCGTCGGCTCTTCTTCGGTTACCTCTTCAGTAGGAAGCACAATGTAGTAGACATCAGTAGGCTCATCATCCGTTGGTGGCTGCTGCACCGGTGACCGCGGTGTCCATGGAATAGAAACAGGAGCAGGAGGAGCTTCAACTGTTACCGGCGGCTGCGGAGGAATTATAGGAATTTGTGGCGGCCACGGTGGCCATTGAGGTATTTGTATCGGCGGGCATGTGCATGGTAAGTTTCCGCATATTGCACATGGTTGTGGTGTTGTATCGTCGCATACGCATGGGTATTGTTCGCAATATTCACATGGCTGTTGATCGTCGCATACGCATGGGTATTGTTCGCAATATTCACATGGCTGTTGATCGTCGCATATGCATGGATATTGTTCACAATATTCACATGGCTGTTGATCGTCGCATACGCATGGATGTTCATCGCAATATTCGCATGGTGTTGGAGCGTAGCATACGCATGGGTATTGTTCACAATATTCACATGGCTGTTGATCGTCGCATACGCATGGATGTTGGTCGCAATATTCACATGGTGTTGGGGCGTAGCATACACATGGATGTTGGTCGCAATATTCACATGGCAGTTGATCATCGCAATCACAGTACGGATACACGTCACAGCATTTTTCTTCCGCGCAGTCGCAATACGGATATACGTCGCAGCATGGTTCATCAGCACAGTCGCAATACGGATATGCTTCACAGCATGGTTCATCTGCACAGTCGCAATACGGATATGCTTCGCAGCATGGTTCATCTGCACAATCGCAATACGGATACACGTCGCAGCATGGTTCATCTGCACAGTCGCAATACGGATATGCTTCACAGCATGGTGGCTCTACGGTAATTGTAACCTGCACCGGTTCTGAAGTATATCTCGCATTGTCTACAACCACATTAAAGCTGAACTCGCCTCCAGCCGTAGGTGTACCGATTATCGCGCCGGTTCTTGCGATCATTCTAAGGCCCAAAGGCAACTCGCCCTCAACTCTCCAGAATAAAGGTGCATTGTTGTTTTGGCTTGCCAGGAACTGCACTGCAAACGGCTCGTCCGGTTCGATGACTAAATTCATATCGGTGCGTGCTACGCCGTCCAGGTGCATTACACTTGTTACTACCGGACGTGAAATATTTGGTGCAGGTGCATCTTCTAATGTCGCAAGAATAGCGTCAAATGCAGGTTTTGTTTGGAACAGATGGTCAAACAGAAGCGGGAACCCTGCCGAACGCCAGCTTTGATCGTCCGTTTTACCCCATAGGGAAACACGTCCCATACTGTCAGAATTAGCCAGATACCATTCAAACAATTGGGCATACCTGTCGGCCTGTGTTGCAAATAAGGCATCACGGGCAGGACCCGGTGGTGGAACAGCTGCTCCGCCAAAGCCACCTATTGTTATATCAAGTTCTGTAACGCTTACCCTTACACCAAGGTCTACATAAGCTTGGAGGGCCGTGTATACGTTGTTAAAGTTTGTTGTCCACCCTGCCAAATGGTAATGGGCCTGCATACCCATTGCTTCAATCAGCAAACGGCCTGTGTATTCTTCGCCTTCGGGCACAGCTTCATGGTTATTTTCCATATCGTGGGCCCAACGGGTATTAATGCTGCGTATCATATCAACAATAACATTCCGCTTAGACGGTATTTCTTCGTTATAGTCGTTGTAGTAAAGAATTGCGAACGGGTCGTACATACGGGCGAATTTGAATGCGTAATAAACAAAGTCTGTTCCGCATTCGCCTGCTTCTATGTCGGCACCGTTTGCAAAGGCTGCCTGCCAGCGGGTTTGGCCGACACCGGGGTTACGTAAATGGGCACGCCAGTTAGGGTTCGCGTTCCACGCTGCATCACCGGGGCCGCCGGATAAAACTGCTTCGTTTAGCACATCCCAAGAATACATCCTGCCCGCATAACGGCCTGCTACCGTACTTATATGGCGGTGCATGTTGTAAATAGCTTGTTGGCGGGTTACCGGCCCTTCGGCAGTATGTGTAAGCCACGGACGGGATTGAGAATGCCATGCAAGGGTATGTCCAATCATGGCTATATTGCGTTCTTCTGCCCAATCTACAACATGGTCGGCACCGTCAAAGTTATAGTCCCACGCATTTGGGGCCGGTCCAAGGAAGTGGTCAACTTTGTGGACATTTTCTCCGGTTATCGCGTTGAAATGGTGAACAAACGCATACTGGGTATTTTGCATGTCCATTCTTCCTTGAGTACTCCAAATGTTGCCAAAGAAGAAGTACTCTTCAAATGCTGCTGCTAGAGAAGGCTCATTTAAGTCCCAATAAGGGATTTGCACAGTAAATACACTGCGGTCAAGGGCTATCAGCTCTATATTGTGGATAATATACGGATGCCTGAAACCTGTCTGGTCATTGGTAATTCTTACACCGCGTTGGTTTCCGACAACAAAGTCACTTATATCCGTTTGGGTAAAAGTATAGTTAATAACCCAATCTTGGCCGCCGACAGGAATTGTTATTGCAGAACCTGCAAAAAGACTCCAACCGGGATCCGGCCTTATAAGCCGCATGTCCGTTGCCACCGTTGCCGGGGCAGGAAGACTGCCGGTTACTCTTATGGCATAAATTCCTACACGGCTTTCGCTGTCAACATAAATCAAATTGTTAATAATGGCGTCAATCGCCCACCATACTTCGCCTCCTGCCCTGTCCCTTACGTCAATAGAGTTATTAACGCCTTCGGCAGGGTTGGGGATAATGTAGACAGCAGGCGGGCCGGAAATACCAAGGGTTGGTACACTGTCAAACCTGTTAACACCGTCAGCTACAACACGGCCATGGTCAAGAGCTTGGAAATCTTCATCAGTTGCCAAAGACCAAACAATTTCGCCCAATACGTTTACTTCAAATTCCACATAGTCAACCACAATTTCGCCGTCCATCAAACTTGCAGTTACGGTTGCATCACCTACAATTGGGCCTGCCGTAACAACTGCAGAAAGCATGTTTTCCGCAACAGATGTTACAGTTACTGCATCGTCGTCGGATGTCCATATAACTGTCCTGTCATGGAGTGCCGCAAGAGCGGGAGTAAGCGTAACTGCCAAATTTGCAGAACTGTCTATCATCATGGTTCTGGTTTGCGCGCCTACACGTATAAGCCCATCGGCAATTGGTGTAGGTGTTACATTTACCGCAAAATCTACCGGCGCACCAACGGCAGTGTCACCGGACATTAACTGTGCCGTAACTGTTGCCGTACCAATTCCCGCAGCTGTTACTACAGAACCAAATGTATTGCCTGTCTGAGGTGCAACTGTTGCAACCTCTGTATTACTTGAAGCCCAAACAACTGTGTAACCTGCAGGTAATTGTGAACCTGCCGGGTAACGCGCTACCCACAAGTTTTGGGTTGTACCTTGGACAAGTGTAATTTCATCGGCGGCATTTGGGGTAATGCCCGTTGAAACATAAGGTAGACTTGATATTACAATATTGTCGATGATAAAGGACATTGTATTGTTAGCCCCGGCTGACCCGGCGGCTTGAATCCGAAGATTCCTGTTAGCTAGGGCAGTAAAGTTAATCGGCCAGCTAATAATCATGTTTTGCCCAATGGCATTTGAAGTGTTTGAAGTTGAACCGGCTAAATTTGCCCACGGTGCCGTATGCCCCCTTAGGGCAAGCTGTCCATTTCCTGTTGCAGGAGCAGTCCTGCGTACCGATACGTAAATGTGGTAAGCACCATCCTCTATGGTCATGCCTAATCCATCCGTTAGGGCAGAAAATGCAAATTCCACACCGTGCCAGTCTGCGCTCCTGCCTGTAATTGCAAGAGAAACCAAACCGGAGTCTCCGGGGTTTTCTACGGCTGTAACTGTAACTCCGCCTGCCCGGCTAAGAATGGTTTCCGTGCCAAGCAAGGTTTCACTGCCCGTTTCCAAAGACTGAATGTATTCATCTGTTTGCAGCGACCACAAAACGTTGGGCTGCAGACCGTTTTCATCGTCCGGCGCAGCAGCAATCTGCATAACACCAAAACCTGAAAACATAGAGAATACAAGTGCAAATGCCAAAAACAAACTTACAAACCGTCTAACTCGTAACTTTTTTTGCATAAAATCCTCCCTGTGATTTTATATTTGATTAAATTCACCCCCTGATATCAGGGGGTGAATTTTGTACACTGCTGCAGATTACGGCTGCAAATTAATTGTCAGCAACTCTGTTACGCCTTGGCGCGTAACTTCTACTACAATAGTTCTTGCTTCCGTAACTGTTACGCCGCCGCTTACGCCTATTACCAGACCAAGCGCAGGGCCTTCCGGAGTCCACATATTGGGGTTAACCACTATGGTTACTTCCGGGTCGTTAAAGCCGCCTAATGTTATGGCACCTTCGGCTGTACCCAACACATACGACCTTACGTGGCGGTTCGTATTGCTTATTGTCACCTCTGACGGCGACAGGATAAATGTTACGATTTGAACCGGTACCGGTTCAAACACTGCCACAAATGTCAGTGTCATAGATTCCCCGGCCGGGTTTACTACCATGAAGCCTGCAGGATTTACATCTTCGCCGTTAAGCTGCCAGCCTGCAAACTCGTAACCTTCAAATGCTACAGGAACAGGAACTCTGTCTGCCCAGAAGGCCATACCGTCGCGGATGCGAAGCGGGTTAGCCCATGGGGATACAAACAATAATTCTCCGCCATTGTCGGCTTCAAAGTTTACATAGTGCCATAGCAGGTTAAACACGGCTGTAAATGTGATTTCGCCCTCTACAACGTGACCTGCCGGGTCTGCCGGCTGCCAGCCTGCAAAGTAGAAGCCTGCACGTGCCGCTGTTGCAGGGATTGCCGATGCAGGAACTGTATCGCCTATCGCCACTTCTACGGTGGTGGTGCGTACTGCGTATACGCCTACTGCACCCGGCTGTACTACAAAGGTTACTGTCACATACTCCGGTGTTGTCGGTTCATCTTCAAACAATGCGTTAACAAGCAGTACGTGAACAGTTCTGCCGTATACGGTAATGTATAGGTTAATATACTGCCAAGAGCCGCCGTCTTTGTCAACGTCAAGCAGGTTAAAGTAGTTCAACCAGCCTGTGCCGTCTTGCCATACACGTCCTACGCGTACAAAAGCTTCTGCACATTCGTTGTCTTGGTCAAGGGCTGCAATTGTGTCTGCGGCTGTCAGGTAAACAGGTGTTGTTACGCCGTCAAGCTGTGTCCACATACGGATTATTCCTGCCTCTGCTAAGCCTGCGTTTGGCCTTGATGGGCTGCCGCCTTCGCCGTTGTTAAAGATGTCAAAGGTTAGGACAGGAAGCGGTAATTCTTCCGGTGTCCACAGATAATCCCGCGCAAATATCGCGAATAGCTGTGCCCAAGCATGGCAATCGTGTCCGCCCGGTACCTCATAATTAAACACTCTGTCCAATGTGTTGCTAAGTGTCGCAAGGTAGCCATACGTAGCAAAAACGCCGCGGCCTGAAATTATTGTCGGGAAGTCTCTGCCCGGTGCGTTGGCCAATGCTGCGGCAGACGCACCCATTGGAGGACTGAATACACCGTAAAACGCAAAATCTCCGGCATTGGTTGCAAATATATGCGTTGCCCAAGTGGCACCCAATGAATATCCTGCAATTGCGCGATAAGACGGGTTATCTGATACGTTAAAGTTAGCTTCAACAAATGGCATTACATATTCAAACAAATCTCTTCGTGAGTTGGTAAGCTGGGCTCCGCTTGTAAAGACCAAACCGTGTCTGGAGTTGTTGATACTTACAACAACAGTAGGCTCCATCAGATTACTTGCAATCAGGTTATCCATTATCTGAGGAATACCGCCGCCGTTCAACCAGTCCGAATTATCGTTCCACCAACCATGAGCCATATAAACAACCGGGTACGGTGTTTCCCTGTTCGGGTCAAAACATGGTGGAAGATAAATTAGCAAGTAGCCAAACAAATCACCGGCGTATGGTCCCATACCCGGGTTGCCCTGTGCCCATGCAGGCCCCGGTCCCGGTACAGGAATGCTGCTGTCAAACCTGGCAGATACAATCTGACCGCGCGGGCCGTCATGCGGCAGTTCCAGGTTACGGTTGTTAATTTCGTGTTGGAATTCGGAACACCAAGGCATACGCACTACACTATACTCGGTTCTCATGTTACGTCTTGGGTTATGACCTTCCGTACTTGGGGGCATATTGTAAGGATCCGGGACGCGTCCTGTTACAGGCCCGCCGATTACGTAATACCAGTAAGGTATACCGCCGCCAGGCAACGGAACTGTAACTGTCCAATATCCGCCGCCCACATTAAACATAGGCATAGTGAAAACGTAGCCTGTAGGAACTAAGCCGGGGCGGAATTCCATTGGGGTAAACTGAGCAGTTATACTGCGATCCAAGTAATCGCGAAGCATCGCTTCCAAACTTATGTTAACCGCCGTGGCATATGGGTTAAAGAATACAAATGTGGCCACATATCCTGTCGGCGAATTAACGTTGTGTGTAACTGTAACGCCGCGTACTGGCGCAACATCAGAAATGCGGTTATTTACAGCAATTTCGCGGGAATCAACGGCAACAGACGGTGCCAAGTTATATTCCGGAATTGTTAAAACAATTGTGCCTACTACAAAACCGTCGATTATAGCCAAATTATTGGTTTGTATTACCGGTGTAAACGGCCCTACAACCGCTTCAATTGCAGCCACTAAACTTGGAATTGTTATAACAGACATAAACTCGTCTTGCTCTGTAAGCATACCGGCAATAAGTGCGTTAACTGCCGCCCGGGCCGCGTCAAGCAATGAGTCTGCCACGTCTTGGCTTAACAGTGGTGTAACAATTACCATATCGTCGATACCTATTGTAAATAGGCTGGTACCGGCTCTTAATGCATCACCCGGGGCACCCCAGATGTTCCAGTTTAGAGTCAAGCCGTTTTCGATATCCGCAGGGGTCAGGGTGTAACTAAACCTAAACGCGCCGTTAGCAAAGTTAAACGGATGTACCAGTGTGTGTCCTGCACCAAGTCCTCTTCTAAGCCCCATGTGTTGGCCGTTGCCCGGGAAGTGTCCCATGCGTCCGGTAATGTGAAGCACGTCGCCTGCCCGCACATTTTGCGCGTTTGGCGGAAGGATAGTTATTGGTGCCCAGTTCCAGTGATGAGGGTCATTCGCGCCGTTATCGCCAATAAAGTTGGTAATAAAAGCAACTGTTTGACCGGCGTCAATGTGTGAAAATACTGTGCATCTTGTTTCACCCGGTACATAGAAACGGGCCAATGCCGCTTCTCTGTTAAGTGTTTGCATGTCGAAAGCAATGGCGTCCGGGAACTCTGCACGTACATCGTTCAAGTTACCGGGTGAGCCCGGCAGCCTTGCGTAAAGTTCCGCAATTTCGCACGGAACATACTCTATCGGGCCGCCAAGTGTCAGGAAACCCCACAATGTGGTATATCTCCAGGAATCATCGGTTGGGTCGTTCCACTTCATAACGTTAACGCGGGCTGTGTCCGCTTCGTTGCGGTCGTTAACCTGTGCGTCAAAACCAAGCACTACACCATACTCAGGGGTAATTACATGGAACGGAATGGCCATTATAACGTCATATCCGCGGCCTTCTACAATTCTTGCGGCAGACCTAAAGCCAAATGTTTCTGTAGTACTGCCAAAGGTTTGATAGTTGACAAAGTTTACGCGGAATTGTCCGTCGCCCTCTCTGTAAGTGCCTAAGTTATGGTTTGTCTCGCTTACGAAAACTTCTACGGAGTCTTGCTCCCATGGGTTTTCGGTATTTCTGCGCAGTGCGCTGTCTGTTACTTCAAGCAATACGTATAAATAATTTTCATCCCACAAAGCCCGTACATTTGCCATGGCCGGGTTAGGGTCTGTACCTGCTACACGTATATCCGTTACCATTACCTCGGAAGAATCCCATATGGAACATACTTCCCAATCCGTGCCTTCCGGTATAACTACCGTCGCATTTAATGCGGTGGCGGTTCTGCCGTCGGGCCTTGGCGGCGGCGGCGGAATGTAGTCCAAATACCTTTGAATTACAACCGACCTTAATTCTGTAATACCGCTGTGGTGCATAATCCGGATTGTGTTTAAACCTTGGTTCAACTCAACAGGAACCGGGAAGCGGCTGTCTATCCAAGCCGGTGTTTGCGGGTAATCAAAAATTATCGGGTCTCCGCCGTTTATCCGGTATTCGTGAGAAGCGGGGCCCCACGGTGTAACGTGGTGTACATACATTCTGTACTTGCCTGCCTCCGGCACGTTTATGGTAAAGGTTACTGCCCCGGGTGGGTCTCCGGGGTCAAGGAAACCAATAACATCGCCCCAGGCTATTCTTGCGGGGCCTTCAAAAACAGGGTTCCCGTCAACAATTCTAAACCTAATCGGGTCACCTAAGCCGTCCCATGCTTCAAATACAACTCTGTATGTTTTTACCACGCCGTTCCAGTCAAACATGACCAGAGCCGTGCCAAAAGGCTCGGTGATTTGAACTACTGTGATTTGAACATCCGGATGGCTTGCGTAACCTGCAACAACCGGAATATCTGTTGTATCGGCAGGAAGAGTGATTATGGTTTCATAAATATCAAACCCAACTATTCCGTTGACAGGTGTAGACCTTAACGGGTACCTTGGCATTTCGATAGGCTCGCCGTCTACAGTAATGTACACGGTAGGTACTATCGGACGTGATATTTCATGCCTGTCAGAGCTAAACCCTAATCCAATCAGGTCGAATAACGCGCCTGCGCCGCCTTCGGCAACAAGGAAAAGAGCATTCTTTTGGTCAAGATGGTCTACATATTGCGCTACGTCAATAGTGAATTGCGTAACTTCACGTTCGGAACCTGCAGGCACTTCAATTGTGCCTATTCTTGTGCCGTTCCATGTAGCATTGTTCCATGGGCTGTCAAGCCACACATGAACTCTAAATGCGTTATTTGTCCTTGGTGTAAGGAATAAGTTAAAGTGCGTATTATTCCCCACTGCTGTGCCTTCGAAAGGCCTGAGCCCAAATATATACTCGTCCAGCCCGCCAAAGCCAAAGTGCATGTAACCTATTCTGTGGCCGTTGCCTACCCCAACAATTGGGGCGTGGTCATCCCAGATGTTCCATGCGTCTGCCTGGGTCATTTCATGGGAGAGGTAGCTGGCTATACCTGCGGAGTAATATCTGTACGGCGGCAATCCAAAAATCTGGAAGCCTTCGGACGTTAGCTGGGCACCTGTGTACGTATGGGCTCCGGCACTTGTTGTCCAAATATTATCATCCGCAAATGGGCAAAAACCTCTTATTCTTACTCTTCCGCCATCGGCAACAGATTCTTCATCCCATTCAACATGAATAGGTGCCACCATTGCTTGACGGGCGTATCCGAAGTTTCTTGGGGCCCTGTGGTAAAACACATACCATTGGCCGTTAATTTCCAGGATACTGCCGTGAGTATTGTGTCCGTGTCCTGTATACGTTCTGCGTAACGCGGTACCGTGTTCGTTTGGCAATGGGCCGCGCGGGTCGATAAGAACGCCGCCGCTTCTCCATGGGCCAAGCGGTGTATCACCAAACGCGAAACGTTTCGTTGCGTTGGTGCTGCCCATCCCGTAATCCGGGCCGGAAAAGCCGCTGTAAACTAAAACAAACTTATTGCCTACCTGACGTAAGCAGGCTGCTTCAAAGAAATTAAAATCTAATATATTTTCGTCAGGGAAAATATAGGGGAAAACACTTGGTTCACCCGGCGCAAGTACACCAAAGGTTGAACTCGCGGGTATCATATGCCGGATTATTTGCGTACCGGGCCTTAAAGACCACATTGTATTTTGGTCCAGCTGGGCAGCATAAGACCTTACAAACCCCCAATATGCCCAAGCTCTAAAGCCAATTTCGTAGTCCGGGTCTTCCGGGTCGTCTACATACTCTATAAATACACCCGGGTCAAAACCAATAATACTGCCCGGGCGCAGTGTTCTGCCGTCCGGGTTAAGGTTAATAGGTTCAAACGGCCCGTCGGGGCGGAGACCTCTGGCAACCATGGCTTCCCTGCCCGGCCCGCGGCTGTGCGGGAACAGATAAAAGTAACGGCGTGTTCTGTTGCCGTATTCATCTCTTCTTAACACTTCTACCATGTCCGGTGCGTACATTGTGTCCCAACGGCCTGTAAGCGGGTCTTGGAACGTAAACACGGGGCCATCGTCACGCCAGTTTGTTAAATCGTCAATTGGTGCAGACCAAACCCTAACGTCCGGCCCGCAATATTCCGTAAAATTAACATCATGAGAGCCGATAATGTAAACCCTGTACTGCCCCGGGTTGTCCGGGTCTTCAAAAATGCGTGGTGATCCGTCAGGCAAATGCTCCCACAAAGGTAAGTACGGATTAACTGCCTGAACAGTTAGCGAAAGCATCGGCAATATTGCAAGAACCAAAGCTGCCAACAGTACTGATAAAAGGGTTCTCTTTACTTTTGTATACAATGCGAGTCCTCCTTGTGATTGTATATTTGATTAAATTCACCCCCTGATATCAGGGGGTGAATTTTGTACACTGCTGCAGATTACGGCTGCAAATTAATTGTCAGCAACTCTGTTACGCCTTG
>JGI20163J15578_10000062_pt1 | contig 40067 bp, 30 predicted proteins | sample TergutCu122P1_FD_15578 | JGI IMG/M metagenome (IMG submission 15578)
ATGGTGAAGAAGTGATTCTTGAGCCAGGAGATGCTCACATTTGCGTGGATGGAAACTTCCATTCCATTGAGAATGTAGGTGAGGGAGCTTTAGAACTCATTGCTCTTATTCTTCACACCAAGCAAAAAGAAGTCTAAAAATTGTTCGGGAAATCAAAGTAAACTTAAGGAGAGATATTGATGAAAGACAGAAAATTAGTAAAAATTCCAGGACCAACTCCAGTGGTGGATTCCATTAGAGTTGAAATGGGTAGACCTATCGCAGCTTTTGGTGATCCGCGTTTTGTAAAAGATTACAAAGAAGTAATTGAAGACTTACATGAGATGTTCGGTTGCGATGGTAAAACCTTCGTCATTGCAGGAACAGGTACATTGGCTATGGAGATGGCCATTGCCAATTCAACCAAGAGTGGCGATAATGTTTTAATCGTAACCCACGGATTTTTCGGTGACAGATTCATTGAGATTTGTGAAAGAAAAGGCTTGAACGTAGACGTGCTAAAATCTGAATGGGGCAAGGCAGTGCCTCTTTGCGACATCGAAGCTAAACTTAAGGAAAAACCATATGCGGCGATGACCGTAAGCCATGTAGATACTTCAACAGGAGTAGCGGCTGATATTGCGGCGATTGGTGAGATGATGAAGCAATTCCCAGATACTCTTTTTATCGTGGATGGAGTGTGCTCAACTGCTGCACAATATGAGAATCTGGAGGAGTTAAACATTGACATTCTCTTTACAGGAACTCAAAAAGCTTTTGGGGTATGTCCTGGTGTATTAATGCTTTGGGCGAACCAAAAAGCAATGGACAGACGTGAAAGTCTTGGGACCATTCCAGAGTACTATGTGGATTACTACAAATGGCTTCCAACCATGGCAGATCCTCTGAAGTACTTTGCAACTCCTGCCATCAATCTTATTTGGGCACTTAAAGAATCCATTCGTTTGATCAAAGAAGAAGGTGGCCTTAAAGTTCGCTATGAAAGGCACCTTAAAAATGCGAAAGCCATACAGAGCGCCCTTGAAGCCCTTGGATTCACTATTTTAGCAGAAGAAGGTTGTCGCGCGGTAACATTAACTAACGCCATCTATCCTGAAGGGATTGTTGATGCGGATTTTAGAAAATCCTTGTTCGAAGAAGGGATTGTAGTCGCTCCTGGTTTGGGTGCCTACGCAGGCAAGTTGTTCCGTCTTGGTCATATGGGCCACGTAGATGAAAACGATGAAGTAGTCGCTCTTGCTGCTATTGAGCGCGCTCTTGCTCGCGTTGGCAAATTACCAAAGGCAGGTGTTGGCGTTGGGACATATTTAGAGGAAATGGCAAAATAGAGTACTTCGTTGGCTCAATCAAAAAAACGTATAGGAGGAATTGATTTATGTTATCACCAGCAAGTGTCACCCCTTTAATGGAAGCACATTTAGGAACATTAATTATATTAATAGGATTCTTACTATTAACGATTGTTGCAATTACTGTATTTAAGGTAAGTCCAATTTATTCACTTGTGGTAGGAGCTACTCTTGGTGGGTTAGTTGCAGGATTACCAACAGACCAAATCGTTCCAGTTGTAATTACTGGCTTTGGTCATACCATAGGAAGTATCGGGATTGTTATTCTCTTTGGTACCTCTATCGGTGTTATCTTAGAACAAACAGGCGGTGCTATTGTTATTGCCAACACCATCCTCAAAGCAGTAGGGAAGAAAAATGCTGCTCTGGCAATGATGCTTGCAGGATATATTGTATCCATCCCTGTATTCTCGGATACTTCTATTGTTATNCTTTCTCCAGTTGCTCGTACCGTCTCTGCTCGTTCAGGTAAACCACAGATTGCGGTATTAGGAGCTCTTAATGCTGGTATTATGGCTACCCATACCATCGTACCTCCAACACCTGGTCCTCTAGCTGCGGCAAATACATTAGGTGCAGATTTAGGTATGATGATTGCTCTTGGTCTTATTGTTGCCATGGCTTATAGTTTATTGGCATTGATTTACGTTTCTTCAAAGCCATTGGTTAAGATGTTCCCGAATCCTTCTAAAGTAGAAGGAATCGAAGAAGCTTTAGACGATGACTTTGCCATTAAGTCAGACAAGAAGCTTCCACATCCAGTGATGGCTTTTGCCTGCTTAATTGTACCTTTAGTTTTGATTTGTGCAAACTCATTTAGAGAGCAAATCGGATTACCAGAAGTGATTTGGCCAACCTTGGCTTTCATCGGACATCCCGTTGTCTCTCTTTTCTTAGGGGTTGTGATGTGCTTCTTCCTTAACACCAAATTGTTCAGCAAGAACCAAGTGGCAGAATGGTTCCAGAAAACAGTTGATGTTTCTGCATTCATTATCTTAGCTACAGGTGCTTCAGGTTCCTTTGGTTGGTTATTGCGTGCAACAGGAGTTGGGGAGTTCATGGGTCATGGTATCGCCAATTCACCATTGCCAATTATCTTTGTACCTTTCTTAGTCACTCTGTTATTAGTACTTTCAAACGGTTCCGCTACAGTTTCATTGATTATCGGATCTGGTATTATGCTTCCATTAATGCCTTACATGGGATTAAGTCCTGTTATGGTAGCCTTGTCACTGGCCGCTGGCGCATCTTTCTTCTACCATGTAAATGCAACTCACTTCTGGGTAGTTGTACGTTCCGCAAACCTAACCATGAAAGAAGGTTTCTTTAATGTTGGTGGTGGTACTGCTGTAGGTAGTGTGGGTGCTATGGTTGCAGTATTTATCTTGCACTTCTTCTTCTAAATCTAGTGGGTTAGATAGATTGTGCAGCTGAGGGGGAGAGGATAGGTCTCCTTCTCGATTAGGATATAAAGAATAAGTAAAGGGTTCCCCGTCCTTTGGGGCGGGGAATTTTCACCTTGATTTGGAAAATATCATTTAGGGTGAGAAGAATAAGAACGTATCATAGGAGGTTTGGCTATGGAAAAAAAGGTTCTATATGAAAATGCTTTTGAACCTGAAGAAATAGATATTAACGAATACATTGCACAAAATATGGTTCACAAAAGATCCCTTATGGCAGGCTTGGTTACCTGGGTAGTGGTAATGTTAGGGGTTGTGGTTTGGTGGCAATTAAGTCTTCTTGGTTTAATCACTCATGATATTGCCCATTTTATTACATTTATTGTACTGCTGATTATAGTAGTCATTGCAAGTCGGTATATTCGACAGATGCAACTGAAAGGTGCAGTGAAGAGATTCAGGGAAAAAGCTGGTGATTTGGATTATATTAGGACCTTATTTTTTGAGGATCATTTGGAAACCAATGGTATCTCTTATGAATACTCTGAGATGTATAATGTGCAATACGGAACCACTTGTTTGTTTTTGATTACCAATGACGACAAGATAATTTTTATCAAAGACTCTAAAGAGGCTTTTGATTGCGATCAAGCGACCTATGAGCAGTTTTGGAAATTTGTAAATGAGAAAGTGAAGATTGGAAAAGTGAAAAAACAAAGTGCGTTTTCCCTGTTTAGAAAGTAGAAATAATCTGTTGCAAGCAAGCTTGCACATTTCATTTTGTTGATTCAATTATTTTCAGACATGCTAGCTCGAAAATGCGTTGCATTTTCTCGCTAGGGCTGAGCGCCCTATACAAATATTGTAATATGCTCTGTTGCAAGCAAGCTTGCACATTTCATTTTGTTGATTCAATCATTTTCAGGCATGCCAGCTCGAAAATGCAAAGCATTTCCTCGCTGAGGCCGAGCGGCCTATACAACCATTATAAAATAATCTGTTGCAAGCAAGCTTGCACATCTTACTTTATAATAGTTGTGCATGCCTAGACGGAAAATCAGATTGTACGTGATTATAAACAATTACCCTGAAGGTATTTATAGACTTTTAGGGTTTTTTTTTGTATAATTTTTAGTGGACGTAAAATTGTATACAAAAATATATTTTAGTAACCACACACCCAAGGAGGAGAATAAAATGGCAAGAAAAATGAAAACCATGGATGGTAATCAAGCAGCCGCGCACGTATCTTACGCGTACACTGAAGTTGCAACCATCTATCCAATTACCCCATCATCCAACATGCCTCAATATGTTGACGAATGGGCCGCCGAAGGAAGAAAGAATATCTTCGGGCAAGAAGTTTTGGTAAGAGAGCTACAATCAGAAGCTGGTGCAGCAGGTGCGGTACATGGTTCTTTGGCAGCAGGTGCGTTAACCACCACTTATTCTGCATCTCAAGGGCTACTATTAATGATTCCAACCCTTTATAAAGTGGCAGGAGAACAACTACCAGGTGTGTTTCATATTTCCGCTCGTGCGGTTGCTAGTCATGCATTATCTATTTTTGGAGATCATTCTGATATTTATGCATGTCGTCAGACAGGTGCAGCAATGCTTTGTGAGTCTAGCCTTCAAGAGGTTATGGACTTATCTGCTGTAGCACACTGTGCATCCATTGAAGGGAAGTTACCATTTATTAACTTCTTCGATGGGTTTAGAACATCTCACGAGATTAACACCATCGAAGTATGGGATTATGATGATTTAGAAGAGTTGGTGAACAAAGAAGCTATAGATGCTTTCCGTAAGCATGCTCTTAGCCCCAATCACCCATGTCATAGAGGTTCTGCTCAGAACCCAGATACTTTCTTCCAAGCAAGAGAAGCAAGTAACGCCACTTATGATGCCTTACCAGCCATCGTAGAAAAGTACATGGACAAAGTAAATGCTAAGATTGGCACAGACTATAAATTATTTAACTATCACGGTGCTCCAGACGCAACAAGAGTTATTATTGCTATGGGTTCTGTATGTGAAACCATTGATGAGACCGTAGACTACTTAGTGGCAGCTGGTGAAAAAGTGGGAGTTGTAAAGGTACGTCTTTACAGACCATTTGTTGCCAATGCGCTTATCAAAGTACTTCCTAAGACAGTAGAGACCATCTCTGTTCTTGACCGTACCAAAGAGCCAGGAGCTTTAGGAGAGCCATTATATCTTGACGTTGTAGCTGCTCTTAAAGGATCTAAGTTTGATGCCGTTCCAATTCTAAGTGGACGTTATGGCTTAGGTTCTAAAGATACCACCCCAGCTCAGATTATTGCTGTATTTAAAAATACTAAGAAAAAGCGTTTCACCATCGGTATTGAAGATGATGTAACGAAGCTTTCTCTTAAAGTCGGTGCCCACATTGATACTTCACCAGAAAGTACCATTAGCTGTAAGTTCTGGGGAGTCGGTGCTGACGGTACTGTAGGAGCCAACCAAAATTCCATTAGAATTATTGGTGACAACACAGACATGTATGGCCAAGGTTACTTTGAGTTTGATTCTAAGAAATCAGGTGGTGTAACCATCTCTAACCTGCGTTTTGGGAAAGAGAAGATCAAATCTACTTATTTAGTTCGCAGGGCAAACTTTGTTGCCTGTCACCATCCTTCTTATGTAGATAAGTACAACATGGTTCAAGAAATTGTTCCAGGAGGAACTTTCCTACTGAACTGTTCTTGGAGTCCAGAAGAACTGGAAGATCATCTGCCAGGTCAGATGAAGAGCTATATTGCCAAGAATAACATCAAGTTTTACATCATTGATGGTATTGAGATTGGCAAGAGAGTTGGTTTAGGAAAACGTATCAACACCATCTTACAAGCTGCTTTCTTTAAACTTACAGGAGTTATTCCTATAGAAGAAGCTGTAAAATACATGAAAGATGCTGCTACAGAAAGCTATGGTAAACGTGGAGAGTCTATCGTTCGGATGAATCACCTTGCTATTGATGCTGGAGTGGAGGAAATCGTAGAAGTTAAAGTTCCAGCAAGCTGGAAGAAGGCTCCAGATGAAGGTCTTCATCAGCCGCACATGGTAACTGGTGCTGCCGCTGACACAGTAGATTTTGTTGAGAATCTTCAAACCACCATTAATAGACAACAAGGGAACACACTTCCTGTATCCAAGTTTGTTAAATATGTTGATGGTTCCACACCATCGGGAACATCCGCTTTTGAAAAGCGTGGTATTGCTATTGATATTCCAATCTGGAGAGAAGAGAACTGTATCCAATGTAACAGATGCTCTTATGTTTGTCCTCATGCCGCTTATCGTCCTTATGCATTGACAGATGAAGAAGTTGCGAAAGCTCCAGAAGGTTTAAGAACTCTTAAGATGACAGGATTACCTGAACTGAACTACACATTGGCATTATCGGCTTACGACTGTACAGGTTGTGGACTATGTGCCAACGAATGTCCAGGTAAAAAAGGTGAAACTGCTCTAGTGATGGAAAACATGGAAGAGAATGTTCTAAGAGAGCAAGGAATATTTGATTACTGTGTAGACTTACCAGAAAAACCAGAAGTATTAGAGAAGTTCAAAGAGACTACTGTAAAAGGTAGCCAATTTAAGAAACCATTGTTTGAGTTCTCGGGAGCATGTGCAGGTTGTGGTGAGACACCATACATCAAGTTAATTACCCAATTATATGGCGAGAGAATGTTCATCGGTAACGCAACAGGATGTTCCTCCATCTTTGGTAACTCTTCTCCATCTACACCTTATACCATGAACAGCAAAGGTCAAGGTCCTGCATGGTGTAACTCTTTATTCGAAGACACTGCAGAGTTTAGCTATGGGATGATGCTAGGGCATAACATTATAAGAGAGAGACTAAAAGGAAAAGTTGAGTTTCTGGTAGAAAAGTCAAAGAATGCTAAAGTGGTTGAAGCGGGGCAAGAATACCTTGACACCTATTATGATGGTGCCACCAATGGTCGTGCAACAGACAATCTTGTTGAAGCTCTTAAGTCATGCAAATGCAAGAAGCCAGAATGTGCCGAAATCTTAAATGATAAGGACTTTTTATCTAAGAAATCCGTATGGGCCTTCGGTGGTGACGGATGGGCTTATGATATTGGATTTGGCGGTTTAGATCACGTGATTGCTACTGGAGAAGATGTCAACTTATTGGTAATGGACACAGAGGTTTACTCTAACACTGGCGGTCAAGCTTCTAAAGCCACACCACTTGGTGCCATTGCTCAATTTGCCGCTAGCGGTAGCGACACCAAGAAAAAAGACTTAGCAAGCATCTGTATGACCTATGGCAATGTATATGTTGCTCAAATCGGTCTTGGTGCAGATTACAACCAAACCATTAAAGCCATTACGGAAGCAGAAGCTTACCCAGGTCCATCGGTAATTATTGCTTACTCTCCATGTATCAACCATGGAATCAAAGGTGGAATGGCCAAGTCTCAAGAAGAGATTGCCAAAGCAGTGAAAGCAGGATATTGGCACAACTTCAGATACAACCCGATGCTAGAGACCAACAAGTTTGTCCTTGACAGCAAAGAGCCTGAAGTGGATGTGAAAGATTTCCTTGAGACAGAGAGTCGTTTCTCTACTTTAATGCGTACCAATCCTGAAAAAGCCAAGGCATTGTTTGAGCAAGCCAATAAGGATGCAAAAGCCAGATACAAGCATTTGGCGAAATTAGTTACTCTTTATGAGGACTAATCATTAGGGTTTAAGCTATATAAAGAATATAAGATGCCACACAATCGAACCTTGGAATAAACTAAGGGAAGGGTTGTGTGGCGTTTTGCTGTAGGCTACAGCTCTCTGATAGGACAAGAGCTTCAGTTTTGTTGAAAAGGTGAAGCATGAGGAGATGAAATAGCGTTGTGGGATAGGTTGATAAATGTTATAATCAATGTTATTAGAACAGTAGGATTAATAAGATAGGCTTCAACAACACAAAGGAACTAAAAATGATTAAATTAATTGCTGTAATTACCATGATTATAGACCATATAGGGTTTGTTTTTTTTCCAGAATATACTATTCTTAGAATCATTGGGAGAATTGCGATGCCTCTTTTTGCATTTTCTATTGCTAGAGGTTTCTTTTATACCAGAAATAAAGGGAAGTACTTTACTCTCATGATTTTATTTGCAGCCATCTCTCAGGTTCCTTTTCATTTTATGAGACTTATGGGAAGAGGGATAGAGGTGAGCGCATCGGACATTCCCTATCAGGCCATAGCGGCATTTAGGTTAGATGCTCATTATAATATTTTGGTGACGTGGTTGTTGGCCATGCTATTTTTGTTAGGGTTGGAACGACTGTTAAGTAAAAAGTGTGAGTGGTTAATGGTTACAGCGGGTCTGTTAATCGGGCCTATTGCTGTAAGTTTTTACCTGTCTTTTGATTTTGGATTGTATGGTGTAATCTTACCAGCGATATTTTACATTTCTTTCTATGGAAGAAGTGTGACGGAAGGAAGTTCTAAAAAGAATATATCCTTTAGAATGTTTGACTATGTTAACTGCTTCCTATTTGTTGCCCTTGCAACTTATCTGTTGTGGATGGATCGCCTTCCTGACCAAATTCATGGCTTATCAGATATTCCTGTTCAGTTCTATGCAGTCTTGGCGATTCCTTTGATTCCATTAACCATTGGTTTTGACCATAGGGTGAAGTTACCAAGGTTGTTTTTCTATTTTTCTTATCCTGTTCATATTGTAGTATTGGTTGTTTTGGCTTGGATGTTTCGTTAGGGATGACACTCAGTATCCGGCAAGTTCGGATATTGAGTGTCATCCCCAAGTAAATATAAGTGCCAAAGTCATACAAATTCATTGCAAACACTAATTTGATGACCTTTTGACGCATGTATCATATAAGTGACAAAGGTGAAAGAATATAGATATTTATTTTTATGCAGAAGCATTGTGAGAAATATATGAAAAATCACCTTATAAAGAAATAAAAATAGCGGATTCTGTCAAAGAAATATGGCGCAATAAATAAATATGCACAAAAGTGAAAAATTATAGGGAATTCCCGAAAAAAATGTGCTAGACAATTGTAAAACCTCTGTGTTATAATTTGCCTAGAATTTAACCATCAGGGAGATTTGGTGGTTACGGCTAAGTAGTGAGAGCGAATTCTAAGGTTCAGACAACTTGTTAACTGAATAGAGGGGGCGGTTCGGCTACTTAAAAAATAACCTAGCAAAATCGTAAGATTGAGCTAACAATAAAAGGAGGAAGTTATTAATGAGTAATGAAAGTATTAGCAACACCAAACCAACAGGGGTTCATACACTAAAGTTTGTGGTAGTCTCTATTATTGGTATACTTCTGTTTATGTTTCCTGTCAATCTGTATACGACGTTTGGATGGGAGCTTGCTCGTGGAGACAGATACAACATCTTTTTGGGACATATCATTGATATTTTCCGACATGATCTCTTCGACAACATTTATTTTAGTTACTATGCAGTAGGAACATATAATAATCCTTTTTCATTGCATTACATCTTGGCTTTGATTCTGATTACAGTTTCTCTTATAGGAACACTCATTACCAAGATTGCCAAACCTAAAGCGATTATGGAGAATAAAGTGTTAAGGGATGCTTTTGATAGCTCTATTCTTTATGTAGTTACCAAAATCGTTGGAGCGATTCTAATCTGGATGGTATTCTTGAGAGTTGGACCTGCTGTAATCATCGATGATTGGGATGTAACTGCAATCGCAGGCCTGGTAGCTGTTTTAGTAATTATTTTCCTTGTACTGTTACCATTTATGCCATTTATTACTGACTTTGGATTGATGGACTTTATCGGGATTCTAATTAGAAGAGTGGTTCGTGTACTCTTTACTCTTCCTGGACGTGCATCTGTTGACTTGATGGCTTCTTGGTTTGGCTCTTCTGTTGTGTCCATTATCATCACAAGGGGACAACATGAACGGGGGTTTTATACTGGGCGAGAAGCAGCAGTTATTGCGGTTAACTTCTCTTTTGTATCTCTTCCGTTTACCTATGTAGTTGCCGACATGATGGGCTTGGCTCCGTATTTCTTATGGTTCTACCTGATTATGTGTTTGACCTGTGTGGTTCTAGGAGCAATTCTGCCTCGTTTCTGGCCACAAAAGCAATTGGATGATACTTACTTAGAGGACGTTGGAAAGCAATCTGTAGAAGATGATAAACCAGAAGGTATGAGCAACTTTGCTTACGCTTTAGAGAATGCTACTAAGAAAGCTCAACAAGCCAAATTCCGTGATGTGTTCAAGTCTGCAGGAAAAGGTTATCTAAACGTTTACATGGATCTACTACCAATCGTTATGGCATGGGGTACACTTGCAGTTCTCTTTGCACTTTATACACCATTCCTCGGCTGGATTTCTTGGCCATTTGGACAATACATGAGATTGCTTGGTATTGAAGGAGCAATGGAAGTTGCACCTCTAGCTCTTGTTGGTTTCATCGATATGTTACTTCCAGCCATTATGATTAACAATGAGTTGCCAACCATGACATTGTTTGTAATCGGGGTTCTGTCTATTGTTCAGATTATCTACTTAGCAGAGACTGGTGTACTGATTATCAAGTCTAAGATGCCATTAGGAATCGGCAAACTTGCCATCATCTTCTTAATGAGAACACTGATTGGATTACCAATTATTGTTGGACTTACACATCTGTTCCGTCTACTTCCAGCCTTCCCGTTCTAAAAGGGAAGAGGCTAAAACTTTATACAAAAACAGTTTTGTATTTAAACTGTTGAACTGGACAAAGTTCCTAATGCCTCCCTCACCTTGCCCCTAAGGTGGGGGATGTTCAGTCTAATAGTAATTGTATAAATATTAGTAATTCCTGCATTTCCGAGAGCTGAAAGCGAATCGGAGATGTATGGAATTACTTATCCAGGAGCTTAGTCGCTCTTATCCTCACGAAGTGAGTATTAGAGCGAATTAGCTATCGGGCTAGCAAATCCTGCATTAGCAGGAGCTATATAAAATATTTAAGAAAGAAGGAAAAAAGATGAGATCACCAATTCATGTAAAATCAGAAATTGGCAAATTAAAAACAGTAATCTTGAAACGACCTTGTAGGGAGATTTTGAACTTAACCCCTGAATATTTAACGGAGTTGTTGTTTGATGATATTCCTTACCTGCCTCATATGCAAGATGAGCATGATGAATTTGCTAAAGCCCTTGAAGGGCAAGGAGTTGAGGTGTTGTATTTGGAGAAACTGATGGAGGAAGCTTTAAAAACAGATGAGCAAAAAGAAACATTTATAGATTCTTTTTTAAGTGAAAGTAACTACCTGTACGGGTACACCTTGAATAAAGTTAAAGATTATCTTCTTTCTTATTCTACAGATCGAGTGATAAGGAGAATCATGGGTGGTATTCGAACAGATGAGGTCAGCATGAGAACAGAAAAAAGTTTGCTTGCTTTGACCTTAAGATATCCCTTTTATGTATCTCCAATGCCTAATTTGTATTTTACTAGAGATCCAGCTGCCAGCATTGGGAACGGAATTTCTTTTAGCCGAATGAAAGAGGCAGCCAGAAGAAAAGAGTCCATGTTCATGAAGTTTATAGTGGAACATCATCCACGTTTCAAGGGGACAGGAGTACCAATCTGGCTAGATCGTGATTATCGTTACAGCATCGAAGGTGGCGACATTTTGATGTTAAGCAAAGAAGTAGTGGCTATTGGTATATCAGAGCGAACCACGGCAGCGGCCATTGAGCATATTGCTAAAAGCCTGTTTGCCAACCAAGCAGAGATTAAAAAGGTTTTGGCAGTGGACATTCCTAAGAAGCGTGCTTTTATGCATCTAGATACGGTATTTACCATGGTGGATTACAATAAATTCAGTATCCATCCAGAGATATTGGATAAGAACGGTGAAGCCGAAACCTATATTCTAGAAAAAGGAGATAGTGATACCACATTAAAAATCACCGCTCTTAGGGACGTTAAAGACGCCCTGAAGCAAGTATTGAATCTTGATGAAATTGTCTTTATTCCTTGTGCAGGCGGTGATAGAATTGCAGCACCAAGAGAACAATGGACAGATGGAAGCAACACCTTATCCATCGCTCCTGGTGTAGTTATTACCTACGACCGTAACGTAATTACTAATAAATTACTTAGAGAACATGGAATTGAAGTAATTGAAGTTCCAAGTGCGGAGTTGTCAAGGGGTAGAGGTGGCCCACGTTGCATGAGTATGCCCATTGTAAGAGAGGATATTTAATTTGTAAAAGAGGAAAGAGAGAATACTTTGCTTTCTATCCGTATTACATGAAGATATAACTCCTTCATGCTAGCATGAGAGTTCTATCGCATAAAGATTGGAGTAGGGTTTTATGTGATGGTTAGAATGCGTAGAACAAGCTCCAGACCAACGAGAACAAACAAAAGTAGTTTTTCTCAGAAGAAACATAAAAACAAAGAAAGAGTAAAAAGGAGAAAGAGGAAATGGCAGTAAATTTAAAAGGAAGAAGTTTTTTAACATTAATGGATTTTAAACCAGAGGAGATTAGATACCTACTGGACTTATCCCATGATTTGAAAGCAAAAAAACGTGCTGGAATTATTGGACAACAATTATTAGGGAAAAGCATAGTACTATTGTTTGAAAAAGCATCAACTCGTACTCGTTGTGCATTTGAAGTGGCAGCCATGGACGAAGGTGGTCACGTCACCTTCTTAGATTCAGGAAGCTCCCAGATGGGCAAGAAAGAATCCCTGGAGGATACTGCTAAAGTTCTAGGTCGCTACTATGATGGCATTGAGTACCGTGGATTTGAGCAAAAAGTAGTAGAAGATTTAGCCCTTCATGCAGGGGTTCCAGTATGGAATGGTTTAACTGATGTGGATCATCCTACTCAAATCTTAGCGGATTTGATGACCATCGAAGAGCACTGCTCTAAGCCATTGAACCAAATTAAGGTTGTTTTCTGTGGAGACATTCGTAACAACATGGCTTACGCTTGGATGTATGGTTGTGCCAAGATGGGCATGCACTTTGTGGCTTATGGACCAGAAAGCCTTGAGGTGGATCAAGAGATACTGGCCGCAACAAGAGAAGTGGCAAAAGAAACAGGAGCAACCATTGAAGTTTGTCATGATGACAGCTGCTTAGATGGTGCAGATGTCATCTATACCGACGTTTGGGCATCGATGGGTGAAGAAGATCAAATTCCAGAGCGTGTGAAGATGCTTACGCCTTACCGCGTAACAATGGAAATGCTAGAGAAAACAGGAAATAAAGATGTATTATTCCTCCACTGCCTTCCCGCTTTCCACGATTTTGAAACCAAAATGGCAAAAGAGCAACATGAACTAGGTTATGATATTCGTGAAGTTACCGATGAAGTATTCAGAAGCAGACATAGTGTTGTATTTGATGAAGCAGAGAATCGTATGCACACCATTAAAGCCATTATGATTGCTACAATTGGCAGATAATATTTAGAAGCGAACAAGGTCACCAAAAGGTTATGCATTGGTGACTAGGTCAGTAAACGAAAAACTAAAGGAGGAATGTTTAAGATGACAAATGTAAAAGTAGCCGTATGGGGCTTTGGAGCCATGGGACAAGGAGTGGTAGAGTCTCTGATGACCAAGAAGGGAGTTGAGATCACAGGGATTTGTGACATTAATCCCGCTCTCGTTGGAAAAGGCATGTTTGAAGCCTTAGGAAAAACAAGCGACCAAGAAGATGTAATCATTACCCCTTCTATCGATGAAGCAGTGGACGCTAGCAACTGCGATGTATGTATCTTGGCCACAGATTCATTTACCGCCAAAGCTTTCCCTAAGATGGAAATCTTGTTGAATAAAGGGGTGAATGTAATCACAACTGCTGAAGAAATGGCTTATCCTAGAGCCAATGAACCAGAGTTATCTGAGAAATTAGATGAAATCGCAAAAGCCAATGGGGTGTCTGTTCTTGGAACAGGAATCAATCCAGGTTTAGTAATGGACTTATTAGCCTTATGTTTATCTGGTGCCATGGTGGATGTGACCAAAGTAACCTGCAGGCGTGTAAACTCCTTATCTCCATTTGGTGAAACTGTAATGGAAGAGCAAGGGGTTGGCATTACTGTAGAAGAGTTTAACAAAGGAGTTGCAGAAGGTACATTGGCAGGACATGTTGGTTTTGCTGAGTCTGTAGGCATGATTGCAGATGGCTTAGGTCTTGAAGTGGACGGGTTTGATCAACAGATGAAGCCAATCGTTACTACCATTGATCGTAAATCTCCTTATGGGTTCGCCGCTGCTGGTCATCTGGCAGGGGTAAACATGACTGGACAAGGGTTAAAAGACAAAGAGGTAATCATCGACATGTATCATCCACAACAGATTGAGCCAGAGATGGAAGATACTCACACTGGAGATTATGTCATCTTAGAAGGTGATCCGCCCATCAATATGTCCATTACTCCAGAGATTAACGGAGGCACAGGAACCATTGCCATGTGCATTAACTGCATTCCTCAAGTGATTAATGCAGATCCTGGATTAATCACCATGTTGGATATTCCCGTTGTGCGTGCGGTAATGGGCGACTATAGAACATTAATTAAAGAAGGCAAGAAAATCGCCAAGTAATGTTGTTTTGTATGGGATTTACTCTTACTAATAGAGGAAATTAAAGAAGAGAAGAAATTAAAGAAGAGAAGAAATTAAAAAAGAGAAGAAATTAAAAAAGAGAAGAAATTAAAAAAGAGAAGAATTTGAAAAATAGGGAGAGCAGACATGGTAGAAAAAGGAACATGGGTTAGTATTAGAAAAACAATCCTTGAACCAAAAGATAGAGCGGCAGGTATCCCAGAGGATACCGCTGCTACTCCCCTTGTGATGTGGGTTAATGGATTTTTACAAGGAGATGCCAATATTGGAGATCAGGTAACAGTGCTTACCAGAATGAACCGAGTGGAAGAGGGCAATCTTGAAGAAGTGAATCCTACCACACAGGTTGATTATGGGAATTACGTGCCAGAGATTATTCAAATCGGTATTCAGGCCAGAGAGATTCTGAACACGAAAGGTGAAGAATGCTCTTGTAAAGAGGTTTGTGAGAAATTTGAATCTTCAAAAGGGGAGGAGGCAAGATGACGATGAGAGGAGACACCAGAGACATGAGTTACCAAGCCGTATTCGCCCGTAAGAATGAAATCTTAAAACAAGCAACAGGCATTGATTTTTCCCGATTTGAAAGTGGTTCCATTGCCTTTGACTATGAAGGGATGATGAACAGTGTTGGTTATTCTTTTGAAGAGATCAAAGAGATTCAACAGTTGCAAGGAGTGGGAAAAACTCCCATGATAGAATTACGCAACATCACCGCTCTGACTCGCAAATGTGCCAAGCCTGGAATGGGAGCAAGAATCTTTGTGAAAGACGAATCTGCTAATCGCTCTGGAAGTTTTAAAGACAGAAGAGCCGCTACAGCAGTACACCAAGCTAAGAAGTTAGGGTACAAAGGAGTAGTCGCTGCTACCAGTGGTAATTATGGAGCAGCTGTAGCTTCTCAAGCAGCTACAGGGGGACTAGATTGTATTGTGGTTCAAGAAGCCTTTGACTCTGGCAAAGTAGGACAGCCAGAGATTATGGAGAAAACTCGTAAGTGTGAAGCTTATGGGGCGGAAGTGATTCAGATGACCGTAGGGCCAGAGCTGTTTTACAAGTTTTTATGTGTTTTGGAAGAAACAGGATATTTCTCCGCAAGCTTGTACTCGCCTTTTGGCATTGCAGGAGTGGAAACCCTTGGTACAGAGTTGGTAGAGCAAATCAGAGAAATTACTGCAAGAGAAGGGCTGATGCGAGATCCTGACGCTGTAATTGTAACCCACGCAGGAGGGGGCAATGTAACTGGTACCGCTCGTGGCTTGAAAAGAGCAGGATGTAATGCTAAAGTGATTGCCGCATCAGCCAACTTAAAAGGGTTACACATGGCCAGCGACAGCCAGTTTAACAAGAAATCCTTTACCACAGGACACACCGGTTTTGGTTTCCCCTTTGCTACTTGGCCAGATAGAAGCGATATGCCAAGAAATGCGGCCAGACCTCTTCGTTATATTGATGAGTATGTACTGGTGAATCAAGGGGAAGTATTCTACACTACTGAACTGTTAGCCAACATTGAAGGTCTAGAGCGTGGTGCCGCAGGAAACACTTCATTAAGTGCCGCCATTGCTATAGCCAGAGAGATGCCAGAAGATGCCATTATTGTAGTGCAAGAGACCGAATATACAGGAGCAGGGAAACACATACAACCTCAGCTATCCTTTGCTCGACAAAATGGCGTAGAAATATCCTTTGGTAATCCTGAAGATGAAGTGCCTGGACAAAGTATTATCTTGCCAGAACATCCATCCCTGTTAGGAGCTAGACCAGTGGACTTGGATAAGATGAGAGCTTCTTTAATTCGTAACTACATCAACAAGCTTAGAGAAGATACTGGTGAAGACGTGAAAAAGCTATCAGAGGAAGATATTAATTTCCTGGCGGAAGAAACCAATCAAACCACAGAATTTGTGGGTAAAATATTAGCAGATCTATTGTAGTTTTATCTGTTGTATTCTTTGTACTATTCAATAACAAAGTTTAATAGCAAATAAGAATAACAAAGTTCAAAAGAAAATTGTAACAAACGATAAGAGCGAATAAGTCGAATCATAAGACAGGAGGAAACAAAAATGAGACGAGAAGATAACTTTGAGGAGCGACGTACTCATCTGGCTGGCCTTACCAATGAGCAGCTAAGAGAGCGTTTCTGGGCACTAGCAGAAGAGGTAGTGGATCCGATGCTGAAACTAGGGTATGAAAACACCACCCCAGCAATTGAGCGTAGTGTTTTGCTACGTATGGGCTTTTCCTCGTTAGAAGTAAAATCTATAGTAGATGGAGCCATCGAGCGTGGGCTACTCGGTCACGGTGCAGGCCACATTGTTTACAAATTAGCAAAAGAGAAAAACATAGAAATCAGAGAAGCAGGTCTTGCCCTTTCAGAAGGAAAGTATTGGGACGAAGCTTACGCATTATTTAAAGGAGGGCAAAACTAATGGATAAATTACAGCCAAATGTTCGTTTAGATATTGAAGAAATTCTGAAAGATCTAGAAAACTATCGCCCTCGTCGTCGCGGTTGGACCTGGCGCAAACCTGCTCCAGGACTTCAGATGGGACCTTTTACCTATCGGGATGTGTCAGAGCCATTGAAAGACAGTGTGCCCATGATTACCGCTCATAACTTTGAAAACATTGATCCTCAGCCTTTGCCAGTGATTACTACAGAGATTGCTTCAGGACGTTTTGAAGATGACATTCGTCGGATGCGGATGGCGGCTCACCATGGAGCAGATCATATTATGGTCATTCGTACTGCAGGGCAAAGTCACTTTGACGGATTGATTGAAGGTTCCCCACAAGGAGTGGGTGGCATTCCTGTAACTAGAAAGCAAGTCCGTGCTCAGCGTAAAGCTTTAGACTTAATTGAAGATGAAGTAGGACGTCCAATCAACTTCCATTCCTATGTTTCAGGAGTAGCAGGCCCTGATATTGCAGTAATGTTTGCAGAAGAAGGGGTCAATGGAGTTCATCAAGATCCACAATACAACGTCATCTATCGTAACATTAACATGGTTCGTTCCTTTGTGGATGCATGTGAATCCAAGAAGTTAATTCAATGGGCAGGACAAGCTCAGATTGACGGTGCTCATAATGCCAATGCTACCGCTCGTGATGCTTGGAAAGTTATGCCAGAATTAATGGTACAACATGGAATTAATTCCATCTTTTCTTACAAGGTAGGAGTTGCCAAGGAAAATATCTGCCTTTCAACAGTACCACCATCACATACTCCAGGTCCAAGTGTATTTATGGACCTGCCTTATGCAGTAGCTCTTCGAGAACTGTTTGAAGGATACAGAATGCGTGCTCAGATGCACACCAAATACATTCAAAGCTCTACCCGTGATGCTACCGTAACTCATGTACTCAATATGTTAATCTCTAAATTAACCAGTGCCGACATACAATCTACCATTACTCCGGATGAAGGGCGTAACGTGCCATGGCACATCTACAACATTGAAGCTTGTGATACAGCCAAACAAACCTTAGTTGGTTTAGATGGCCTCATGGATATGGTGGAGATTAAAAAAGAAGGACCATTGTGGGATACGGTAAGAGAATTGCAAGAGCGTGCCGTATTGTTCTTAGAAGAGATGGTTGAAAAAGGTGGTTACTTTAACGCTGTAGAAGACGGTTTCTTTGTGGACAGTGGTTGCTATCCAGAGCGTAATGGTGACGGCATCAAGCGTGAACTGGATGGAGGTGTTGGTGCAGGAACTGTATTTAAACGTGAGCCAGATTATATGGCACCAGTAACTGCCCATTACGGTTACAACAACGTTGCTCAGTATGATGAGAACGCAGTTGACAATCCAGCCAGTCTCATTGGTGGTTGTACCTTAGAAAAACCAGAGAAAATCATCTACATTGATGAACTAGATGATGACAATGTATACGAGCGGATGAAGGATCTTAAGAAGTATCATGACGGTTCTACTCTACGTCCAGAGATGGAATGGATGGCAGATGGTACCGTAATGTTAAACATGTGCTTCCCAACAGATCTAAGAAGCGCTGAAGTAGCCGCACTTGAATGTGCTCGCTTAATGAACTTAGAAGATGCCGAGGTGATTCACCGTGAAGTATTGCACGGGGCTGAAGGCACTCGCATTGAGTTGAAAGCCAAACTAAACGCTGACATTGACACAGGAAGTCTTGTGATTCCTCCAGAACCAGAGATTTTAAGTGAAGATGAGATTAGAGAAGCAGTAGAAAAGGATCCCATCATAGTAGTGTGCGGTACCATTGGAGAAGATGAGCACAGCGTAGGCCTTCGTGAGATTATTGACATCAAACATGGAGGCATTGAAAAGTACGGAATAGAGGTTCATTATCTTGGCACCTCTGTACCTGTAGAGAAGTTAGTAGATGCTGCCATTGAGTTAAATGCCAATGCCATTCTGGCTTCTACCATCATTAGCCATGATGACATCCATTATAAGAATATTTCTAACATTGATAGTCTAGCCAAAGAAAAAGGGATTCGTGACAAGATTGCTTTCGGAGCCGGTGGAACCCAGGTATCTCCAGACTTGGCAGTTGCTAGTGGGGCAGATGCAGGGTTTGGAAGAGGCACTAAAGGTGTGCATGTAGCCACATTCTTAGTGAAGCACTTAGCGGGAAAGAAGTAATATTAAAGATGGGCAAGGAGCTAGAAATAGCTTCCTGCCCGATTTGAAATTTGACCCACTTATTTGTCTTTAGAGAAGGGAAATTAACCTGGCATGAGTTTTTCTCTCGTTAGGTTAGAGCGAAAATGATGAAAATAGATGTTTTAGTTGCAGAGATAGGCTCCACTACTACTGTGGTGAACGGCTTTACAAACATAGGCACAGATACTCCCATTTTTGTAGGACAAGGTCATGCTCCAACTTCCGTGAATGAAGGTGATGTTCGGATTGGTTTGCAAGGAGCCATTAATCGTTTAAGTCAGAACCTTGGAGTGAAGGAGATTGCATATGGCAAGATGCTAGCGGCTTCCAGTGCTGCCGGTGGTCTTCGGATGACCGTCCATGGACTGGTTCACGACATGACCGTTCGTGCAGGGAAGGAAGCGGCTCTTGGTGCGGGCGCTAATATTCACATGACCACATCAGGAGCTCTTCGAGAGATAGACCTTGAGGAAATAGAGGAGATTAATCCTAATCTTATTCTTCTTGCAGGAGGAACAGATTATGGTGAGAGAGACACTGCGGTTAAAAACGCGGAGTTACTCAGTCATCTGAAGACTAAGGCTCCTGTGATTTACTGTGGAAATATAGAAAATCAAAAGGTAGTCCGCCGCATTTTTGAAAAAACCAATCGTAAAATCTACATTACAGAAAATGTTTATCCTAAGTTAGACCAACTAAACATTGAACCCGTAAGGGAATTGATTCATCAAGCCTTTGAAGAGCACATTACTGAAGCACCAGGAATGAAACATGTGCGAGAGATGGTGGGTGGAACCATCATGCCCACTCCTGGAGCAGTAATGGAGTGTGCCAAGATGCTTTACCAAGAGATTGGAGATGTAGCTGTAGTGGATGTAGGAGGTGCCACCACAGACATTCACTCCGTAACCGATGGCAGTGAAGAGATTGCCTTAATTCAAATGTCCCCAGAGCCTCAAGCGAAACGTACAGTAGAAGGAGATTTGGGAGTCTACGTTAATGCCAGAAACTTGGCTCAGTTGATAGGGTTTCAGAAGCTAGAAAAAGAAACCAATGTAAATGTTGAGCAGGTGTTGGAAGAATATCAACCCATTCCCATTACGAAAGAGCAACTTGCTCTGACCAGTACCTTAGCCTGGCATGCAGCAAGTATGGCACTGAAACGCCATGCAGGTCGTCTCTACTATGTGTATGGCGCAGGTGGAAGGCGAACTTTTGCAGAAGGAAAAGACTTGACCCAGGTTCGCTGGTTGATTGCTACAGGTGGAGCACTTACAAGGTTGCCTGGTCGTGATGGGATATTAAAGAGGTTAATCAACATCAATGAAAGTGGTGAGATGCTTTATCCAAAACCACATCAGATGAAAGTGTTAGAGGATAAACATTATATCATGGCTGCTTTAGGGGTATTATGCCGAGATTACCCAGAGGACGCGGCAGTTTTGATTAAGTCTGACTTGGGAGTGAATGATTAATAGCTAAGATGGAAGGAGAAACCATGTACCCACAATTACGTATTGATTTAGGAAAATTGGAACACAATGCAAAGACTCTACTTGAACGATGTGAAAAGAACGGAATTTCATTATCTGTTGTTACCAAAGCATTTGGTGCAGACTCTAGGATGATGGAAGTGTTAAACAACCTACCTTTTGATTTTTTCGCAGATTCAAGGCTAGAAAACATCGAAAGCTATCCTAAGGATCGCAGGGCACGCACCATGATGCTTCGCCTACCCTCTCCAAGTGAAGCACTACGAACAGTGGAAAGTTGTGATGTTTCTTTGAACTCGGAACTTCATACTTTACAATTACTTTCGGAAGCGGCCAAGCGTATAGGGGTGATTCACGGGGTTATTTTGATGGTGGATTTAGGGGATTTGCGAGAGGGGATTTATTATAAAGACACCCAATTGCTACATGAAACAGCGGAGTACATCATCAATCAAAAAAGCCTTTCTCTTGAAGGCATTGGTGTGAATCTTACCTGTTTTGGCTCGGTTTTGGCCACAGAAATCAACCTGCAACAACTCTGTGACATAGGAAGAGAGATAGAAGATAAGTATAATATAAAATTAAATATTATTTCAGGAGGGAATTCCAGCTCTTTGTACTTGCTGGAAAGAGATGAAATGCCACAAGGAATCAACAACCTGCGTTTTGGAGATTCTATTATTAGTGGATTTGAAGCCGCCTTTGGAGAGCCTTTCTTAGGATCGAAGCAAAATGTTATTACCTTGGCAGCAGAGGTCATTGAATTGCAAGAAAAACCCTCTATGCCTGAAGGTGAGCTTGGGGTGAATGCTTTTGGTGAAAAGGTAGAATTCGTGGATATAGGCTTCCGCAAACGAGCAATCCTGGCTGTAGGAAGACAGGATACAGACTACGAAGGATTAGAATGCCTAGAAAAAGGAATTGTTGTCTTAGGTAGTAGCTCTGACCACCTGTTACTGGATGTAACAGAGGCAACAAGGGAGTTGCAAGTAGGAGATGTTGTAGAATTCTCTCTCTCCTATGGCGCAATTTTAGCTGGATTTACCAGTAAGTATGTGAATCGAGTCTACAAATAATTTACAAAGCTACCAAAGAATCCTCTAGATTCATCTATGGGGAGTATTAACTGAAAAGTCTGTGGAAGAACCTATTCAATATTCACCTTTCTTTGGTGAAAGGCCTTACGATACTGTGTAGGTGTAATGTCTTCATATTTTTTAAACAATTTCATAAAATACTTTTCATCTGTGAATCCACTTAACAGAGCAATAGAATAAATGGATTGAGTTCGATTACCAAGAAGATTTTTTGCAACATTCACACGGGTTACGTTGATATAACTAATCAACGAATGACCCGTGTGTTTTTTGAATAAATTGGACAAATAGGTAGGATGGTAACCAAACCGCTTCGCAATCATATCCACAGTAAGGGGTTGGTTATAATGAGTCCTTATCCACTCCATAATATCCAGCACTTTGATGGGGATATTGTTGTGGACCAAATGATTGGTCTTGAAAAAGTCCGCACTAACCTCAAGCAGCAAGGAACTTACTGCATAATGGCAGGGCCAAGTGGGCTTATAATGTTCTCGCTTAGACAAATCTAGCAGCTGTCTAAACAATAATAAGGAGCGTCGTTCTATGGATAAGGTTCCAGCTTCAGGTAAAAGAAGAATGTTTTGAGGGCTCAACGAATCAAAGCTTTGAGAGTCTACGATAAATGGGTTTCTAGAAAGGCTTCGCTTACTATAAATCGTATAACTCGGGTCTGTAACATAAAAATGCACCCAGAGATAAGAGAGCAAACCCTTAGAGGGAGTTGTTCCCATGTGTAAAGTATCTGGAAGCAACAATACAAAATCATTGCTCCCCACATCAAAATCTCTTTCCCCTTGTTTGATGTGTAATGTTCCTTCAATAACGAGGATGAAAACGAAGGAGTCAAGATTTCTTTTTGGATGCAGAAATCCATCTTCGCTAATAAGATTTCCGCAAGAAACAAACTCAATGGGATGGCTGGCATCTGAGGATAGATAAAGCATGTGCTCTCCTTTACTATGGAACATGAAATACATCTAAAAGTCCGATTTGTTCAAGTTTTGTAATTTATAGAATCTGTGAAATGTACACCTTTTAATCTATTATGACTGTTGTAATGAAAAAAGGCAATGGGTATAATTTACATAATTCTAGTGCAATAAATGTTGATTTGCACAAAAAAATGAGTTCAAAAAAAGAGGAGGATTTAATGTAATGAAAAAGAAACGAATTTTAGCAATTATTTTTTCTGTGGTTTTGGTAGCAACTCCCTTAATCGGATGTAGAGACGATGGAGGAGGAGCTGGCGGGGATGGGGACGCTGAACGCAACGTTGAACTTACATTCATGGGCTGGGAAGCATCACCTCTGGAAACCGCAGCAGTGGAAGCAGGGATTGCGATCTTTGAAGAGAGGAATCCAGGGATAACCGTCAGTTATACACCTGGTTTGTCAGGAGCGGAGTACAATGCCAGACTGATTACCATGGCGGCTTCCAACACACTGCCAGACATTATGTTTGTGGCTTCGGATAATTATCGGCATTTTGTAGACAGAGGCATGTTACTGGATATTACTGAGAAATTCGATGCAGAGTTTCCGCTGGATGATTTTATTGAGTCTTCTCGAAATATTATGGATATTGATGGCAGGATTTATGGGATTTCCTCCTGTACCGTATCGCCCATCGTTTACTTTAACAAAGATGTCTTTGATGCAGCAGGAATTCCTTACCCAAGCTCAGATCCAGCAGAGGCTTGGACCATTGATGAATTTAGAGATTTGGCTAGAGAATTNACCACAGACGACGTCTTTGGGGTTTATGGAATGGAGCTCCACTGGTTAGCCATTAATGCTTTCTTACTTTCTAATGGTGGGGAGCGCTACAACGAAGACTTTACCCGCAGTTTAATGTACTCTCCACAAAACATGGAAGTTCTTCAAACCATTAAGGATATTCGAGTAGTAGATGGTTCCGCACCTACGGACATGACTTTGGAAGCGGTAGGAATGAACCCATCTCAAATGTTACAAACTGGTAGAGTAGCCATGTTGGTGGACGGTTCTTGGGCATTACAAGAGTTATCACAAACCGACCTTAATTTTGGTATGGCTCCATTGCCACACTTTGGTATCGTGCAAACCACAGGACAAGCTCACTTACATGCCATTTCAGCCAATACGGAACACCCAGAAGAAGCGTGGAAATTCCTACAGTTTCTTGCAGGTATGGAGTATCAAGGAGAATTGGTAAGACAAGGTCTTTGGATGCCCAATCGTATCTCTATGTATGAGCCAGAGCAAGTGGAGCTATGGTATGACGAGAGCGTTCATGGCGACAGCATTCGCTATATGCTAGATTACTTTAAGTATGCAGCAACTGACCCAAGTGCAATCCAGCGAACAGCAATGGCATCGGATATTGTCATGGAGGAACTGCAGATGTTCTTCTTAGATGGCGCGGATCTTGCTACGGCACTGCAGAACATAGATAGGAGAATTGATGAGGCCATTGAAGAAGCCATGCGGGAGTAGGTGAGCGCCAATGAGCAAAGTGAAACAATTGAAACGTTCTAAATTAAAAGACGATGGGAGATGGGCATGGTTCATGCTCGCTCCCAACGTTATTGGTTTTTTTATGTTTATGCTTTTTCCCATTGTCTTCACTTTTGGAATTAGCTTTACAAACTTTGATATGCTAAGGCCAGCCCGATTTGTAGGCTTTGAAAATTACATTCGATTGATCAATGACCCGATTATTCGTCAAGTCACATGGAATACCATCAAATACACCCTGATTACTGTGCCTGCGGGCATGGTATTGTCGTTGTTTCTGGCGGTGCTCTTGGATCAAAAGTTAGCTCTGCGACGTTTCTACCGCGCAGCATTTTTCTTGCCTACCATTACCTCCATGGTGGTTGTTTCTATTGTGTGGCAATGGATGTATAATCCTGAATTTGGAATATTGAACTATTTTCTTTCCTTGCTAGGAATCCCGCCTCAAATGTGGCTGCTCAGTAGTTCTACTGCGTTAGTCTCTCTAGCCATCGTTGGGATATGGAGAGGATTAGGGTATAACATGTTGATTTTCTTAGCAGGCTTACAAGGGATATCCAACTCCTATTATGAAGCCTCTGAATTAGATGGAGCCAACAAGTGGCAACAGTTTAGATACATCACGTTCCCCATGTTGGCGCCAACCACCTTTTTTATCTTTGTTATGTCCATCATTGGTTCTTTCCAGGTGTTCGATCAAGTGATGTTAATGACTGGAGGAGGTCCAGGACGTTCTTCCTCTGTTCTGGTTCATTACTTGTACCAAAATGCATTCCAATACTTTAGGCTTGGTTATGCAGCGGCCATTGCGTATTTACTTTTCTTTATCATTATGATTGTTACGGCACTCAATATGAGAATGGAAAAGCGAATTCGGGATATTTTCTAAGGGGGGGTGTGAGAGATGAGATATGGAATACGTAATATCACTTTAAAGGTCATTACACATACCTTGCTGATGTTTGCCGCCCTTACCATGCTGATTCCCTTTTTATGGATGCTCTCTTCTTCTTTTAAAAGCTTAGGAGAAGTATTTGTCTTTCCGCCACAATTGTTTGGGGAGAGACTGGTATGGGAAAATTACACACAAATCACCGCACGATTTGATTATTTTGCTTATTTTAGAAACAGCCTTAAAGTGTCTGCATGGGTGGTGTTTTTTCAGCTGATGACATCTGCAACTGCAGGGTATGTATTTGCTAAGCTTAACTTTAGAGGAAGAGATAAGTTCTTCCTTCTTTACTTGGCTACCATGATGATTCCCTTTCATATCACGGTAATCACCAACTTTTTGCAAATGTCAAGGTATGGTTTAGTCAACACCTTATGGTCTTTGATGTTGCCAGCTTCAGTTTCTGCTTTTGGGACATTTTTGATGCGTCAATTCTTTATGACCGTTCCTAATGAGTTAATTGAAGCGGCAAAGATTGATGGTTGCAATCCTTTAACTACCTTTATCAGAATTGCTTTTCCCATGGCAAAGCCTACCATTGCAACTTTAAGTATTTTTAGCTTCATGCATGTATGGAATGATTTCTTTACTCCTTTGGTCTACATTCATGATATTAGATTTTATACTTTACCCCTAGGTTTGGCCATGTTAAGTGGGATGTTCTCCACTGATTGGCCAGTGTTAATGGCGGCTTCTGTTGTGGCAACCCTGCCCGTATTGATCGCATTTTTATTTGCTCAGGATCTGTTTGTCAAAGGGGTAATGTTGTCAGGGATAAAGGAGTAATATAAAAAAAGGAGAATAAGATGGACAAATTAAAGATGGCTTGGGGGAGGGCAGTAGCTCTGGAAGATCAAGAACTGCAACGTCGTTATCATGAAAATCGAAAATACTTGCTGGAGTTGGATGTTGAAAACTTATTACTCCCCTATTTAATGGAAGCAGGGTTATATAAAAACGCAGAAACACCTGTGGGGATACATGGAGGTTGGGAGTCCCCAACCTGCGAGTTGCGAGGGCATTTTCTTGGGCATTGGCTTTCAGCTGCTGCCACCTACTATCATACTACTGGTGATGAGTATTTAAAAGGAAAGGCCTATGAGGTGGTGAACCGTCTGGAAAAATGTCAGATTGAAAATGGTGGAAAGTGGGTGGCTTCTATTCCAGAGAAATATGTTCACTGGATTGCCAGAAAGAAAAGCATCTGGGCGCCACAATACACCATTCATAAAACCTTTATGGGTTTAATTGACATGTACGCTTTAGCACAGAATGAAAAAGCTCTGAAGATTGCAGAGAACTTTGGAGAGTGGTTCTATGAATGGAGTGGACAGTTTACCAAAGAGGAGTTCCAAGAGATCTTGGACTGTGAAACAGGTGGCATGTTGGAGATTTGGGTGTTGATGTACAAATACACCAAGAACCCTCACTTTGCCAAGCTAATGGAGCGGTATTATCGTGTATCATTATTTGACGGAGTACTTGCTGGCAGGGACGTGCTGACCAATATGCATGCCAACACTACCATCCCTGAAGCCCTTGGTGCTGCCGCTGCTTATGATTTGACAGGAGAGGAAAAATGGCTTAGTATCTGCAAATCCTACTGGAAAATTGCGGTAGAAGATAGAGGTTATTATGCTACAGGTGGGCAAACCTGCGGTGAGGTATGGGGTCCAATGATGGATCTAACCACCAGGTTGGGAGACCGAACACAGGAGCATTGTACCGTGTACAATATGATGCGACTGGCCAATTTTCTGTTTAGTCACACGGGAGATTCCAAATATTTGGATTACTATGAACGAAACCTTTATAATGGAATCATGGCACAAGGATATTGGAAGGGGATGATTTCTCATGGACAAACCTCACCTTTTTCTACTGAAGGTTTGCTAACTTATTTCTTACCCTTGCGACCAGGAGCACGAAAAGCCTGGGCAACCAAAACCAATGACTTTTTCTGTTGCCATGGAAGCTTGGTTCAAGCCAATGCCTTGTTAAACAATGGCATGTACTACACCAATGATACGGGGCTGTTTGTAGGACAATTTTTCAACTCCACATTAAAAGGTGAGATGAAAGGAACAGAGTTTACATTGGTACAACGAATTAATACCTTAACGGGCATTGAATATTGTCCAGGTGATGTATTAACGGGTCAAAAGATTACTGATCTTACAGCAAAAATACCTAATAATCCTAGAAAGTTGGTGGTAGATTTTTGCGTTAAAGTTGCCAAGGAGTGTCCATTCGAGATTAAGATTCGACTTCCTTGGTGGATAGCAGGTTCACCAAAAGTAAAAATCAATGGAGAAAATGTAGAAGACATTGAAGTGAGAAATGGCTTCCTGTCCTTTGAAAGGCAGTGGAAGGAAGATGTGATACATCTGGAGTTTAACAAGAAAATGACAGTGGAATACCTGCCTGGAAGTGACCATATGGCAGCCTTTATGGATGGACCTGTAGTATTGGCTGGGCTAATCAATGTTGAGAAAACGCTGAAAGTAGATAAAGACACACCATGCAAAGTTTTGGTAGGTGACAATGAGCGAGAGTGGGCTCATTGGCAAAATACCTATAAGACAACAGGGCAAGAAGAGGGAATAAGATTTATTCCTTTACATAAAGTGGGACATGAAGAATATACAGTCTATTTTCCACTTGAAAAATGTTAACAAAGATATTATACGAGTAGGAGATATGAAATGAAACTCAAACCAATTGATTTACGAAACATTAAGATTAAAGACAAGTTTTGGTCAAAACATGTGGACTTAGTAAAAGACGCCATCATTCCCTATCAATGGGATGCCATCAATGACCAGCTTCCAGGAATGGAGCCGTCACACAGTATTGCTAATTTTGAAATCGCAGCAGGAAGAAAAGAAGGTGAGTACTATGGCATGGTTTTTCAAGATACTGACGTAGCCAAGTGGCTAGAGGCGGTAGGATTTTCCCTTGCCAATAACCCTGATCCAGAATTGGAAAAAACGGCAGATTGGGTGGTGGATTTGTTGGCAGATGCTCAAGGAGAGGATGGCTACCTGGTCACCTATTTTATGGTAAAGGACCCTGAGCAAAGATGGAAAAACCTGTGCGAAGGTCATGAACTTTATTCTGCAGGTCACATGATGGAGGCGGCTGTGGCTTATTACAATGCTACAGGAAAGAAAAAAGTTCTGGATGTAATGACAAAGTTTGCAGACTTGTTATGTGATACCTTCGGGAAAGAAGAAGGGAAAATAGACGGTTATTGTGGACATCAAGAAATCGAGATTGGATTATACAAACTTTATGAAGTAACAGGAGAAAGAAAATATCTAGATTTATCCAAATATTTCATTGATGCCCGTGGTGTGGGAGAAAATTATTTTCTAAAAGAATTAAGCAGGCCCGACTTCAAATCCATCTGGGGAACTTCCCTTAGAAGTTATCAACCAGAATACTCTCAGTCAGACAAGCCCGTAAGGGAGCTCATGGTTGCCACAGGGCATTCGGTTCGAGCGGTGTACATGTACAGCGCCATGGCAGACTTGGCCGAAGAATATCAGGATGAGGCTTTGATGGAAGCTTGTGAACGTTTGTGGAAGAACATTGTGCAAAAGCAAATGTACATCACGGGTGGCATCGGTTCTTCAGGAATCATGGAGCGATTTACCGTAGACTATGATCTGCCTAATGATTGTAATTATGCAGAATCTTGTGCTTCCATTGGCTTGGCCATGTTTGGCATTCGGATGGCAAACATTACCAGAGATGCCAGCTATATCGATACGGTGGAGTTAGCCTTATACAATACGGTATTGGCCAGTATCGCCTTAGATGGGAAAAGTTTCTTCTATGTGAATCCACTTGAGGTGTGGCCAGACAATTGTATGGAACGTACTTCAAAGGAACACATTAAACCCATTCGCCAATCTTGGTTTGGTTGTGCTTGTTGCCCACCAAACATTGCCAGAACCTTGGCTTCTATGGGCCAGTATATTTACTCTGTGGGAGCAGATGAAGTTTTTGTGAACTTGTTTATTTCCAATGAAGTGAACATTCCCCTTGAGAGTGGAGAAGTGAAGGTTAGTATAGAAACCACCTTTCCTCTTGAAAATCAAGTGGAGATTGGTGTAAAAGAAGTTCCAGCAGAAGGGATGACTCTAGCGGTTCGTATTCCAGAATACGCAGAAAACTACCAAATCGAAGAAGAGGGAGTTCCCTGTGATTACAAGGTGGAAAAAGGATTTGCCTATATTCAGGTTACCAAAGATACTTCCTTTAAGGTGACTTTCGATGCTCCAGCGAAGCTAGTTCGTGCTAATCCAAATGTAAGGGCAGACTGTGGTAAAGTTGCTGTGGTAAGAGGTCCTTTGGTCTATTGTTTTGAAGAGATAGACAATGGGAAGAATCTATCGGCCTTGTTTATCGATGCCAAGGGAAGGATTGAAGAAGAGGATTCTGACCTATTTGGTGGGATTAAAGTGCTAACCCTGAAAGGAAAGCGAATGAATCAAGAAGCCTGGGATGAGACCCAGCTGTATGGAGAACATCCTGTCCAATTGGTGGATACCCAGTTAAAGGCGATTCCTTATCCTTATTGGAACAATCGAGGAATCGGTGAGATGACTGTGTGGGTGAAAGAATTGCTTTAGACAATTGAAGAAAGTAGCCTCAATTATGGAATAGCGTCTATCCTTTCAGGGGAAGGGCGCTATTTTGCGGCTACAGTTCACACTGCATCAGAGGGCTTGCCTTAGCGACACAACCCTTTCAAGTGCATTTGCAGAGATGTCAGAAAACCTTAGATAATAAAACTAGGCGCAACAAATTAAAGAACTTTGTGTGAGCGTAGCGAGTTATTTCTTTAATTTGTGCCCTGAGCCTATTTTTATTATCACTTAGGTTTTCGGCATCTCGAAACCGCACTTGAAAGGGTTGTGTCGCTAAGGCAAGCCCTCTGATGCAGTGTGAACTGTAGCAATGGAGAGTCATTTGGAAACCTTTATGAAGCATTCACTTGACTGGACGATGGGTCACATATTACAATGCAGTTAGACCTCATCTCGTCTTAAAGGTAGCAAAGATTCCCAAAGGAAGTTGAATAAGGAGTAAAATTATATGCGAATAGAAAATGTTCAAATATTGATGGAAGATGGAGTTTTTAGAAAAGGCTCTGTAGAATTTAATCATAAAATACAAAGCATTGAAGTAAATGAAACAAGGTCAACCAAGGCAGATTATTATCTTATTCCTGGTTTGGTTGACCTTCACACTCATGGAGCCCTTGGAGGCGATCATATCAATCTCTCTAGCCAGCAGATGAAGCAAATCTCTTCCTTTTATGCCAAAAGCGGCACCACTTCCTTCTTGGCTACCACTCTGACCGCAACCGAGGAGACCATTGCAAAAGCCGTAGGCAAGATGAAAGAGTACAAAGGATTCACAGATGGGGCACGTTATCTTGGCATCAACTTAGAAGGGCCTTTCTTCTCTCATGCAAAGAGAGGAGCCCAGCCTGGTGAATTACTGCAACCTCCTAGTATCTCCATGTTTGAACGTTTATACAGGCAATCAGGAGAGCAGATTAAGATTGCTTGCGTTGCCCCAGAGCTTGANGGAGGAATGAAATTCATTAANGAANTTTCACAAATATGCACCGTTTCATTGGCACACTCTACGGCGAATTATAGAATAGCTATGGAAGCTTTTGAATGTGGGGCNACTCATGTGACACATCTGTTTAATGGNATGAANTCCTTCTTACACCGGGAACCTGGCATCATTGGTGCCGCAATGGATGCTGGTGCCTTTGTGGAAGTCATCAGCGATGGATATCATCTCCATCCTGCTGTGATAAGAGCAATTTTCAAGATGTTTCCAGACAAAGCCTGCCTGATTAGTGACTCCATTGAGTACACAGGCTTGCCAGACGGGGAGGGGGAATTCGCTGGCTATCCCATCACCATAACAGAAGGGAAAGTAGTGCTTAAAGGTACTGGTAGCTTGGCAGGCTCTTCCATTACTCTTCTCAAAGGAGTACGGGTGGCAGTCTCTCTAGGCATTCCATTGGCACAGGCAGTTATGGCGGCTTCAATGATCCCCGCTCTATCCATTGGGATGGAGGATGATGTAGGGTCCATTAAACCAGGAGCCTACGCAGATATGATACTATTGAATCATGATTTGGAGATTGTAAAAGTAATGGTGAATGGTCGCAAGATTTATCCATAATAAACAAAACCTGCATCAGTGGGCGTTTTGACGCACCACTGACACCCTCGCTACGTTGGGGTGGGCCCTGTTATCCCTAGGCTCCTTGCCTTCAAACAAGCACCAACAACGGGTTCGTTTTTAGGTTGCACCATTTCTACCTGATGCCTTTCTAACCTATTTATTAGAGGCTTCAGTATCAAGGCTCCTGCTTTGAAAACACCACCTGTATAAGACACCTTGATGGGTCTGCTCTGAAAGTGAAGTTGTCGCATCAATCCAATCACCAACAATTCCAATTCCGCTGCAGAATCATCAAAAATCTGAATACACACTGGATCCCCTTTCATGGCCAGTTCATAGGCGAGCATTGACAAGGAGGCCATTCCATCTCTTTCCAGAAGGTTATTCTCCATAATCACTCCCAATAGATAGAGGTCTTTTTTTAGATTAAAATGTCTCATCACTGCATCATAAAGCAAAGTCCTCTCTTCTCTTAAATCAATCTGGCGAGTAAAGTGATGAATGAGCTTGCGCCCAATATAATGGGCACTACCCTCATCTCCATCCAACTCATAACCAAAGCCGCCACTTCTTGCGATGTTGCCACTTTCATCAAATCCAATGGCAATGGATCCTGTGCCTGCAACAATATTAATCCCAGGCTCAAACCCTAATGCGCCATAATACCCCACTTCCACATCATTGACGAAAAGGATTTTGATGGGAAGTCGTCCTCTTATCTCCTCTAAAGCCACATCAAGCTCTTCTATCTCCCCATAAGCAGGTATCCCAGCACAAGCAACCGTCTGAGATAAGTGATCTCCCTTTGTAACTTTCATGATTCCTTCCATCAAAATGTTATAGAGTCCTTCTTTCCCTACTACGGGATAATAACTGCCGATGGTTTCATAAGTGGAAATGATTTCGCCTGCTTGGTTCATCAGAGCAAATGCGGTTTTGGTTCCACCACCATCGATGCCTAAATAATACATTTCTCTTCCTCCTGAAATTTGTAACCTCTATTGTGGATATTCCACAAGCTCAAACACACTCGTGGATAATCTTTCATTTCATCACTAACTTTTATGTTAAACACTACCTTTTATGTTCATCACTACCTTTTATGTTAAACACTACTTTTTATGTTAAACACTTCTTTTTATGTTAAACACTACTTTTTATGTATATCCCTACTTCATCTGCGCAATCGTAATCTTTTCTGAAACACAAACAGATTGTAAAATAACCCTAAAGCTCCACAGACTACAACCATAACAAACAATATGGTAAACCCAGCCAACTCCATTAGTGGGGCAAGCAAAAGGACAACCACCGAAGACAAAGCCATGGAAATCATAAACAAAACCCCCACATACAAAGGCGACTTTCCTGGTGGACTTACATCCCCAAGCATAAGATTGGTGGCCTTCATGTAGCAAAAATTAGCAATATTGATGAGCACCCAAGCCACATAAAAGGAGTGGATGTTGCCTGTCATTAACAGAATCAAACCAGAAATAATGATGAAAACTGCAGTGACTGGTGAAACTTTAACTGGCCCAAAACGGTCAATAATAAATCCAAAGGTAAGGTTGACACCAATTGCCGAAAGTATGGCTAATGTAGCTAGCAAAGCAATTTGCTCTGCACCCATAGTAAACATTCTTATTCCGTAAAGAGTATAAAAGGGTATCAAAGATACACCAATCAGTAAAAACATACAAAACAAAACCATGGCACGAAAAGTTGCATCTTCTTTTAAGGATGCTGGAATGGCTTTGATGTACTCATGAAGTTTCATTGCTATTCGTGGTTCCACATCTTCATGTTCCTTCATCAACCAAAATCCTGTAGCATTCAAAAAGAGAAACAGCAGGCCTAACCCAAAAAGAACCATAAAGTTATAAGGGTAAGAAAAACTCTCCAATACAACAGGAATGAGCCCTGCCATTCCCAGCCCGATGATATTCCCTATCCCCTGCCCTACTCCACGCATTCCTGCTCGTTTATGAGGAGGAAGTAATTTCAATATAAGAGGAACATTAAACACCATGTAGCTGCCTGCAAGGAGATTGAAAATGGCCCAAAACACAATAAACATCCAAATCATTAGGCCTGCATGTGGAGCCAGCAAAGGCATTATCAAAACAAACAACAAGAGGGTCAAACGTTGGGTAAATAGCACCTTGGCAAAGGTTTTTGCCATTAGGGTGGCACGAGAAGCCATGGAGCCAAAAAAAGGCTTTCCAACTAGCATCCCAATAGTGGTCACTGAGGTTGCCATCGCAAACTGAAAGGTGGAAGCCTGTAATGTCTCTAAGAAAAATGGAATCACCGTGGTAATAGAAATCAATGCCAAGGAAGGCATAAAGGTCATCCCATCAAAGAAGTACAGTATAATGTTTCTCTTTATATCTTTTGGTTCACCAAAATAATTTCCTTTTTTTTGTTCCATCATGATCGCCGCAATTGATTTGCGAAATCATCGCTGTCTTTCGCAAGAATAATATGGTCTTCATTTACCTGATTTTCTAAAGCATTGATCCACTGCTGGGCTAACACTGGGTTATTTTGTGGATTTTTACACATCACATTTGACCAGTGTAATCCATAGGTAGGGTGGGTAATTCGCTTTACTGGATAAACATCCGTCTCACACCAATCTAATTCGTCGTCTGGTCGATCAATATAGAGCATCCCATCTTCCTCAAATATAATGGCATCTGGGGCATTTCTCATCTGCTTAAACTGAGTCTGGATGTACTTGAATCCATAACTTTTTAATATTTTTGTCATTCCGTTATCATAACACTCATAACAAAAGGCAGGTGGGACAAAGTTCTTCACCTCCGCTTTCAAGCCATTTCTATCCATGATGCGGAAAAAGGCATCCACATGGGCCTCTACCACAGATGGAGTCCTCATCCTACCAGCTTCATCATAAAACTGGGCCCGAGACATTTTCCCATTTTCCCAGTATTCGTGTTGCAATCCGTGCATCCCTATCTCAAGATAGTCCTGATTGTGATTTAGAAACTCGACGATTTCGTCCAGCTGATCTCCAAAATTCTTGATTAATTCACTGTTGTCCCAGGAACTGCCCATCCAGGTTGCCCCAGGGATGTCTCGAAGAATATTGTCCCGATCCCAATCTCCTAATACCATAGCAATCACTGGCTTGATTCCAAGATGCTTCCCTATTCTGGCAATGGGTTGATAGTCCTCTATGGTGTGAAACCTTGAAACACCATTGCGATAAGGTTTGCCCATATGACTCTCATCCGCCCCATGCACCCAGCCCACATCATCGATAATCAGTTGAACCGTGGGTTTATTTGATATTCTTCCCATAATTTCTCCATACATAAAAGACAGATTGCTCAAAAAAATGAACTTATGAAGGTAGAACTGTTGAACTATTCTACCGTCTATTAAGTATAACGGTGTAACAACTCTACCACAGTATAATCCTTCTACCTTCATAAGTTATAGCGCCTATTGGGAAGTCAAAAATCCCGCTCAGGCATTCCATCCCATCAATACTGTGGAGTATTGCCTCACTCCACCTTTTCTTCAGAATCCCGCCATATACTCTCCGTGAGCCTCAATCATCTCGTCCACCATGGCTCTAATCTCATCAATAGACAATTCCGCTGAGGTATGAGGATCTAACATGGCCGCTTGATAGATGTGTTCTCTATTCTTGGTTACTGCTGCCTCTATGGTGAGTAAATGTACGTTAATATTGGTCATGTTCATGGCAGCCAATTGTACAGGTAAGCGTCCAACATAACAAGGATTCACCCCATTGGCATCCACCATGCAAGGCACTTCCACACAAGCATCTGATGGAAGATTCTCGATAAGCCCTGTATTCATTACATTGCCACCAATCTTGTAAGGGGTATTGGTAACAATTGCTTCCATAATGTAAGAAGCGTATTCTAGAGAGCGCTCATGGGTAATCTTACCCCCTTGGAGAATGTCTTCTTTTTCCTTCTCCCAACCTTCTATCTGTAGGATACAACGACGTAGATATTCATCCAATGGAATGTTAAATCGCTCAATTAACTCTGGATAGTTACGCTTGATGAAGAAGTTATTGTACTCTGCATTGTGCTCACTAGATTCTGTACAGTAATATCCAAAATGACGAATGTACTCATAGCGCACCATGTCTCTGTGCTTTTCTGTGTCATTTTTAAGAATTGCTTTTTCTTTGGCCTCTGGGTAAATGTCATTGCCGTCTTTGTCGTGCATGGAAAGTAACCAGCCCATGTGATTGATTCCAGCAATCAAATCACTACAACCTTCTACCTTGTCCTCCATACCCACTCCTTCAAGGAGTTCTTTGGTACAGATCTGCACGCTATGGCATAAGCCAACGGTCTTAATCTTGGTATACCTTTGCATATAACTGGTTAAGATGGACATAGGGTTGGTGTAGTTCATAAACAGTGCATCTGGACAAACTTCTTCCATGTCTCTGGCAAAATCTGCCATTACAGGAATGGTTCGGAGCCCTCTCATAATGCCACTGATTCCCAAGGTATCTCCTATGGTTTGTAAAAGGCCATATTTCCTAGGGATCTCAAAGTCTATGACGGTACAAGGCTCGTAACCTCCCACCTGAATGGCATTTACTACAAAGTCTGCATCTCTTAGGGCGTCTTTTCTTTGTTCTACCCCTAAAAATGTGGTAATCTTCGCTCTGTTTTCATTGACGTTACTGTTAATTGCCTTTAAGATGATCTCGGATTCTTCTAAACGTTCACCATCAATATCATAAAGTGCAATCTCGCTGTCTCGTAGTGCTGGTGTACACATACAGTCTCCTAGTACATTTCTTGCAAATACCGTACTTCCAGCACCTAAAAATGTTATTTTCATAGTAGTCTCCGTTCTATCTTATAGTCTTTTTTCTGCCTTTTGCCCCAGATATCATAACTTTGAACCTGCTGTTGCAATTCCTTCTACAAACTGTTTCTGGAATAATAGGTAGATAACAATCATCGGTATAGTAGCCATCAAAGATGCTGCCATTAACCTTGGGAAATGTGTAAAGTGCTGTCCTTGCATCATGGCCAGTCCTCCTGCCAAAGGCATTACCGTCCTTTGAGCTAACAATGGCCATAAAAGCTCCCGATAAGCAAATATAGCCGTGAAGATACCCAGTGCCACCATCGAGGACTTCACCAGTGGAGCCATGATAAATAAGAAGGTTTGTCCAGGATTACAACCATCCAAAACGGAAGCCTCTTCCAGATCCTTTGGCAAACTTTTATAGGATTGTCGGAGTAGAAATGTACCAAAAGCAGAAACAAACCCTGGAAACAATAAGGAAAACATGGTATCCAATTGACCCAGTGCACTGACCATCTGAAATTGAGGGAGTGTAAATACGGGACCAGGCACCATCATCTGCATGAGAACCAAGATAAGCACCAAATCCTTACCCACAAAATTAATTCTGGCAAGGGCATAGCCAGCGAAAGTAGCGGTTAGTACCGCCGCAAGAATACGCCCTGCAATCATTCCTAGAGTAACTCCATATAAACTAAAGAAATTTTGAGTTTGCAATACAAACTCAAAGTTTTCCGTCAACCATTGTGATGGAAAAATCACAAAAGGATTTACTTGAGTTGCCTCAGGCATGGTTTTAAAAGCGGTGAGAAACATCCATACAAAAGGAGCAATCATCAGAATTGCAAAGAGTATGAGTATGGAATATATAATAAATTTACTTATGAATCCTGCATTTTTAGTAACCATATGATTCCTCCTTTCTATTCATAGTGAACCCATTTTTTCTGGATAATAAACTGTATCAAGGTAAATAATGCAATAATTGCCATCAACCAAACCACAACAACCGCTCCCCTGCCCCAATTTCTTTCCATGAAAGCCAGACGGTAGAATAAAAATACCAGAGTTTGAGTCCTGGGCATGGCTGGGTTCCCCGTTGCTCCAATCATCATAAAGACCGTGTCAAACATCTGCATGGTGGCCATCACGCTGGTTACGGTTACAAAAAACATCATTGGGGAAATTAAAGGTACTGTAATATTGAAAAACTGGCGGATGCCTGTTGCTCCATCAATGGATGATGCTTCATAATAATCTCTGGGAATGGTTTGTAATCCTGCCAAAAAGAGGATTACATTGTATCCAATCACCATCCAAATCCCAACCAGAGATAAGGAGACCAAAGGAAGCCATGACCCTGATTCTGTAATCCAATTGACATCAAGTCCAAAGGCAACATTGATTAGCCCAAACTGTGGATTAAACAACCATCGCCAAACCATGGCGATTGCTGCAGGAGCCACCACCATAGGTAAAAAATATATAGTTCTTAAAACAGTTCTTCCTCGCATAGGTCCGTTTAGGAAAACGGCGAGAACCAATCCAATGGCTATAGACGCGGGCACCACAATAGCGGTGTACAGTAACGTATTAAAGGTAGGTTGCCAAATGACTCCATCTCCAAAGGGGCCACCTTCAAATAACCTTCTATAGTTTTCCAATCCCACAAACTCATTTCCTCTTCCAAAATCTCCAACGCGATGGAAGCTTTGCCAAATACTTCTAACGATTGGATATATATTAAGGATAACAATACCTGTTAGGGTAGGTAAGACAAACAACCATCCCCACACATTATCTTTTAAACGGCTTTTCATTCAAGTACCTCCTCATTGCCATTTAATTCATGAAGGTATAACTCACGAAGCTATAACTCTTTGGTGTTTACACCAGAGTTCTAGCGCCCCTTTGCGCTTGCGCAAGAGTTCTACCGCCTATCTACGTGCTTGCACCAGAGTTCTACCGCCACTTGGAGCTTGCACGAGAGTTCTGTCGCATACATGCATACTAGGATGAGAGGAATAACCGTGTTCGGCTTATTCCCCTCACCCCACAAAGGTCACTTCAATTGTTTCGTTCCCTTGTCTTTATTGATTTTCACTATCTTAGCTCATCTGCTAATGCTTCATTCATGAGAGCTGCTGCCTGCTCTAGCCCTTCTAACATGGTGATTTCACCAGCCCATACTTGTGCAAAGATATCATTGATTGGGAATTCCCATGCGCCAGTAGCTCTTGAGTATGGACGCAACACAACGTCATCAAGCATCACGAAGTAAGGCTCAATGTCAAATGCATCTGTGTTACCAGCCCATGCATCAGAAGTTCCTTGGTAGGCGGACATGGTTACACCAAGCTCTGCTTGCATAATTTGCATTTCTTGTGTTCCAAACCACTCGATTAGAGCTCTTGCTTCATCAGGCATATCAGTATCTGCTGAAGCCGCCCACCCTAAACCATTGTAGATAGAAACTCTTCGTCCTGTGTTCGCAGCAAATGGTAATACCGCTACTCTTGCATTCTCAATAAAGTAAGGATTCTCTCTAAATGCTGGTACCATCCAAGAGCCCATAGTAATCATGGCCACTGTTCCTGCTTCAAAGTGAACGTGTTGGTCATCTAGACCTCTGACTTCAACTGGAAGTCCTCCATTTTGAATTAATCTCTCAACAAATAACATGGCTTCAATGGTGTTTGGATTGTCATATCCAGAAGCGGTTCTTTCGTCATTAATTACATAGCCACCCCAAGAGTAGATGACGTTATAGTATCCATCTTGGTTGTTTCCTGGTCCCCAAGCAATACCGTATTGTCCATCACCAGTTAAGGCAACTGCTGCATCATAAAAGTCTTCCCATGACCAATCCTCATTGGGGAAGTCAATGCCAGCTTCTTCAAACATTCCTACGTTGTACCATATGGCAATGGTGTCAATGTCTTTAGGTACAGCATAATATCTTCCGTCGTAGGTATACAGATCAATAATGTCTTGAGGGAATCCTGCCATGTTTACTCTACTACCTGGCAAGAAATCTGATAAGTCCATTAACATGCCTGCAGACATGTATCTTTGAACTTCGTTGCTGTGCATCCAAAATACATCTGGTAAGTCTCCACCACCAGCGGCAGCCTCAAGTAGTGTCCAGTATTCACCCCAAGGGATTACTTGAATCTCTGCTTGAATGCCTGTCTCTTCTGTAAATAGATCTACGATTTGTTGAAGTCCTGGTTGTTGGTTAGAGTCCCAGATAAGTACATTTAAAACACCTTCTGTTCCTGCTACAACTTCTTCAACTTCCTCTTCTACTTCTGGTTCTGGTTCTGGATCTGGCTCCACTTCTACTTCTGGTGCTGGTTCTGCTGGAGCAGGATCATCAGCTTGACATCCAACTGCAAATGCACCCGCTAACATAAGCACCATAAGTAATGCGATTAACTTTTTCTTCATTCAATTTTCCTCCTATTTAATTCTTAATGTTTTTGTACATTTTGTTGAAAACATGTACGTTGTTAACGAGTATTATATCTATTTTTGCTTATGCTTTGAATATCTTTCTACCTTCCAATTATATCAAATTGTCTTTTTTGGTGTCATTTTTGATAATTCGCCTTGCATTTTGATATATTCACTGTTATACTACTTATAATTCATTTCTCTCTTGTTATACTTGTCCAAGATTTGTTAAAATATTGTCATATACTAGCTAAGTTGAGAGCTCCGCTTTGTAAACACTTGGTAAACTATGCGGAGGATTTATCCGATGGCTAACGTGCTCTAATACCCCCACCTCTATAGGTGGTGGGATAAGAGCACCTAAGCCCCTGGATAACTGCAACCATACATCAGTGGTTGGGTTAAAACCCCCACTGATGCAGGTTTTG
>JGI20163J15578_10000063_pt1 | contig 39922 bp, 43 predicted proteins | sample TergutCu122P1_FD_15578 | JGI IMG/M metagenome (IMG submission 15578)
GCACAATACAGGCAACAGGCGATAACGGCGGCAGATTGGGCGGCGGCAAACCAACCGCCGCCACAATGCTTATGAACCTTGTGGAAGAAAGCGGAGCGACATTTTTTCATAGTGATGTTAAGGATTTATACGCCGCTATGAAAGTAAACAATCATACAGAAATTATGCCAATTGGGTGCCGGGCATTTGAATTATGGCTAATTGGTCTGTATTACAATGCCTACGGACAGCCAATAAGCAATGAAGCCATTAAACAGGTTTTGGGTGCGTGTTCCGCAAAAGCTATGTATGACAATCCAAACCCTGTCAGCCTGTCCGTCCGTATAGCGGAGCATGACGGAGCGTTTTGGTATGACCTTACTAATGCCGACTGGCAAGCGATTAAAATATCAAAAAATGGGTGGAGCGTGGAAAACGAGCCGCCCATTTTGTTTAACCGCTTCCGTCACCAGTCACCGCAGACCATACCAACAGGCAATGGAAATATCAACAAAATTCTTAACTATGTCAACCTTAAAGACAACAAAACCCTGTTCCTGTGTTGGCTTGTGAGTTGTTTTGTACCGAATATCCCACACTCCGCAATTATACTACACGGCGAAAAGGGAGCTGCCAAAAGCACCGCATCGGAACTACTTAAAAATCTAATCGACCCATCATCTTTGGAAACATTGACCCTGCAAAGCAACCAACGTACTTTGGCTGTAAATCTGCTAAATCATTGGTTTCTGCCCTTTGATAATGTCAGTTTCATAAGCGAGGAAGTAAGCGACACATTATGCAGGGCAATTACAGGCGGCGGCATACAGCAGCGCAAATTAAACACTAATTCCGAAGATGTTATATTTACATTCCAACGCTGTATTGCTATCAACGGCATACAGAACGTAGCCAAAAGAGCCGACCTGCTCGACCGTTCTATTCTGATTGAACTCTTGCGGATTAAAGACGAGAAACGCAAGGAATTAACAGAAATATTCGCAAACTTTGAAGCCGATAGAGCGGATATATTGGGCGGCATTTTTGACACTTTATCAAAGGCAATGGCGATATATCCGACTGTAAAACTGTGCAACCTCCCACGCATGGCAGACTTCGCACGTTGGGGCTACGCCATTGGTGAAGCATTGGGCGAGGGCTTGGGGCAGGTATTTCTTAATGAATATGCCGCCAACAGGCAAATCCAAAATGAGGAAGCCATTGCCAATGACCCTGTAGCCACGCTGATTGTAGAGTTTATGCGTGACAAAGAATACTGGTCAGGTAAGTGTTCCGAACTTTACAACAAACTGCTGGGCATAGCCTTTGACCACGGCATAAGCACAAGCGATAAATATTATCCGAAAAATGCAATCGTGCTTGCCAAGAAGTTTAACGACATCAAAAGCAATCTTGAATCAATCGGCCTGTATATCAATAAGGTACTGCCCCGAAAAGAGGACGGACAGCACTACTCCATAAAGAGGGTAAAATCATCTGCATCATCTACAGCCTTACAGAAACCTTGTAATAATGAGGGTTTGGGGGCTGTAGATATGATTGCAAAGGCTGTAGAGAGCAATGCAGATACAGGCACATCTACAGTAAATACAGCCACACCTACAGCCAACAAAGCCCCTGTTTATGCGGAAACTGTAGATACTGTAGATGATGTAGATAAAAGTGAGCCTTACGAGGAATGGTTCACCGAAGTATCAAAAGTTACAGATGATGAACTGCCGCCGGAGTTTTTGAAGTCCACACCGCCACAGCAAGAGCAGTTGAAAATGTGACCCAATATAAACCGTAATTCTTAAACTTTAACAAGTTGAGGATTGCGGTTTTTTAGTTTCATAACTTCTCAACAAAAAATAAAAATATTAGGAGGATTCCGAGCATGGACAAAACCAAACAAATGAAAGCCGAAAAACTGCAAACCAAGTTAGACAAACTTTTGCAGACCAAAGAAAAACGGCAACAGGCTTTTGAAAAAGCCTAGCAAGAGTTAAGTGCTGTTTCAAAAGAAGTGGACAGCATGAAACTGAAATTATTTGAAATTCTGCAAAGCGGTTCTGATGATTCTAAATTTTCAGATTGGGCGAAACGTAAAATAAGCGAAAACAGTAATTTTGCAAAAAATGAAAATGCCAATTCTGCAAAATCTGAAAATCCTGTATCACATAATCAGCAATCCCATACAGGATAGCATCTGCAAGCACCACACAGCAAAACCAAAACCACGGCGGCAACAGCCGCACACAAACCCCGCAAAACCTGCACTCACGCCGAGCCGCAGGTTTTGTTACTTTTTTCAAAAGTAACCCCTTATTACCTTTGACATACCCCTATCGCTTGCGCTGGGTATATCAAAGGTAAAGGGGGCCTGCCGGCGGCTGTGCGCCTACGGCGTATTAAAGACCAAAACACCAAAATCGAAGGAGGTTGCCATATGGCTAACAGACGAATATCACACGCAAGGGGCAGAGGTTCACTCAACCATAATAACCGAAACCATATCTACAAAAATATTGACCCTACCAAAACGGAAAACAATATTTACTACGCCAAAGAAAGTTTGGAGGACGCATATCAAAAATGTTTCGGTGAAGCACTTGCTAATTATAACGCAAAACAAAAACGTGCGGATAGAAAAATTGATGATTATTATAAACACCTTTTCGGCAATGCCAATAAAGATACCGTTGCCACTTCATCAAATAAGGAAAAGTCATTTTATGAAATCGTGGTTGGCATTGGTGATAAAAATACATGTGCCGTTGGTTCGCCCGATGGGGAACTTGCCGCCAAAATTTTAGACGAATACGCAAAGGGCTTTTCAGAGCGAAACCAAAACTTTTATGTGTTCAATTCCGTAATGCACTTGGACGAAAAAACGCCGCACTTGCACATTGATTATATTCCAATCGCCACAGGTTACAAGAGCAGCTTAGAAACTCGTAACAGTCAATCGGTAGCTTTAGAGCAAATGGGTTTTGGCAAAAATAAAAATTCTATCAATGAATGGCGCATACAGGAGCGGCAAATATTGAGGCAACTATGCCAAGCCCACGGCTTAGAGATTGCAGAGGAAACACAGGGGCGGGGTAAAACATTCAGGCCGGACGAGTACAAAAAAATCCGTGATGAAGTCAAGGAGGAAATGAAAACCGACCCCGACATTTTAGATGATGTAAGGGCAGAGGTTGAGGCGGTGTTATTATCCGAGCAACAGCACCTTATTGACGAAAATTCCAAACATAGGCAAGAAGCCTTAGAGTTGATGGAAACAAAGGACACCTTGATAGACGAGATTAAACAAACACAGGGGAAGGTACAGGCTGAAAAAGATAAGCTAAAGGCAGAGCAAAAAAACTTTTCAGATATGCAGTCGCAATTCAAGCCACGGAAAGATGATTTGGATAGGGTGAACCAGTTAAGCCGTGAAACCAAGCCAAGTACGCTAACATCAAAATATAGCGTCACTAAAGCCGATTGGGATTTTCTTATTGGAATTGCAAAACAACACGCTAAAATCAGCGATACTACCCTTGCCGCATTGGAAAAACATACCGAGGACACAGAGGAGTTGAAAATTTGTCAAACTCTATACCTTACTCTTGCCACAGAGGTTATTGCGCTTGGATATGGCGACAGGAGTAAACTCAAACACAGGGCGCAAGATGTGCTGAAAGGCGTGGATTCTCGTGTTGTGTCATGGTTGGTAGATGATTTGATAGACCGTAAGCCGTCAAGTTTGGATGAAATTATCGAACGGCGGGAAGCCACAATTCAGAAGAAACTCAACTTTGCCAACAAAGTACGTGGGTACAACCAACCGACCAAAACCGTGCAACCTACTACCCCTGCACCGCAAAAGATTAAGAAAAAATCACAAAGCCAAGAGCGATAATGGCTAACCGTCCGTTGTGGCTAAACATTTGTCAAGGCGGTGAAACGTGCCTTGACAAATGTTTTGGCGGGTGGTGTTCACAAGCTGGCGACGGGGGGTGAGATAATGGGCAGGGGGTACGCATCACCCCCCGTCTTGGTGTCCAGTATACCACCCGCCACCGCCACAACTAGCATACGGCAAGCTGTAGTTTTTGGCTCTGAAAGGCTCGATTCAGAGCAGGATTTTCTCGAAAGTTTGTATGGCTTTTGGATTTTTGCTGTGCTATACTGGGTAGAGTAATCACATTTACTGCCCTCGCTTTTGAGTACATGAGCGAGTTATAATATCTATATTAGGCGAAAGAGATGGTGCATCTATGAATGATATAAAAGTAGTAACAATATGCGGAAGTATGAAATTTTCAAAAAAGATGATACAAATTGCTGAAGAATTAGAATTGAAACGAGGACACGCTGTAATCCAATGTGTATATAATCTTGATGGACAAAAACACGAGGGGCTTGACGGTGAAATGTTGGATAAAATACATCGTAAAAAAATAGATATAAGTGATGCGATTTATGTTGTTAATGTGGATGGATATATAGGAAGTAGTACAAAAAATGAAATTGAATATGCAAAAAATTTAGGCAAGGAAATTTTATCCCTTGAGCCATTGCAGTGTTCCGAATAAACTAACTATCATGGCGGTACATTCACTGTCTAAAGAACACCATAATTTTGTTTATTGAGGGAGGTCGCCAGCGTGGAAAATAATGATGCTGTAAAATCGTATTATGCAGATGTTTTCAATGAAAATGAGCGTGAATTGCGCGAAACATTAGAATTTGCCCGTTCAAAAAACATTATTTCTCGGTTTTTGCACAGCAGTTCAATGGATATAGCGGACATATGCGGTGGGACAGGTGCGTATGCCTTTTGGTTGGCTGAAATGGGGCATATAGTGCATTTGCTGGACTTAGCAGAAAACCATATTGAAATCGCAAGACAAAAAAGCATAGAAAAAAGCGTGGAATTAGCTTCATATACTTGTGCTGATGCACGCAATTTACCATATGAAAACGAAAGTATGGATATGGTTTTACTAATGGGAGCTTTATACCATTTACAATCTAAAGAATCTCGTATGAAATGTCTACAAGAGGCTTTTAGGGTATTAAAGAAAGATGGCATTATGATATGTACCGTAATGAACCGATACAATTTCTTAATTTCTTCAATGAAATATCGCCACTTAATTGATGCGATGGGGCTTGAGCCAATAAAGCAAGCGTTGTATTCCGGCATCATTGATAATAACGCATATACAAAATTGCCACTTTCATATGGGCATACGCCGGAAGAAATCGTTTGTGAAATGACAGAAAGTGGGTTTGTGAATATTGTGCAAGTAGCTGTTGAGGGAATTGCCAATGCTCTGGGAAATAACACCCTGCCAACAGACGATAAGGAAGCAAAGCAATTAATAAGCTGCATAGAGTTGGTTGAATCAGTACCTGAATTGATTGGAGTATCCAGAAATATTATTTCGATTGGAACAAAGCCTTAGATATTTTCAGGCATACCAAATATGTATTTGTAATTAGCAAAGTGAAAAATATCAACTATGACAAGGTAATGTGAATATGGGCATTATTATTTTCGGCGCATCGGGCGCAGGAAGCACTACTCTTGGGAAAGAAATAGCGGAGCGACTTAGTTATCAATATTTAGATATTGATGATTATTTATGGCGTTGGGACACAGAAATACCGCTTACAGCTACTCGCCCATCAGAGGAACGAACCAAGGGCTTGATGAGTGACATAAAAAAGTATCCTGATTTTGTTATTTCAGGTACAATATTTAATGACAGAAAGTTGTTCCACCCTTTATTAGATTTAGCAGTATTTATCTCCACACCTGCGGAGGTATGTGCAGAGCGAGTTCGCATCAGAGAATATGCACGATGGGGCAAAAGGGTTCTTCCCGGAGGTGATATGTATAAAATCACCCGATTCCACGGTGATGTCAATGATTACATTGCCAATGCTCAAAAATATGAAACAGCGGAAGTATCAAAGTTTGGCCGTAAACTACACGAACAATGGATAACAGAATTGCCATGTCCTGTTATACGTATGGATGGAACAAAAAGTATATCTGAAAATGCTAATTGGGTTATTGAGCAATTTTCAAATTTACGATGAGTAGTTATGTGAGTTTTTATTTCCCGTCATAAGCCATACCGATAATGACGGGATTTTATTTTTAATGCCTGTTATAGTTATAACGGAAAGGGGGATAACAATGGACACAACAGCGAATTTGAATGCCGCCATGCGTTATATCGAACAGCGTTTGTTTGATGTAATTGACTTTACAGAAGTGGCGCGAATTGCTTGTTGCTCGGAATATCAATTTAGACGAATGTTTTCATACCTTGCGGGCATGACATTAAATGAATATATCCGCAAACGCAGACTTTCCATAGCAGCGAGTTTATTACAAACTAGCGAAGAAAAGATAATTGACATTTCACTTCGATGTGGCTACGAATCGCCGGACGCATTTAGCAAAGCATTTCAAGCTATGTATTGTGTTTCGCCATCTGTGCTTCGTAAAAGTTCAGACACGCTCAAAGTGTTTCCACCGTTATTCTTCCATCTAACATTAAAAGGAGGCATTGAAATGGAATATCGTATTGTCGAACGTGGTGAATTTTATCTTATGGGTAAAATAGGGCATATCCCACTTATTTATCACGGTGCAAACCCCCATACCGCCAATGTTTGGAAGCAGTTAAAGCAAGAGGACTTGCTCGTCCTTATGGAATATTCGGCGGTTGAACCGAAGGGGATTGTAACTGTTCATGGACAAACAATTGAAGGGATCAAATCGGTCATAAATGAAGGCGATGAAATTCTTTATTGTGTCGGCGTAATCATGGAAAAACCTATGCCCGACAGATTTAAGGGAAGGTTTGATGTGCTACCTTTTGAAGCATCCTCATGGCATGTAGTTTCCGCAGTGGATAATGTGTACCCTGCAAACAGTAATATCTTAGACACAAAGGAAGCATACGCTAAGACTTCTGAATGGCTGCCTACATCGGAATATGAAGAAACTGGTGCGCCAATTATCACATGGTATGAATCATATGATTTTTCTAAGCCCAATAAAAAAAGCGAAGTATGGACTCCTGTGCGTAAAAGAGTGATTTAACTTTGCCTAGTAGCACGTTACTAAAACAAAAGTTATATAGCGTAATCTTAGACATTTTGAGCAACCAAGCCCATATGACAAGGTTTTCCAAAGCCTAATCATGTGAGCTTTTTCCTTGTCAAAAAAAGTTCCTCTTGACAAGAATCCAAAAGCAATGTCCGCAAAATATATGGAAATTTCCAAAATACTTGAAGCCTTCTGCGATGAAAAACTTAACGCTGAATACAAAGAGCTATGTCTAAAAGCATTGGTAAAGTTATGCCGCAAACGCCCGTCGCCGCTTGTATCAGGTAAAGCCCGTACCTGGGCTTGCGGAATAGCTTACGCAATAGGCCAAAATAATTTCATTTTTGACAAATCGCAGCCAATTAGCATGACTGCAGGTGACATTGCCGATTGGTTCAGCATAGCAAAAAGCACAGCCGGCAGTAAGGCCAATGAAATTAGCAGGCTGTTGAAACTGTCATACTCTAACTTTGAGTTTGTTTTGAGCGATCTAATTAAAGATAACCCCATGATTTGGATGTTATCCGTCAATGGATATTTTACAGACATTCGCAGAATGCCAAGAGAAGTGCAGGAGCAGGCCTTTATTAAAGGATTAATTCCGTACATTCCTGCCGATAGAACGGAGTAATTAAATGGAAATGTCCGTATTTAAACACAACAATAACGTACTGCTAAAAGAATTTTTTGCCGAAACCCCGGAGAAGTACCAAGGGTTTTGGCAAATTTTACGGGACAGATACCCCGGCTGGGAAGTTGACCTTGTATACCGCAATTGCGAACCGCCGACAGATTTTATTGAAGAAATAGGCGCGAATGTGCTGGAATCTCATATAATTACCTGCCTGGCAAAAGAGGATTTCACCCCCGCAAATGACATTGACGCAATAGCAATTACCGCAGAAAATTTTGATATTTTCGCGGCGGTGCATAGCAGAGTTAACCCGGACATGGGTTGGTCAAGCAAAGATATACTGGAAGACCTATCCCGCTGGCAAATTTACATGCATGGCAATTCCTATGTATTAATGAGCCTTTGGAGCAGAGAAGCGTCGGAAATTTTTGCCTTGGAAGTACCCAATGACGAAATAGGCATGTCGCTGCTTTCCATGGCCGCAAAATTTGCTTTTGACATTGGCAAATCAAAAGTGGATTATTTTATAAACGACGATTGCATAAGCCACCTTGAGTTTGCACAGAAGTTGGGGTTTAAGACATGCGGGAAGTCTATTGCCTATAGAGTTGAGGTTTTGGAATAAGAACATAAAAAATCCGCGCCATTTGGAGTGACCTAAAGAAAAAGCTAGACGCAGAAGGAAGCCAACTGTCCGAAAATATCGGACAGTTAAAAATGGAGGCCCCGGATGGAAAAATGCGCCTTACCGATGTGGCCACAACCCAGCAGCTTTTACGCCTTATCCAATCCATCCCATCGCCAAAAGCAGAACCGTTTAAGTTATGGCTGGCCCAAGTAGGAGCGGAACGCTTAGATGAAATTGCCGATCCGGAAATTGCTATCAACACAGCAATACGCCACGCTTACAGATATTATAACCCACGAGTGGAGCGGCAAAACAACCAAGGAATACAAAGTGCTTAAAGGCTTGAAGAAAGAAAATTTGCGTGACCACATGAACCAACACAGAACTTATTCTAAACATGCTTGCAGAATCTGCCACTACCGACTTTGCCAAAGAACAAAACCCACAGGGCATGACAGAAACCGCCAAAGTAGCAAAACAAGGGGGCAGTGTTGCCAAGGCCGCCCGCAAAGAGTATGAATTACACTCCGGCAACGAAGTTGTCTCGCCGCTTAATGCCCTTGATTTGAAAGGTATTGAAGTAAATGGCGAAGGTGAGGAGAGTAAAAGTAAATGTAAATGATGCTGTTGTGAATACACACAAAACACGGTATAATATGAAAACTTCCTTTGACACCGAACAAGGATGTTATATCAGGGGGTAAATGTAATTTTTTGAAATAATGTATAAAGCCACTGCGATTTTTGGGGAAATTGTGGTGGCTTTTGTTAGTTATGAAGTGTTGGAGTTGTGTTGATACGAGTATAGCAAAAATGCGCAAATTAACAGTTGAAATTGTTGAGAAGTTCGTCGAAGTATGGTATTGTTTAAATATTGGAACACACTATGCGAAACCTGTACAATCGTTAACAAATACATTAAAGGGAGGGGCTTTAGTGAAAATATCAAGTAAAAGTAATACCAATGATTCCTACATGAAAAAAGTATTAAATTATCTGCAAAGTCCAGGTTTTCTAATTTCAATAATACTTACAGTGGTAACAATTGTCGTATCAATAATAATTACTCATAGGTTTCGTGCAACTAATCAGATTACTATTAGTTATAACAACTCAACTCAAATTTTAACTAACAAGCCTGGAAGTGGAATAACATTTGTATATAATGACATCGAAATAGATAATGCCTTTTTAACAATTCTTAATTTGAGAAATACTGGAAATTTTGTAGTTACTGAAGAAGATTTTCGAGAACCAATGTATATAGTTTTTGATAGTGATATTCGCATTTATGATGCTCTCGTCATGGATAATACGACAGGGTTAATAAATGGCATCGGTGTAAGAGATAATAGTATTGAAATTAAGGAGTTCTTTTTAAACCCTGGAGAATTTATAAATATTCAAATTCTGTCTAGTTCGGAAGTAACTTCACATGAAATACTACATCGAATAAGTGGGCTAGAGTCTATCAGAACACCTTTTAGAGTACCTAGCTGGTTTGCCAGTCCCTATTTTTTCGTTGTAACCTTGACATTAAATGTAGTGTTATTATTGCTTTTATTTATTTTACGTCTCCAAGTTAAGTTACTAGAAAAAGAAAAGGCTGAAAAAGAAATGTTAAGACTACTAAGTAAAATATAAAATCCCCACAGGAGGTAACCCATGAGCAAAGAAAAATCACCATCCCAGCAACTGCAAGACAAACTTACATTCACCGGCAAGCACGCCGCAAGTAAATTGTCCGCCGCAGAAATGGAAACCATTTTCGCGTTTAACGAAGGCTACAAAACCTTCCTGGACAATTCCAAAACGGAAGGCTGTTGTGTGGAAACTGTAATCGAAATGGCAAGTTCCCTGGGCTATACGGAGTTTGTACCCGGCAAAAAATACGCCCCGGGCGCAAAGGTTTATGTGCGCAACCGCGGCGCAGCAATTATGCTTTCCACTATTGGCACAAGGCCGTTGGAAGATGGCCTGCGCATTGTGGCGTCCCATATCGACTCCCCTCGCCTGGACTTGAAGCCAAACCCGCTGTACGAAGAGGCGGAAATCGCCTACCTAAAAACCCACTACTATGGCGGCGTTCGCAAATACCAATGGCCAACTATTCCACTTGCGCTGCATGGTGTTGTGTTTAAGGAAAACGGAGAAATGGTGCGGGTAAACATTGGCGAAGACGAAAACGACCCGCTGTTCTACATCACAGACCTGCTGCCGCATTTGGGCAAAGACCAAAACAAAAAAACATTGTCCGAAGCGTTTACCGGCGAATGCATGAACCTTATCGCGGGCAGCCTTCCGGAGCAGGACGACGACATTAAAGAGAAAACAAAATTCACCGTTCTTAAACTTTTACACGAAAAATACGGCATAACCGAAGCGGACTTCCATACGGCAGACATTAAGGCTGTACCGGCCTATAAAGCCCGTGACATCGGCCTGGACCGGGGCTTGGTGGCCTCTTACGGCCATGACGACCGGGTGTGTGCGTACACATCTCTTATAGCGGAATTTGGCGCAACTTCTCCGGAATACACAACTGTCACAGTTTTGGCAGACAAGGAAGAAGTGGGCAGCGCAGGCAATACAGGCCTTGCGTCCAATTATTTCGCTTACTTTGTGGAAGAACTTGCAGAAGCGGCAGGGGCCAAAGCCCGCCGTGTTCTGGCCGCGTCAAAAGCACTTTCCGCAGACGTTAACGCCGCGTACGACCCTGCATTTTCCAGTGCGTTTGAAAAGCGCAATTCCTGCTTTGTTCACCATGGGGTGGGTGTTGCTAAATATGTAGGTTCCGGCGGCAAGGGCGGCACGGTAGATGCTTCCGCCGCGTACATGTCCTTTGTACGCACTATGTTGGATGGCGCGGGCGTAAAGTGGCAAGTTGGCGAACTTGGCAAAGTAGACCAGGGCGGCGGCGGAACCGTTGCCAAATTCCTGGCCCAATACGACATGGACATCGTGGACATTGGTGTACCGGTGCTAAGTATGCACGCGCCTTACGAGGTTGTAAGTAAGATAGACGTTTACATGGCCTTTAGGGCGTTTGAGGCGTTTTATAAGTAAAATATAGAAAAACGAAACACGAAGCAATCCGGCGGCTAAAATAAAAGTCACTGGATTGCTTCGTCGCCTATCGGCTCCTCGCAAAGCTGTGTACTACTTCCCAATGGCAATTATATTTTCTATCAAAATTTTACACTTGCCGCAAGTAGGCTCGGTACCTGCCTTTACAGCTTCGCCTACTTTTTCCACGGTGTCAGCTCCGTTTTTCACCGCTTTAACCACCGCTTCCAGCGGAACGGCCCTGCAGCGGCATACTGTGGACAATATCCAATCCAGGCTTGTTTCGCAGCCAACGCATTCACCGCAGGCGTTGGTGGCTTCCTTAATTTCGTCCGCGGTGCGCAGGCCTTTTACCATTGCCATGCGGATGTCCAGGTACGTCACATCATTTTTATTACATACTGTAAAATTAGACATTTTACTTTCCCCTTTGTGATTAATTTATTACACCGGGTCGGCTTTAAGCCCCGGGATATACTTGCAGGCTTCTTTCAAGCCATTTATTAAGTTGCCGTGTATGCCCACAACATGGTGGATGTACGGCCCTTCTATCAGTTTGCGTTCCCATTTTACCCAATCGTCAACTTCCATCCATACATATGTGCCTGTGGATTTTGGGCCGTCGGTGGTTTTGCCACTGCCAAGGAACATAGAGTATTCGCCGCCAATGCCATCAAAACGGGCGATGGTTAGCTCGCCGTCTTTAAGGCACCATTGACCGCGCCCACCGGCGTCCAGCCAGGGGCTTTCCTGCTCTTTTACAAGCGCGTGAGGGAACGGGCCGCAATGCCACAAAAGTTCGGCATTATCGTTGGTGGGGTGGCGCATGGTAAGGTCTGCGAAGAAGGAAATACTGCGGTTATAATCGGCGGCATGTACCATTGCGGCAGTAACCGCACCGCATATGTCGCCTTCGCAAGCAACGGAGTAGCCCAAGCCGGTAAGTTCGCCAAGTACCTGGCACGGCACAAAGCCAAAGAAACCGGCCAGGCCGTTCCAACACTCCATGGAAGCGGCGGCGGCTTGCTTATCATCCATTTCTTGTTTGATTACCAGTACCATTGCCGCCAGGGTGGCCAATTTTTCCTCGCCGAATTTCTCGTAAGCAACGCGGGTTTTAAGGCAGTCTACATAGGCTTGCAATTCCGGAGTTGACGCGCCCGTTAGGGCCGTTACCTTGTTAACCAAGCGGTTTATAGGCAGCGGCACTACTTCTATGCCAAATTTGTTTAACAGTTCATCATCGCTGCTCATAACGCTTAAAAAGCTGTCCGGCCTTTCGCCTATTTTTAGTATTTTCATGCCACTGCCGGTGGCACGGTTGCCGCGGAATACCTTTGTTACCGCGGCGGCCCTGCAAAAATCTTCTACGCCTTGGCGGAAAGGCGCGTCTGCCGCCCTGCAATTTTCAATATACGTAAAGGGCACGCCAAAACGGGCCAGCACTTTAGAGGACGCAAAAATACCGCACTGCGTATCACGTATGCGCACCCCTTCCGGGCTTGGGGCGTCGTCCCTTTCGCCCCACAAAAGAAGCGGCAGCTTCATTATTTTGCCTACTTTGGCCACAACTTCTTCCGAACCAAAATCTGTGTGAATGATAAAAACCGCGTCCACATCATTGGACTTTAGGTAAGCAGTTACAGTGTCAACCTGGCCCGGGTCTGTGGCAATGCCGTCCTGCACCACATCATCAATTGTTACAAGTTCTACGGGGTGGTTTATTTCTTTTAACGCCGCCATGGCATTGTTTTTTGTGATAAGGCAGTTTTCTGCAGACGTAAAACCAACGCCCCGCTTAACGGGTACTACGCCCAATTTTAGGGCAAAACCTTTGCTCATACCGCAACCTCCTACTGCCTATTTAGGCCAAACGGAATCTGTGCTTTCGGAAATTATTTTTGCAATTGTGTCGTTATCCAACCCTTTAAGGCCTTGGCTAAAAGGCTCTACTACAACAGGGCCGGTGTATTTCAGGTCTTTTAAGGCGTTCATAAAGCAGTGCAGGTTATTACCGCCGCTGCCGGGCTCGCCGGGGTAAAAACGGGGGAAGTCTTTTACTTCGTCTATCGGCACATTAGGGTCTACGTCATTAATATGGACAAGAACAATGTCTTTTTCGTTACGGATATGCTTTGCAAATTCTCCGCCTTTAAGGCCGGAAGCGTAACAGTGGTGAGAATCCAGTAACAAGCCCACATTGCCCGTACCAACAGCGTCGCATAATTCAAGCATATTATCAATTGTGTGGATAAACGGATACTTATTTGCCGTAACTATGTGTTTTGGCCCAAGAAATTCTACGCCAAATAAAATGTCGTACTCTTTTAACACTTCGGCAATCAGCCTAAACATCCATGTGTGAAACTTGAAATTTTCCGCGTATTCATATTCACCGGAGGAACTCATCATCCATGTACAGCACCGGTGAATGCCCAACTTTGCTGCGGCTCTTGCTTTAGTTTCCAGTTTGGGAAAACTGTTGTTAAATGCTTCCCTGGACGTAATGTCCACGGGCAAGCCAAAATCGGATAAGATAATTCCATACTGTCCCATTAGGTCAAGGGCTTTGTATGTATCCAGCCCTTCTGCCTCTAAAGAGTCTAAGCTGTAACTTACTGCCCCATAGCCGTACTTTTTGGCAATGGCAAGAGTTTGTTCAAAGCCGTCTGTTTTAATTCCTACATGGCCAATGCTTAATGATTTGTACATTGTCTCATCTCCTTCGTGTATTTACACCAACGGTGATTATGTTTGCCATTGTTTCACATTAAAACTGGATTGTCAATAATTGAATATGGGCGGGAATTAACTTATAATTACGGCAATAAATTAGATTGGGTGATTAGATGATTGAACACGAGTTGACAGGCGGCAACATGTCCGTCATTACCACAGACGGCAAAGTTGTTTACAAAGAAGCCAAGCCACAAAGTGCGACAATACAGCGGTTTTTAAAGCATTTGGAGGCCAAAAATATTTCCTTTTGCCCCAAAGCATTGGGGTTTGACGAAAACGGCAGGGAAATGCTGTCTTTTATGAATGGTGAAACCTGGGACGACTACCTGCAAGTCAGAGATATTTCGGAGAAAATTGCAATTGTCAAGCAGGCCGCTGTTATGCTGCGTAAACTCCATGACGCGACAGTTGATTTTGCCGGGCTGGAAGATGATGTCTGGTTCCTTCGTTACGACGGAGATTTGCCAAAGGAAGTAATTTGCCATAACGATTTTGCCCCGTACAATGTTACATTCGAAAATAATTTGCCCGTTGGCCTAATAGATTTTGATGTGGCCTGCCCCGCGCCAAGGGAGTGGGACATTGCTTTTGCGGTATATCGTTTTGTACCGCTAAGTAGGCAGGTGTATTGTTATGACCTTTGCACCTACCGGGATTACGAACAGGCAAGAGACAGCAGGGAAAGAAAAATTCTGCTAAAAACATTCCTGGACGAATACGGGGCCGGTATTGACATAAAAAAATATGTAATTCTGCGTCTGACCTCCCTTGTCAAACTTTTTGATGAGGAATGCGAAAAAGGCAACCCCGCGTTTATACAGATGAAAGCGGAAGGCCACCAAGATTTTTACATTAAAGAGATTGATTTTATAGCAAAAAATTTCCACCACTGGGCGTAGGCAAATGCCGAATGCCGTCATTACTTTCCCTGGCAGTCTATCCAACATTTGACAAAACACACATCGACATGGTAGTAGAATCGCCCTTAGCAGACATGATAATGCTAGGGGCGATTTGTATGAATTTCGGCGCGAAACCGCAGGTAGCAGCAAGAGGTAAGCCGCTTATAAACAAAAATGACATTGCTTCTGCCTTAGTAGGCGTATTTGGTTTTTTTATTGGACGGGCCATGGTTTTTACATTTGTAAGCCCATTGGCACTGCCGTTTCTTGCGGTGTTTATGGGCGCGGGCAAGGGGTTCTACTTAACGGCCACATTCTTGGCATTAGGGCTTTTGACACGTTTGGGTCAATTACTAACCATGCGTTACCTTTTGGCAATTAGCATGCTGTGTACGTACTATTTCTTAATGACGCGCATAACCCGGGAGGAAGTGCGCCAATGGCTAAAACTGCCATACGTGGCGGCTGTAACCGCAGGGGCAATACTTTTTTCCGGGCTAATTTTTGCCACGGCTTACGGAAGAAGCCCTTTCTTGCTTACAGTAACCATTTTAGAGACTGTATTGGCCGGGGGGCTAACGCTTATTCTCAAGCGCGCCCATGTAATTCTTACGGGGCGCAGACGGCGGGCAAAGCTTCTTTCCGGAGAAGACATTACTGCCCTTACAATTGTACTGGCGGGGGTAATTGCCGGGGCAAGCGATATTTACGTAGGTGCCATGCCCCTGCGGATATTTTTCTGTGTGTATGTGCTGTGCATTGTGAGTTTTAAGGGCGGGGCATCTATGTCTGCGGCAGCCGGGATGCTGCTTGGGCTGTTTCTGCATTTGGCCGGGTATTGGGATTCTTCTTGGGCGGCCATACTTGGCCTTGCGGGCCTGGGCGGCGGTTTTGTAAGGCAGTGGGGGCGGCCAGCAGTTATTGCGGGCGTAGGCATAATTGGCGGGGCTGCCGTGTTTATACTGGCGCGGTCCTGGATTGGGTTTTCTATGGTTTACGCGGTTATTGCGGGTGGAATGGCCTTTGTTATAACGCCTCATTCGTTTTATTTTAACGTGGCTTCTGCCATTAACCCGGTTTTAGACAGCGCGGACGATTACATGGACAAAATAAAAGAAGAAACCACCCGCCGCTTAGACAGCTTTGCCTCTGCCTTCGAAAAATTGGCAGACACATTCAGCGGTCTTTCCACCCCCAAAACCGCATTAAACAAGCACGACATCACACTTTTAGTAGATGATGTTGCATCACGTGTTTGCGGCGGCTGCTCCAACATGGAGCGGTGCTGGGAAGAAGATTTGTACAATACGCACCAGCAAATTTATTCTTTGCTAAACGCCTGCTCTGCCCGGGGCGCGGCAGCAACAAACGACATGCATAAACAATTTTACAACAGTTGTAAAACCCCGGAAGCCCTGGTTAGCGAACTAAACGCTGTTTTCAACCTTTACAAAAACGACCTCCGCTGGCACAACCGCATAAGCGAAACCCGCGAACTTATAAGCCAGCAGCTACACGGGGTTTCCGGCATTGTAAAATGCCTTTCCGATGAAATAGATATGTCGCTCCGCTTTCACGAAGGGTTGGAAGAAGAAATGATAATGGCACTGCTGCGGCAGAAAGTAGAAGTTTCCAGTGTAATTGTGCTGGAAGACAACGGGGGCAAGTACAAAGTATCTATAAGCCACAAGGCCTGCATGAGAAGAAAATCCTGTACAAAGGAAATGATTCCTGTGCTAAATGCCGTGTTAAAGCGTAAAATGCGTATAGAAGGCGCAGACTGCGATATACAAAATGGCATTTGCCGCATTCGCTTTATGGAAGACCAAAAACTTCGCATAACCAGCGGGGTTGCCCACCGTGCTAAAAGTGCAAAAGGCTCCGGGGACAGTTACTCCGCCATAGAACTCCGCAACGGGTCATGTCTGCTTGCCCTATCCGACGGTATGGGCAGCGGCGAGCGGGCAAGACGGGAATCTGCTGCCACCGTGGGCCTACTGGAAGACTTTATCGAAAGCGGCTTTGACAAAGAGCTTGCCGTACGCATGATAAATACTGTGCTGGTGCTTAAAAGCAGCGAAGAAAGCTTCTCTACACTGGATATCTGCGCCGTAGATTTATACACCGGGCAAGCGGAATTTATTAAAATTGGCGCGGCAGAAGCATATGTAATGCGGGGCGGGCACGTATCCGTAATTCGCTCGTCTTCCCTGCCCATTGGAATGTTGAACGACGTAGATTTGGAAGTTACCAAGCGGGATCTGAAACACGATGACATAATTGTTATGGCCACCGACGGCGTAACCTCAGCAGACAAAGAAGATTGGATAAAGTACGTTTTAAAAAATTGTAGATACGGCAACCCGCAAGATGTGGCCGATCACCTGCTTTTTGAAGCCGTACGCCGTTCCGAAGGCACGCCAAAAGACGACATGACAGTGCTTGCGGCGCGGGTTTGGGAAAAGGTGTGAATTTCAACCTACTCAACATCAATCTGGCACATTTTCATTGTATTAAGTGCTTCTGTGTGGCTTTGTGGGGTAACACCTGCACAGCACGCAGAATTTACGCTGATTTTTATCTCCGGCATGATATTTTTAATCATTATCGCATTAGAGATTACACAAATGTCCGTACACAGGCCTAAAACTTCAATTTCTGTAATTTCCTTTTCCCGGGACGTTAAGAATTCCATCAAATCAACACTGCCGAAGACAGGTTTTTTAAAGGTGTTATTCGGCAATTCCGGCAGCCGGACTGTATTTTTATTGTTCCTCCACACATTAAATACACGCTCGTTTATCTGCCAGCCGTCTGTACCTTCAATACAGTGGGGCACCGGCAGCTTCTTGCCTTCGCTTGTCTGCAGGTAGTTACTTTGGTGGGTATCCTGTGTAAATAAAATCAGTTCACCGGCAGAACTTTCTACGCGCTTTACCACATTGTCTACAATTGCAACGGCTTCCGCCGTGCCCAGCGCGCCGTCAATAAAATCGTTTTGCATATCTACAACAATAAGAACTTTCATCATCTTGTTCCCTCTCAATTGGAATAAATTTTATCGAACAAAATTCACCGTTGCGTAAATCTAATTTATAGAGTATACTATCTACCGCAAGGCGATTCACTTCGTCTGCCCAAGTGGCGGAATAGGTAGACGCCCGGGACTTAAAATCCCGTGGGCTTCGGCCCGTACCGGTTCGATTCCGGTCTTGGGCACGCATAAGTACAGGCTTTCGGCAACCCGAAGGCCTGTACTTTTTATTTTACACAAGTTCCACAAGCATTTCAATTTCTGCCGTAATGTCGCCGGGCAGCACATTTACGCCAATTGCAGAGCGTGACGGGCAGCCCCGTTCTTCGCCAAAAATTGCGACTAACAACTCTGTGGCCGCATTGGCTGCTTTTGGCTGGTCGTAAAAATTATCCGCACTGTTTATAAACACAGTTGCCTTTACGCAGTCTTTTACCAAATCCAAGTTGCCTATTGTGGCCTTTAACACCGCAAGCACATTTAACATTGCGTTCCGCGCCGCTGTTTGCGCGTCTTCCAAAGATACATCCAATCCGACTTTCCCTGTAATATTTACACCGTCAATCATCGGCCCGCAGCCGGATACATAAGCAAGCTTGCCGCCGCAAAACAATTTACACGGCGTGTACACGCCGCCTTTTGCCGGGGGCCGGGGCAATTTGCAGCCCAATTCATTCAACCTTTTTTCAACTTCGCTCATCTCTCTGTCTCCTTCGTAATTTACCAAACCCGCCCGCGTGCATCTACGCGTGCCTTACGGAAATCTCCGTTTTCCTGAACGTAAAAATAATCTTTCAGGTTAATTACCGGGCAAATATGTGCCGGGATTAATTTTAACACCTCGCCCACTTTTAGTCCTGTCTCTCCGCCGTTTGCAGCGCGAATCATCCCGTGTTCTTCGCTTAGCCTGTCTAAAATCAAATCATCCCGCCCGGTAATACGGGCAAACCCCGTTAAGGGAAGGGTTGGCATGTTAAGCCGAACATCTGCCGCAAGGGTTTTTACTCCCGCGTCAATAACGGCGTGGGTGTCGGACGGCGTACTAACCACCGTAGCAATTACACAGGCGGCAATATTATCTTCGCTGCATACCCCTTGCAGCCACGTACTCCAATCATAAAATACATAAGTGCCGGGCCGTATTTCATTTACAAGTCCGGTTTTGGCAACAGACAAACCCGTTGGTGTAGACCCCGCGCTAATGTCGCGAATATTAAGGCCCAATTTATGCAACAAGTCTGCCGCTTTTTTTATTAATTCGCCTTCTTCTTCGCCTGCGGCCTGTACATCCGCTGTTGCTTCATTTTTGTACAGTAAGCTTTTAAATGTGTACACACCGGTAACTTCAATACACGGCAAATTCTTAATTTCCACGCCAATGGCGTGAAGCTTGTCATTGGCCGTGCCCGTCCGCTTTAGGCCCGTATCTATTTCAATTCGCACCTCAAAAGTAGTACCCTGCTGAATGGCAAATTTTGACAACGCCCTTGCGCCTTCAATGCTGTCTACAGCCAAAATAAGACGGTCTACTTGCCTTTGTATGGTCAAAGCCCGCATTAATTTACTTTCGCCGATAAGCGGATAGGCGATAAAAATATCGTTAATACCACCTTCCGCAAAAATTTCTGCTTCCGATGTTTTTGCGCATGTAATCCCTACCGCCCCTGCCGCCAGCTGCATCTTTGCAATTTCAACTGACTTATGGGTTTTTATGTGAGGGCGCAAAACGCAACCTAAATCATTTGCGGCTTCTTGCATTTTTCTAATATTTTCCTGCATCCGATCCCGGTTAACCACTATACATGGCGTGTCTAAAATTTTCATTATGGCACCACTTTCATAAAATGATTTTTATCGGTGATGAAATTGTATTGCATCACATGTCTCATTGCAACAGAATTTTGAAACGATGTTTATATTTGCTGCATAATTATGAACCAAGCTATATACATTTGCATATTACATATAACAAACGGCATTTCAATCCGTTTGCTATAGTCTGTACAAGTTGTGAAGGACAAAACACCGGAAGGACTGAAAAAAATGATAATTAAAGTTAACAAGCCGCAGGATATACACGCTTTATTCGATAAAGCAAAAAAAGATGCCGCAGAAAACGGCATCACATGGCAAGGGGACATTACACAAGGACATGGCTCGGGCTTTGGTTTTGAAGGCCAGTATGTTATAGACGAAAATCACATCACAATTACTGTAACAAAACGCCCATTGCTGGTATCAAAATCTCGTATCAAAAATGAGGTTGAAAACTATGTAAACACAAAAATAGGTACCCCCTGATATCAGGGGGTGGCCTTTAACCCATCTGCCAGTGCCTTCATTTCCCGCGCGGCGGCCATAGTGGCGTCAGTTATTTGCGCACCGCCAATCAAGCGGGTAAGCTCATTGGTCATTGCGTCATTTTCCAATGGAAATACACGAGTCACAGTTCGCTGGCCCTCTACAGATTTTTCTATTAGGAAGTGAGTGTCTGCCATAGCAGCAATTTGCGGCAGGTGGGTGATACATAATATTTGACGGCGGCGGCTTATCCCCATTAACTTCTCTGCTACTTGCTGGGCCGTGCGGCCGCTTACACCTGTGTCAACTTCGTCAAAAATTACGGTATCCATATGGTCTGCATCTGCCAAAATTGTTTTTATGGCAAGCATTATGCGGGACATTTCGCCCCCGGAGGCTATGCGCTTCAGGGGTTTTTCCGGTTCGCCGGGGTTTGGGGAAATCATAAATTCTACCTGGTCGTTACCGTCCGGGCCAAAAGCTGTTTTGCGGGTTATGCTTATGAAAAAGCGGGCACTTTTCATGCCAAGGTCCTTTAACACATCGGTTATGCCTTCGGATATTTTTACGGCGGCAGCAGTACGAAGCCTGTTCATTTGGTCACAAACCGCGGTTATGTCTGTTACTATTCTACGGCGCACTTGCTTTAACCGGGCTATTTCTACATCGCTGTTTTCAAGGTTGTCCAAATTTTGCTGTAGCTCTTGCTGTTTTTTTAATACAAATTCGACATCGCCACCATATTTTTTCTTGACACGATAAATTAAATCCAGACGGGCTTCAATTTTTTCAAGCTCGTTTGGGTCTGCGTCCAATTCGTCTACATAATCGCGCAGCTCCGCTACTACGTCTTGCAGTAACTGGGATGCTTCTACTATTGTTGCGTATAGCTGTTCTTTTACCGGGTCTATTCTGGATATTTCTGCAATTAGTCCCGCCGCACGGGATACTTGATCTCCTGCACACAGTTGAATATTGTTGCTGCGATACAACATCAGTAAAGATTCCGTTGCGTTTTTGTGTAACTTATCCAGTCCGCTAAGACGGTTTCTTTTTGCGGTTAATGTTTCTTCTTCGCCCGATTTCAAGTTGGCCTTTGTAATTTCGTCCAACTGAAAACGCCACACATCCATTTGCTCTTGCCGTCGGTTGCCCACACCTGCCAAAGATTTTAACGCCCTGTCTGTTTCACGGTATTTTTTCAAAAAGCCTTCCAATAGGGATTTTAAGGTGTCTAGCTCTGTACCGCAAAATTGGTCCAGAAGGCGCAGCTGCTTTGCGGCATCCAGCAAGCTTTGATGCTCGTGCTGGCCATGAACATCCACCAGAAGTGCTGCGGCGTCTTTTAACATGCCAACAGTTACGGTACGCCCGTTTATTCTGCAAACTGACTTGCCCGTATCTACCTGCATGGTTCGGGACATAATAATTTGTCCGTCGCTTGTATTTATGCCAAGCGCAAATAGACCCTCTTCTATAAGGGGGTCTGTACATTCTAAAATGCCTTCCACATGGGCAAAGCTTGCACCTGTGCGAACAAGATCACGGGTTGCTTTGCCACCCAGCAAAAAATTAATTGAATCAACTAAAATGGATTTCCCCGCGCCGGTCTCACCTGTCAAAATATTAAGGCCCGGTGCGAAATTAACTTCCACTTCATCTATTAATGCCACATTTTCGATACGCAAATGGTTTAACATCGCAACCCCCAAAAATGCAAACTATTACACTGTTCCTTAGTTACGGTGCTAATCTTTCTACCAACGCCGCCGCCTGAGGTTCGGATTTTACTACACAGATAACTACATCGTCCCCTGCCACAGAACCCAGTATTTCCGCAAAATTCATTTCATCAATGGCCAAAGCGACAGCCATTGCCATTCCGCTTAGGGTGCGCAAAACCAACATATTGCCTGCGTAATCTACAGACACAAGCCCATCCCGGAAAATGCGCGACATCCGATGGCCGGACTCATCCTTTTTTTCCGGTACAACATATTTTTGTCCGTCATCTGTCGGCTCTTTGGTAAGGCGCAGTTCCCTAATGTCACGGCTTATAGTTGCTTGCGCCGCAGAAAACCCGGCCTTTGCCAACGCATCTGTTAATTCGCCCTGTGTGAAAATATCTTGCGTCCGTACTAATTGCAAAATAGCCTGCTGCCGCTCAAATTTCATAGAACATTACACCATCCTTTACCTTGGAGCCTGATTTATATTAACTTTTTTTTCCGCAGCACATCGTACAAATGAGATTGAGATGTTTTGATGATTTTTGCATTGTACGCCGATTTACGTATAATTACTCTTTCCTTTGGCCGGGTTTCGCTAACCATTTCGCCGTCAATACTTACGGAAGAGGGCTGATGTGTTACAATAGTAACCACATCTTCCGCATTAATTACAAGGGGGCGGGTACTTAAGCTGTGAGGGCATACAGGCGTAATAACCATCATTTGGCTGCCGGGCATAAGAAGAGGACCGCCTGCAGACAAGTTATAAGCCGTTGAGCCTGTGGGCGTTGCAACTATAATACCGTCTGCGCGGATTGTATCCAGAAAACTGTCGTTTACATATAAGTCAAAAGTTTTTAGTCCGCTTATCGCATCCACATATACATCGTTAAGAGCCAACAAGCCGGAAGAAATTTCAAGCATCAGGCGGTTTTCTGTTTCATACTCACCTGCCAGTATTTTGGCTAAGGCTTCTAGGCCATCCTGCTTGTCGGCATCTGTTAAAAAGCCCAGCGTCCCCAAGTTTATCCCCAGCAACGGGATGTCATGAATTGCGGCAATATGAGACCAGTGCAGCATAGTGCCGTCACCGCCAAGCACCACCCAAAAGTCTGCATCCGTAAGGAAGTTTTCGTCAGAAGTGCTGCCGTTTTGGGATATGCAGACGCCCTGCTTCATCAAAAAGTCGCAAATTTGCGCTGTGTATGATGAAGCAGGGTCTTTATCTCTGTTTGTAATAATGCCGGCAGTCATAGAGGTTTATTAATTAACAATTCGCGGATTAATTGTGTAGTTGGCACTTTCTGTCCAGCCTTCCAACAGCTCCGCAAACATTTCATGACGGCGTTCTTCCCCGGCACGGGCCAAAAAGGCTTCTTCAATTTCAGAGTCTTCTATTCCCGGGCGGCTTAGCATATGAACCAATAAATATTGACCTTCATCAATTTCGATAACCGCAGATGTATCGCCTTCTTGCAGCCCAAGCAGCTCGAAAGAGTGATCTAATAGGCCATAGAACTCGATTATACTTATTATAGGTGCAACCATTACACCGGTTTCTTCGCTATACCAAAAACAGTATTCCCGGGCTGCTTCCTCGAAATTGTCACCGCCGCCCAGTTCACTTACTGCCTCTAAGGCAGCAAAGTTATCGGAAACAATAAACTGTGCTTCTGTGTTTCTTAATTCGTAATCTGCACGGGTGAGTAGCACATATTCTTCAAGTTCTTCCGCAAACTCTTCCCGGTTTGGGGTGTATATTGCGTAATGGTCAAACACGCGGGCGTAAAGAAATTCCCATACACCAAGTACTTCTGCTATACGGTCGTTGGAAATATTTCTTGGAATGCCCCAAAGCTCTCTTAGCTCTTGGGCAAGATTTAACATATCCTCACGTTCATCGGCTGTCATGCCTAAGCCTGCACGCTCTGCCCGGGCAAGAATAATTTCTGCCTCTACAATGGTATGCGCTATGGCTTCACGTATGGCAGGATCACCTGGGTCTTGCTGCCAAAGTGCCGCAAACAAATTTATCTCGCTGGTGGAAATACGCTGGCCTTCAAAGTTAACAATCCAACCACGGCTTCGTACATCCCACGCTATCCATACAATAGCTGCTAAAAGTGCCGCAAGTGCCAAAACTGTTATGAACGTAGACAAGCGGCGTTTGTTCCTTTTTTTGCGTTCGATTTCCTGGTTTACTTTTTTTCTGTTCTGCATTTTCTTAAATCTCCTTCATTATTAGCGTTTGTATTTTTTCGGCTATGGCGGTTGCGTCCAGCCTGTAGCGTTTAAATAACTCTTCCCGTGTACCTGCTTCTAAAAAAGCATCCGGGAAGGCAAAAGCGTATGTGGGTTGCATGCGCATACCATATCCGCCTATTCTTGCGGCGTCTTCTATAGTAAAGACATATTTGTAGCCTGCAAGCTTTTTTATCAGGTCCATATCCAAAGGCTTGACGAAACGAGCATTGTACAAGCCCGGCGAATATCCCTTCTGCTGTAAATTTACCAGAACTTCCAGTGCTTTATCCATCATCGCACCAACAGATACAATGGCAATATCCTTACTTTTGAATACGGTTTGACTGCGGCCATACATGACTTTCTCTACAGGTATTTCGTCATATTCCGGTGCCGGGGAATTGGGATAACGTATGGCCACAGGTCCGTTATGATTAAAAGCGAAGTCCAACATATCTGCCAACTCTGTGCCGCTGCACGGGGCAAGAATTGTCATGTTGGGGATGTGGGACAGGTATGCGTAATCGTAAAGGCCCTGGTGGGTTTCCCCTTCCGCACACACGGCCCCTGCCCTATCCAGGGCAAAAATGACAGGCAGGTTTTGAATTGCAACATCATGCAATATATTGTCGTACGCCCGTTGCATAAAGCTTGAATAAACTCCAACCACCGGACGCAGCCCGCCTTTTGCAAGCCCTGCTGCAAAAGTTACAGCGTGACCTTCCGCAATTCCAACATCGAAAAACCTTTTAGGAAATTGAGTCTTAAACCGGGTCAGTCCCATTCCATCAGGCATTGCGGCAGTTACGGCCACTATGTTTTTATTTATATGAGCATGTTCACATAGTGATTTTGCAAATATATCTGTAAACTTGGGGCTGCAGGGTGCCACCCGCGGCTTACCGGTAGCTATATTAAATGTGCCTATTCCGTGGTAGTTTGCAGGGGAACGCTCGGCGTTTTTGTATCCTTTTCCTTTTGTGGTAAGCACATGCACAAGCACAGGCCCTTTGATATTTTTAGTTTGCCGGAGTACTTTTGTCAACTCTTTTATGTTGTGGCCGTCTATTGGGCCAAAGTAACGGAAACCAAGTTCTTCAAACAAAACACCGGGAATTACCGCATATTTTACAATATTTTTTGCAGATTCGATACACTTTGTCAAAACTTCGCCAACAACAGGCAAATTATCTAACACATTGCGCACATCTTTTTTTACATCAAGGTATCCGCTTGTGGTACGTAACTGGTTTAAATGGCGGGAAATTGCGCCAACATTTTGGCTTATTGACATTTGGTTATCGTTTAAAACTACAAGCAGATCTGTATTTGCGCGACCGGCATTGTTTAACCCCTCAAAGGCAAGGCCGCCTGTCATGCTGCCGTCACCAACCACGGCTACTACTTTGTGATTTTCGTTATTTAAGTCGCGGGCTGTGGCAAGCCCCAACGCCGCGGAAATTGCAGTAGAACTATGGCCTGTGTCAAAGGCATCGTGAGAGCTTTCCCCGGATTTTGGAAACCCGCTAAGCCCATCGAACTGACGCAATTTGCCAAACCGTTGTCTACGGCCTGTTAAAATTTTATGTACATAGGATTGATGCCCTACGTCCCAAATAATTTTATCGTCCGGCGTGTCAAAAACTGTATGCAAAGCCAAAGTAAGCTCTACCACGCCAAGATTTGAAGCTAAATGGCCGCCTGTGTCGCTTATACTTTGGATCAAAAATTTACGTATATCAGCGGCCAAGTTTGAAAACTGTGCCGGGCTTAGCCGTTTAAGCGCACGTTTTGTGCGCAGCTCATCAAGTGTCATTTTTACTACTTACTCCTGTCATTATACCGGTGGAAAAATAGCGAAGGCAGCAAGTGCAACAATCAGCCCTAAAACCCCGCCGGCAAAAACTTCTATCGGGCGATGCCCAAGTAATTCTTTAAGTTTTTTGTCAAGTTTAATCCCCTGGTCTTCCAACTTGGAAAACAAAAAATTTATAGCTTCTGCCTGTTGGCCTGCGGCACGGCGAATACCTTGGGCATCGTGCATAACTACAAGTGCCACTACTGCGCTTATGGCAAATGCCGTCGTGTCAAAACCCTCGTACAACCCAATGGATACGGCAACAGAAACCGCAAGAGAACTGTGTGAACTGGGCATACCACCTGTGCTGAAAAGCAACGCTTTGTGCCAAGACTTTGAACGCCAATAATCGAACAATACCTTTAATATTTGTGCTAAAATCATTGCCGCCAACGCAATTAACATGTGGCGGTTTGTTAAGAATGCCGCAAACGCTTCTCTAGCCATAGGTTCGTCCTCAAATTTTTGTTATAATGAACTACTGTCATTGAAAACTCTCATTGCCGAAGACTTCCATTATTAAATTTCCGTCCACATCTTTTTGTAAAGTTAGTATTTGTTCTTCGTATTGCCCAAGAGTTTTTCCGCACTTTGCGGCTAACTCCAGCCCTTCTTTATACAGGCTTATGGCCACATCAAGTGGGGTTTCACTGTTTTCTACCTGCTCTACAATTTCTGCTAAACGAGCTATGTCAGTTTCAAAGCTTGTCTTTTTTTTAGGCATTTTTCACATCCTCTATGGTTGCGATGGCTTTGCCATCTGCCCAAGTTAATTCCAGGCACTGCCCTCGGGTCAAATCTTTCACACCTGTTATAATTGTTCCTTCTTCTGTGCGAATCAGCGCGTATCCGCGTTTAAACGCCGCATAAGGCGACACTTTCTCCAGCAATGCTTCGTGATGGGCTAAATTTTGCCATTCGCGGCCAATACGATCTTTAGCCTGTCGGCTTAGCCGGTCAAGCCAAAACTTTACATCTGCTAGACGATTACGAAGACTGTTTGCAATGTTTTCTGTTAATTCTTTTTGCAAACCGGCCACATAACTCACCAATTGCCTGTGGTCGTAGACAGCGGATACAGCCGCGGCCGTTGGAGTTGCCGCGCGCATGTCTGCAACAAAATCTGAAATTGTAAAATCTGTTTCGTGACCTACCGCAGAGATTATCGGAACTTTGGAAGCAGCAATAGCGCGGGCAAGAATTTCTTCGTTAAATGCCCAAAGATCTTCTATGGAGCCGCCGCCGCGGCCAAGGATAATTACATCTGCCCCACCCCATGCACTGACACTGTGAATGGCCCGTGCCAAATCTGTTGCCGCCCCGTCTCCTTGAACTTTGGCAGGGACAATAACAACTTTAACCACGGGATTTCTCCCGCGGATTGTACGGATAATGTCATGAACCGCTGCACCTGTGGGGCTGGTGATTACCGCAACTGTATTAACAAATGCAGGGATTGGACGTTTGCGTTCTTCATCAAAAAGTCCTTCTTTTTGCAGTTTATCGCTTAGTTGGCGAAAAGCAAGTTGAAGCCCGCCAATTCCGGCAGGTTCAAAAATTTCTACATAAAGCTGGTATTGCCCTGTCTTTTCGTATAACGAAAGCTGCCCGAAAGCGATTACTTTCATTCCGTTTTGTGGGTTAAAATCTAGGTTTGACGCATGAGATTTAAACATTACCCCGCTTATAGCGGCACCTGCATCTTTTAATGTGAAATACAAATGCCCAGAGGAGTGCGCATGAAAATTAGACAATTCTCCTTCAATAAATACGCCTGCAAGTAAGGCGTCCGCTTCCAATACACGCTTCACATAGCGATTAACTTGGGAAACGGTAAAAACCTGCCTATGCATCTAAACCCCTGCCTTGCGCTTGTATGCTACGGGAAACATTACCAAGCACGCCATTGATAAACGACGGAGAATCATCTGTACCAAATTCCTTGGCAATTTCTACGGCTTCGTTTACAGCGGTACCAAGGGGTACATCCGGCTCGCAAAGCATTTCGTAAATGGACAGCCGCATAATTGCCAAATCTACTTTATTAATGCGGTCCAAATCCCAATCGCGCAAAAAATTTTCGATTACACCGTCAATTTGCGCCTGTCTGTCGTATACGCCCCATACTACACGGTCTACGTATTCGGCATTTTTACCTTTTGGACGGCTTTTGTCTAAACTGTCTAAATCGTCGTAATACCATTTTTTTGCTTCCGCCAAGGCTTCCACTGTGCCATCCTTATGGAAAGGTAATTGAAACACCAGTGTAAAAGCATGGCGGCGCGCGTCACGACGGCTCATTACGCCTTGTGTCTTTCGGTAGAGATTGCGTTTATGCGAATGTTTACTTCCAATACATTTAACCCCGTCATTGTTTCGATGGCGGCTTTAACGCGCTCTTGCACTTCCTTAGAAATTTCGTGAACTTTAGTACCCATTTTTACTGTAATGGCAAGTGCCAGTTTTACATTTTGCCCGGAAACAGCAACAACCACACCTTTTGGCATGTGTTTGCGAATAGCCTTATTGTTTGTAACCCCGGCTAAATATCCGCCTATCCCTGTAACGCCTTCCACTTCAACTGCAGCTTTACCGGCAATTACCGCAAGAATTTCGTCGGAAATAAGAACCTTGCCGCCGCCTTCAGATTTAATTTCTGTCATATAACTCGTTCCCTTCATAAAATAGCCATTATACCAGGTTAAAATCCTATACAGCAAATTATAACAAAGACTGGGATTTTTGCAAGGAAAATAAAGCGGCTTTAACCTACGTTTCGATTAGTTACCGTTCCCAGCTTTGCGCAACTTCCATTGCTATTTCTGCCCAACGTTTAAGCCTTTGGGGCTGGTACACTACGGTGCTGATGTCTTTTAGGGTCATTTCCAGCGGGCAGCCAAATTTTTCGCAAATCTGTTTTGTTTCCAGCAAATCTTTGCGAATCAATTCCTCGTCAAAGGTGTTGGATGCCACGTACGCCGGGTTAGGCTTAAATGAAAACACATAGTCTTTGCCAATTTGCTCTGCCCCAATTGTTTTGCTTGCCCATGGGCTCATAGAAACTTTTCGCAAATTGGAGATTTTGCGTACTTCGTTCATTTTTCGGTCCAATGGGTCGCAACAGCCGTAATATATCAAGCCGAAGCGTTCAAACAATGGCATACACATTTGTATTTCGTATTCATCAAACATTGCCGGAGATACGGTGGAAAACATTTGCGCCAGCCCATACCCCCATAAATCTTTTGTTGTTGGCCTTGCGGGGTCAAAATTTTTGCCCGGTAGTTCGTCTGTCCACGCGCCGGTGCAGTGAATCAAGGATTGCGGACTGCACAACAGCCCCTGTTCCTCCATTTGGTCGAAAACGGACATGTACCCGTCAACCAGTTTTTGGGCCATGGCACGCATCATCTCCGGCTGGTCAATTAACCCGTACAGTGCGCCTTCTACCCCCATCCATGTAGATATTGGATCCCATATGGATATATCTGCCCCGTACTGGTCACCGCTGCCGGTACGGATACCCAAAATACCGCCAAAAAGTTCTTCCGCCAGGGCAAGCCTGCGTTTTGTTTCCGTTTCGTCATGGGTTACATGGGGCATTTTTATTTTCTCCAGGTCGTCCATGGAGTTAAACTGGTTTGTATAATAATGGGATAATACATCGTTGGCTTCGTCTGTAACGGCCAATGTTTCCTCAACACCGGGCCCAAAGTACGTGCCATGCACCGCCAGTGGCACTCTTACAAAGTCTTCTACCACCATGTCAACGGGGAAGTGCCGCCACTGGTACAATGTTCTGCGAAGGGTTTGCTCCCAGGCACGAAGTTCATCAGACTGGCAGCGCAGGGTTAACTCGTCATTGACGTTAAGTTCGTGCCAACAAATTTGATCCATCATAATCATTGGGCGTTCCGGCTGTTTGCCGTTTAGCTTGCGCCATAATGTCCGTGTTTCTTCTTGTTTTGGTAATGCGGCAATTTCCGCCACTTGCTTTGCCAGTTCGCGGATAATTTGAATGTCTTGGGGTTTCATACAATACCTCCTCGTTTTGTTACAGTTTGGTTACACCTTGTGGTCAATTCTATAGCATGAAGATACATATGTCCATAAGCAAACGTAAATTTTGCGCAACCTTGCACTTTTAGACCAAAATGTACTATACTTCCCATATGATAAATTTAGATTACGCATCTCATACCCCTGCGGACCAGCGGGTTCTTGCAGAATTTTGCCGAACAGAGCGGGAATTCCCAGGCAATGTAATGGCCGCCCACACCCTTGGGCAAAAAGCGCGGGCAGAAATAGAGCGGGCCACAGCGGGCATTGCTAATTTACTGGGCGTAAAGCCACAGGAAATAATTTTTACATCCGGCGCAAGCGAGGCAAACAACTTGGCGATAAAAGGAATCGCAAAGGCCTACGAGCATGTTGGCAAACACATTTTATCCACCTGCTTGGAACACCCTTCTGTATCCGGAACTCTGGCGGCTCTTACCCCACTGGGCTACGAAGTTGAACTGCTTAAAATTTTGCCAAACGGCTCAATCGACTTGCAACACCTTAAAACCGCAATACGGCGGGACACGGTGCTTATTTGTGTTAGTGCGGCAGACAGTGAGTTGGGGGCAATCCAGCCTATTAAAAAAATAGCGGAAATTTTGCAAACCCACCCACACTGCCATTTACACATAGACGGGGCCCAGGCCATAGGCAAAATTTTTATAAATACAACAGGTGCGTCTACATTCTGTTTTTCGCCCCACAAGTTTTACGGCATATGCGGTGCGGGCGTGCTTGTAAAACGGGAAGGTGTTGTGTTAGAGCCCCTTATCCACGGTGGCGCAAGCACGACAATTTACCGCAGCGGAACCCCTATCTTGTCCCTTGCGGCAGCAACGTATAAAGCGTTGGATTTAGCATTTGCGGAAATGGATGAACGGTTTGAGAAAGTGTGTCAATTGCGCCAACACATACTCGATTTTATAAATAAATTCCCTTTTGTACGCATTAACAGTCCCATGGAAAATTCCAGCCCTTACATTTTAAATATCAGCGTGGCCGGTATAAAGGGCACAGACTTCCAGGCGGCATTAGACCGTCATGGGATTTGCGTGTCCGTAAAATCTGCCTGCTCTACAGACCGGGCACCGTCCAGGCCGGTTATGGCCGTAAGCCGCGACAAGAAAAACGCCCTTTCTTCCTGGCGTGTTAGCCTTAGCCATTTAACCACCACGCAAGAAATTGATGTGTTTTTAGACGCATTTGCGAAAATTTGCAAGGAGTTCGAAAAATGAAAAAAGAACTAACCGAACTGCAACTAATAGAACGCAGCATTCACAAAAAATTCCGCAAAACCATTTGGAAACCATTTGTGGCGGGAGTCCAACGGTACCAACTTATACAAGAAGGGGATTCCATTGCCGTGTGCATTTCCGGCGGTAAAGACTCTATGATAATGGCCAAACTAATGCAGGCCCTGCACAGTTTTAGTGATTTCCCTTTTGATGTAAAGTACGTGGTAATGAACCCGGGCTACAACGAAATAAACCTGCAGAAAGTCGTATCCAACGCCGCAAAGCTGGAAATTCCAATAGAAATTTTCGACTCAAATATTTTTGACGTGGTTACGGAAACAGACCGCTCCCCTTGTTACCTTTGCGCCAGAATGCGCAGGGGCTTTTTGTATTCCTACGCCCAAAAACTGGGCTGCAACAAAATAGCCCTGGGCCACCACTTTAACGACGTGGTAGAAACAACACTAATGGGAATGCTGTTTGGCGCGCAGATACAAACCATGATGCCTAAGGTACGGAGCAAAAATTTTGAAGGCATGGAACTAATCCGCCCTATGTACTGCGTCCACGAAGATATGATAATTGCTTGGGCGCGGTATAACAATTTGCAATTTATACAGTGCGCCTGCCCCCTGGCAGAAAATTGCAATGTCTTTGACGCAAGCGGCGGCGTGTCCAAAAGGCAGGAAGTTAAGGCACTGTTGAAAAACTTAAAACATGAAAACAAGGATGTGGAAAAAAGCATTTTCCAAAGTATCCACTCGGTTAACTTGGATACAATAATCGGGTACAAACTGGACGATGTGGAATACAGCTTTTTGGACAGGTATTAACTTTCCGGCCTTATACACAGCCCCAGGACTTGTTCCACAGCATAGGCAGCTTTTATTAATGTGGCTTCGTCAAACCTGCGGGCAATCCAATAGGAACCAACCGGCATTTTATCCGTCCTCTGCCCTATTGGTACAGATATTGACGGGAATCCCGTAAACGGCGCGATATTTGTAAATGTTTCACACAGCATTATATCTATGCTGTTATCGTCAAACAATTTATCAAGTTCCGCGACAGACCGTTCTCTTTCCAACAATGCTTCTAAATACTCCGATTCAACCATTGCGCCGGATGTATTATTTTCCGCATCCAGCAATATACTTTGCCCATATTTTAACGCGACATTTGCATTAGCCTGGTTGTAGTCCACAATATCCCTGAGGGTTTTCAATTTTGTATATCCACCAAGTGTGGACAGGTAATAATTCATACAGGCTTTAAACTCGTTGCGCATTACTTTGCCTATAGCAAAATTGGAGTCTATGTTCACATTATCAACTAAAATTGCCCCCGCTTCGGAAACAACTGTACATAAATTATCAAACGCAGTTTTTTCATCTTCGTTCAGCGCGAAATTTTCCAGTTTTTGCGACCTGTTTATGCCTACCCTGACGCCCTTAAGCCCGTCTGCGCAAAGGTGTTTTGTGTAATCTGCAAAAGACTTTTCTTGTAAGTGTGTAGCCGGATCACATGCGTCTATGCCGGATATTACGCTAAGAAGAACTGCCGCGTCTTCAACGGTCCGTGTCATTGGCCCGGCAGTGTCAAAAGTGCTTGAAATAGGAACTATACCGCTTCGGCTAACCAGCCCCATTGTGGGCTTAATGCCTACAATGCCGTTGTTGGCAGCAGGGGATAAAATTGAGCCGGAGGTTTCCGTGCCGATAGAAACTGTGCAAAGTCCGGCCGCTACTGCCACTGCAGACCCGGAGCTGGAACCGCTTGGCGTTTTCTCTCTGTTGTACGGGTTTAATACCTGCCCCCACGGGAACTGTACCCGGAAGGCATACCATCACGGCTCATGTAGTTGGCAAACTCGGTCATATTGGCTTTGCCAAGGATAACTGCCCCCGCTTCCCGCAGAAGTTTGACGATGTGGGCGTCATAAGGGGCGTAGTTACGTGCCAGCGCGACAGAACCCGCAGTTGTGTGCAGCCTATCCGCGAAAGGTACTGTAAAACCACTTCTGTTACGGTTGTGCGTCTTTCTTTATAAGCTGCGTGAATTTCTTGTATAGACGCGAAAGTGCTGTCGAACATTCCGATACCTCCTTGCCCTCTTTTACTAAAATGTATTTTAGTTCGTCAAAATACTTGTCCAACTGCTTTGCGTAATACCTACCCTCGCGCACAAAAGTAAACCCGCATTTTTCAATTACCCGGCGGGATTGGCTATTTTCCACAAAATGCTCGATAGAAAATGCCTCCATTCCAAGGTTGTCAAAGCCGTACTTGGTAACAGCCCTTACTGCCTCCGGTACAAGGCCCTGCCCCCAATAGTCCTTGGAAATCACATAGCCGATATTTTTAGCCTTTAGGTGTTTATACTTTCTTTCCCGGTTAATCCACGCATCGTGCAGCCCAATAGAACCTATTACCTTTTTATCTGCCTTGTGGTAAATAGCGAATTCATTTTTACTCTCCAGGAACATTTTCAAAATATCCCTGGACGTCCCTTTTGACGTATGATGGGGCCAGCCCGCCATTTCCCCCACACCGGGGACGGAAGCATAGGCGTACATATCTTCCAGGTCGGATTCTTTAAACGCCCGCAAAATCAGGCGGTCTGTTTCTATGGTTATGTTTGTTGTGTCCAACGGAAAGTCCATTTTTATCATTCCTCATGCTTTTTGACAATTATAGCATATTTTCACGGGTTTGTATAAAAATGCACCTGGGCCAGTTCATAGGCCCAGCCTTCCAATGTTATTTTGTAAAATTGATAAGCACCCGGGGCGGCTACCGTAAACGCTTTCTCTGTGTATTTTGTGACAGTATCCGGGAAAGCGTCGGTTTTAACCCGTGTGTCAAGCTGCACCCAAGGGCCGTCATTAGAGTTTGCGCCATACAAAGTCCATTTATCCGGAATGCTAACCGTTACAAGGCTGTACATTGCCACTGCGGCAGGCTCATCCAGTTGAAATACGATGTCACAGTTACGCCCGTCGCTTTTATACGGCCCGTACGGCCCCGCGTAAAATCGTTTGGAATAATCCCCATCGAACAGCTTTTCCGCGTTTTCATTGGAGACGCCGCGCAAGTCGAATACGCCGCTTATGCGCAATGGATTATCTATGCGGCAGAGCCCGTCCGCTGCCGGGTCAAACAACGGCCGTTTGACTGTGCCATGAGTGTGCCTTTTATACCATTCCAGCAACTTTTTCATACAGTTAATTTCTACCGGGTCCGGGTCTGTAAACCGCACACAGCAAATATTGTTAAATTCCTTACCGGCTATTGTCACAAGGCCACGCATGGCGCACTTAACGAAGCAAGCCACACATGGGTGGACATTTGCCCAAATGGTTTCCTGCAAGTTGTTGGCCGCCAGATAATTTTCGTATGACTCATCGCCTTCGCCCATATACGGATCGAGGCACAATGAACCACCTTGAAAGCGAATAGTGCCGATTCTATCGCCTTTGTAGGCGATTTTCCATGCGTTTGTAGAAGCCCAGCCATAGGTAAACTTGTTCTCTTTTAACCATGTGAGAAAATCCTCCACCGCTTGCCTTGTGCCGCTGTTGGAAAACTCATAGATGGATAAAATTTTCTCAATTTTTGGCCTGGTTTTTGCCTGTTCGGCAACTTCGCCTTTGTTTTGTAGAAACATTGAAATACCTCCAATCGCCTTTTTGAACCCCCTGATATCAGGGGGTGAGTTTTGGGTTTTATTTCACCGGATACCAGCAGTAAACGGGGCTGTTCATTTCAGCTTCGTTACTTGGGTCCGGTTCTATTTTGCCATCCGGGTACGCGCTAAAACTCCCGGAGATAATGCCGTTCCATGTATAGCCCAATTTCATACAGGTGCTGTGGTCGTCAAAATCGTCTTTCCGGGCGTGTTCAAACACCAGCCATTTTGTAGCATCTATAGTTTCCGTATAAGGGTTATGCTTCATTAATGCCTGCACATCTGTTATGTCTGCTTCCGCAAGGCAAAAAGTCATACGCCAGCCGCCACGCATGGCGGAATCCGCGTCGTGGGAGCCATAGCTTAAAAGCGGCGCAACCGGTTTGCGGAAGCTGTTCAGCAGTACCAGTCTGCCGTCCGCAATTATTTCATGCATAAACTGCTCTACTGTGGCGTTGCCACTCATTACTTTTGTAAAGCCCAGGATTTTGAACTTGTTCTTTTGGGTTATGCTTGCCTTAAAGCCGCATTTTTCCTTGCTGCCGGGGATTTCCTGCGGGGCGGGTTCTTTGATAGGTACATAGTCTTTTATAGGGTAAAGCGCGTCTACTTGCCGCTCGTATTGTGGGTTTTGGAAATTGTAAATGTTAAGCACTTCTTCCAAAACCGGCTGTATACCGCCAAATGTGTCGGTGATGTCCTTAATTGGCGGAGTAAAACGGGCAAAATCCCAGTCAAATTGGTATTTATCGCTTTCGTTAACCCAGTCCTGCATACCCAGGAACGGTTCGGGAACGTCTTTTCCTAAAAACTGTGCCGCGTATAACCCGCCGTGAAATATTTTTTTCACAAAAGGCGCGGGCAAGGTAAAATCATCGGGTATGGACACAAATAATTCCCGGCCAAAATTTTTGCCTGTGGCATTGGAATGGTCAAGTATAAAACATCGCAAGTCCGGTTTAACTTGAGGCAGATTGCTTTCACGCAAAAAATCGCAAAGTATCTGCCAGGCTTGCTCTTCAGTGTTTTCTGCCGTACAGAAAACAGACGCCACAGTCATAGGCGGCAGGTGTACAATGCGCACGTCACGGGGCTTACTTAATACATTCATCGCTGTGTTAAGCGCGTCCATAGAAAAATTTTCCGCAGGTTTATCCTCTTTAAAGTTAATTTTGGAGACAGTCAGGGCATCCACAACTTCCAGCAGGCTTTCATCGTCGGGCAGGGCGAATGCCGCGCCGCCTAAGTTTAGCCGCTTAATAAAAACATTGATAATCGTACGGATGGTAGACAATGCCGCAATTTCACTGTTTATTTCCGCAAGGTTATGCTCGAAGGCATCGATGGCAACGGCGGCGTCACCGCTTTGCAAAATTTCCGCAATTTTTTTAAGTGGTATCCGTAATTTGCGCAGGATTATTATTTGCCGAAGGCGTATAAGGCTGTGTTCATCGTAGACCCGGTATGCGAATTCGTCTTTCTTGGACGGAGTGATTAGCCCAATTTCCTCGTAATACCTAAGGGTGCGGGTGGAAACCCCAAAATGCCCGGACACCTGGCTGATGGTTTTAAGTTCCATGGCTGGCCCTCCTTTATGTAGATTTTATATGTTGACGCGACGTTAAAGTCAAGTTTATTTTACGCACAGAGGCACGGAGTGAAAAAGCGCGGAACCGGACATAATCCAGGCTCCGCGCTTTTTTTATGGCCCCTCAACCCACATGCCGCCAATTGCCGCGTATATGCCGCTTAGCATAATTTGCGCACTGGCGTTAATTACATACCTGTCATGATGTTTGTAGATAAGTTTCGCATTTTCCAAAATTGACAAGTGGTGGTAAAGCTGCCCGCCAACAAGCCCGGTCTTTTGGGACAGCTCGGAAGCCGTAGAGTCCCCCGTCATCAGCACTTTTAGCACGTTAATCCTGCGGGGGTTAGAAAATACATCCAGTGCAGAGGAAATTACGTCTTCCGGGTATTCGAAAGCATCGCCGCAGGCAGTGCCACTGCCACGTTCAAATTTGCCCCTAACTTGTGCCCCGCTTACAGCCGTACTTACATACAACACTCCATGCTTCTCATTCATTTCTTTGAAAATATCATAGAGTTGGTTTTGTGCCGCAGTAATCCGTTCTTCATAAATTTGATAGGGATCCAGCGGTTTTTCTTTGGTTTCCCCGCTTCCTTGTTTAAGCCGTTCAATTTCGTCTTGCATTGCCGCAAGCTGCGCTTCCAGTTCTTCAATTTTTCTGTTTTCCATTACATACCTCCATTTATTGTTTTGCCGACATAATTACTATACACTGTACACAGTTTACTGTCAATGGTAATTTCTATTTTTTTCATTTTTCACCTTAGCACGCATGCAACCACAACTTAGCATACAATTCAGTCATCTTAGGAAAATTCCATTGCGGCATTTAAACCGGGTGACTATACTTACCTTATTACCGCTTCCGGAGGTGGGACATGAAAATAAACATAAATATCAGCAGCAGCTACAATGAAACAGAAATTACAATTAACAGCGCGGCAATGGACGAAGAACTGGAAAAAGTTATCGCCGCCTTGCGTGCCCTGGACTTTAAGCTTACGGGCACAAAAAACAGCCAGACTTTTATCCTGGACGCGTCGCAAATTTTGTACGCAGACACCGTAGACAAAAAAACATTCCTGTATACCAAAACAGACGTGTACGAGACTAACCTGCGGCTGTACGAGTTGGAGGCATACCTGTCCAAAAATGATTTCTTTAGAGCAGGCAAATCCATCATTATCAACTTTAACAAAATCCGCTCTTTAAAAGCGGACATTGCCGGCAGGATAATTGTTGTAATGGAAAACGGCGAAAAGCAAGTTGTATCCAAGCAGTACGCTTCATTTATTAAAGAGAAGCTGGGGCTGGCCGCTAAACAAGCGGGCCACTCACCCATGCACCCGGGGAGGGAATAACCATGAACGAACAAAAATTTACACTAAAAGAATTTTGGCAGCTTACGGCAACAACTTTCACATGTGTCATACTGGCCATGTCCATAGCCGGGGGGTTTTTCGGCTACGAATTGTCCGTAATTTTTCCTGAAGGTGACGATGGGCTGTCATTTCTGCGGATTTTTCAAATATTTCTGTTTGCGGTCACAAACAGTGCCTTGTCACTGGTATTAATAACCGCAAAATTTTTACAAACTGCTAAACTGCTGTGGCAGTTTATGCTGGTAATGGTTTCATGCTTTATTGCTACCGTCATTTTGATAATTATATTCGGCTGGATTCCTCACGGTTTCCTAACAGGCTGGATATGGTTTGCAGCAATTTTTATAACGCTGTTTGTAACCGGTTCGCTTTTTACAATTGTTAAACTGCACTTTGAAGAGAAGCGATACAACAATCTACTTTCCGACTACAAAAAAAGACAAGGAGAAAACAAATGATTCAAATGAACAACATCACCAAGCGTTTTGGCGGGCAAGCCGTTTTGTCCGGCATTACTTTTGAAGCAAAAGAAAAAGAGATTTTTGGGTTGCTTGGGCCATCCGGCGCGGGTAAAACTACAATTATTAATATTTTAACTAACCAGCTGAACCCGGACGGGGGCAGCTATACCGTTGGTGCCACATCTTTGGAAACGGGCCTTATGCTGGACGAAGACGGTCTGTATGTACGCCTAAGCTGCCTGGACAACTTAAACATTTTTGCGGGTATTTATGGCATACCAAAGAAAAAGTCTATAGAAGCCCTGGAAAGCGTGGGCCTTGGAAATTCCGCAAAAAAAGCCGTTCACCAGCTTTCTAAGGGGATGCGGCAACGGCTGGCACTGGCACGGGCAATTCTGCACAAGCCCAAGGTACTTTTCCTGGACGAACCCACAAGCGGCCTGGACCCGCTTACAGCCCGGGGCATTCACCGCCTGATAGAAGACCTGCGAAATAACGGCGCGACAATATTCCTAACCACTCACAACATGGAAGAAGCTGTAAAGCTGTGCAACCACGTGGCACTTTTACACAAAGGAAAAATTGTGGAGTATGGCGTCCCTGTGGAAATATGTCAGCGTCACGACGCAATGAAAACCATACCGGACTTAGAAGCCGTGTTCGTAAAATTAACCGGCGTCGGCTTAGAAAGCGACGGGAACATCGATGGGGGTGCAAGATGAGAAACGCGAAAGAAATTTTTATCAAACAGGCAAAAGATATGTTCAAAAACATAGGAGTGCTGGTTCAGTTTATCATATTCCCCGTAGTTGCGTTAATAATGACACGGCTGGTGGCGATGCCTAATTACGACATACCAAACGATATGTTCGTTACCATGATGGCAGCAATATTCGCGGGCATGGGCCTTGTGTCGTCAACGGCCGGTGTCATAGCCGAGGACATAGAAAACAAGAGCCTTCGCCTGCTTGTAATGGCAGGTGTTAAGCCCCAACAGTACTTGCTTGGTGTGGGCGGCTTTATACTTTTGGCTGCGGCGGTTACGTCCGTTGCCTTTGGGGTTATCGGCGGCTTTGCCTCGGCGGAAATGCTGAAATTTTTAGCGATTATGGTTACAGGTGCCGCCGCGTCCATTATCCTGGGGGCCACAATAGGTATTTTTGCCAAAAACCAGCAGGCGGCAACGGGTATTGCATTACCCATCGCAATGATTTTAGGCTTTACACCCATGATTGCCAACTTTAACGAGACTGTTGACAGGGTAGC
>JGI20163J15578_10000065_pt1 | contig 38980 bp, 43 predicted proteins | sample TergutCu122P1_FD_15578 | JGI IMG/M metagenome (IMG submission 15578)
AGAGTAGCCGATACAAGTACAAATAACACTCCACCTACCACAAACCCTACACCTCCGCCACCTACAAATAGTTCAGGCGGTCAGAGTTTAGACCAGTTGGCACGAGAGGTAATCAATGGAAGATGGGGAAATAATCCTGAACGTGCTAGAAGATTNACTGCTGCCGGACATAATGCAGATCAGGTGCAAAGAAGAGTGAATGAAATTTTGTCAGGACAAGTGTCAACCCCACCAAAGCAATCACCGCCACCAGTTGTTCAAACGAGTAACATTGAGGTTTTAGCACGAGAAGTGATTCAAGGTAGGTGGGGAAATAATCCTCAACGAGCTGAGAGGTTAAGAACGGCCGGTCATGACCCCATTGCTGTGCAGAATCGAGTGAATCAGATTCTTCGAGGGTAATAGTTTAATGTAGTGTGATACTCACTATTTTCCTCCTTAATCTTTGGTACATATATGCTCTGAAATAAGTGGATATAATACTGTTTCAGAGCTAATATGTACCTACGAAAAATTGAAAAGGAGGATTTATCAAAATGAAAATCGCTTACAACGTAACAGGAGCAGCCAGAAAAGAGCTAGTAAAAAGTGTAGGGAAAGTCCTAGAAATCGAACCAAGATACTTAGGTGTTCCTACAGTAGCCTATGAGGTTGGAGCATATCACATCGATAAGGCAGGAACTTTAACTGGAGAAGACAATCAAGAACTTGTTCAAGTGTTATCTACAGAGTTCCAAATTCAACCAGTTTCTGAGGAGTATGACTTGGAGATTGCAGTAGCAACTGAACCAGTAGAGATTGAGCTGATTGAGATTAATGAAGAGCAAGGTGGTAACATTCATCAGTGTACCATTAAAATTCCAAAAACAGGATTCACTGAAGATAAGCTAGAAAACTTAGACAGATTGGTGGCTTCAAAAGCACTACTTCTAAAGGCGGCTTTTGGAACAGATTCCTTGGAAATAGGGAAAGTTGGAGATACTCTACTTTTTCCTTGGTTTGAAATTTCTGAGCCAACACATGCAGAAGCCTTCACCCAGTTCATTCACCTACTATGCAAAACAGCAATCGAAAAGCAAAGGGTTGTGAAGAAAGAATCCTCGCTCCCTGAGAATCCCAAATATGCAATGAGATGCTTTCTCCTTTCCTTAGGCTTTATCGGAGATGAGTATAAGCAATCTCGTAAAGTATTGCTTTCTAGGCTGGAGGGGAACTCAGCTTTTCGAAGCGGACAAAAAAGGGGGAATGAAACCGATGATTAAAACACCCTCCAGAGAAATTATTGAAGCAAGAAAAAGTAGGTACAAAAAAGGATTACGAGTAGAATTAATAAATATGGAGGACCCTTATACAGATTTAGCTTCTGGTGATAAAGGTACGGTTTCACATGTTGATGACATTGGTAGTATTCATGTGAATTGGGACAAAGGTTCTAAATTAGCATTGGTGGATAGTGTAGACGAGTTCAAAGTTCTTCCGACTATTACTGATGATATCCTAAAAAGCATCTTAGTAATCCGAGACTCTGGTCGCACTAATATGTTTGATGTGACCACGGTATATGAAATAGCAGTAGAGATGGGATTCTATGATTTAATGGTGTTCATTGAAGAACATAAAACAGAATACTGCCACTTCATTTTGACTGGTGAAAAGCCATAATATACACAATTTATATGACATATGTTTGTGTACATTATGAGTCGAATTGACTGGATAATTATCTCCTTCTGAGTGATATATGTAAGTAACAAAAAACACATCAGAAGGAGAGCAAACCATGTTAAGCAGCAAATTTGGAATTGAAATCGAAATGACAGGAATTACCAGAAGTAAGGCGGCTGAGGTTGCCACTTTGCACTTCGGAGGAAGGCAAGAATCGGGGCACGACTACTACAACACCCAAAAGGTTATCGCACCAGACGGACGGACTTGGAAGTTCATGAGTGACGGTTCCATTACCACAAGGAAGAAGGAAAACGGAAGAAAGGTCGTTGCAGGAGGAGAGTACAGCGTGGAGCTTGTTAGCCCAATCCTCACCTACCAAGAAGACATTGATTCTTTGCAAGAACTGGTGAGAAAACTTAAAAAAGCAGGAGCATTTGTTAACGACTCTTGTGGAATCCACATACACCTTGACGGCGCTCCTCACACACCAAGGAGCATCAGAAACTTTGTAAACATTATCGCAAGCAAAAATGACCTTTTCTACAAAGCACTGCAGATTAAGCCAGAGCGGATGAGGTTTTGCAAGAAGATGGATAGCTACTTGGTGGAGCGAATGAATAAGAAAAAGCCGAAGACCTTTTCAGCCATTGAAGACATTTGGTACGAAGGCTACTCCAATCGCTCAAACCGTTACAACAACAGCAGATACCATTTTCTCAACCTACACGCCTTTTTTACAGGGCACCATACGGTTGAACTAAGGGGCTTTAACGCAACCCTTCATGCAGGGAAGGTGCGCTCCTACATTGTATTAGCATTGGCTTTAAACAACCAAGCACTTACTCAAAAGAGTGCATCGGCAAGAAAGCCACAGACCGAGAACGAAAAATTCGCCATGAGAACCTACCTTAACCGCATTGGTTTTATTGGAGAAGAATTTGCAAACTGCAGAGAGCACTTAACAAAGCATCTTGATGGTTCAGCCGCATGGAGATACGGAAGGGCTGCTTGAATAGCAGATCAAAATAAAACGAAAGGAAACAAGGAAAAATGAAAAAAAGATTGTATATTGCTTACGGTTCAAACTTGAATGTTGAACAAATGAAGTGGCGTTGCCCCACAGCAGAGGTTGTAGGAGCAACCACGATCAATAACTACAAACTCCTTTTTAGGGGCGGGAAAAGGGGAGCTGTGGCCACTGTGGAGCCTTGTGAGGGAAGTATCGTACCCGCTTTGGTCTGGAGCTTAAAGTATAGAGATGAAGAAAGCTTGGATATTTACGAGGGATTGCCGATTCTTTATCGGAAAGAAATGCTACCTATTGAACTAAATGGCGAAGAAGTGGAAGGCATGATTTATATCATGAATGTTCAATCTCCAGAAAATGGAAGGTATATACCACTTGGCCAACCGACTCCATTCTATTTTGGAACCATTTACAAAGGGTATAAAGAGGCAGGATTTGATGTTGAAATTTTGAAAAAAGCAGTCTCTTATTCCGTAGAAATGTAGACAATTTTACCCCTAGAAATTTGGTACATATATGCTCCGAATCAACTGGATAATAGTGTGCTAGTACGGTAATATGACACTACCAAGAGCAAAGGAGAATAACAAGATGACAAACGAAAAAGCATTACAAGCATTCATGGCAGACGTAGGAGACATTGAAAAAAGACTCGAAGAAATTACCAAGCGAGTAGGAGACCACTTAGGTTACCATCCAGACGAAATTCACTGGGGGCATGTTGGAGAAAGCGGAAAACTTCTTAGTGAACTAACTACATTAAGGAACTGGCTTTACGGCAAAGGAGAGTATGCAAACTAACTAAAAGAGAAACAGACTACAAAGTCTTTTTCTCGTAGTAAGGCGCACAATACAAAGAGAAAACCAACTGAGGAAGCCCAAAGGGGCTACTCCTTGTATAAAATAGATTAGTAGACTTCTAATGAGGTCTTTTTTTATTGTTTAGAAAGAAGGAAATGGAATGTATAAATACGAGCCTACACCACTTATGCTACCTACGAGTATTTATGATAAGAAACGGGCAGATTTTGCGGTAGGCTTTATCTCCATGCTCAAGCACACCACAGGTGAGTGGTATGGGAAGCCATTTCATTTGATGCCGTGGCAAGAGCAGATTATAAGAGATATTTTTGGAATTGTGGACAAAAAAACAGGATATCGTCAATTTCGCACAGTTTATGTTGAGATTGGCAAAAAGAACGGTAAATCAGAACTTGCAGCAGCTGTTGCCCTTTATCTACTATTTGCCGATGGAGAGGCAGGTGCTGAAGTTTATTCTTGTGCTGCCGATATAGGACAAGCAAGTATTGTATATAACACAGCCAAAGCTATGGTGGAACAAAATAATGACTTGTCAGGAATTTCAAAGCTGATACCTTCTACTAAACGAATCGTATTCTCACATACTAACAGTTTTTATAGAGTGCTTTCTTCAGAGTATAAATCTAAGCAGGGATTTAATGTTTCTGGACTTATTTTTGATGAATTATTTGCTCAACAAACCAGAGAATTATTTGATACCATGACTAAGTTTTCTGGAGATGCAAGAAGACAGCCCCTGTACTTCCTAATTACCACAGCAGGTAGGGACAAAACCAGTATCTGTTATGAAATACACAGTAAAGCCTTGGCCATTACGGATGGAACTAAAGTTGATTCAACCTTCTACCCAGCAGTTTTTGGCATAAAAGAGGGTGATAATTGGGAAGATCCTGAGGTGTGGAAGCGTGTTAACCCTTCAATTGGGGTTACAATTCCTTTTGAAACCGTGCAAGCGGCTTATGAGCAAGCAAGGGAAAATCCAGCAGAGGAGATGCACTTTCGCCAATTTCGTTTGAATGAATGGTGTAACGCAGATATTCGCTGGATGCCTATGGATAAGTGGGAAGCCTGTGGTGAGGATATCGACCTAGAGGAATTTGAAGGTCGAGAGTGCTATTGTGGTCTGGACTTATCCTCTACCAGTGATTTGACAGCACTAGTCTTGGTGTTCCCGCCAAAAAATGAAGATAATAAATACACTATAATACCGTTTTTCTGGTTGCCAGAGGATGTGATTAATTTGCGCACTAGACGGGACCATGTTCCTTATGCTGTTTGGAAGAAGATGGGAGTGTTCAATACTACAGAAGGAAATGTAGTGGACTATGATTATATAGTTGCTTTTATAGCCAAACTGTCCCTTCAGTTTCGTATACGAGAAATTGCTTACGATCGGTATGGAGCGGAAAAGATAAGAAGAGACTTGGAAGAATTAGGTGCTGAGAATGGATTTGTGGTTTTTCCTTTTGGTCAGGGGTTCATTTCCATGTCACCACCATCGAAGGATTTCTATCAATTAGTTATGGAAAAGAGAATCCGCCATGGGAATCATCCCGTTCTTGATTGGAATCTGGGAAATGTAGTAGTGGATCAAGACGCTGCAGGAAACATAAAGCCAAACAAACGAAAGTCTACAGAAAAGATTGATGGAGCAGTAGCGATGGTTATGGGGTTGGCAAGGGCTACTCTCTGCGGTAGCACGGAATCAAGTGTATATGATGAAAGGGGGCTGTTTTTTGTATAAAAGTACTTGTTTTTTTACCATTCTATATGACATAATGAAAACACAATGTACTGGAAATTTTTTATGTGAGGATATTATGAAAAAGGATAGAAGTTTGCTTAATTTGCCAAAAGAATATACTGAAGTTAAGCCTATTGATTTAAAGAAAGACAAAGAGACAAAGCTCGCTAAAGGTATAACATCTGTTGTGACAGCTATCGCATTATTTATTATTGGTTATTTGATTGTACCGTTTTCGTTGATTCACTATGGTGAGTTTTTTCTATTTCGAGTTTCAAGGTATTTAGTATGTTTTGTAATATTTTTAATCTTTGCTCTAATAATAGTGCACGAATTGATTCATGGATTCTTCTTTAAACTATACTCTGGAGAAAAAGTAAATTATGGATTTACTGGTAAACGTGCCTATGCTGGATGTAAGGCTTATTTTGAAAAAAATCCCTTTTTGATTATTACACTTTCACCAGTCATTCTATTGAGTACTCTACTTCTTTTTGCTAGTATATTTTTACCAATTGAGTGGTTTTGGAGAATTCATATATTGCAAATAGTTAATTTTTGGATTGCTAATGGAGACTTTCATACAGCGATTTTTTTAAGAAAACTACCCTCGGATACACTAATACAGGACACAGGTTATTCTATAACTTTTTATTCCAAAATAAAAAAATAGGAGAATGCAACCTCCCGTATTTTAATAATGTCAACATGGGACATGGTATGAATTTAATAATTGTCTAGTTCATCTAGCACTATCTTAATTAGATAAGTGCTTTTTTTCTTGCTCTTTTGGAGGTGATGCTATGGGGATTGTTTCCCGAATAAAAAATGCTTGGAATAATCGAGTAGGTGGTGACTGGAGTTTTCTTTTTGGAAGCACCTCCAGTGGAAAGGCTGTTAATGAGCGAACTGCAATGCAAACATCTGCGGTGTATGCTTGCGTTCGCATCTTGGCAGAATCAGTGGCTTTGCTGCCCCTACACCTTTACGAAAATAACAGTGAAGGTGGTCGAGAAGTTCTGCGTAGGCATCCCTTATATCGATTGCTTCATGATGAGCCAAATCCTGAGATGACCTCCTTTGTGTTTCGAGAGACACTAATGAGTCATCTTTTATTATGGGGAAATGCTTATGCTCAAATTATTAGAAATGGGAGAGGTAATCCTGTAGCACTATATCCGCTTCTTCCTGACCGAATGTATGTGGAACGAAGTACCTCTGGAGATCTCATATATATTTATCAGGCTGATGATGGACAGAGAATACTTGGTCGTGATGAGATTTTGCATATCCCTGGTCTTGGATTTGATGGGTTGATAGGATACTCTCCAATCGCTATGGCAAAAAATGCTATCGGTATGGCATTGGCCACAGAGGAGTATGGTGCCATATTCTTTGCAAATGGGGCGAATCCTGGGGGTGTGTTGGAACATCCAGGGGTAATTAAGGATCAGAACCGATTAAGGGAAGGTTGGCAAAGTCAGTTTTCTGGTGCGAATTCGCATAAGGTAGCGGTCTTGGAAGAAGGACTCAAATTTAAACCATTATCCATTCCACCAGAGCAAGCACAGTTCTTACAAACAAGAAAATTTCAAATTAATGAAATAGCTCGAATTTTCAGAGTTCCACCACACATGGTTGGTGACCTTGAGAAGTCGAGCTTTTCTAATATAGAACAACAATCATTGGAGTTTGTGAAGTACACCTTGGATCCATGGATAGTTCGCTGGGAGCAATCCCTTCAACAAGCGTTGCTTTTGCCAGCCGAGAAAAGAAGATTGTCCATTCGTTTTAACTTAGACGGTTTACTTCGTGGTGATTATCAAAGTCGCATGAAGGGATATTCTATTGGAATCCAAAATGGATTCATGTCACCAAATGATATACGTGGCTTGGAAGATATGAATTTAATACCTGAAGAAGAAGGAGGGAATTTGTACTTTGTAAATGGAAATATGGTCAAGCTGAAAAATGTGGGAGCAGCCTATGGAAAGAACTATCCCACTTATGAAGAACAAGAAGAAAGTGAGGATGAAGAGTGATGAAGAAGGACGTAAACAAATTTTGGAACTGGGTCAGAGGTGACACTAAGAATGGAGACACATTATATTTTGATGGTGTCATTGCAGAGGAAACTTGGTGGGATGATGATATTACTCCTGAAATGTTTAGAGAGGAGTTAGAGGAGTGTGAAGGTGATATCACCATATGGATTAACTCTCCTGGTGGTGATTGTGTTGCTGCTAGTCAAATTTATTCCATGTTAATGGAATATGAGGGCAACATTACAGTGAAAATTGATGGTCTTGCAGCATCAGCAGGAAGTGTTATCGCTATGGCTGGGACAGAGGTTTACATGGCACCCACTGCACTTATGATGATTCATAATCCACTTACTGTAGCAATCGGGGATAGTAAAGAAATGAAAAAAGCAATCGATATGCTGTCAGAGGTAAAGGAAAGTATCATCAATGCCTATGAAATTAAGACTGGTCAACCGAGAAAGAAGCTATCTGACCTTATGGATGCAGAAACATGGATGAACTGCAAAAAAGCAGTGGAGCTAGGCTTCTGTGATGGGATTTTGAAGGATAAGAAAAGAGAAGTATCTGATACCACCTACGCCTTTAGCCGTCAAGCAATAACAAATTCTCTGCTAGATAAAGTAAGCAGTAGAAGAGCTACACAAACAAAGCAAAGTGTATCTGCCGATTCCTTAATGGATCGGCTCAATTTAATTTCACATTAATTTATGGAGGACTATTAGAATGAGTAAAATACTAGAATTACGAGAAAAACGAAATCGTATCTGGAATACAGCAAAAGAGTTTCTAGATAGTAAAAGGGGAGAAGATGGATTAGTTTCCCCAGAAGCTTCAGCTGAGTATGACAAGATGGAAGCCGATATGGTAGCACTTGGAAAAGAAATCTCAAGGTTGGAAAGGCAACAAGCATATGACCTTGAGATGAGTAAAGCAACATCTACTCCTATTACCAACAAACCCGACCGGTCAGAGGATAAAACAGGCAGAGCTTCTGCTGAATATCAAGCCGATTTTGGAAATATCCTTCGAGGTAAGTTACCACAAAACAATGTGCTAAGTACCTCTCCTGATGCTGATGGCGGCTATCTTGTTCCGTTGGAGTTTGAAAAGAGAATTATTCAAGGTTTGGAAGAAAACAATGTGATTCGTGCTATTGCCAAGACGATTTCCACATCTTCTGAGAGAAAAATACCGGTGGCTGCGACTCACTCTGTTGCACAGTGGACACCAGAAAATGCTCCTTACAAAGAGAGCAATCCGACATTCGCCCAAAAGACGATTGATGCTTATAAGTTAACAACACTTGTAAAGGTGAGTTTGGAGCTAATGCAAGATTCCATGTTCAATCTGGAAGAATATATTGCAGAAGAAATTGCCAGAGCTTTTGCAGTAGCAGAGGAAGAAGCCTTTTGTATTGGCAAAGGAACAGGGCAACCAACAGGGATATTTACCGAGCAAGGTGGATCTATTGGAGCCAAAATTAATGCTACAATTAGCACAGACTGTCTCATCGACTTAATCTATTCCTTGAAAAGTCCATACCGTAAAGGTGCTGGATTTTTGATGAATGATTCTACTATTTCAGCTATTCGTAAGCTAAAGGACTCTACTGGTGCTTATCTGTGGCAACCGAATGTACAGGCTGGAGAACCTGATAGATTACTAGGTTATCCAATTTATACTAGCCCTTATGCTCCAGAAGTTGCGGCCAATTCTCTACCAGTTGCTTTTGGTGACTTTAAGAACTATTGGATTGCTGATCGCATGGGTCGCACAGTTCAAAGGTTAAATGAGCTTTATGCTGGAAATGGTCAGGTAGGATTCATTGCCACTGGCCGTGTTGATGGCAAGATGGTGAGGGCAGAAGGAGTTCAGTTACTTAAAGTGGGAGCGAAAACCGGGAGCTAGAACATTATGAAGCCAACAGAATTACAAAGAAAGTTGATGCGAAAGATCAAGCAGAATCTTATTTTATCCCACAACGAAGATGACGAGCTGATTCTTCGTCATGCTATAACTGGGATAAGCTATGCCGAAAGCTACCAACATTTGCCAGATGGATATTACTCAAATAAGGAACACCAGATGCCTGCCACAACTGAGCAGGCTATTATTATGCTTGCAAGCCATCTTTATGAAAGTAGAGATGGCTCTACTGCAGGCTTCTTCAATGATAATATCATGGCTAGTCGTCAGGTGTGGGATACTGTACATTCGTTACTTCGCTTGGACAGAGTATGGGGAGTATAGTCTATGTCTTTTGGAAAAATGAATACTCGAATCAGGATTGTAGAGATGGAAACGGTAAAGGATAGTTCTGCATTTTCATCTTCTAAAGAAAAAGTTATAGCTAAAGTGCGTGCTTATAAAGAAGAACGTCACGGAAATCAAAGGTGGGCGAATATGGCAGCATTTTCAGAAGCCACATCTCTCTTTAGATTTAGGACTATCCCCAAAGTTACTGTATCAACTAAGCATCAAATTCTCTGTGATTCAGGTAGATATCAGATAGTAAGTGTGGAAGATGTGCGAGGCCGAGGAATGTATCTAGAAGTGTTGGCAATTAAAAGAGAGGGAACAATGAAGTAATGGCAAAAGTGCAAATTACACTACCAACTGAGATGGAGAAAAAGCTAGTAGTTCTGCAAGGCAGGTCTGAAGCCATTATCAAAAATATGCTAGAGGCAGGTGGAGAGGAAGCCGTTCGTCATGTGAGGAGTAGCCTAGTCGCAGTGATTGGAAAAAACACTACAAGGAAGAGTCGATCAACTGGAGAATTAGAGTGCTCCCTTGGATCCTCTCCACCACTTTTAAATAGCAAAGGTATCTGGGATACCAAGATTGGATTTCGTGAATCAAGACCAGGTAATGTCACTAATGCTAAAGTTGCAAATATCCTTGAGCATGGTAGACAGGGACAACCACCAAGACCTTTCTTGACACCTGCTAGAACGAAGAGTAAGAAATCTGTAACTGAAGTGATGGAGAAAGTTTTTGAAAGGGAGATAGAAAGACTATGAACATTCTAGATGAGTTGAATATTTGCCTATCAAGGATTCTTCCAGTAGAGACTGGAGTTTTTTCTGATACTCCTCCAGAGGAATATCTTGTATTTACTCCCATGACAGAGCAGGAATTTTTCGCAGATGACAAACCCTTTATGGAGAGTCAAGAAGTTAGAATATCTCTCTTTTCTAAGGGGAATTACATTGTGAGAAGGAGGCAATTGTTAAACGCTCTTTCTCGTACTGATATTACGGTTACGAGCCGACAGTATATTGGACATGAAAAAGATAACGGCTATCACCACTACAACATTGATGTGGCAAAAGCCTACGAAACAGGAGGAAATAAACATGGCAACAATCGGATTAGATAGATTATTTTATGCTCCTATTACAGAAGCACCAAACACAGGAGAAGAAACTTATGGAACACCCGTCATGTTATCGGAAGCAATCTCTGCAGATTTATCAGTGTCGCTTGCAGAAGCCGTACTCTATGCTGATGATGGACCATCCGAAACAGTGAAGGAGTTTGCTAGTGGAACCCTTTCACTTGGGGTGAAAGATATTGGTAGAGCTGTGGCGGCACACCTAACTGGAGCTAGGATAGATGGAAACGGTGTGCTTGTTTCGTCAAGTGAAGATATAAGTAAGCCTGTGGCAATAGGCTTTCGAGCCAGAAAAGCAAATGGCAAGTATCGTTACTTTTGGCTTTACCATGTATTATTCGGAGTTTCATCCACAAACCTTGCGACAAAAGGTGATAGTATCACTTTCTCTACTCCAACCATTGTAGGAACAATTTCTCGTAGAAGAAGGTTGGATGCCTTTGGTAATCACCCATGGAAAGCAGAGGTGAATGAAGATGATGCAAACATTGCAGCAACTGTTATCACAGGGTGGTATACCCAAGTATATGAACCAAGAAATACTGCTACTTCATCAATTGCGCCTTTGGCTATTGAAGGGGCGAGTGCTGAAATAGAGGCTGAAGATAAAGGCAACAAGAAAGCAGGTGGAAAAGATGCATAATGAACGAAGTGCAAATGTAAATATCGGTGGTGAAGAATTTGAACTTCTCCTTACAACTAAGGCAACCAAAGAAATCGCTAAGCGATATGGAGGTTTGGAAGATTTGGGGGATAAGCTGATGAAGTCAGAGAATTTTGAGATGGCTTTGGATGAGGTGTTTTGGCTTATCACCCTACTTGCCAATCAACCAATTTTAATTCACAACTTAAGAAACAAGGATGATACAAAGGAATTGCTAACAAAAGATGCAGTAGAGTTGCTTACATCACCCTTTGAACTGGCAGACTACAAAGAAGCTATCACAAAAGCTATGTTTAATGGTGTAAAGCGAAATGTTGAAAGTAAGGATGCTGATGTAAAAAACGTCGAGGTCGAGTAGATGATGAAGAAACATTTACTCGACTTCTGTATTATGGAACTGTACACTTGAATCGCTCTGAAGAAGAAACATGGCTGACTCCCATAGGTCTTTTATTAGATTTGTGGGAATGTCATAAGCAATTCCTTGGCTACTCCGAACCCAAAGTAGAGATGTTTATTGATGACATTATTATAGATGGAATATAAAAGCCTCCTGTGGTAATATGAAGAAGTGGAAGTGAAGGCAGGAGGTTTGTGTAATGATAGATACTATTAATATTTCATTGGTTAAACAAGCATTATCAACTAAAAAAACTGGAATAGGGTTGGATAAATATCTGTATATTATGGACACGTTACATAAAAGCGATGTGTCTAAAGATAGTGAATTCCAAAAGCATTACAAGGGATTTTATCGGCTGAGATTTTTTAGACCTGAGTGTCTTGATGCTTATTTTCTGTACATGGAAAACACAAAAAATGAACAAATCACATTTGAAGAAGTGTTAACTCATTTATTTGAAGTGACTTCTCATGTTGAAGCTTCCTTTGCTAGTAAGCTACTAGCGACAATAGATCCAAACAGAGCCATTTGGGATGCGAATGTGTTAAGTCAACTATCAATTCCTCGTCCTAAGATGGGACAAAAGGATAAGATAGAACAAATAAAAGAAAGCGTCGCAACCTATTCTCTTCTGGAAGAGTGGTACAAAAGCCATTTAAGCACACAAAATGGGAAAGCCATAATCCAAGTGTTCAACGATGTATATCCCGATACAAATATCACCGACATCAAGAAAATAGACTTTGCACTGTGGAGTATGGGAGAGAAGAAAAGCGAGACGAAGGTTGTCGAAAGCTACAAAGCGAATACAGACTGTACATATTCCAGAGATGATTTAGACGAAGCAGTAACATCACTTAAATCTTCTCTAAGCGAGTGCATTAAAGCACTTGATAAACTTGAAGTAGGAACTTCGCAACACTCGCTTATGGTTAAGAAAATAAAGTCCTTTGAGATTTCTTTGGAACTCATAAAGGGGGAACTGTTGAAAGTGAAATAGTTATCTTATAGACTCTTGTGAAATTGAGGTTTGGAATATGAGAAATATATTGATTGCCACTGTGTATTCGGATGACAAAGAGTACCGTTATGAAATCTATGACAGAGAAGACGGCACTTATCAAGTTTGGATTCAACAAAAATATCGTGACGAGTATATGGGCAGAGATTGGTATGATTATTTTGATATAAATGATTATGCTCATGTTACAGACACCATAGAACGTGCTCATGAGATTGGACGAGAAGCTCTAGATAGTTTCCCAAAGTAGTCCTGTTGTAAATAATTCTGGTATGGGGATAATGAGAATGAAATTACTTTTTTTGTGTAGTCAAAATAAAAGACGCAGTCTCACAGCTGAAAAGATATTTGATGGTTTTGAAGGACATGAGGCACGCTCTGCTGGAACCGAATCGAATGCTAGAGTTAAAGTGACAAGTGGTAGCATTGGATGGGCTGATATTATTTTCTGCATGGAGAAAAAGCATCTCCGTAGAATCCATGACAAGTTTCCGGATGTACTCAGAAATAAAAAAACAGTATGCTTGTTCATACCAGACGAATTTGATTTTATGGATAGGGAATTAATTGAAATTCTTCAGAGCTATGTGCGTGAGCACATTTAATGAACAGCTATTTTATCTAAAAAAGCGGAGTTTAGACTGATGACAAAATTCTTTGTCATTGATAAATCGCTTATCCACAAGCTTTTTGGTAGACGTTTTTTTGTGATTCAAATATAGTCAACTTGAAAGGAGGGCAACATGAACATAAGTAAAACAATTAGAGAACAAAGAAGCAGGTTGTCATTATCACAAGAAGAGTTGGCTGAAAAAATGTATGTGAGCAGAAATACAATTGGAAATTGGGAGAACGATAGATCCTACCCAGATGTCCATAGTTTGATTTTACTATCTCAAATCTTTGATATGACAATCGATCAACTAGTCAAAGGAGATTTAGAAAAAATGGAGCAGATAATTGAAAAGAATGATATAAGAATTATAAAGAGGTGTTATCGAGGGTTTTATGTTGCCTTGTATCTCTCACTTGCAGTGTTTGGAATATTTGCCTTTGGATTCAATAATCAAATAACTCCAGTTTACTTAACTGCACTCGTGATATTAGTACTCGGTATTGTAGCAACAATTTTTCTTGGAATTAAAGCCGGTCTATTGATACAAAAGTATGATCCAGAGAAATTTGAAACATTTGAAGAAATCATTTCTTTTACAGAAGGGAAAACCCTTGATGAGATTATAAAGCAAAGAAAGACAAAAAAATGGTATAAGACAGCCTTATCTCACGTTTTTGGCGGACTAGTTGCCGCTCTCTTCGTCTGGGGTGTTATGTGGTTTTTGGGCACTCTATATTTTATGTACTTTTGAGTTTGATGATTTAACTCTTTTATACTTATTGAAAGCACTCATCGGGGTGCTTTTTTCTTGTAAAAAAAACTGAGAGGAGAGACTCTATGTCTAACAATTTTGGCTTCAAAATCGGCATTGACGGTGAGAAGGATTTCAAAAGAGCCTTAACTGACATTAATCGCTCCATGAAGGTTCTTGGATCAGAAATGAAACTGGTTGGTAGTCAGTTTGATAAGAATGATAAAAGTACCGCTTCATTGACTGCCCAAAATGAAGTGCTGAATAAAAGTATAACTCAGCAAAAGGATAAGATTGAGGTTCTTCGAGACGCTCTTAAAAACTCAGCTGAAAGTTTCGGTGAAAATGATAAGAGAACTCAAAACTGGCAGATTGCTTTAAATAAAGCTGAGGCCGAACTTAATAGCATGGAGCGAGAGCTTGGAAACAATAAAAAAGCTCTTGATGGTGTTGGTGATGAAATGGAAGGCGTCACCAAAGATAGTAATAAATTAGGTAATGAACTGGATAAAACAGGAGATGTTGCAGAAGATACAGGTAACCGATTTGAAAAATTAGGAGGAATCCTTGCAGGAGTTGGTGTTGCCGTGGGAGCCTGTATGGTTGCAATAGGAGCAGCAGCCGTAGCTACAGGAAAAGAACTCTATAACCTTGCTACAAACGCTGCCGCCGCTGGTGATGCTATAGACAAAGGCTCGCAAAAGATGGGGTTATCTGCCCAAGGATATCAAGAGTGGGACTACATACTTACTCAGAACAATGCTTCTCTTTATCATTTATCCTATGGTATGCGAAACTTGCAAAATGCCATGGGTGGGCTTGATGAAGAAGGTGGAAAAGTAGGAAAGGCAATAAAAAGGCTTGGCCTAAACTTTGATGAAATTCGTGAGAAGTCTCCAGAAAAGGCGATGAACGATATTGTTACAGCCTTTCAAGCAATGCCAGATAGTGCTGAGCGAACCAACATGGTTCTGGATATATTTGGAAGAAGAGCTGGTATGGAACTCATGCCACTTCTAAACCAAACTGCAGAAGCAACAGATGAGCTAAGACAACGAGCCCATGAACTAGGAATGGTTATGAGCGATGAAGGAGTCAGTGCATCGGTTGCTTTTTCAGATTCTATGACAGATTTATCGGGTGCATTCTCCGGTGCAAAAAATACTATCGGATTACAGTTTCTTCCTGGGATGACCCAAGTTGTAAATGGGTTAGCTGATTTAGTAGCAGGAAATGAAGGTGCTGCTGATGCAATCAAAGATGGAGCTAAAGAGATTGTCGAATCCATCTCAGATGTACTACCCCAACTCCTTGACATGTTCATGGGTATTGTAGATGTGGTAGTTGAAATTGCCCCAGATATTATCGACGCTTTAGTGACGGGAATTAGCAACAGTATCCCCGATTTGGCACGGTCAGCTGGTCAGATTATCAATGCGTTACTGAATGGGATTATACAGGCACTACCTTCGCTTACACGGGGTGCTCTCGACCTAGTACTAACGTTAACAGAGGGGATTTTAGAGAGCCTTCCTTTACTCTTGACCTCAGCGACACTCATGATAGCTGAACTGGCAGGAGGAATCGGAGAGGCACTCCCAACTCTCATACCAATAGCGGTTGAGGCAGTTTCGATGATAATTATGGGACTCTTAGACAGTTTGCCGATGATTTTAGATGCAGCTCTCTCGCTAATAATGGGATTGGCAGAAGGACTACTTGCAGCCATCCCTGTTTTGATGGAGGCACTGCCCCAAATTATTGACTCAATTTTATCGTTTTTGCTTGGCTCGATTCCACAAATTATTGAGGCTGGAACTCAGCTATTGATTTCTTTGGTAGAGGCACTGCCAGATATAGTGGTCGTAATTGTAGAGGCCATCCCTGTAATCATAGAGGGAATTTTACTGGCACTCACCACAAGCATTCCCTTAATTATCGAGGCTGGGATTCAGTTACTTGTGGCTTTGGTAGAGGCACTACCAGTGATTGTTGTAGCAATTGTAGAGGCCATCCCCGTAATCGTAGATGGGCTGGTTTCGGCTGTGGTTGGGTCAATACCACAGCTCGTTCAGGCTGGAATTCAGTTACTTGTGGCTTTGATTCAAAATCTGCCTCAGATTATCATTGCAATCGTAGAGGCTATCCCTCAAATTGTGATTTCTTTGGTAACGGCAATCACTCAGAACATCCCTCTGATAGTTCAGGCTGGGATTGATTTACTGACCTCACTGATACAAAATCTGCCCATGATTATTCGAGAAATTATAGTGGCAATTCCACAGATTATAGAGGGAATTGTCTCGGCTTTCACTAGTAATTTCTGGCAAATTGTACAGGTTGGCATGGATCTTGTAGCGGGTATCTGGGAGGGTATCAGCGCCATGGGTCAGTGGCTGTGGGGGCAGGTCACAGGCTTTTTTGGCGGAATTGTCGATGGGGTTCGTGGCTTCTTAGGAATCAACTCACCTTCTTTGGTGTTCGCTGAAATTGGTGAGAACATGGGTGAAGGTGTTGGAGTTGGATTTGTTAAAGCGATGGATGATGTCAAGAAGGATATGGAGGATGCAATACCAACCTCATTTGAAATGCCAGACCTTGAAGGAGAAGTTGGAATAAAGTCAGTTTTTGGAAATCTTGGAGGGGTAGGCTTGCCGTTAACAGTTTATGATATTGCTTTGAAGTTAGACAAAATTAGTGATGTTCTTGCAGATGTGTTTCCGGCAATGATTCAAGCTATGGATATTAAGGTGGTACTGGATGATGGAACATTAGTTGGAAGGCTCGCCCCAGAAATGGATGTGCGATTAGGAACACTTAGACGAAGAGGAGCGGGGGTGATGTAGTGAATGCCTTTACATTGGATGAAAGTTTCAATTCACGTGTGGACTTAGGTCTTAGAATTACAAAACCTCCTGTTATCCCTTCAGCAAGACGTGTTGTTACTCCTATCATTGTTGATGGCCGAGAAGGAAACCTGACTCTACTTCGCGGATGGGAAGATATGACTACAACGCTAAGGGTTGCACTTATAGGGGCAAATATACATAGAAGATGGAACCAAGCAGTTGCAAGAATCCTGTCAGCAAAGAGCATTTTCTTTTCTACAGACCCACAAGTTTATTATCAAATTAAATACGCTGAAGTAGGAGCCTTGGAGCGACGCCTTACGAATATGTACGAGTTTTCAGTGACGTTAGTCTTGGCTCCATTTCGTTTTATACGTGGGGTAAGTGATATCACTCTTAATAGTTCTGGAAACATTACTAATCCAGGAACGATTTATTCTCTTCCTCTGATTACAGTGTTTGGAACTGGAAATCGGTCATTAACAATCAATGGTAACACCATACGTTTAAACCTATTGCAAGGAAATCTCACATTGGATAGTGAGTTAAGAATATGCTCTTTTGGAAATGTGGCACAAGATAATCAGATGATTGGGGATTTCCCAGAATTTCGTGTTGGTTCAAATAATATTACCTTAGGAACAGGGATATCACGAGTAGAGATAAGCCCAAGATGGAGACATGTATGATTACTTATTATGCAAGAGATGAAACAAACTTTGATAATAATGGTCTAGGTGTTTTGGATAAAAATATTATCAATCCAGTTGTTACAGAAGAGCTAAACGGACTCTTTTGTTTGGAGTTTGATTATCCTACTCATGCAGTCCACGCTCAAGGACTTATCCATGAGCGACTCATCCGATGCCCTGTCCCTAATATGGATGACCAGCTATTTCGAATCGCCGAAAGAGAAAAGGGGATTGGTGGTATATTTCACATCGTTGCCTACCATGTGTTTTATGACCTAGCACAAAACTTGGTTGAAGATACATTTATTGTCAATCGAAATGGAAGTGTCGCTATTCGTCAGATTTTAGAGCATGGACAGTTTCTGCATCCTTTTACAGGGGATTCTAATATAACCGAATTTGCATCCTCTAGGATGGTGCGAATGAATATAGCGGAAATTTTGTTAGATGAAGAGTTAGATAATGGGTTCCGTGCTCGGTGGGGTGGTGAGATTGTTAGGGACAACTTTCATGTTGCTATGAGAGTAGTACGTGGAAGTGACAATGGAGTAAGTATTAGGAACAAGAAAAACTTGGTTGGTTATACAGCCAATGTGGACTTCAACACAGTTGTAACAAGAATTATGCCACAAGGATTTGACGGATTATTCTTGCCAGAAAAGTATGTGGATAGTCCGCTCTTAAGAAATTACTTGACACCTAGAATACGTGTTATTCATTACGACCAAGTAAGAGCAGATGTTGGGAGATTTGCTGATGTGGAGGGTGCACTTCCCCTCTCAGATGCACACGATATGTTGCGAGTCTTGGCAAAACAAGAGTACAGCATCAACCGTATCGACATTCCGAATGCAATTTATCAAATAGAATTTGCCCCTCTTTCTAAAACGGAGGAGTATAAAAATTTTGAAGATTTAGAAACTATTTCCATGGGAGATACAGTGCAGGTCATCCATGATGAAGACGGTTTGAATATTTCTGCACGAATGGTAAGTTACAAATATAATCCACTCATAAAAGCCTATATTTCCATTACGCTTGGAAATTACACTCCTAAATTTACAGATGTGGCAAGAACCGTAGATAGAGTTAAAGCAGGAGTGGATCAGGCAGTCAGAGATTCAAACTTCGCACTTCAATCAGCAAATGGGAAAAACACAAACTTCTATGGTCCTGACGAACCAGTAAATCCAAGAAGGGGAGATATATGGTTTCGCACTAATGGTGATCGAATTGAAATCTGGATTTTCGATACAAGGGAGGGTGTAACTCAGTGGTGGCCTCTATCTACTGATTTGACTCAAGAACAAATGAGAAAAGAGATAGAAGAGGCAAGAAAACAAGTCGAAGAGGCTCTTGAACGAGCGAGACGAGCTGAAGAATCAGGTGAAGATGCTCGACTTGCAGGAGAAGAAGCCAGAAAAGCAGGTGAAACTGCAAGGCAAGCTGCTGACGAGGCTAGACAAGCAGGAAAGGATGCCTTGGTGGCAGGGGAAGAAGCCCTTCAGGCTGGACAGGTGGCAAAGGAGGTAGCAAAGGAAGCACTCGTCGCAGGACAAGAAGCTCTGGAAGCAACGGAACGTGCCCAAATTGAAACCAGAGAGGCTAAGGAGAGAGCCAACCAAGCCTTCGACAGTGCTATAACCGCCATCCATCAATCTAATATTGCTTTTAACCAGTCGAGTGAGGCATTTAATCACTCCATCAGTTCGTCTGTGATAAGTTATGCGATTTCTACCAATGGAACTTCTGCTCCACTAAGTGGATGGCAAAGTATGCCTCCAACTACGACAGCTGGTCAATTCCTATGGACGAGAACAAGAATCACACTTCATGGTGGAGGAACTATTGATAGTTATAGTGTATCTCGGCATGGTGAAACAGGACCTGCAGGAGCCACAGGCTCCACAGGTGCCAAAGGAGAGACTGGTCCACAAGGAGAGGCAGGGGCAAATGCTCCAACGATCACAGGAGTGAGAGAACAATTTTACTTATCTACTTCTAATACCATACAAACGGGTGGAAGTTGGAGTGACACAGTACCAGCATGGGTATCTGGGAGACATTATTGGACTAGAGTAGCGTCCACATTCAGCAATAATACCACGGCCTTTTCTACTCCTGTACTTGCCAATGGATTGAATTCTGCCATCGTAACAGCACAGTCTGCCCAGACGTTGGCTCAAACTTTAAATACAACAGTAAGTCAACATGCGACATCCATCGCATTAAATGCAACTAATATAACAGACGTTACGGATCGAGTCGTGACTGCTGAAGCTACTCTTATAGTTCAAGCGGGTCAGATAGCTAGTCGGGCAACTCAAAGTGATTTGGACACCCTTACTGGAAGGATGGTGACAGCGGAAACAAGAATCACACAAAATGCGAACACAATTCTTGCAACGGTATCTCAGATTGGAACACCATATTTGATTCGACGTTGGGAAAGGGGGGCATTTGACATCTCAACAGGTGAGGAGATTACTGGCACAGGACTACGAAGTATTGATTATGTGGCAGTGAATCAAGGGGAACGATACATTGCTCAGCACCCAAATGGTAATTCATTAACAGCGAGGTACCTATTTTATACTTCCACAGGAGAGTTCATCCAAACCAACAATACATCTTCATCGGTTCTTGTTCCTGCAAATGCAAGAAGGATGAGAGTCAGCGTAACATCTACTCTAGCTCCTCACGTGTTTACTGGGAATATTTATCCTGGTAATGCAAGGCATAATTTTACAGAGGCTTCCACAATATACTCTGCTCTATTAATGCAAAAGAGTAACATCAATTTGCGGGTAGCTTCTGACCAGATAATCAATCAAATCAACATCTCCCCGGAAGAGATACTTATTGCAGGAAACAGAATACGCATTACTGGTCAAACGACAATAGATAATGGAGTCATTACCAATGCTATGATTGCAAATCTTGCCGTTACCACGGGTAAGATTGCTGACCTAGCAGTAACAGTTGCTAAGATTGGAAATCTTGCTGTAACAGAGGGTAAAATTGCTAATCTGGCGGTAGCAACGGGTAAAATAGCTGACTTGGCAGTAACCACTGCAAAAATAGCAAATCTAGCTGTAGACACAGGGAAGATAGGAGACCTAGCAGTATCTACTGCAAAGATAGCTGACCTTGCAGTTACTACTGCAAAGATTGCACTTCTGGCAGTTACGGATGCACAGATTGCCAATTTGGATGCAGGTAAAATTAACACAGGTTTCCTTGCAGCTGCGAGAATAGCTGCTGGGGTAATTACTTCTGATAAATTGACGATAGCCAATGGCTTTATTGTTAACGCAATGATTGCTGATGCAACCATCCAAAACGCTAAGATTGCTACACTGGATGCGGCAAAAATAACCACAGGAACACTAAACGCCGCGAGGATAGGTGCTGATGCTATTACTGCAGTGAGGATAGCTGCCAATGCCGTAACAGCTGAAAAGATAGCTTCCAATGCAGTAATAGCCGCGAAGATTGCCAGTAATGCTATTATTTCAAGGCACATCACATCTGATGAAATAATAGCTAGGCACATTAGAGCAGGTGCGATTACGGCAGAAAAACTAGCAACAAATGCAATCCGAGTAGGATTCAATGAAATCGGAAATACAATCCAGATTTCATCAACAGCCCTAACCTTCAGGTCTGGAACTGACACAAGAGGAACTATTACAGGATCTGGAGTTGAATATAACTTTGATGGAGTCAGAGCAGTTTGTCGATTGTCACATAACGCAGTGGAAGGACAAACCCAAGTGCGAGGTCTATCCATGCACTCTAGGCATCAGGGAGATTATGTGAGTATAGGTTGGCAGACTACAAGTTCAGGATTGGTTAATAATTCTCTAATGGTGGATCACAATGGCAGATGGAGTGCTCTGAATGGTCCTACAAGAGTAGGAGTCCACATCGTGCAGAGGCTGTGCTTTACAGAATTTGGTACAAGACAGCAAACAACGAATACCAACGGACGAATTGGCACTATGAACGTAAATGGAAGTAACTGTTTATTTATTGGATCAAACAACTGGCAAAATGGGATTGCCTTTCGTGATGGAGACTTCTTTATTATTGCGAGGGATAGGTGGTACAACATCACTCATATACGAAACTAGGAGAAATCAATGGATACATATAGCATTCGTGAAAAACTGGAGGAGCCACGTGTTATGTCTGATGCACAAATGGCTCCTTTGTCATTGCAACCTTTGAGTGCAGATGCTGTTTTACCATTGATTTGGGAGTTACAAAAACAGGTATCATTACTCAAAGAACAAATGGAGGATTTAAAGAGATGAAGATAGAGTTGAAGAACCATGAATTAGTTCCAGCAATTAACTTTTTGTCGGGAATGGTTGTCAAGGCAAACGAGGGACGTCCTGTAACAAAATTCAAGAAACTAGTGGTCACAGCAGTGGAGGAATTACACGAATCCCAAATGGAATTGATTCACCAATTTGGAAGAAAGGATGAGAACGAACAATTAATCCCTGCAGAAGACGGAAATGGGTATATGCTTGAGCCTTCAACAAGTGCAGAGTATGCAAGAGAGTTAAACAAGTTATACGATGAGGAGGTTTTGATTGACACAGGAATCCATGAGAAAATAATCGGAAAATTATCAGGGATATTAGAATCATATGAAGTAGAGATATCTGGTGAAGATGCCGAAATTTACGACAGATTATTGGAGGAGTTCGAAAAGGAGGAGAACTATGCTTAGAACAAACAAGTCAACTACATTAACAGGTCAAGTGCATATTGGAGAGGAGCTTGTAGCAATATTACATGCGACCATTTCCGTGGAGGAAGGTAGTAGCCATATCAGTAAAACTGTCCAGAATCAATTGCTCTACTCCGAAAATTTGGAACAGTGCCGAAAGGATATGGATGCTTTTACGAAGGAAGTGAGAGCAATAGAAGATGCGACATTAAGTAAGACATAATCGTTGCAAGTCCGTCGGGTTTTGTGTCATAATGAGGATAAAGAAGAATGGCGCTGGTATGTAGTTCATTTTCACTCAAGGAGGTCTCATGGACAATATAAAAAAGTATACCGTAGCATCTGTAACTGAATTTTTGGATACTGTAACTAAAATTAATAAAACAAATCAAAGAACATTTTATCGTGGGCAGGCTGATGAGGCATGGGAGATAACTTCATCCGCATATCGAACTATGGATTCGCCTTCGCGAAAAAAACTAATGGATCGTCACCTAAAACTATTAAAAGAGGTTCGTAAATTATCCAATGTTGTCGAACGAAAAGATATTCTCTTGTTATCTGATTTACAACACAATGGGGCAGAAACGATACTTATTGATTATAGCCTTAGCCCGCTTGTATCTTTGTGGTTTGCTTGCATCAAGCATAAAGATAAAGATGGTGCTGTTTACTGTTTACAGAACAAAGGATTATCTTCTTATTTAGCAGAAATCGGTGGCGATGAGAATATACAAGATTTGTTTCAAGACATGGTTGTATCAGAAACCAATAGGAAAAAACTTAGAAGTAAACAAATATATGTATATCATCCATCACATTTAAACCAACGAATTATTAATCAGCAGAGTGTTTTTGTCATAGGTCTAAGTGGAAAGGTTGACAAAAGAGACCATACGAAAATAGTAATAGACAAAGATGCTAAAGATAACATTCTTGAGGAACTTGCTATATTGGGGATTTCAGTAAAAACATTGTTCCCAGATTATAATGGATTTATTGAGTGGTTTTCGTACGGGATTCATGATGAGTGCATAACTCTAATCAGTGAGGCTGAGAACTTTTACAGAGAATATAATTATAAAGAAGCTATTGAAAAATATAAAGAGATTGAAAAGCTAGCCAAGGAAACATATGGAGAAAGAAGTCCATTCCTAGCCACAGTGTACAATGATTTGGGCGTAACACTATCTGATTTCGGAAGTTATATGGAGGCTTTTGAGTATCATAGGAAAGCATTATCTATAAGACTAGAATTTCAAGGAGAAGGTCAGATTGATATTGCTAGAAGCTATAACAATATAGGCAGGGCATTAGCTTCAACAGGGGATTATTCATCTGCTTTAAGTAATTACGAAAAAGCACTTTCATTGTATATCAAGGCTTATGGTGAAGATCATCCAGATATAGCGACAACCTATACAAATATGGGACATTCCTATGTATCTTTGAAGGAACGTCAGTTAGCTTTGGAACATTATGAAAAAGCATTGGCGATTCGAGAAGATGTTTTTGGATACAATCACTTGGATACAGCAAGAGCATACAATAATATTGCCGGAGTTCATTCTGCGAATGAGAATTATGAGCAAGCGGCAGAGTATCATAACAAAGCATTGCATGTACTCTTAGAAAATTATGGAGAAGAACATCCAGATACTGCTCGCTCCTACAACAATATAGGGGTTTATTATGCAAAATCAGGTGAGTATGAGCAGGCATTGAAGCACTACCTCCAAGCACTAGAAATTCGTGAAAAGATATTAGGAGAAGAACATCCAGATACTGCTATTACTTATGGTAATATTGGAACGGTTATTTTCGATCAAGGAGAAAATAATGAAAAGGCTAAATGGTATTATAATAAAGCACTAAGAATATATAGAGCAACTGTTGGAGAGGAACATCCCAGAACGAAGAATATTTTAGAAAAACTCAAAAAGATAGAGGACAGACTATAAATAAAGTGGTACCCATTATAAATACATTATCAAATCAATGTAGAGGTCTTTATCCATAAGGATAAAGACTTCTTTTGATTGGAGGAAAACGATGAATAACATTTACAAATTTCATAAATTGACAATAGACATAACTGCATCTATGGAGCCTACTATTGAGACGGAGACAACATTTTTCTCCTACGACAAGCGCACTGGGAAAAAGATTATTGAGCTTCTTTCTAATGGGGTGCCACTAAACTTAACAAATGCAGAAGTTATTCTTGGATTCCAATTTGTCACCGCAGATGCAAAGAAAATATATAGCAACGTGGATGGGTCTGTGGTCATTGAAAGCCCTAAACTTGGGATTTGTAGTGTCATTTTGCCAAATGATATTTACGCTTATAATGGGGAAGTACAAATCTATGTTTATATTAACCTTCCTGATGGACGTGCTTTAGATGCAGGAGCAATTATAACGCACTTTGAAGAGTCGTGGATTGACCAAGATATAGAAGAAATGTCTGCATACTATATTAAGCGATTTGAGGATTTGCGTGACAATATTCTTGAATTAGCCTCAGGTATAGATACTGATGATTTAACACTGCCTATCAAAAGGCAAGTAGAATCTGCCCTAGTTGCTTTCTGGGAACGTGTAGATAACGGAGAGTTTAATGGTCGTGATGGAGTCGACGGCAAGGATGGACGAGATGGAATAGATGGTAATGATGGAGCCGATGGGAAAGACGGTGTTGATGGCAGGGATGGTGTTGACGGAAAAGATGGGAATGATGGGCAAGATGGAGTTGATGGTATCGATGGCAAAGATGGTATTGACGGGAAAAATGGCGAGTCAGCAACTATTGAAATAGGAGATGTGGTTTCAGGAGAAGAGGCTACAGTAGAGAATGTTGGTAGCGAAACACATGCAATTCTGAATTTTTCTCTTCCGCGTGGTGAACGAGGGAACTCAGGACAGGTTGTACCGCCTTCTCCTTTTAGGAATTTGCTACCGAACTCCGATTTGCACCGTAGTATTGGAACGCATTCGGGGTCAATATCTTCGTGTAATTGGTACTTAAGAACAATAGGGACGCCACCAGGAGTTCGGAATATAATTAGAAAAGCTTTGTCTATTTGTCGCCCTTTTAGCATATCGCATGAAGTTTTTAGAATGCCAATAGTTCTTGAACGGTCAACGATTACTATTTCATTCTATATCTATGTTCCCGATGTGGATCGGCCACCTAATCTACCAATTGTTCAACTAGTAAAAGGTGATTTCTATCGTCGGCGTGAACCAGAAAATGTTGAAGTTTTAGCATCTATAACGATAGAAGAAGAGGAGATACAAGAAAAAAAATGGTTTCTAGTATCTGAAACCTTTGATATACCTTCACAGCATTTAGAGAAAGAACTATTTTTTGCCATTTATGGTGGAGAGCTTATTGACTGGGATAATTTAGATTGGAACACGTTCGATTGGGATGATATTAATTACGAGTATTTCATTATTATGAATTTGATGGTGGAATATGGAAGCAATACAACTGAATGGACTCGGCATGAATACGATGAAGAAATAAGGGAGTTTATAAATAATCACTGGGAGTTACCTTTCCCATTACACCCAGATGATAGATAGGAGGACAAATGGCAACAATAATTGAGCTATTGGCTGAAACATATATCGTGGCCATGACTTTCGCACTTGGATATATAGTATGGGCTCTTAAATCACAACGAAAAGATAAATTGTCAAGTAGCAATGGCACAATGTTATTATTACGAGCACAACTTTTTGAGTACCATGAGAAATGGACTATCAGGGGAACTGTAACTAAACATGGGCTTGAGTGCTTTATTGATATGTATGAGATTTATCACGAGTTAGGAGGAAATGGAATGGTTGAACAGTTGATGGAAGATATCAAGAATTTACCAATTAAGGAGGGGTAGAAGATGGATTGGAAGAGAAAATTATCAAGTCGTAAATTTTGGTTATCAGTGGCAAACTTCATTGCTATGTTAGTCGTTGTTTTAGGAGGGAACAGCGAAGTTGCTACACAGGTCACAGGTGTGATTTTCGCGGGAGGTGGAGTTGTTGCTTATATACTTGCCGAAGGTTATGCAGATGCAACCCATGGAAAGTATCTATGATTTAGGTGCAATTATTATGGAATGAAAAGCAGTATTTACTTGACTATATGTGGTTTCTGAGTGATATATAGACTAGCAAAAAGAAAGGAGAAATGCTTGGAATTATGAAGATAAAATTGCTTGAAGCCAAGAAACATCCCGAGAACTATAAGTTGAAAGTGTGTGCTTATGTTCGAGTGTCAACTGATCATGAAGAACAGGAAAATTCTCTCATTAATCAAGAGCAACACTACCGAGAGATAATCACATCTAATCCGAAATATGAGTTTGTGGGAATCTATTCCGACCAAGGTAAGTCAGGATACAAAGAAAATAGACCACAGTTTCAGAAAATGATTCAAGAAGCAAGGGATGGAAAAATTGACTTAATCTTAACTAAATCTATATCTCGTTTTGCTAGAAATACCGCCACCGTACTTAAGTTCGTGAGAGAGCTAAAAAGTTTAGGTGTCGGTATTTTTTTTGAACTCCAAAATATTAATACTTTATCGGCAGAAGGTGAATTGATGATTACAATTCTCTCTGCTTTCGCTCAAGCAGAAAGTGACGGTGCAAGTAACAACACATTGATGGCCTACAAACGCAAATTTGAACAGGGCAACCATCAAACTAGAGTACAAAACTGCTATGGGTATTGCTTAGATGAAGAGGGGAACCTTCAAATTGACCCGACACAAGCTCTTTATGTAAAGAAGATGTATGAACTTGCTAATGAAGGGGTATGGCCAAGTCGAATTACTAGATACTTGAGCGAAGTCAATGCACCCACAAAAACAGGTAAACCCTGGCATCAGTCCGTAGTGACATGGATTTTACGCAATGAAGTTTACAAAGGAGATATATGCACTCAGCGTACATATCTAGATGCTAACCGGGTACGAAGGATGAATAATGGCCATAAGGATCGATATTATATCAAAGGCAATCATGAAGGAATAATAGAACCAGAATTGTGGGAGAAAGTTCAGGAAAAACTAGAAGAAAGGCTGAATGGTCTTTATGAAGTGGCGCCAATAGAAACAAGGGATAATCTCGCAGTTTATCCACTAAGTGGCCTTATGTACTGCCCTCATTGTGGAGCAGTGTTACATAGGGCAGTTGACAAGAAAAAAGGCCTAGCATATTGGATTTGTAAAACAGTTCTCAGGAAATCTTCAAGTCTTTGTAAAGGAATGAGAATCCCAGATGTCAAAGCACTGGAGTTAAATATTGTTGCTCCTGCGATAATTGATTATGAACTTGACCAATATGGAGAAAAAGTGTTTTTCACCCAAGACAAGGGTGCTTACGAAAAAAGCGGAAATTGTCCTTATGACCCTGAGAAAGTAGCTAAGCAAAAGGTTGGTAGACCAATTTATCCATTAACAAAGAAATTGTATTGTAGTAAATGTGGAGCCACCTTAAATCGTAGAACAAAATGGAGCGATAATGTGGGGTGGGATTGTAGCAACTATAGAAGAAGGGGACCTTCAGCTTGTGAGGGTATTTCAGTACCAGAAGAAATAGCAAGTTCATGGAATATAGTTGAAGAAGTTATTGTTACGGAAGGAGTAGATAAAGGTGGCAGGAAAAGTTATTCGTATACCAGCAAGTCAAAGTGTTGACTGCAACCAAATAAGAACTAGAGGAAAAAGGCGTGTGGCGGCCTACTGCCGTGTTTCAACCAATGATGATGACCAGTTGCTAAGTTTTGATAATCAAGTTAGTCATTATACCGCCTCGATAAACTCCAATCCAGAGTTTCTTTTTGTTGGGGTTTATGCAGACGAAGGAATTTCAGGTACAAGTACTAAGAGGCGTGAGGAGTTTCGGCGTATGATTTCAGATTGTGAAGATGGGAAAATTGACCACATTATCACCAAATCCATATCACGTTTCGCTAGAAATACCCAAGATTGTCTGGAGTATTCACGGAAGCTAAAAGACTTAGGAGTGAGCATCTTTTTTGAGCGAGAAAATATAAATACAATGGATGGGGCAGGAGAGCTACTTTTTACAATTCTTTCTTCTCTTGCCCAGGAAGAAAGTCGTTCTATATCTGAAAATAGTAAGTGGGGAATCCGTAAGAAGTTTCGAGAAGGAAAAGCTCATGGAGGGATAGCATGTAGGCTGCTTGGTTATGATACTGGAGCAGATGGCAATCTTGTAATCAACAAAGAACAGGCTGTTGTGGTAAAAAGAATTTTTGATGAGTATTTGAGTGGCAATGCCCCAGAGATTATTGCTAAGGGACTACGGGACGATGGTACTCAAACAGCCAAGGGTGGTGAGTGGGGAACTACGCAAATTAGGGCAATATTAAGAAACGAAAAGTACAAAGGTGATTTGCTTCTTCAAAAGTATTATACTCCAGATTTCTTGACAAAAAAGATAGTCAAAAACAATGGAGAGCTAGAGCGGGTATTTGTTCAAGGAGCACATGAGCCAATTGTGTCAAGAGAAGTTTGGGAAATTGCCCAAATGGAATTAGATCGGGAGGAGCGTTTCAAAGAACAGTATGGATTGAGAGTTGTTGGGATGTATACGGATACGAACCCTTTTTCTTGTAAGATTTTTTGTGGAGATTGTGGAGTGATTTACAGAATAAAAGTGTGGACTAGAAGGAATGGAAAACACAGGGTTTGGCAATGTACTAGCAAATATCCAGAAAAGGGAGTGATTGGGTGCCACAACATTCATGTATACGAGAAAGACCTGTTTGTGAAATTCATGGAGGCATGGAACCGTATGATGGATGACCAAGAAGCCTACATTAAGAAGTGGCAAAAGACAGTAAAGGATGGAAATCCCCTAGAGCAGCATTATGCAAAACGATTTATCAAAAGAGCTAAGAATGGGAAAATAGAAAAGAATGACATGGCACTTGTCAATCAAGTGCTAGAGAAAGTTGAAGTGCTGGGAGAAAAAGGGCTGAACTTCCATTTTCTTGATGGCTCGGTTTTGAACGTGTAAAACAAGCTAGTGTGTTATACACTAGCTTGTTTTACCTAACTTTATGGCATCAATCTCTTACCATGTCTTCATATTCCACGAAGTTTATGCACTTCCCACATCCACCTTGAGTTTTAAGGGTATTCAAGGCGGTACGAAAGTCACCCTTTGAGATAGAATAATACACTTGCATACGTTGACCTCCGACTTCTCTTATCCAAGCGCAATCATTATTACAGTTTTTTGCCAATTTTTCTGCCATATTCGTAAAAGTTGCCATAAATCTTCCCCCTTTCCAGTTTCAGTTTCTTTACTTAATTTTATAACAGCACATCCATTTTTTCAATCCTTTTTAATGAAGGGATGGTAGTGTATATAATGAATTAGCTTCATCTTACAAAGCGATTTGATTATTATCCTTCTTCTTATTTTCGTAGAGTTTTTTTCTACTAAGTTGTCTAGTATTCTTCAAATTGTAGTGATAGAGTAGTGTTTCTGCGTAACCAACAGCACCTCCTCCTCGCTCACGAGCAGATCTGAATATCTCTTTTAATGGAATAAGACCAACTTTCTCTTTAAAGATATTCTCAAGCAACTTATCCTCATAAGTTACAACTAATTTGGCTACTCCATTAAGCATATTTGCACTGAATGATTGCTGGATTCCCTCCCAGGTTCCAACTATTATTCGAAGGGTTCTGTCCAGCACATGGAATCCATATGTATCATATATCTTCTCCAGAGTTGAGACTGCACATATGCCACCTAAATATGCTGCAATTGATATTTTCAAATTGTAAGATTCTACGATATCTCGAATTATAAGATGTTTCTCACTTTTTGCTTCAATGTTTGCCATGAAAATCTCATACGGCTTGAGGTGTTTAACATATTTTTGCTGTTCTGCAAAAATGGAAGCCTCATGTTCGTAGATTAATGCATCGTATATCATACACCAGACAGGTGTGTCACGCGATCCAGATGCTTGAGCAACTATCTCAATAGTATGTTGGCCATTGAAAACATAATTGATGCCATCTCTGCGACTTACTTTTACTGGATTAATCTGAAAAGGGTCAAAATTCTCAGTGGTCTTTCCAACATGTGCAAGTGATAAACTTCGTTGGTACTCTTGGTTTGAAACCAAGTTTTTGATTGGTATTTGTTCAAAATGTACTTGTGGAACAAATTCGTTATAAGTCTCTTCCATCTAGTTCCTCCTTAATCGTCCTAAGCATTAATTCTATAGTATCCTTCATATTTTCAAGCTGATACAGAAGTTTAGTAGCAGCATTAGTAGAAACAAATGTAATATCACTGATTTTGTGAACTCTTTGCATTGAACCTATCCATGAAGGGATAGTAAGTGCAAGGCTAGAAGCTTCCGCATCCGGATCATAAGCTGGGATTTGTTTTATGAACACTTTGTCACGGGATATTGAAGGCTTTGTACTTTCGATGACAGGTGTGGCAAGACATTTTTGTATTAAGGTTTCAATGGTTCGCCTATTAAGAGTGACTTTTTTAGGGGATAAGTGCTCATAAAAAGTATTTAAGTAATCCGTTGATAAAGAGGAGACATCAGCGAGACAATTAGTAGAAATCTTAATTGTCCCTGTTCTTACCCGATGTGCCAAATCGTTATGCTTTGACATTAATACGTCTAATTTATCGGCAAAGATTGAATAATTAGATACACATGCATGACCCATCCCGTATTTTGTTCCAATTATCTCTGCTTTATAATGATTTCGTCGACCCTCTAACGGAGCGGGGACTCCCAACTCACTGCCCAAATCAATCGTAGCATCTCCCTTTGTCACCAAGTATAGTTTGCCGATATAGTACTTGAAGGCGGGATCACTAACTTCAGGCTGTGATAGTCTTTGTTGGCAACACCATGCTATTGCATTTCTGCGACCTTCAAACTCCATTCTTCTAACAAAAGGTTTGATTTTTAGTCGGCGGCATATTTCATAAGTATTGAAACCTAGAATTAAAGAATTGTTCCATACTGTGATTTCTGGGTAAACCTCCTTATCAATAATTGCTCGTTCTAACTCTTGGTAAATTTCATCTGACATAGGGAAAGATAGTTTTTTAAACTCAGGGTCGCTCTTAAGTCTTGAATTAGCTGAAGTCATTTTCTCACCTCTTCATAGTCCTCTAAAGGAAACTTAATAGCATTAATAGAGGGATTTGGCTGACCATGAATCCGATAAGTATGGCCATTACTCCAATCATTTATTAAGGAGAAAATATTCTGTAATAGTTCCTTGCTATAAAGCTCAAATGAGTTATGCGCTCCATATACACTACCTGGGACACGATGAGATAAATGATTGTTAGCACTACTTTCCTGAAGAAGGATAATTCCTGCACTTGGGTTCACTAACAGATGAACGTATGCAGGTTTACCGAGCATATAAAGAGCCTCTTTGCTTATTCGTATACGGTTTTTCTTGAAATCAAAAACTATAAAGCATTCTTTTTTATTCATTGCCTTTGTCCTCACTTTCAGATTTGTTCTTTCCAAAGCCGAATACGGTTAACTCATCAAAGAAATTAATTTGTAAGGATTTTTGATGCTCTTCAACTGGGACACCGAACTGATTTTGCCACTCCACAGGATATACTGGTGTGCGTGAAGTTTTGAAGGGTTCTCCAGTCTTAGAAGTGCGCATAAAAGTTTCGGGAGTTGACAGGTCAAAAACAAATAATAAACCTTTGGGAGTTTTTATTAGTTTACCTAATAGTTTGTATCTATGGTCTGGATTCCAATCCATCAATGACATAACTTTTCCATAAAATACCCTGCAGGTGATTTGTTTAGGAGAACGCTTTGCAGTGGCACTGCACCACCTGACAGAATCTTTTTCATCCTCTGAGCAGGGGCGAACCACAAGCTTCTTTTCAGTAGGGTTTACGAGTATTTGAACGTAATCGATATCGGGTAGTTTTCTGATACAGGCTGTATTCACGTTTACTTTATACCTGGAAAAAGTGATTACTGGTTCGTAGATATGAGCGAAGAACTCCCCACGGACTACTTGAAAGCCATCATATGAAAATGAATCCCGATCCTCAATCTCAATTTCTCTTCTCTTTATCCTTGGTTCATTCTGTTGATTCAACATTATTTCCTCCAGAGTTTTCAATTATTTTTTGAATATCCATTTCGAGTTGTTCAGGGGTGGACACATCTAAATCCAGTTCTTTATAGGGGACACTTTCTATATTGATACCCCACATTTGCTCTTCAGAGCAAATCGTGTAATCCAACTCGGTCTGGTGATAGTAATTATTCCCAAACCCATGTGCCCACTCTGATGGATATCCTCGAACACTTTTCTTTCTGCCATATGTTATGGGGTTCACCCCTTCATCTGAATCAAAATCAGATAAAAACACCTCGGTTTCAGAAAGGTCAAATATCAATATAGTACCGTCTGAACTCTGTTTCTTGGAACCAGTGACTCTATATTTACAGTTTTCATCCCATTTAAACAACAGGAATAATGTAGGGAGATAGGCGGCTCCGCTGATATGTTTCTTGACAAGCTCCCCATTTAGAGTTGTTGACCATTGAATAGCGTTTTTGGAATCCTTTTTTACCGGTCTTATTGCTAGAAGTTGTTTTGCCGGGTGTATTAGTAATTCTACGAAATGATTCTCTGGAAGTTTTCTTATACAGGCCATTGTCGTACTTATAACAGATGTAGAGAATGTAAGGCTTACTTTGTTGTGACTGTCAAAGAACTGACTTCTTGCGACCTCATAACCACGAAAATCGAAGTCTCCAGTATCAGCAGTCACTTCTAGCTCTAAGTCGCTTGAAGAATCGCCAGCACTAGAAGATGCTGTAAAATAGTCTTGAACCGTAAATCCTGACCATCGAGGATTGATTGACACAAAGCCAGTAAGAGTACCTTCGTTTACAACTTGAAGTTCAGGGAGTATACTTCGATTACCATACTTAGCGTTTTGCATTAATCGCTGCACTGCAAGGAAATCGTCACGACGAATTATTGCTTCATGATGGTTCTCATGACGATATTGATTTCTATCCTCTTTATTTTTCCTAGACTTATGATCCAGATAATTTGGAGTCCAAGTTTTACGAGCGATAACATCACCACAGTGACGTTCATTTGCAAGAATCTGGGAGATACTACTCGCACTCCAAGATGTATTTCCTTTTTTTGTTTTCAGCTTCAGTCCTTTTAAAAGATCAGCAATTTGTTGAGTGGAGTACCCATACAAATACGTAAAAAAGATGAGGCGAACAGTGTTTGCTTCCGTCTCATTAATAACGAGGTTTTTATCTTCATCGTGGTCATAGCCAAGCAACGTTGGAGTTAGGAAAATCCCTCTCTTAAATCGCATTTCTATTGAGGCATTCATTATGTCGCTTTTATTACGGCTTTCTTCCTGGGCAAGAGTCGCGATGAATGATAAGCCCATTTCACTTTTGGGTTCGAGGGTATTGATTCCTTCGGTTTCAAAAAATATACCTATTGGCGGTTGCATATCCTTAAGCATTCTGATGTGGCCAATGCAATCTAAAACATTTCGAGCGAATCTGGAGACACTTTTTGTGACAATAAAATCTATCTTTCCAGCCTTACAGTCTTCTATCATTCTAATGAATTCAACTCTATTGTGTAATGAAGTTCCTGAAATCCCTTCATCGGCATAAATTTCTGTTAGCTTCCAATTTGGCTTTTGATTGACGAAGTCCACATAGTGATTTCTCTGTAGTTCATATGATGTGGTTTGTCTTGGGTCATCTGTTGATACTCTAACATAGACGGCAACACGTAATTCAGATTCAAAAACATTAATTTCAGGTTTTGCTGGAATTACTTGAAGTTCTTCTGGTGAAATTCCTTTGTAGCGTTCTCGGATTGTATCCTTCATAAGTACGAAGCTCCTTTTGATGATGTCAGAAACAATTATAAAGAAATCTTTAAAAATTGGAATGTCCCAGAGGTATAGTTGTATACCTCTGGTAACAATGCCGTAAATATTCAGGGATTTTATTGGTTATTTCTTAGGACCACAATAATTTCTCTGATGATTTCGTAAACAATTTTTCTCTCTTTTGTGCAGCAACAATGCAACAAATCATCGATATCGCTTTGATAAGCAGTAGGATAGTGCTCCAGGTTGCCAGTAAGTAGCTCATCAACTGTAACATTCAAAGCATTAGCAATTTTAATAAGTGAATCAAGACTTACTTTTTTTCTTGCTCTCTCAATATGGCTAATTTGTCCAGCTGATAACTCAACTTCTTCAGCAAGAACCTGCTGAGTAATCCCCAGTGCTAGTCGCATGTCATTGATTCGTTGACCGATGAGTTTGTGGTTTACTTCCATATAAAAGGGTCTCCTCTCTGTAGTATTTTAGGGCTGTGCATATTATAGAGGATATTTCTAAAGAATTAGTTGAGAAAAAGATTCATCGTGTGATAAAATGTAGTTGTATAGCGATGTTATTAGAATGATGGCTTTATTAGTTTTTTAGAGGAGATGTGAAGATGCCAACTTTTACCGATAATAAATATGCCACTGGCTTTGTAAAGCCAAAAACAACAGCTATTTTGTTTGATAAAATTTTAATTACCAGTGATTTGTTGGAGGAAAGAGCCTCACATTTTGGTTATTCATATATTCCACATGAAGTTCTACTGGACAAGTCTCCAGTTAGAAATTTATTACCATTTCGTACGAGTCATAGATTTGGAACAATGCATGAGATTAGTCACTATTTGAAGGATAAGGATTTTTCTTTTTATATGATGCGAAACGAGGGGGTGGATGATCCTTTTGTAAGCAACGACGATATTCATCCTAGCAGCACAGGATTTTTTCATAGTTATCTAGCAATTAGAGATCTTGATATAAAACAAGTAGAATTTCGTGATGAGAGCGTAGATTACAAATATTCTGTAAATAGAAATAGAGGGATTAGGGAAATTGTTGATAGATACAGATTTTGTGGTATTAATATTACTCCTGTGTTTTTTTCACCTACTGAGTATGAGAAGCAATTTCAAACGAGTACTAGTACAGTTGAGAAACACCCTGCGGTATCAATATGCTTAAACAATTTACCTGAGATAATAGAAGAGAATCTTGAATGGGAGCAAGTTCTTCAGATAAGGTCTGATAAAAAATCCATTGAAAAAATTAGAAGATTAAAAAATTGGCTAAATAAGGAATTGCTAAGTAAAAGCGACTACGATATGAAATCGATACTTGATGAAGCAGTATCAGACTACGAATTTGCATTACGTAAACACGGTATTCAGACAGTGGCAGGAGCAATATCAACGGTTTCAGCAGTAAGTATATCTTTTATTAATACGTTGTCACAAAATGGAAGTTTTGATGTCGCAGGACTCTCAATTGCCTCAGGTTTAACTGTATTCGTTATTAAATCAGCTATTGACAAATCAGAAGCGAAAAGGCATCCAATAGCATTAATCTATGATTTGATGCATTGAAAATGGTATTGTATTATCTTAAATATCAGACTAGTAAAAGTAAAGTGAGGTGTGAGATGGAATTATTTCCTAATTTCTCAATAGAGGGCGATATTACTCATATTACCGTTTGTTTTGAAGACAAAAGTTCCTTAGAGTTTGATTTTGTAAGTGAAGAGGAAATGCTAGAAATATACGAGTCGATATGGAAGAAAGAGCCAATTAAGTTATGGAATAAATTTTTGACAAACTTTTCTATGAGTGATTATAGGGAATTATACTCAATGGAAAAGGACAGCTTAGTTGATATATATTTTGATAGCATATATGAATGCTTTTTTTATTCTTATAATGAAGAACAATCTGTTGATTTTACGCATTGTAGATTTCTGCCGAGTGATGCGGTTACTGGTATTTTTATGCACGCTAATTATTTTGTCAACACAAAATTGGACTTTTCTTATAGCGAGTTTTCAGATTTTGATTTGTCGCTTGAGCGTTGCGAATTCCATAATAGCAAATTGTATTTTATATATAGCATATTCGGAAATCAAGATATCCGATTTAACGAATCAAGATTTGTGGGGAACGAAAGTGAAGTAAAATTTGCTGGATCAACCTTAGGTGGGTCAGGGGATTTGAACTTTAACGATGTTACAATGAGTGGCTATATCGAGTTGGATAATGTGATTTACGGGAAAAAGAGATTATCGTTTATCGAAATGAACTGCGAAGATGGTGATATTTATTTTAAGGATTCGGAGCTACCCCAAATCCCTATTGAGTTCATCGATTCTCACGTGAATATTATTTTGCTGTATAAGATCAACTCAAATGGGGTTCTTAACCTTAATGTGGCTACAGCTAATCATATAATTATACAAGAGTGTGTTTTGCGAGATAGAGTTGTATTAGGAAATAGTGGATATAAGAATTATACGAGTTATTGTTTTAAAGACACGACAATTTTGGGGAAAGTTGAAATTAGGAATGCATTCTCAAAGCGTTTATTCAATAAACAGAAGAAATTTGCATATGATCCTTTTGATAAGGAGTTTGTGTTTTGTAATACAACATTCAATGAAAAAGCGGACCAGCTAATGTTAGTATCCACCAATTTTCGTTCGGAGGGGAACTCAAACAGCGAAAATATTGCAGATTCAGCGTACTATTTAAGTAAGCGCTATAGAAGCTTAGGGAGAGTACAAGAGTGGTGGTGGTCTTATTCTGCTGTCGGAAGAACAGAAGGATACAAAGATAATTATATTAAAAGGGGATGGGCTTACCTCACAATTTCTGTTTCGCTTTTATTTGCTTGCATCTCTTACATATTCGAAAAGGTATTTTTGGATATTTTTTGCGGAAGATATGCAACCAAGCCTTTTAGATTTTTGCTTTGGACAACGGTTCTAATTATTGGATTCGCTTTTATTTATGCATTTTTATCAGGAAGCATGGGTGGTATAGATTACTCTTTTGATATTAGTGACACAGTTTTTGAATCAATGAGTCTGGGTACTTTTTTTGTGATGTACAGTATGTTAACCTATTTTCAAATTGATTTTGGAAACGTAATAGTACTAAATCAAGGGCTACTTTTCATAACAATATTACAGAGAATTGTGGGTCTGTTACACTTTGTCTTATTTGCCGCCTCTTTTACAAGAAAGGTAATCAAGTCTTAATAAAAATATGGTCTTGCTAGATAGAGTTTGGGGATGATATAATAAATCAATTCCAATAAAAAGAAGGGAGGATTTGATATGCGTGATGACAGAGGATATCCATTAGATGAGTTTACAAAAGACATTGGTGACATAATTGATGCAACAACATCAAAGGAGGAACTCATTGACTCATTGAAAGAAATCAGTGAGACTCTGAAAGAGGCTTCAGAAGAGGACTAAAATGTAGGTTTCTATAATTAGTATTGAGCAGATCAAAAAAGCAAATTCGTTCATTACTCCTCAACAGTCATAGACTGCTGAGGAGTAAACATTATATTTAGTATGTAGCAATCTATGTTTGTAGAACAATGAAAAGAGGCGCTTAGAACCTGCCCTCAAATTAAAGGCGTGAGCCATATAAGCGTGATACTTCTGATTTAATATCATGCCTATTCAAGTATGAACACATAGTACTGTAATACCAATCAGCCACTCTAGGATCAAAAATGACTTTTTCTATTATGCTATTGGGATTGATATTGGTAATGAAAATGTGGTCTGGGAGAGAGGGACTATCATACTTGACAACTAACCGGATTTCATTCTCATGTTCGAAAGCGTTTCTTTTGAGGTAAAGATACGGCCAAGTATATCCTTTATAAAATAAGGTTCCGCTTTTTTTTTCATCTTCAATTAACGTTTCTATATCTCCATATTGTACTGGTGACAGCTCTGCGCTAATTCGACCCTGAGTTCTATCATTATCCGAGTCCTCAAATAAAGTAGAGATTTTTTCTACCGTTGTTTGGATACATACACCTTGCATATCTGGAGAGTATATTCTCCACATGGCATCAGAGTCATGTGAGATTGTCCAACAAGCACCGTAGTAATTAAACTTTCTCATCTTCCTTTCTTCATCGGTTATAAAAAATTTTAATGGCACTTCATACGTATCATCCCATAGCAATAGTTTTTTCAAAGGCATTTTTTTAAGTTCGATAAGTGTCATAAGCATTGGAAATGACATGAATCTGTAAATTTCCATATTTTTATTTAATAGTTTATTAATTTTTACCATAGCCATACATCTACCTCCAGTCTAATCAGCGTATTTACAGTCATCATAGCAAATCCAGGAGTTCCTGTATATACTAATGTAGGTAGATTATCAGCATACCCACTTTTCATTCCTGAGATATCCTCTCGAGAAGTCCGAATACATGATATACTTGAAGCCTTGAGTCGGGAGCGTTGATGGGTAGCACACCAACTTTTGCAGTGTTAGGTTCAGGAGTCAACGTGTGTTATCCCAAACAAAACCAAGGGTTGTATCAAGATATTTTAGC